>Ga0247837_1000984_pt1 | contig 61329 bp, 54 predicted proteins | sample LaCtaG_2_FD_187115 | JGI IMG/M metagenome (GOLD analysis project Ga0247837, IMG submission 187115) | Freshwater microbial communities from meromictic Lake La Cruz, Castile-La Mancha, Spain - LaCruzMarch2015_14.5m | ecosystem: Environmental > Aquatic > Freshwater > Lake | place: Spain: Castile-La... | reverse complement strand
AGGATCGCGATGGCAGGCCGGGCAAACAGTTCGAAGCAGACGAGGCTGCTCGCTGGATTACCGGGCAGGCCGAAGACGAGCGTCGGCGGAGCATGGTCGCGTCGGAAGATCCCAAACCAGACGGGCTTCCCCGGCTTCAGCCGCACCTTGTGAAAGATTTTCTCGACACCACACTGCCGAAAGATCTCCGGCACGAGGTCCAGATCACCCGCCGACACGCCGCCCGACAGCACGAGCACATCGGCCGCCAATCCCTGGGCCACCGCCCCCTGGATGGCCTCGGGCCGGTCAGCCACGGTGCCTATCGGGATCGGCTCGGCCCCGAGCAGGTGCACGGCGGCGGCGATCATCGGGCCGTTGGAATTACGGGTCTGACCGAAGACCGGAACCGCCTCGGGCGGCACGAGTTCACTGCCGGTGGAAAGGATCGCCACGCGAACCCGTGGCACGGCAAGCACATGCGTCGCCCCGGCCTCCGCCGCCAACCCGATTTCAACGCTGCCGAGAACCGTCCCGGCAGCCAGCACCTCTTGCCCGCAGCGAAACGCCGCCCCCTGCCGGGCGATGTGCTGGCGGTCGCGAAACCGATCGTCCCGCAGCCGCACCCGGCCGCCGGCATGTATGCGGGCCGTATCGTCCACGGCCGCCTCGATGGGCACGATCGCGTCAGCCCCCGCCGGAACGGGTGCCCCCGTCATGATCCTGGCACACGTCCCGCGGGCTATCCGAAGCGTCGTGACATCGCCGGCGGCAAGATCGATCGCCACATCCAGTTCGATGACCTCCGCGGCACCGGCAGAGAAGTCCTCGCTCCGCACAGCGAAGCCGTCCATCATCGCCCGATCCCAGGGGGGCGAATCGACATCCGAAACAACCGGTGCCGCAAGCATACGACCACAGGCCTGAAGGAGCGGTTGGCGGCGGGGCGGCAGCGGGGCGGCGGCCTGCTCGACGAGCGCGATGGCCTCGGCAAGTTCGATCATGCCGATACCGCGCCGGTTCTCAGAAAGGCCCGCAGCAGGTCGTAGCCCGCCGGCGTGAGGAAACTCTCCGGATGAAACTGCACACCGTAGATCGGCAGGGTGCGGTGACGAATGGCCATGATCTCACGGCTGCCGTCGGCCGCGGTTGCCCAGGCATCGACCTCAAATTCGGGGGACAGCGTCGGGGGATCGATGACGAGACTGTGGTAGCGGGTCGCATCGATCGGGCTTGGCAAACCGGCGAAGAGCCCCTTCCCGGAGTGCTCGATCCTGTCGACCTTGCCGTGCATCGGCTGCTGCGCCCGTACGATCGTGCCGCCGAATACCTGCCCGATCGACTGATGCCCGAGACAGACGCCGAGGATCGGCATCCGCCCCGCGAACCGGCGGACGACGTCGCAGGAGATGCCCGCCTCGTCGGGCGTGCAGGGGCCCGGCGAGATCACGATGTGACTGGGCGCCTTGGCGGCGATCTCATCGCCCGTGATCCTGTCGTTGCGATGCACCTCGACGGGAATGTCGGTCGCGATCTCCCCCAGCCGTTGGACGAGGTTCCAGGTGAACGAATCGTAGTTGTCGATGAGCAGGATCATGGGAGGAAAAATGGGGACGGGAGCGATTTTTAAATCTCGTCCGATGATGGTACTCGCCCCAGACAGATCGGAAAAATCGCTCCCGTCCCCATTTTTCAGTCGAGCAACGTCGCGGGATGGCCTTCGCGTTCGATGAGCGGCATCACATGGGGTTTGTAGATCGTCGTGTAGGCCTCGGCCAGACGGTGCTGGTCGAGTGCCTCCTGCGAGGCCCAGTGCTCCACGAGCACGAACCGTCGAGGCTCGGTGTTCGAGTGATAGACATCAAACCGCAGGCAGCCGGGCTCGACGCGGCTCTTCCGCATCGCCTGGGCGAGAAAGTCGCGGATCGTCGGCACGTCGGCCAGATCCTTGGCCAGCAGCAGCACGTTCAAGCAGATCATGGGGGGTTCGTTCCGAACGGGACAGACGGCACTCTCGTCGGGGCAGCGGGCGGCCGCAACGCCCCTACTCTAGCAACAGCCTCGGCACTGTGGTGCGGACCGCCCCGGCGGACGGCAATACCGCCGTTCGCCGGGCGAGTATGCGAAGATAGGGCGGCACGAAGACAGCGCGGTGGGCGAACGACCCGGCCGCAGCCCCGGCCAGGGTATGGTCGGGCTCGCAGACGTCTTCAATCGTGAAGCCTGCAACGCAGATTCCGCCGAGTAGTTCAGAAAGCGAATGGACGAATTCGTGCGTGCCCGCCTCACGAAGCCGTGACGACGGCTGGGGCGGAAGCGGTTCACCGCGGGCCTGCGGGTGGAGGATTTCATAGCGGCCGCCGGCCCCCGGCTGGAGCGAGGCCTGCAGGCTCGTGGGCGATTTGTGCTGGCTGACGTAGCGGCCGCCGGGCCTGACAACGCGGGCCACCTCGCGGAACACGCGGTGGACGTCGGGCAGGTAGCAGGTGCTCACCGGATGGACGACCAGATCGAAGCGGCCGGCCGCCAGCATGGAGAGATCGTCCATCGTTCCCTGCAGGATCTCCATGTCGATCCGCCGCTCGCGGGCCACCTGCCGGTCGAGATCGAGCATGGCTGGCGAGAGATCGACGACGGTCACCTTCGCCCCCGCCGCCGCATAAAGTGGTCCGTGCTTACCTCCGCCGGCGGCCAGACAGAGCACTTCGAGACCGCTGAGTTGATCGGGCAGCCAACTCCGACCCGCCGGCCCGCCACTGCCCAGCCAACCCCGAGGATCGGCGAATGCCTGATCGGCAGCCGGTCGGGCAAGCGCCGCCTGGTCTCCCGCCAGCCGATCCCAGGCCCGGGCGTTGTGGGAGAGGATCGGGCGGCGATCGGCAGCTTCTGAAGACATGGTGGGAAACGGCGAGCATTCCGGTCAGGGCGTTGAGACGGCCGTGAGCAGCCCGCGGCGATGCATCACCGCCAACGTCGGCCCCGGCTTCCACTTTCCGCTCCGGGGTTCGAAGACCGCCGGAACGAGTGTCAGCCTGCCAGTGACCGGATGCGGCAGGCTGTCGGCGGTCGCAGCGAGGGTGAACAACTCACCCGACTTCCGACAGATATACCGGATCTCGGGCTGGCCTCCCGTGGTGGCTGGCGGTCGCGACGGCATCAATTGCGGCACAAGCAGCCACGCCGCAATCAGCAGGGCCACACCACTGGCCCAGAACTGCGGTTCCCGTAGGATCGTCTTTATTTGCATGGTCTCGCTCCTTCGCTTCTTCTGTTTGAGTTGCCCGCTTGAAGTTGCCCTGTTGTTGCTCTGCGGAAGTTGGCCCGTGTTGGTTGCCCTGCTTACTGGCGATCGTAGAGTGCGTCACAGGTGGCGTCGTTCAGCGGGTCGCCGTCGCAGACGATGCCGACGCCGTAAAACTGCTCAAAGCGTTTCTGCTCCGGGGACGAATAAACGCTATCCCTGTACTGGAACGTGCGTTTTTCCACGTGGCCGTCGAGGAACGCGACGTTGGCCGTGCGGCCCGCATGGCGGAAGTGCACCATCGGGTCGGAGGTGCTGGGCAGCAGCAGGCCGCCCAGGTTCTCCCGCAGGGGATGCGGTGCGATGAAATTCACCGTCGCACTCTCCGCGAAGGCAATCGTCCGCGTCGACTCTGCCACCTGGCCGAACGTGTACTGCTTGCAGCGATTCTTAAGCGCCATGCTCGACCAGTCCGGTGCCCAGTCGTACTCGGTGCCAGGGGCCAGCTCGGTGTTGTAATCGAAGCCCGTCGCCATTTTCCCATAGCGCACGAGATCCACCGCTTCAGCGGTGAAGTTTGGGCACTGGTAGGCCGCCACGTTGCCCTCCATAAATGGCGTCAACGTGCCGTTTTGATAGTCGAGCCGCATGGTGAGGTCGGTCTGGCTTTCATCGACCTCGCCAAACCAGTAACGGCTCTTGCCGGGGTACGGGTTTTGGAAAGGATTGGCGATTCCACCGGCAATGCGGGCGGCATCGTCGACCTTCTTTGGCGGCAGTTTGCCGCCATTGGCACTGACGTAGTTTTGCAGGGCGATCCCCAGTTGCCGGATATTGCTGCCGCAGGTCGCTCCGCGGGCCGATTCCCGCGCTGCCTGCACGGCCGGCAGGAGCAGTCCCACCAGCACCGAGATGATCGAGACCACAACCAGGAGTTCGACGAGCGAAAAACCGTTCGGCCGGCGCAGCCGACCACCCAGAAGCAGAGTGCATGCCTGCATGACAATCTCCATGCGGTCTCTCAGCGCAGACTGATTCCGGCAACCCGTCGTGGGATGCGTGGGATGATGGACCAGTCAACCACAGACAGACCGGTGTCAAAAGAATCCATCAGCCTGCACACGCAGACCGTGCCCGAGCGACCGCCCTCGCAGTCAACACGCGCTCCTCATGAAAGCTGGTAGGTCTTCTGACTCTCAAGCTCGACCGGCTGACACCTTCTCGCGGTCGGGGCAGCGAATCGCCGGCCCGACCACAATGGCTCTGAAATCAACCGGCCTGTCTCCTCGCGGCGGTCGCATCTCCTCGCGGAGCACGTGACGACAGCGAGGAATCGCCCGAATACAGCGGCGGGGCCGTCCCGGAATCACACCGGTGTTCCCTGTTTGCCTGGCGTTCACAGCTGCGAACACCAGGCCACCAGATTCGACGGCGGAGTCTATCGGTTGTGCGGCCACTGTCAAGCTGTGGCGACTGTGGCTCTGCAATCCGTACATCTTCACAAGCACCTGTCCAGACTGTGAAACCCTGCCGGTTGCGCAGAAAAACCGACTGAGTCTGTGACGGTTTCAACGCTCTGCGCCGCACAGTCCATACGCCCCTCCCGCACGGCATTTTTTGCCCACAACTCGCCACAAGTCCAGGAACGAAAAATACTTGGGTGTCGCTCAAGACGCCTTCGCTTACCCGCCGATAGCCCTTCGTGTCCCCCGGGGCAATCACTGTGCCCGTCGGGCAACCAGGGGGCGGCAATCACCTGAAAATACTTCGAGTCACGGACTGGCTCGACAGGCTTGCCGCAAGACAGTTTCGTGGATCACAACCTCGGGGTGACCTCACCTCGCGATCGGGACGATGACTCTCACGTGATCTACAAGCAAAGGAGATGTGGCTCGATGAAGCGTATGTTGTTCCTCGGTGCGCTGGTTCTTGGCGTTACCGTCTGTAGTCAGTCGTTTGGTTTTGAACTCCTCGACAAGATGCTCGGACACAAGGGTTGCACCTCGTGCTGCGAGCCCGGCTGCGACGCCGGCAATGGATGCTGCGAGCCCGGTTGCGGTGCTGGCAATGGCTGTGCGGAACCTGCTTGCGGAGCCGGCAACGGCTGTGCAGAGCCGGCCTGCGACGCCGGTGCTGGTTGCTGCGAGCCAAGCTGCGGTGCTGCGAGGGGCTGCCTGAAGAAGAAGCATGACCTCTTCGGTGGTCTGAAGGGTCTGTTTGCCTGCAAGAAGCGGCATCAGGGCTGTGCGGATAGCTGCTGTGAGCCGGCGTGCGACGCTGGAAACGGCTGCTGCGAGCCGGCCTGCGGTGCTGGGAATGGCTGTGCGGAACCTGCTTGCGGAGCCGGCAACGGCTGTGCAGAGCCGGCCTGCGACGCTGGTAACGGCTGCTGCGAGCCGTCCTGCGGTGCTTCAGCTGGTTGCGGCAAGAAGCATCACCGGATCCTTGACCTGCTCAAGGCCATCCACCAGGCGAAGAAGAGCCGTTGCCACAAGTCGAGCTGCTGCGAGCCCGACTGCAGCGCCAGCTGCTGCGAGCCCGGCTGCGGTGCCGAGCCTGCCTGCGGTGCCTGCAATGCCTGCGACTCGTCGCCGGCTGTTGCTCCGGCCCCGACCCCCGATGCGTCTGCTTCGAAGCAGGCCAAGGGCAAGGTCGTGGCGGTGAGCCGCACGGTTGCTTCCAAGTGATGAGTGGTCGATAGGTCGATCGGAGATCTGTTGCCCGACTTCGGCCAGTGAGCTCCGCCCGGGACCAAAAGTCCCGGGCGGAGTTTTTTTATGCGCTCGGGGTGGCCGGGATTTTTGAGCGTGCTGTGTCCCCTCTCCCCCGCGGCAGCGAGTTTTCAACTTGCTATGTCCCCTCTCCCCCGTGGCAGCGAGTTTTCAACTTGCTATGTCCTTCCTCCCCCGTGGCAGCGAGTTTTCAACTTGCTATGTCCCCTCTCCCCCGTGGCAGCGAGTTTTCAACTTGCTATGTCCGTCCTGCTGCAACAACAAGATAAAATCTTGTCGCCACGGGAAGACACAACGAGATGCGATCTTGTCGCCACGGGAAGACACAACACGCTGAAACCCTGTCGCCGCTACGACGTTACAGGATTTCAGCCACCGGCCCCTGCCGGGCGATGCGGCCCGCGGCGAGTTCCACCACGCGGGAGGCGGCCCGCCGGGCAAACGCGTGGTCGTGCGTGACCACCACCATCGTCTGGCCAGCTCCGGCCAGTTCCACGATCACGTCCATCACCTCCGCCGCCATCGCCGGGTCGAGCGCGCTGGTCGGCTCGTCGAAGAGCATCACCCGCGGCCGCATCGCCAGCGCCCGGGCGATCGCCACCCGCTGTTGCTGACCGCCCGACAGCGTGGCGGGGCGGGCAGCAGCGAAGGACCGCAGCCCCACCCGGTCGAGGAGGTCGAGGCCACGGTCGCGGGCTTCCGCCGCGGACAGCCCGAGCACCACGCGGGGCGCCAGGGCGATGTTGTCGATCGCCGACAGGTGGGCAAACAGGTTGAACTGCTGAAACACCATGCCGACGTCACGTCGCAGCCGTTCGAGCCGCGTCGGAGGATGCGGACCGGCCGCCAGCGAATGGCCGGCGATCGAAATGCCACCGGAATCGAATGTCTCCAGGCCGTTGAGGCATCGCAGGAGCGTGCTCTTGCCGCTGCCGGATGGACCCACGACGGCCGTCACCGTTCCCTCCGGCCCCGCGAGGCTCACGTCCTCGAGCACACGGACGTCGGCCCGTGACTTTGTCAGCGATGAAACGGTGATCATGGTGCCGTCAGCCCTCCCTCGTGCCACCGCCGACGGCCGGACGTTCAAGCTGGCCTTCGAACCATCGCGACAGCATCGCCAGCGGCCAGCTCATGGCGAGATAGAGCAACGCCGTCACGATGGCCAGCTCTACGATTCTACCGGTGGAGAGCGCCAGCACGCTGTATCGCTTGGTCAGCTCGATCACGGTGATCGCGGAGCAGACGCTCGTATCCTTGAAGAGCGCGATGAAGTCGCTCGTGACTGGCGGCATCACGATCCGCACCGCCTGCGGCACCAGCACATGCCGCAGGGCCTGCCACTTCGAGAGCCCGAGCGCCAGGCTGGCCTCGAATTGTCCCGGTGGAACAGCCTTGAGCCCGGCCCGATAGATCTCCGCTTCGTAGGCCGAGTAGTTGAGCGCAAGCCCGACGACCGCCGCCACCAGTGCCGGCAGGGCAAGGCCGATCTTGGGCAGAAGAAAGAAGATCGCGTAGAGCTGGAGCATCAGTGGTGTGCCGCGGAGCACCTCGACATAGCCCGTCAGCAGCGGCCTGATCAACGGCGGCCCATACATCCGGCCCACAGCCACGGCCAGACCGATACAGACTGCCAGCGGAAACGAGAGGCACGACAGCAGCACCGTCATCCCGGCGGCCCTGAGCAGCAACGGCAGCGTGTCGCGGCCGAGTTCCCAGACACTGCGGCGGCGGGCGGGCGGGATCTCGGTCGCATCGCGGAGCATGAGCATCTGCTGTCGGCCGGCGAGGTCCCAGCGGTCGTAGAGACTCTTGAGCCGGCCATCGGCGATGAGGCGTCCGAGGGCCATGTCGATCGCCGCCGACAGCCGCGGTGTATCGCGGCCGGTGAGAACCGTATAGAAGCCGCCGGCGAACGGCCGCCCCACGGTCTTCAGCCGGCTGAAGCGATCGGCGTAAAACGTGAAGATGCAGTCGTCCATCACGGCGGCATCGAGCACGCCCCCCGACACCTGCTCAAGCGAATCGATCGTGCCGTCGTAGCCGATCACATCGACCTCCAGATCGGGCCGCGATCGCATGACACTCTCGGCGGCCGAGCCGGTGAGCACGCCAACCCGCCAGCGGCCCGCCGGGCCGGGCGAGGCCAGCTTTTCAAAGTCATCGATCGGGCTTTCGCGGCGGGTGAGCAGTTGGAGCGAGTAGCCGAAGTAGGGCCGCGAGCAGAAGTAGTCACGGTGGCGTTCTGGTGTCAGCTCGATACCGTTGATGACGCAGTCGGCGGTGCGGCCGAGCAGCAGCGGCAGCCGGTCCCACTGCCCCTGCTGAAAGCGAGGCTTCACACCCAGTTCTTCCGCCAGCAGCGTCGCGAGTTCGACCTCGAAGCCGGTCATTCGCCGTGCATCCGTGGGATCGGGGAAGACATGTGGCCCGCCCCCCTCCTGATCGGCCGCCCAGACCAGTTCACCGCGGGCCACGACGTCGTCGAGTTCCGCGGCTCGAGCGGGCCCGACCGGCACTGCAAGCAGTCCGCCAGCCACGATCCCGGTGCAAAGGCCTGAGAAAAGGCCGGTGACTCGCCCAGCCAGCGAGCCGGCATTTCTCAGAAACCTCATCGTGCCACTCCACGGAGTCGTCCGAGGCCGCCGGTCGGTTCGGCGAGCCTGGCCACCAGGGCATCGTGGTCTCTGCCGAGCCGCTCGCCCTGATCCATGAAGCGTGCCGTTGCATCGGCGGCCGAGGCGAAGTCGGCGATCAGGGGATCGGTGAGATGGGCCTCCGGCAGCCGGGCCACGAGCGATTGAATGTCGCCGTCGAGCCCCACGCGGACACGGGCAAACGCGATCCAGCGGAGCAGGAATCCCCAGAGGATCACCCAGACGAGCGCCTCTTGCAGAAAGCCGCTGCCGTCCACCACGCGGCCCTGCCAGAGATGGCCGACGAAGAAGTTCCAGCCCGCCCGCACGAGCACCGCCACCAGAAGCCCTGAAAAGAGCGCCTCGCAGATCCAGCGAAACACCGGCCCGTCGATCCGGCCACGCCGCTCCGCAACGAGCCGATCAATTCCGGAGGCCAGCCAGGCGGCGGCGCGTTCGAGCAACGTGCTGACAGTCGTCGCCACGTGGGATTCTTCGAGCCGGGCCCGGCCCACGAGCGGCTCATCGAGACGGGACCGCGCGGCGAGCCCGCAGAGCACGCTCCGCGACTGCTCGACCTCCGCAGCGGAGAGCCCGAGTTCCTCGACCGCATGCCAGCCGGCCTGTCCCGCGGGAATCGTGCCCGCCGCCTGACCGGCGAGCAGCCGGCTGATCAGGCCACCACCCGCGGCCCGCATCCGTGGCCAGAAGGCGGCGATCGATTCCACCGCATGCAGAAACATCGCGAACGGTCCGCCATGCCAGCGTTCGACGATCTCGGCGGTGAGGATCCGCTGCCAGGCCGCCCGGCTGCTGCGGAGTCGTGAGCCGACCGAGCGGGCGAGGATGCTCTCCAGTCGCGTCCGCTCGCTCACCACACCGGCGGCGAGCTGAGACACCGGCTGCCGCAGCGGAGCCAGGCTGTCCCGCGACCGCCGGAGAAACCAGCCCACCAGATCGAGGCTGCCGGTGCGGCGAACGCGTCGTGCGGCACGACCGACCAGCTCCGCGTCGATCGCCTCCACCAGTTCCCGGAAGCCTGCGTCGGGCTCGAGGCCGGCGGCGGTCCGGGTGGCTGCCTCGACCGCGTCGAGCCGGAAGATTTGTGGCACGACGAAGCCCTGCGATTCGAGTTCCCGTCGCCAGTCGTCCCGAATGTCGGGATCCCGCGAGGCATGGGTCTGCACGAAGAGCAGCGGCCGGCCCGGGGCGAAGGCGGCCACTTCGCGGGCGACGATCCAGGAGCGGTATTTCTGAGCGGTCGACACGAGCAGCAGCACATCGCAGGCGGGAAGCACCGCCTGGAGCAGGTCGCGGTTGCGATTGCTGTCGCTGGGCCTGGCAGGCTCGGACACCGCAGGGGAGTGGTGGGACGGATGCGGGTGTCGTTCGGGCTCGGCCTGTGTGTCCGGGTCGGGGCAGTCGACGAGCACAATGTTGGCAACGGCGGCCGCATCGCTGCGAACGACCCGGGCGTTCATCGCATCGACCGGCAGCCAGGAGAGATCGACGTCGCGGGCGGCGACCACCACCGGATTGATCGTGGTCGGACGCGCGACGTCACCGGCAGGACTGAGCTCACAGCCGGCCAGGGCGTTGACGAGCGTGCTCTTGCCCGTGCCGGTACCGCCGATCACGCCGACGACGAGCATCCGCGAGAGCTCCCGCCGCGCGCGGTCGAGGCGGGGCTCAATCTGTTCCCACTCGGCCCGCACCGCTCGGGCAGGAGGCCACGCTGGCAGCGATCCGCTCCAGCGGGCAAGCGTCTCCACGAGGTCGTCGAAGCTGGCGAAGTCGACCGGCTCACCGCCGGTGGGTATCGGCTCGTTCATGGCGACATCTCCCGTCCTGCTTCCCGTGCTGCCTCATGGCCTGACTCGTGGCCGATCTCACGGCCGCATTCCACGAGCAACCGCCGAGCCCGCATCACCTCGGGGGCCGATGCAGCATTGGCCAACCGGTCGATCTCCTGCAGCCGGTCACCCAGGACGACATCGTGGAGCGTCTCCGCAAGCACGCGGCCTCGCTCGGCCGACCAACCGGCGAACAGCTTCTCGATCAGCGGCCTGAGCCCGGCCGCGCCCAGGCTGATCGCCCCCTCGCCGACGAGCGGCCCGGCGGCCCACATCGCGTAATCGCCGACGTGGTGCACGAGCACCGACAGCCCGCCCGTCGTGGCGACCGCGGTCGGCACGACAGCGGCACCGGCCAGGCCGAGCACGACGGTGATCACAGGGCGGGCCACCGCCCCCATGCTCAGGGCGGTGAGGATGCCGCGAACCATGCCAGGATTTTCCTTGGCGAAACGATCGAGTTCGCTGCGGACAAACGTGCGGTAGTCTTCCGACACCAGCGGCAGGCCGGCATGGCGGCGTTCGAGATCGGCATACCAGGAGGCCCGGTCACCCTCGACGAGCCGCTGTTTGAGGATCGCGGCCAGCCTGGAATTTCGCCGGCAGGCGTCGTCGAGCCGGGCGATGAAATCGCCGAGGGCAGTCTTGAGGGCGGCCAGTTCGATGGCCGAGAAATCCTCGCGCCGTTCCGCCACGCTGCGGGCCAGGCCGGCCCGCCGCGCCGCCCAGTTCACGCCCCTGCCAGCCGCGCGATAGACCCTGCTCACGGTGAGATCGAGCCCCGAACGCCGCGGCTCGAGCCATTGCCAGATCTCGTTCCAGACGATCTCCCTGGGCGCCGCGGGCAGGTCCACCCGCACATGCGCCTCTTCGGTCAAGAGCCGCCGCGCCTCCCGCCACTCCTTGGCGCTCGACTCGAAGGAATCGAGCCAGGCGCCGGCCCCGGTTCCGGGATCGAGCACGACCCGCAACGCCCCTTCCATCGCCCGCCGCTTGATGCGATCAAAATCACAGTCGGCCAGACGGTCTGCGAGATCGATCGCGGCGCCGTCGGGAGTGAGTTCGGGCAGGGGATGAAACTCGATCCGCCCCGCCTCGGCCGCGCGAAAGTCGTGTGCTACGGCATAGACAGCCAGCGGCGAGACGCCGGTTTCCGCGGTGAACGTCGCCAGCCAGCCGGCGATGCGGTCGCGCTGCCGTGGCCAGTCGATCATGTTGAAGACGACGACCACGGCCTTGCCCGCCGATGCCGCGGCGGCGAAGAAGTCGCGGACGGCCGCGTCGTTGTATTTCTGCTGGGTAAGCACGGCGACGATCACATCGCAGGCATTCCGCACCAGTTCCGCCCGGTGCCAGTTTTCCCTGAGCGTGCCGTCGATGTCGGGCGTATCGAGGAGCACGAGCCTGGCCGGTTGCCGGCCGCTCGAGTCCTCTCGCCACACCAAACGGTCTTCGTTGCCCGACGCATCCGGCCCCAGTTCAATCGCGTCCTGCACGCCGGCCCAGGCCGCAAGCGAGAATCCGGGGAAGAGTGCCGCCAGATCGGCGCGGTCGGCGAGCCCCCGCGGCAGGCTGGCCACCGGATGACGCGTCCGCGCCGCCTCCGGAACAGAGCGGCTGATTTCCTCGCCCACGAGGGTGTTGGTGATCAGGCTCTTGCCGGTGTTCGTGCCGCCGCAGACGGCCGCGACCAGCAGCGGCTCACGTGAAACCTGCGGTCGCAGCTTGCCGAAGAGCACGCCAAACCAATCGTCCGCCTCGGGATCGGGGGCTCCGAGCGAACGGGCGAGGGGCCGCAGGGCGTCGATCAAACCGCACAGCTCTTCGACGCTGCCGGCCCACGCCGCAAACCCTGTCCGGGGGAAAGATGCCATCGCGCTACACTTTGGATGGAAAACGTCTAAACTTCTGCTGCTAGTCTGTCTTCCGCCGACGTTTGCCGCAAATCTGGCTCGGTACCCTGCCGGCGGCCCGCCTCCGCCTCTTCCTTCGCGAGTATCACCCAACGCCATGCTTGAACGTCGTCCGATCTTCCCCGGTGTTATCGAGATGAACCACCAGGCCGGCTGGCGGATCGGGTGCAACGTCTATCTGGTCCACGACGATCGTGACTGGGCGCTCATCGACATCGGCTACGAGGAGACCGTCGACGAGATCGTGGAGATGATCCGGGAGATGGATTTTCCGTTGTCCCAGTGCCGGGCCCTCGTGGCCACGCATGCCGACGTCGACCACATTCAGGGGCTCGCCAAGGCCAAGAGCATTCTCAAGGCGCCGGTGCTCGCCCACCCGCTGGCGGTCGAGTCGCTCGAGACGGGCGACCGTATCAAGACCTTCGCCGAGATTGCCGCGCAGAACGTTCACCTCGACATGCCGACGGTGAAGGTCGATCGAGAGGTTGTCGAGGGCGAGACGATCGAGATCGGTGGGCATCGTCTCGAAGTCTGGCACACGCCCGGCCACACCGACAGCCAACTCGCCTTCCGCCTGGGGCCCCTGCTGCTCTCCGGCGACAACATCTACCGCGACGGTTCGGTGGGGGCGATCGATGCCCACCACGGCAGCGATATCCCGGCGTTCATCAAGTCGCTCGAGCGGATTGCCGCCAGTGATGTCGAGTGGCTGCTCCCGAGCCACGGCCCGATCTTCCGCAAGGACGACCGGTTGCTGGCGAAGACGCTCGACCGCGTCAGGAGCTATCTCAGTCTGGCCGACTTTGGGACGTGTGCCCAGCACTGGCCGCTGATCGAGGAATGGGACCGCGAACTGGCCGAGGGCCGTCTCCCCGCGGCCAAGGCCTGACCGGGGGCTTGTATGCCATACAAGCCCCGAGCGTAAGCGACGGGATGTGCTGCGCCCGCGGGTTTCCCGAACCTGCCGATTTTTCCGTGAAGGCCGGTCGTGCGGGCGGCCGATACAACCGTTGAGTTCGGGTGATTTTCAGGGGGGACAATCCGATGATGCGATCCATGCTTGGCACGGCCTTGATGGCCGGGGCCATGATGATGGCGGCGTCTGCAACGCAGGCCCAACCGCCGGCCGTGGGCCAACAGGCCTATGGCCACCAGTGGGGCAACTCCTACAACGCCACCGACTGGAACCGTTTCTACCACTATCCCTACGTGTGGTATCCGCACAACTTCTATGCGGACAGCTACCAGCAGAGCGCCAACGACCTCTACTACCGCTATCCGCAGGAGATGCGGGTGCCGGTCTACAACCGGGCGTGGCAGAACGAGTATCCGAAGTCGCGGCGCTACTACCAGGGCCACCACTTCAACCTCGACGTGTTCTAGCGTGGCGACACGATTTCATCGTGTTGTTCTCCAACGTGGCGACAAGATTTTATCTTGTTGTTCTCTCCCCCGTGGCGACAAGATTTTATCTTGTTGTTCTCTCCCCGTGGCGACAAGATTTCATCTTGTTGTTGCAGCAACGCCGATTCAGCAAGTTAAAAACTCGCTGCCACATGCGAAGCCAAGTCTCAGCAAGTTAAAAACTCGCTGCCACATGCGAAGCCAAGTCTCAGCAAGTTAAAAACTCGCTGCCGCCGCTAAAGCCCCATGTCCCACGACTCGCCCCCTTCCCAGCATCCGCCGTTTGACGACGAGCGTGAGGCTGCTCGGTGGTGGCTGGCCAATGTCTACGCGGGCGACGACGCCATCCAACTCACGCCCCGCGCCGTGGTCACCGGGATGATCATCGGCGGGGTGATGTCGATCTCAAACCTCTACGTCGGTCTCAAGACCGGCTGGGGCCTGGGCGTCACGATCACGGCCTCGATCATCGCCTATGCCGTGTTCACGATGCTCGAGAAGGTGGTACCGGCATGGCGGAACCGGCCGTTCACGATCCTCGAAAACTACACGATGTCGAGCGCCGCCAGTGCCGCCGGCTACATGTCGAGCGCGGGGCTTGTGTCGGCGTTGCCGGCGCTCTACCTCACCACCGGCCGGCTGATGCAGTGGTGGGAGATCATGCTCTGGCTTGGGGCACTGTCGTTTCTCGGCGTCTTCATGGCGATTCCGCTCAAGCGGCAGCTGATCAACATCGACCAGCTCCCCTTCCCTTCGGGCATCGCGACGGCCGAAACGCTCAAAAGCATGCACACGGCCGGCGGCGAGGCGGTGGTGAAGGCACGGTCGCTCTTTGCGGCGGGGATCGTCGGGGCCGTGGTCGCCCTCTGGCGAGATCTCTTCGCGCAGGTGAAATGGCTGGCGGCCTATGCGTTTCCGGCTGAGCTGCCGTTTCTGCCGACGGCATTTGGACGCGATCTGCTCACGAAATACACGATCGGCATCGAGGGCTCGCTGATCATGCTGGCGGCGGGCGCCATCATGGGGATGCGGGTGGCCGTGTCGATGGTGATCGGCTCGGTGATCTGCTTCGGCGTCATCGGCCCGATCCTGGTGGAGCGGGGCATCGTGGAGCCTGGCTACCGGGGCATCGTGTCGTGGGTGCTCTGGCCGGCGACGGCGATGATGGTGACAAGCGGTCTTTTGTCGTTCGCCCTCAAATGGCGGACAGTGCTGCGGGCATTTGACGGCCTGACGGGCAGCCTCGCCGGACTCTTCGGCGGCGGGCGGCAGCACGCCCCCATCGACGACGAGCTCGCGCATATCGAGGTGCCGGCCTCGTGGTTTGTGATCGGCACGCTGCTGGCGGGCTCGGCCTGCGTCGTGCTCGGTCACCTGCTCTTCGGCATCTCGTGGTGGATGGGGATCCTGGCGGTGCTGGTGACGTTTCTCTTGTCGATCGTGGCGGCGCGGGCGACGGGCGAAACCGACATCACGCCGATCGGTGCGATGGGCAAGATCACGCAGCTGCTCTACGGCGTGATCGCGCCGTCAAACATCACGACCAACCTGATGACGGCCTGCATCACGTCTGGCGCGGCCTCGCATGCGGCCGATCTGCTGACAGATCTGAAGAGCGGCTATCTTCTCGGCGGCAATCCGCGGAAGCAGACGATCTCGCAGCTCTTCGGCGTGCTCGCAGGCACACTCATCTCGGTGCCGGCCTACATCTTCGTGGTGCAGAGCAATCCCGACAGGCTGGGTTCGGCGGAACTGCCGGCGCCTGCGGCCAAGGTCTGGGAGGGGGTGGCCCGGCTGCTTGCGCAGGGGCTGCATGCGTTGCCGAAGGGTGCGCTTATCGCGATTATCGTCGGCGCCGTGCTCGGCGTGGTGCTCACGCTCTTGGAGGAGTTTGCGCCAAAAAAATGGAGGCCGTGGATTCCCTCGACGACGGGGCTGGGGATTGCGGGAGTGATTCCGGCCTTCAACTCGATCGCGATGTTTGTGGGGGCGCTCGTCGCGTGGCTCGTGTCGCGGGCATCGCCGAAGGCGGGCGAGACGTATACCGTGCCGGTATCGAGCGGGCTGATCGCGGGAGAATCGCTGATGGGCGTGGGGATCATCCTCACGCTCGAGATCCTCAAGGCCACAGGGCTCTGGGCTGGGTAAGGGCTGGGTAAGGGCGGGGTGATGGCGGGGTCAGAAGAACAGATGGCCTTCAGCAGGCCATCGCCCGCTTGAGATTCCCGTCGATCGCGGCCAGGAAGTCCTCGGTGTTGAGATGCGGCTGCGCGGGACCGATCAAAACCGCGAGATCCTTTGTCATCTTGCCATCCTCCACCGTCTCGATGCAGACCTTTTCCAGCGTGTCGGCGAAGTGGGTCACCGCCGGCGTGTTGTCGAGCTTGCCACGGTGGGCCAGACCCCGCGTCCAGGCAAAAATCGACGCGATCGGATTGGTCGACGTGGGCTTGCCCTGCTGGTGCTGGCGGTAGTGCCGCGTCACCGTGCCGTGGGCCGCTTCGGCTTCGACCGTCCTCCCATCGGGTGTCATCAAGACACTCGTCATCAGACCGAGCGAGCCGAAGCCCTGGGCTACGATGTCGCTCTGCACGTCGCCGTCGTAGTTCTTGCAGGCCCAGACGTAGCCCCCCTCCCACTTCAGCGCGCTGGCGACCATGTCGTCGATCAGGCGATGCTCGTAGGTAATTCCCTTCGCGGCGAAGTCCGCCTTGAACTCGGCGTCGAAGATCTCCTGGAAGATGTCCTTGAACCGGCCGTCGTAGGCCTTCAGGATCGTGTTCTTCGTGGAGAGATAGACGGGGTAGCTGCGGGCCAGGCCGTAGCGGAAGCTCGCCCGGGCGAAGTCGCGGATCGAATCGTCGAGGTTAAACATCGCCAACGCCACGCCAGGCGACGGGAAGTCGAAGACGTTCATCTCCATCGGAGCGGAGCCATCGGCGGGCGTGAAGGTGAGTGTGAGCTTCCCTGCTCCCGGGATCTTCGTGTCGGTGGCCCGGTATTGGTCGCCGAAGGCATGGCGGCCGACGACGATCGGCTTCGTCCAGCCCGGCACGAGCCGCGGGATGTTCTTGATGATGATCGGCTCCCGGAAGATCACGCCGCCCAGAATGTTGCGGATCGTACCGTTGGGGCTCTTCCACATCTTCTTGAGGTTGAACTCCTTCACGCGGGCCTCGTCGGGGGTGATCGTGGCACACTTCACCCCGACCCCATGCTCCTTGATCGCGTTGGCCGCGTCGACGGTCACCTGGTCGGCGGTCGCGTCGCGATTCTCGATGGAGAGGTCGAACGAGCGGATGTCGATGTCGAGGTAGGGCAGGATCAGCTTGTCCTTGATGAACTGCCAGATGATCCGCGTCATCTCGTCACCGTCGAGATCGACGACCGGCCCTGCCACCTTGATCCTGCCTGCCATAGTGAATCCATGCTCCTACTGCGGGAATGACGGAAAACCGCCGGGCCGTGAAGCGTGTAGTTGTACCAAGCCCCGCCCCGGAATTCATGCCGGCGTCACACCACCCGCCGGGCTGGCCTCAAGTGAAGGAATCCCATCGCTCACGCTCCGGGCTTGTATGCACCGTCCCATACAAGCCCTCGGCGTAAGCCGGGGGATGATCGATCGACCTGGCACCCCCTACGCCACCATGGCGGCCAGGATGTCGGCGGCCGTGTCGACCTGCGCCAGTTCAATCCACTCGTCGGCCGTGTGGGCCTGGGCGATCGCCCCCGGGCCAAACACGACGCTCGGCACGCCGGCCGCGGCAAACACGCTGGCATTGGTGCCGTAACGGGCGGCGATCTGCCGCGACGCCACGCCCTGTCGCCCGGCGGCGGCCACAAGCCGGTCGAACCATGAGCGATCGACCATGGCGGGCAGCCCCGCGCTCTCGAGAAAGGGCTCGTCGTGTTCGATCCGTGCTGTGCCGCAGGCCGCTGCGATTCGCTCGATCACCTCGTTGCGAGCAGCCTCGGGCGACTCGCCCGGCACCACGCGACGATCGAGTTCCATCACGACGGAATCGGGCACGAGATTGACCCCCGTGCCGCCGCGGATCGTGCCGAGGTTCAAGGTTGGCGGCCCGCAGGGATGATCGGGATTGCGGGCCAGCAGTTCGCGGGCCAGCGACTCGATGGCTCCGATCGCCCGGCCCGCCGGATAGATGGCGTTCTCGCCCTGCTCAGGAAACGCGCTGTGACAGGCCACGCCGTGCACCCGCATCCGCCACCGCACGGCGCCCTTGTGCTGCGTGACGATGTCGAGTTGCGTCGGCTCCGCCACCACGGCCGCCGTCGGCGTGGAGCCGAGCAGGTCACGGGCCGCGTGGTCCGTCGCGGCGAGTTCAGCCGCAGGCGTTGCCCAGAGCCGCGTGATCGCCTTCGCACCGGAAAACCCAAACTCCTCGTTGACCGTGGCGGTGAAGACGACATTGGCGAGCCGCGGCCCGCCGGACGTCCGCAGGCGATCGATTGCCACGAGCATCGCCGCCATGCCCCCCTTCACGTCGCACGAGCCGCGGCCATACAGCCGGCCATCGCGAACGATCGGCGTGAAGGGCTCGATCGACATGCCGCCGACGGGCACCGTGTCTTGATGGGCGTCCCAGAGGATCGTGGGGGCGTCGGGCACCGTGGCGCCGAGCCGGGCGACCACATTATCGCGGCCGGGCGACACGGGCTGTCGCGCCCATGGCAAGCCGGCGGCCATGAACCGCTGGACGAGGTAGTCGGTGACCCGCCCCTCTAGGTAGTCGGGGCCCGACACATCCCGGCCCATGGGGTTCACGCTGGGACGGCGGACGAGATCGGCAAGGGTCGCGATAGGGTCAGACATAGCGTTCACCCTACCAAACGGCCCTGCCGACCGGCGAGTTGCCTTTTTTCTCCCGCGATCAGGCGGTGTAGAATGCGAGCATGATCCGCCTGACACTCTTTTCCCTGAAGCGAATCTCGCTCGTATTCGCGACGGTAGCCCTCCTCCTGATGGCGGGTGGCCTCGCGCTGGCACATGATGACGCCGAAATCCGCGCCGCGATCCGCCTCTATAAGGAAGCCTTCGATCGCGGCGACGGCTCGGCACTCGCCGCCCTCTGGACAGCCGACGGCGACATCGTCGACGACGAGGGACGGGTGCTCAACGGACGCGAGGCGGTGGGCCGCATCGCCCCCGCGACCGACGACGCCGCCCGGCCGCTGGTTCAGATTCGGGATACGAGCCTGCGGTTCCTCACGGCCGACGTCGTCCTCGAAGACGGCACCGTCGACGTGACGCCCCCCGGTGGAGCCGTGCCGCTCAAGGGCTGGTTTGCCGCCACTTGGATCAGGCAGGCGGACGGCTGGAAACTCGCCAGTGTCCGCGAATCACAGATTGCGTCACCCCGCGACAGGCCACAACTGGCCGACCTGGAATGGATGGTGGGTGATTGGACGGTGGTCGAGGATCAGCCTAACCGTGAACCGGCGGCGGCCCAGCCCGCCCCCAACGACCGGCCGGCCATCGATGTGTCGGTCCGCTGGAATGCCACCCGCACCTTCCTGCTCCGCGACATGAAGATCTCGGGCAGGCCGCCAACGAACACCTCCGACGGAGAGTCTGTCGCTGCCTCGGGCGACGGCCTGCCGGCCATGCACATCACGCAGCGGATCGGCTGGGATCCGCTCTCGCGGCAGATCGTGTCGTGGGTGTTTGGCTCCGACGGCAGCCATGGTGAGGCGACGTGGACCCGTGACGACAACACCTGGATCGCACGGACCATGGCTGTGATGCCCGACGGCACGCAGACAGCAGCCCTCAATATCTATGTCTACGACGGCAGCGACCGCTGCACGTGGCGATCGGTGCCCACGCATGTGGGCGGCGAACACGCTCCGCATGTCACCATGACGATGATCCGCAAGCAGGCGGCGGTGCCGTCGCCGCAGGGGAGATCGGCCCAATGACCGCACCTGTGTCGAGAGCAAGACTGATCCTCGCCGTGATCCTCACGACTGCCGGCATAGCCGGCATGGCCGATCTGACAGGGCTGCCAGGGCTGGTCGGGCTGGCTACGGCCCAGCCGCAGCCGCAGTCAGAACCTGCGGTGGCGGTGGCTGGTGACAGCGACGCTGATGACGCTGTAGACACAGACGATCTGGCGAAGAAGGCCGAGATCATGGGCAGCTCGCGGTGGCGGCGGGCCATTTTCGAATTGGGTGAATGGCTATCGGCCCAGGTGGTCTACACGCCAACGCAGGTCCGTAACATCAAGGCCGACTTCAATCGCAAGGTCGAGAAGATGTCGTCGCATGATCTTGAGTATTTGCTTGACGATCTCGACGCCAAGTTCAAGATTCTCGAAACGCCCGAGGCCCGTGATGCGAGGTCGTGGATGGGGCAGTATCTCTCGGTGATGTCGGACCAGAAGCGGGCGGAGACGCTCCGGGACGTGCCCAACATCGTGACGATGACCGCCGCGCAGCTCCAGCAGGAGATCCAGAAGATTGAGCAGAAGCGGGGTTCCCTGCAGCAGCGGCAGGCGGCGTTCGACGAGGGCCGCCAGCAGCTTGTGCAGCAGGCTCAGGAAGCGCGGCAGCAGACGGCCGCGGCCTCGGCGGCGGCGATGAGCCGGACCGGCGGGGTTTCGTATTCGCCCTACCGCAGCGGTGGCGGTGGGGGTGGGGGCAAGCCGCCCTTTTCCGACGTGGGCGGAAGTGGCATGACCCTCTACAGCGGCCCCTTCGGCGCCGGCGTCTCGATGAGTATCGGAAACTTCTAGCCGCCTCTCGCGTGGCGACAAGATTGCATCTTGTTGTTCCCTCTGCCCCCCGTGGCGACAAGATTGCATCTTGTTGTTCCCCCCGCCCCCGTGGCGACAAGATTGCATCTTGTTGTTCCCCCGATTCCCGGCCGCAGCAAGTTGAAAACTCGCTGCCACATGGGAAACCAGGCCACAGCACGTTGAAAACTCGCTGCCGCGGCGAGCCTGCCCCCGCGCCCGCCGGTTTTCCCGTCAAAAACACCCCGTCTCGTCGCCAGAGCCGCCCGGGGGTATAACTCTGTGGATTATGCCGATTGACCGGTGGCCCTTGCCTCCGGCCTTTTTTGGGCGTCGACTTCGTGACAAATTTCACGAAGTGGTCTCCCACGGCCGATTTTTACAACCGGAGAGCCTCCCAAGGCCATCCGGCAACCCGTTTTCTCCGACTTCCTCCCGCCCCGCGGACATCATGGACGCCATCCTTCCCGTCCTGCTCTTTGTCGCCATCGCGGCGGCTGTGTCGGTGGGCCTTTTGGTCACGGCCAGCCTGATCGGCCCGCAGCGGAGCGGGGCCGTCAAGGAAATGCCGTACGAAAGCGGCATGGATCCCATCCATGACACCCGCCGGCGATTCGACGTGCGGTTCCACCTGGTGGCGATCACCTTTCTGGTGTTCGACGTGGAGCTCCTCTTCCTCTATCCATGGGCGGTCGCGAGCCGGTCGGCAGCCGGCATCGATGCCGCCGTGGCCGACGGACTGGTCTCCTGCCGCGGCCTCGTGTACGCGGCCGCCATGCTCTTCATTGCCCTGGTGATCGTGGGATTTGCATACGACTGGCGAAAGGGAGTGTTCCGATGGCGCTGAACATGCCGGGAAGACAAACCGTGCCCGGGAAGATTGAACTGCCCGAAAACGTCGTTGTCAGCCGGCTCGATGAGCTGGCCAACTGGTGCCGGAAAAACAGCCTCTGGCCGATGCCTTTCGCCACCGCCTGCTGTGGGATCGAACTCATGGCGACGGGCGCGAGCAAGCACGACCTGGCCCGGTTTGGTGCCGAGGTCTTCCGCTTCAGTCCGCGGCAGTGCGACCTGATGATCGTCGCCGGCCGCGTGGTCATGAAGATGCTGCCCGTGCTGCAACGGATCTGGCAGCAGATGCACGAACCGAAGTGGTGCATCTCGATGGGCGCGTGCGCCAGCACCGGTGGCGTATTCGATACCTACGCCGTCGTGCAGGGCATCGACCGCTTTATCCCGGTCGATATGTACGTGCCCGGCTGCCCGCCGCGGCCCGAGCAATTGATTCAGGCGATCATCGACCTGCAAGACAAGATCCAGCGTGAAGGCACGATCACCGGCCGCGAGTTCGACACCAGCCAGCGGCAGCTCCGCAAGCGGGCGCTCGTCGAGTCGGATCAGTTGCTCGTGCTTGACGCCGCCCGCAATCCGATGGCACAGCGAGAGCTTTCTGCCGCCGCCCAACGCACCTGAACCGCATGCCTCACCAGGCCAGCCGCCCGATGCCACACATTCCACCCGCCATCGACGACATTCTCACCGCGGTCACCGACCGGTTCGGCCCGCTGGAAACGTCGGTGTTTCGCGGCCAGACCAGCCTGGTCGTGCCCGAGCCGCAGTCATACGACGTCCTCGCACACCTCAAGGACCAGCGGTTTGATCTGCTTGTCGACGTGACCTGCGTCGACTACCTGGAATACCGCGGCGCGAAGCACCGGTATGGCCTCGTCTACCTTGTCGCGGCCACCACAACGAATCAGCGGCTCACCGTGCGGGTGTTCGTCGACGACCCCGACCCCAGTGTCCGCAGCGTGGTGCCGCTCTGGCAGGCCGCCGACTGGCTGGAACGCGAGGTCTGGGATCTCTTCGGCATCCAGTTCGAGGGCCACCCGGATCTCCGCAGGCTCGTCATGCCCGAGGAGTTCGCCGCCCATCCGCTCCGCAAGGACTACCCGCTTCAGGGCCGCGGCGAGCGGCACAACTTCCCCGTCATTACCCGCGACCACAGCTGAACAGCGGTAACGCAACCATGTCCATCGCTCCCTCCGAATACGGCACGTCTTCCTACAGCTCGTCGTCCGCCAATCCCGCGGCCGCCGCCCGCTCCGAAGACTACCTCTGGACGCTCAACTTCGGCCCCCAGCATCCGGCCACGCACACGACGCTGCGGCTGGTGCTCAAACTCGACGGCGAGCGGGTCGTCGATGCGATGCCCGAAATGGGCTACCTGCACTCCGGCTTCGAAAAGATCGGGGAGCATCTCACCTACAACCAGTATGTGACGGTCACCGACCGGATGAACTACATCTCCCCGATGGCCAACAACGTGGCCTGGCATCATGCCGTGGAGAAACTGCTGGGCATCGACCTGACGCCCCGCTGCCGGACGATCCGCACGATCATCGCCGAGCTGGCCCGGATCAGCGACCACCTGCTGTCCAACGGTGCCGTCGGCCTCGACACCGGCGCCTTCACGTTCTTCCTCTACGCGTTCTACCAACGCGAAGTGATCTACGACATTTTCGAGACACTCTGCGGGGCGAGGTTCACCAACAGCTGGACACGCGTGGGCGGAGCCTCCCACGACTTCACGCCACTGGTGATCGAGAAGATTCGCACGTTCGTGAAAACCTTTCCCAAGACGATCGAAGACATGGAGCGGCTGCTCACCCGCAACCGTATCTTCGTCGACCGCACCAAGGGCGTGGGCGTGCTCTCGAAGGAGGAGGCGATCAATGCCGGGGCCAGCGGTCCGGTGGCCCGGGCCAGCGGCGTGACCCGCGACCTGCGGAAGGACGAGCCCTACCTCGCCTACGAAGACTTCGATTTCCAGATCTGCTGTGCCTCCGCCGGCGACTGCTATGCCCGCTACCTCGTGCGGATGGCCGAGATGCGTGAAAGCCTGAAGATCGTCGCGCAGGCCATCGACAGCATTCCCGCGGGCCCTCTGAACGTGGGCATCGACCAGCGAATGGCCCTGCCCACCAAGCAGCAGGTCTATTCCACGATCGAGGGCACGATCTCCCACTTCGAGCTCTCGATGAGCAATCGTGGCTTCGAGGTGCCCTGCGGCGAATCGTACGGTGCCACCGAGGCGCCCAACGGCGAACTTGGCTTCTATCTGGTGGGCGACGGCGGCGAGTGTGCCTACCGGGCCCGGTGCCGTCCGCCGTCCTTGCTGCACTTCGCCCTCTTCCCACAGCTGATCCGCGGCCACACGCTCTCCGACGTGGTGGCCGTGCTCGGCAGCCTCAACATCATCGCCGCGGAACTCGACCGATGAAAATAGGGACGGGAGCTATTTTTGTGCACCACCTTGGCCGGCCAAGCCAGTCCTGCCCATGCTGCCTGCGTCTCACACAAAATAGCTCCCGTCCCTATTTTCCATCACACCCATGATCGCCCAGCCAAAATGCCTTACTGACGAGATGGTCGCCAAGATCGAGGCGCTCGCGCCGCGGTATCCCAACCGCCGCGCCCTCACGCTCCCCGCGCTGCACATCGTCAACGCGGAACTCCGGCACGTGCCCCTGCAGGCCGTCGTGGAGATCGCGGAGTTGCTCGGCCTCGCGCCCGCCGAGGTGCAGGACACGCTGACCTTCTACCAGTTCTTCCACCAGGAGAAGCCCCACGGCAGGGTCCGTGCCTTCGTCTGCCGATCGATCTCCTGCGCGCTTCGTGGAGGCGACCACCTGCTCGAGCATCTCTGCCACCGCAACGGCATCGAGCCCTACGGCACGACTCCTGACGGAGCACTGACCATCGAACCGGCCGAATGCCTCGGCGCCTGCGACTTCGCGCCCTGCATCCTTGCCAACGATGACCTCCTCATGAACATGAGCCCCGAAGTCGCCGAGACGGAACTGAAGAAACCCCGCGCGAGGGCCACCTGACATGCAACCATTCAAGCCCGTCCTGCTCGAGGCCGTCGGCGTGCCCGACGGCCAGACGCTTGCCAGCTACCGGAGCCGGGGTGGCTACGCACCACTGGAGCGACTGCTGGCGGAAAAAAAGCCGGTCGATGTCGTCGAAATGGTGAAGGCCTCGGGGCTCCGCGGCCGCGGCGGCGCCGGCTTCTCCACGGGGCTCAAGTGGACGTTCCTGCCCAAGGATCACCCGGGCCCGATCTATCTGTGCATCAACGCCGACGAGAGCGAGCCGGGCACATTCAACAACCGGATCCTGATGGAGGATGACCCCCACCAGATCATCGAAGGCATCATCATTTCGGCCTACGCAACGCGGGCCAGCACCGCCTATCTCTACCTCCGCTACGAATATCCGCGAAGCTGGCACCGCCTTCAGGCGGCGATCGACGAGGCGTATGCCGCCGGTTACCTCGGCGACAACATCAAGGGCAGCGGCTTCTCGCTCGACATCTACCTCCACCGCGGTGCCGCTGCCTACATCTGCGGCGAGGAGACGGGGCTCATCGAGAGCCTGGAGGGAAAGCGGGCCTGGCCGCGGATCAAACCGCCTTTTCCCGCGATCGAGGGCCTCTTCCGCAAGCCCACGGTCGTCAACAACATCGAGACGATGGCCTGCGTGGCCCAGATCGCCCGCCGCGGCGTCGAATGGTTCCGCTCGATTGGCGTGCCCGCCGATCCCAACAATCCCCGCGATCCTGGCAGCTACGGCCCCAAGCTCTACTGCCTGTCAGGTCATGTCGAGCGGCCGGGCTGCTACGAGACTCCGCTTGGCATCACGGCACGGCAGCTGATCGACGAGTTCGGCGGTGGTGTCTGGAAGGGCCGTCGGGCCAAGGCGGTGATCCCCGGCGGCATATCGATGGGGCTGATGACCGAGGCCGAACTCGACACGCCGCTCGACTTCGCCGGTCCGGGCAAGGTCGGCTGCCTCGGCCTGGGAACGGCCGCGGTTGTCGTGATCGACGAAACGGTGAGTATCGTCGACTTCCTCCACAATTCCTGTCGGTTCTTCGCCCATGAGTCGTGCGGTCAGTGCACGCCCTGCCGTGAGGGCACGAGCTGGTCGCTACGAATGCTCGAACGGATCAAGGCCGGCAAGGGACGCCTCAGGGATCTCGATCTGCTCGCCGAGATCGGCAACACGATGGGTATGATGCCCGGCTCGACGATCTGCGGGCTCGCCGACGGGGCCGCCTGGCCGATCAAGAACGCGATCAAGAAGTTCCGCGGTGAATTCGAGGACTACATCAAGCAGTCGAATCCGCACGGCTGGATGGTGACCGACCCTGTCCCGGCCCTTCAGATCGTTGGAGCCCACTGACTGGCTGTGGAAAAAGCCATCCAGGGCCTTTTTCCACGAGAAGATTGCCGCCGCATCCGACGGCGGATTACGTTACCGACGAGCTGCTCAATTCGATCGCATCAGGAACATTCATGCCCACAGTCATCGTTGACGGCAAGGAAATCGAGATTGGAGCCGACGAGCGGCTCAACTGCATCGAGGCCGCCCGCCGGGCCGGCGCCGAGATCCCGCACTACTGCTGGCATCCGGGCCTGTCGGTCGTGGCCAGTTGCCGCATGTGCCTGGTCGAGACGGGCACCCGCGATGCCGCCAGCGGCAAGATCTCGATGATGCCGAAGCTCGTGCCCGCCTGTCAGACGCCGGCCAAGGACGGCACGGTGATCGTCACCGAGAGCCCGCTTGTCAAAGAGAGCCGGGCCCGCGTCGAGGAATCGCTGCTCATCAACCATCCGATCGACTGCCCTATCTGCGACAAGGCGGGGGAGTGCCTGCTGCAGGACTACCACTTCCAGCATGGCCAGGCCGAACGCCGTGCAGACATCCATGCCTTCACGAGCCGCCGCCGCGACGTCGGCCCCACCGTGACGCTTTTTGTAGACCGCTGCATCATGTGCACGCGGTGTGTGCGGTTCACTCGCGAGGTCGCTGGCACGAGCGAATTGATGGTGACCAGCCGCGGCGCCAAGGAGGAGATCGACGTCTTCCCGGGGCATCCGCTCGACAACAAACTCTCCGGCAACGTCGTCGACCTCTGCCCGGTGGGGGCGCTCGGCGACAAGGATTTCCTCTACCAGCAGCGGGTCTGGTTCATGAAGCGGGAGGCCAATGTCTGCGGCGGCTGTTCCGCGGGCTGCTCGATCCACACCGAGCACAACCAGGACACCGTCTACCGGCTCAAGCCGCGGGAGAATCCCCACGTCAACACATGGTGGATCTGCGACGAAGGCCGCTATGGCTGGCACCACATCCACGACGCCTCAAGGATCGTGGGGGCTGGCCGCCGAGACGGCGTAGGCTCGCCGCTTGAGTCTGTCGAGTGGACGCAGGTCGTGACGCGACTCCGCGACGACCTCAAGGCCGCCGGTCGCTTGGCCGTTGCCGTCTCGCCGATGCTCACCGTCGAAGAGGCCTGGATGCTCTGTGCGGTCGCCAGATCGATCGATCCGGAGGCCCTGCTCGCAGTCGGCCACGTGCCGCGAACGGGTGACGACGAGACCTTCCCGGGCGGCTTCACGATCCGTGCCGAAAAGTGCCCCAACCGGCTCGGCGTGGAGGCAGTGATCGCGTTGTTTGATCCCGCCGTGCACTCCTGGTCGCATCTGGTCGAGCATGTCCGCGCGGGGCATGCCGACGCGGCCTGGATCACGGGCGGCTATCCCGTAGCCTGGATCGACGACGACACCGCTGCGGCCTTCGACGACCTCAAGTGCCTTGTCGTGCAGGATCTCTTCGACTCGCCGCTCACGGCCCGCAGCACCTGGAAGCTCCCGGCCGCGGGCTTCGCAGAACGATCCGGCACATGGGTGAACGTCGCCCATCGGGCCCAGACTTTCGGGCAGGCGGTGCGGCCGCCCGCCGGCGTCTGGCCGGAGGGCAGGCTCTACTGGAACATGCTCGGACGCCGCGGCCTCTATGATCCGACCGCCGTGCGGCGGCAGATTGCCGACTCCTCCGCCTCGTTCGCCGCCCTGGCAGGCGAGATTCCCGCCACCGGTGTCGACCTCCGCATCCACCAAATCGCCTGACACACACCCCATGAACGCACTCCTCCCCTCCCCGACCACGATTGCCGCACTGGTGAAGATCGGCCTGCTCATCGGCGGCCTGATGACGGCGGCCGCCTACCTCGTGCTTGTCGAGCGCTGGATGGCCGCGTGGGTGCAGGACCGCAAGGGGCCCAACCGCGTCGGCATCCCGCTCACAAAGATCCGCCTGTTCGGCCTCGGCCAGCCGCTCGCCGACGGCCTGAAGATCATCATGAAGGAAGACTTCACGCCCCGGCACGTCGACAAGGTGCTCTACGTCGCCGCGCCAGTGGTGATCCTGGCGGCGTCGCTGGCCATCTTCGCGGCGATCCCCTTTGGCAGCGTGCTGCCACCGCTGGGCATCCCCGGCCTGCCCGACCCCGTGCCGTTTCTGGTGGCTCCGGGACTCGATGTGGGCGTGCTCTGGGTCTTCGCGCTCTCGAGCATTGCCGTCTACGGTGTGCTGCTGGGAGGCTGGGCCAGCAACAACAAATACGGCTTCTTGGGCGGACTGCGAAGCAGTGCCCAACTGCTGGCCTACGAGATTCCGCTGGGCCTGGGACTGCTCGGCGTGGTGCTGGCTGCCGGATCGCTCAAGCTCGACGCGATCATGAACGCGCAGGCCGAAAGCGGCATCTGGTATGCGTTCGCGCAGCCTCTGGGATTTCTCGTCTTCTTCGTGGCCAGCTTCGCGGAGGCGGCCCGGCTGCCGTTCGACCTGCCAGAGGCCGAGCAGGAACTGGTCGGCGGCTACCACACCGAGTATTCCGGCATCAAGCTCCTGCTGTTTCTAGTCGCTGAGTTTCTGCACATGGTCACGGCGGCGTTCCTGATCGTGATCATGTTCCTCGGCGGCTGGCATCTCTGGGGTGTGACCGGGTCGGGACAGGACGTGACCTGGCTTGGGGCTCTCATCCGCTTCGGCGTGCTCTCCGCCAAGATTTTTGGTGTGATCCTGTTCTTCATGCTCGTGCGCTGGAGCTGGCCTCGATTTCGGTTCGACCAGCTCATGAACCTTGCCTGGAAGGTGATGCTGCCGCTGGGCATCGCCAACCTCGTGACCGTGGCGACCATCGAGGAGTTCCGGCCGCAGCTCGTCAATGCGATCGGCGCGGGCCCGGCTGGAGCGGTTGCGCTGGTGGCCCCCTGGGTGGTTTTTTTCCTGGGCTGGATCACCGCCGGCATGCTCACCCCGTCAGGCACCGACAACACGCCGATCCTCACGCATGGCCCGCTCGATGCCGAAGATGCCCTTCGTGAACACGATTTGGTGGAGGTTTGAAATGAAGCCGACTGATCCCGCCGTCACCTGGATCGAGGAGAAGCCGCTGGGGCTCGCCGAGCGGCTCTACCTGCCGCTCTTCGTGCAGGGCCTGACGACCACGGCCCGCCATCTGGTGAGCCCGAAGCTGACGGTGAGCTATCCGGAGCAACGTCCGACCGTGGGCAACCCGCTCATCTACCGAGGCGTGCATCGGCTCAACCGTGACACCGAGGGGCGCGTGAAGTGCGTGGCCTGCTTCCTCTGCGCCACTGCCTGCCCGGCCCACTGCATCGACATCGTGGCGACCGACAGCCCCTGGCCCGACCGGGAGAAATACCCCGAGAGCTTCGCGATCGACGAGCTCCGGTGCATCTTCTGCGGCATGTGCGAGGAGGCCTGTCCCGTCGACGCGATCGAACTCACGAGCCTCCTCGACCTCACGGGGAAGAGCCGCGAAGAGATGATCTTCGACAAGGAAAAACTGCTGAGCGTCTACGACATGACGAAGGACACCGAGCCGATGAAGTCGGCGGGCCTGGGAGGCACGCTGTGAGCCCTCTTGCATTCGATCCCTTCGCCTCGGGCACGCTGCTGGCCGGAGGAGTCATGGCGACGGCCGCGAGTCTCTGGCTGCTCTTGCCCAGCGGCCGCGAGACCGGTGCCGTCCGTTGGCTCGGCGGCTTGCTTGGGCTCGTGGCACTCGCCGCCTTCATCGCGACCGGCCGCCGGCTCGGAGGGCTGGGCGAGGAGGCTGTGTTTCTCATAGTGTCGCTCGTGGCCGTGCTCTCCGCCGCCGCCACGATCGTGTCGCGGTCGCCGGTCTACGCGGCAATCTGGTTCGCACTGTCGCTGGCCGGCGTGGCGGGCGTGCTGCTCGTGCTGGGTGCGCAGTTCCTCGGCGTTGCCACGATCGTGGTCTACGCCGGTGCGATCCTCGTAATGTTTCTCTTCGTGCTCATGCTCGCACAGCCGGCAGGGCTGGCACCGTATGACCGGGTCTCGAACGAGCCGTTTCTGTCGGCAGTCGCCGGGGCGGTGCTGCTGGGAGTGCTGTCGCTTTCGATCGGCCGGTTGTCGGCCTCGCCCGCCGCCTGCTGCGGGGTGCCCTCACGGACAGCCGCCACGCCGATTGCTCCCCTGCAGCCCGGAGCCGCGGTCTCAGAAAACAGGGTTCCCGAAACCGCGGCTCCCGCAAGCAGGGCCCCAGAGACCGCAGTCGATCCGCTGGCCGACAATCACGTGGCCCGCCTCGGTGGCGAACTATTCGGCCGCCATCTTGTGGCGGTGGAGGCGGCTGGAGTGCTGCTGCTGGTAGCGCTGATCGGCGCGATCGCCGTTGTCTCCCGCGGTGAAGCCGCCCATGCGGGCGTCGCCACGTCCACAGCGGGCCCCGCAGCCGGCGGGAGGGCCGTCTGATGAATACCGTGCAATCTCTTCCCCTGTTGCAAAACGCTCTCACCGTGGGAGCCATCCTCTTCAGTCTCGGCCTCGTGGGAATTCTCACCCGGCGGAATCTGATCGTGATGTTTCTGGCGGCCGAGATGATGCTGCAGGGGATCTCCGTGAGCCTCGTGGCATGGAGCCGCTTCCACGGCGACTGGGGCGGACACGTGCTCGTGATCTTTGTGCTCACCGTTGCGGCATGCGAGGCGGCCGTCGCGCTCGTATTCGTCCTGCAGGCGTTCTCCCGCACCGGTCGGCTTGACGCAGCGGCATGGCAGTCGCTTCGTGAGGCCACGATCACTCGCACAGTCGATCAGGAAGTGCCCTCGATCGACACCGTCCCATACCGATTTCCCACGCTCACTCCCGCCGGCGTTCTACCGCCGCCCGACGACAACGAGCCGTTTGAAAGACGCCACGTCTGAGCAGGCTGTCGTCGCCTTCCGGTCTCGAGTCTCCTCCTCCCATCCGCCATTCATTCGCCGACTGCATTCTCCATGCAAGAATTTTCTCTTTCGACGCTGCTGGTGCTCGTGCCGCTCTTGCCCTTGCTGGGCGCGATTTTCACCGTGCTTCTGGGCCGCACACTCGGGGCCAAGGCCCACCTGCCGGCCATGCTCGGCATCGCCGGCGCCGCCGTCGTGGCGATCACACTGCTGGCGGCGACCGCCCGAGACGTGGGCCCTGCTCGCGGCGACCATGCCGAGCCGGTCCGGCCCGTTGAAATGATCTCGACGCTATGGCAGTGGGCCTCGTTCGAATCGGCCTACACGCCCCCCGCCGGCAGCCCCGCGGCCGATCCTCGACTCACACCTGCAGATCTCGTGGCCGGAAAGGACGTGCGGGCCTTCTCGATCCCGGTGGCGCTGCGGCTCGATCCGCTCACCGCCACGATGCTGACGATCATCACCTGCGTCGGTCTGCTCGTCGCCATCTATTCCACCGGCTACATGCACGGTGATCCGGGCTATCCCCGGTTCTTTGCGCTTGTCGCGATGTTTGTCTTCTCAATGTCGATGCTCGTGGCCGCCAGCAACTTCCTGCTGGTCTACGTCTTCTGGGAGGCGGTGGGCGCCTGCAGCTATCTGCTGATCGGCTTCTGGTTCACCAAACCCCAGGCCGCCCGCGCTGCCAAAAAGGCCTTCCTCGTCAATCGTGTGGGGGACTTTGGCCTTGCGATCGCCGTCTTCCTCCTCTGGATGACCTACGGCACCCTTGACTTCCACGACACAATCTCGGCCGATGGTGTGATCATGCCGGGCATTCTCGGACAGACCCGGCTGGCCGATGCCGCCGGATATGTCGGCGGGGCGATCGGCACCGCGATCTGCCTGCTCCTCCTGCTTGCAGCCTGTGGCAAAAGCGCACAACTGCCGCTGCATGTCTGGCTGCCCGACGCCATGGAGGGCCCCACTCCGGCCAGCGCCCTGATCCATGCGGCGACCATGGTGACGGCCGGCATCTATCTGATCACCCGGTCGGCGCCGCTGTTTGCCGCCTGCCCTGGCGCACTCACGCTGGTGTCGATCATCGGCGCCACGACAGCCCTGGTCGCCGCACTCATCGGCACCGTACAGAATGATCTCAAGCGGGTGCTCGCCTATTCGACAATCAGCCAACTCGGCTACATGTTTGCGAGCCTCGGCACCGGCACGCTGCTCGGCTTTACCGCGGCGATCTTCCATCTGCTCACGCATGCCTGCTTCAAGGCGCTCTTGTTCCTCGGTGCGGGCTCGGTGATGCACTCGATGGGCGGCGTGATCGACATGCGGCGATTCGGTGGCCTGCGGCGGGTGATGCCGATCACGGCAGCGACGTTTCTGGTCGGTGCCTCGGCCCTGGCGGGCGTTGCACCCTTCGCTGGTTTTTTCAGCAAAGACGAGATCCTCGCCGCGCTGCACTCAAAGGCCTGGCCTGAACCGCACGGCGGGCACCATGCCTCGATTCCATCTGCTGCGCTTCCCCCCTCCTTGCCTCCAACTTTTCAGGGGGCCGCGTCCCACTTCCATGCCTCCAGCTTCTCACCGACAGCCTCCGCACCTGATGGCAGCATGGCCCCGGAGTCGACCTCGAGTCTTAATGCCCTCGACTCGCTCAATCGGCCGGAGACCTGGCAGGTCCTCTTCTGGATGTCGCTCGTCACGGCCGGTCTTACGGCCTTCTACACCTTCCGCGCCGTGTTCATGACATTCACCGGTCCGACGCGGGTGCCGGATGGGGCGCATGGCCACGGCCATGACGGCCACGAATCCTACGAGTCGCCTTCCGCGATGACGCTGCCGTTGATGATTCTCGCCGTGCCGTCGGCGATGATCGGCTGGCTGCTGTTCAGCACGAACTGGCTGGCCCACTTCCTGTCGGCGACCCCCTCGCTGACCGCGACGTCCGTGGCCGCCACCGCCACGCCCCATGTGTTCCACATCAATCTGGCGATTCAGGGCACACTGGCTGCGGCCATCGGCATCGTCGTCGCCGCGATCGGCCATCTCGGCCGCCGAAGCGACGGCCCGCAACTGGAACGCTTTCTCGGCCCAGTCCAAACACTTTTCGCCAACACGTTTTATTTCGACCAAATCTACGCCGCGCTCGTGGTGCGGCCGCTTGAGGGACTGGCGCTCGTCGCGGCCCTCTTCGATCGATATGTCATCGACGGAGCGGTCGACGCGATCGCCGCAGCCCCACTCGCATTGGGTGGCATCGTCCGCCGCTCCCAGTCGGGACTGCTGCAACGCTATGCCCTGGCCGGTGTGATGGGTGTGCTGGCGATCGTCGTCCTCCTGGCGTGGCAACTCCGCGGCTGACGACGGCGTGCCGGCACCGAACAATCACAACCCTTCCCCATCCCCCAGTTTCCCCTTCATTCAGCGGCTCCATTCTCCATGAACGGCATGAACGGCATGAACAGCATGACCCCTGCGACGCACCTGCTGCTCGTGATCGCCACGCCGCTCATCGGCGCCGTGGTGGCATGGGTACTCGGCAGCCGCGGGCTTTCGGCGGTGCGGCAGAGTGCCGCGGTGACGGCGCTCATCACCCTCTTCAATGCCGGCTGGCTTGTGCTGCGGTATCTGCAGAGCCCGGAGGCTGCCGCCGGCGAGCCCTACGCGGTCGCTTCCGCTCCCTGGCTCGTGGGCGGCATCTTCGATGTCCGGCTGTCGCTTGGGCTCGACGGACTCTCGATCTGGCTCTTCGGTCTTTCGGCCCTGCTTTCCCTCACGGCAGTGCTCGTCAGTTGGAACGCGATCCGGGAGAAGCCCGTCGGCTTCTACGTGCTGCTCCTGCTCCTCGAAGCAGCGATGCTGGGGGTGTTTGCGGCTCGGGACGTGATCCTGTTCTACGTGTTCTTCGAATTCACGCTCGTGCCGCTCTTTTTTCTGATCGGCATCTGGGGTCACGAAGAGCGGCGGCGGGCGGCGGTGAAGTTTTTCATCTACACGCTCACCGGCAGCGTGCTCGCCTTTCTCGGACTGCTCACGATCGTGCTCTGGAACGCATCGCATACCGGCACCGTCACCTTCGACATCGCCAGCCTGACGGCAGGCACCGCCGCCCATCCGCTGCCGATGAATGCGGAGGGGGGCTGGCTGCAGATGATCGTGTTTCTCGCGCTCTTCGCCGGCTTCGCCGTGAAGGTGCCGATCGTGCCCTTCCATACCTGGCTCCCGCTGGCGCACGTCGAGGCGCCCACCGGCGGCAGCGTCGATCTGGCGGGCGTGCTCCTCAAGATCGGCATCTACGGCTTTCTGCGGTTTTCAATGCCGATGCTCCCCGACGCCACGGCCGCCGCAGCCCCCTGGCTCTTCGGCCTCGGAGCGGTGGGGATCATCTACGGGGCGCTCGTGGCGCTCGTGCAGACCGATCTCAAACGGCTGATCGCGTATTCGTCGGTGAGCCACATGGGCTACATCGTGATGGGGCTGTTTGCCCTCGAGACCGTTGCCGTTCAAGGCGCCAACCTGCAACTCATCAACCACGGGCTGTCGGCGGCGGGGCTCTTTGCGCTGGTCGGCATGATCTACGAGCGGTTCCACACGCGTTCGATCGCCAACCTCGGTGGCATCGCCACGAAAGCGCCCTGGCTGACGGTGTTCTTCATGCTGTTCACCTTTTCCAGCATCGGCCTGCCGGGCCTGAACGGCTTCGTGGGCGAATTCCTGATTCTGGCAGGCTCATTCCAGCGGGCGTGGACGGGCGTTGCACCTGCACTCCGCACGCCCTACCTCGTCATGGCGGTGTCGGCCGTGGCCGGCGTCGTGCTGGGCGCGTGGTACATGCTCTGGGCTGTGGAACGGGTCTTCTTCGGTGGGTCGCGAGAGCCGCCCCGACAGGCCGGCGTGACCCACGGCCACGATGCCCACGGCTACAGTGCCCACGGCCACGATGCTCCAGCCGGACACGACGGCCGCTGTGACCTGGAATGGTATGAAGTCGCGGCGGTCTTGCCACTGGCCGTGTTCGTGCTGTGGATCGGCCTCACGCCGGCGACATTTCTCGCACCGCCCGCCGCCATGCTACGGGCCGCCACCCGCGCCGCCACGACCGCCTTTGATGCGCAGATGCGAGACCTCGACGACCGTGCCCCTACAACACCAGCCGCTCACGTCGCGGATCGCGTCGTCGGCCACGGTCACCCGGCCCCCAGGCAGTCATTCACCCTGACATCGAAACCGAACCCCGACACGGAATTGACATTGGATCGTCCATGACTTCGCACATGACATCACTCCAGAGCTTCCTTCTGCTGGCCCCCGAGATCGTTCTCGTGGCCGCAGCGCTCGTCGCTTTTCTGGGCGGCGCCTTCGCCGGCCTCCGCAGCGGCTGGGCCGTGGCCCTGACAGGCATTGTCGTGGCGATGCTGGTGGCCGGAGGGCAGCCGGCCGAGGGGACCTGGATCGCGTCCGGGGGTGTTCGCATCGATGCCTTCTCGGCCTTCATCCGCTGGATGGTGCTGTCGCTGGGCGGAGTGCTCGCCCTCGTGCAGGCGGGAGACCTGTTCCGCTCCGCAGTGACCCGAGGCAACGCACCGGGAGCAGGCCGGCTCCGTGCAACCGGCACCTGCGAGGAGGCGGGCACGTTTCTGATCCTGTTGGCCGGCCTCTCTCTGGCCGCTGTGGCCGAAGACCTGGTGCTTTTGTTCGTGGGACTGGAACTGGTGTCGATCCCCACCTACATCCTGCTGGCACTCAAACGCACCGACGCGGCCGGTCAGGAGGCCAGCCTCAAGTATTTCTTTTTGTCACTGGTGGCCTCGGCGCTGTTCCTCTACGCCGCGGTCTGTCTGTACGGGATCGGCGGTTCGACGAACCTGGCCATCATTGGTGCTCGCCTGCGGTCGACAGCCGAACCGTTGGCAGGCATGGCAACGGTGCTTCTGCCGGTGGCCATCGGGATGACTCTGGCAGGCGCGGCATTTCGGCTGGCAGCCGTGCCGATGCATTTCTACGCCCCGGACGTCTACGAGGGCACGAGTCCGTCCAACGCGGCCCTGCTGTCGACGCTGCCCAAGGTGGCGGGCCTCGTCGTGCTCGTGCGGGTGCTGGCGCTGGCGATTCTTCCGGCCGATGCGGGCGAGTCTGCCGTGGGCAGCGCCGCGGCGGCTCACCTCTCGCTCTTCTGGCCGCTCACTGCCACGCTGGCGGCCATCACGATGACCGTCGGCAACGTCATGGCACTCCTGCAGCGGAATCTCCGCCGCCTGCTGGCCTGCTCTTCAATCGCCCACGCCGGCTATCTCCTCGTCGGCATCGCGACCGCGGCGGCGGCGGCCGCCGCCCGGGCAGACAGCACCGCGGCCGGCGCAGCCGATGCCTCCTGGACGCTCGGCCTCGGCGGCCTCACGGCTTCGCTCTTTTATCTAGCCACATACGCCCTGGCGACGGCAGGAATCTTCGCGGCGATCACCTATCTCGGCCACCGCTGGCCGGAATGGACCGCCGGCAGTGGACCACGGCCGCCGCGGGAAGAGATCGCCACCGTCGACGATCTTGATGGGCTCTCCTCCACGAATCCCGTCGCTGCATTCGCGATCGCCCTGTTTCTGCTCAGTCTCGCCGGCATCCCACCGCTGCCGGGCTTCTGGGGCAAACTGGCGCTAGCCACCTCCAGCCTCGAGGTGGATTGGAACGCGGCGATCGACTTTGGCAGCCGCCGCGCCTGGTTCGTTTCCCTGGCGGTCATGCTCGTGCTCAACGCGGCGATCGCAGCCGCCTACTACCTGCGGATCATTGCCGCGATGTATTTCCGCTCTACCAAGCGGGGCGTGCAGGCCGATGGTGGTCTGACTGCCGGGATCGCCATGCTGATCTGCACGGCACTGGTGCTGATGGTCACGCTCCAGCCACGCGGACTGTTCGTGTCGGCGTCCCGCGCCGGTGATGCCATCGAGAAAACCGGGCCCTGAACACCCAACGCAGACACGAGACCATTCCGGGCTGGAGGCCCAAACGCATGATGAGCAACCACTCTGGCACCATCGATTCTGCTGCCGTCACGGCCGTTCTTGCCGACATCGCCGACCCCGAGTCGGGCCGTTCGCTGGTCGAGATGGGGCAGGTGCGATCGGTGGAGGCCTCTCCGGCATCGATTTCGGCTCAGATCGGCCTCACCTCGCATGCGGCGATCCTCTGGAAGCAGACGCGGGGCCGGATCGAAGAACTGCTGCGGGCCCGATTTCCGGCCGTGCCCTCTGTCACCGTGGAGATCATCACACACGACCGGCCGCCGGCGAAGATCGGCCAGATCGGCCTCGAGGCGAAGAGCGTCATCGCGGTCGGATCGGGTAAAGGGGGCGTGGGCAAGAGCACGATCGCCGCGTCGATCGCCATCGGTCTGGCACGGGCCGGCAGCCGCGTCGGCATGCTCGATGCCGATGTCTACGGCCCCAGCGTGCCGCACCTGCTCGGCCTGTCTGGCAAGCCGCAGATCGAGGAAGGCAAGATCACCCCGATGTTCCTGCCGGTGGGCCCGCATCCCATGCCGGTCATGTCGATGGGATTTCTCGTGCCGGCGGGCGAGGCAGTGGTGTGGCGGGGTCCGATGCTGCACGGCGCGATCACGCAGATGCTCCGCGACACGTCGTGGGGACCGCTCGACTATCTCATCATCGACATGCCCCCGGGCACGGGGGACATCGCGCTGACGCTCTCGCAGGTACTGCCCCTCACCGGCGCCGTCGTCGTCTGCACGCCGCAGGACGTGGCCCTGCTCGACGCCACGAAAGCGATCGCGATGTTTCGCAAGGTGAACATCCCGTTGCTTGGGATGGTGGAGAACATGAGCTTCTTCGCCTGCCCCGATACGCACAAGCGGTATGACATCTTCGGTACCGGAGGCGCGAAGCGGACGGCGAAAGATCTCGACATCCCGTTCCTCGGAGAGGTGCCGCTGCAGATCCCGATCCGGGAGCACGGCGACTCCGGCTGCACCGCCGCCAACTTCGATGATCCGGCATCCAGTCCCTACCTGGAGGCGATCTGCACGCGGCTCGTGGGCAATCTCGCCGCCGCCCACGCCTCACGGCCCCCGATGCCCTCGCTGCCGGTGCTCTAGGGACGCATCGCCCGAGGCCCTTCTCCCGTGGCAGCGAGTTTTCAACTTGCTGTGTCCCTTCTCCCGTGGCAGCGAGTTTTCAACTTGCTGAATCCCTTCTCCCGTGGCAGCGAGTTTTCAACTTGCTGAATCCGGCGTGCTGCAACAACAAGATGAAATCTTGTCGCCACGAAAGAGCCCTCGTCCACGAAAGCCCCTCTCTGCCCCCCCGTGGCAGCGAGTTTTCAACTTGCTGTGTCCCCTGCCCTCATCGTCATTCCTCCCCTAATACAGCGACAGCGTGCCGCCGCGTGGCAGCCGCAAGACCGGCTGCCGCGTCAATCGCATCACCCCCGCAAGTGACCGGACTTCGGCGGCTTTCGTGCCGACCGTCATCCAGTCGGCCGCGGTAGCCCTGATGGAAGGCTCCACGCAAGGAAATGCCCACGCCCCGCAGGCGGTGAGCAGGAGATCGTCGATGTGGCGACGGCGGATATGCAACGTGTCGAGGCCATACCAGTGCGGGGGCTGCTCAATGACCTGGGCGCTCGAGTCTCCGGCGATCGCCTGCAGGTCCGCATCGAGCCTGGCCGCTGCATCCTTGAGGTCGGCAAGCGACAGGCGACATCCGGGGACGAAGCATGTCCGCAGGGCCCGGTAGCGGATGGCTCCAACCGCGGCGATGCCCGCCATCGGCAGCCGTGTGATCGCGATCGTCGCACCGCGATCGGCGAGCCGCCGAACACTCTCGCGAACCCATGACGCGATCTGTTCGGCGGAAAAACCGTAGAGCAGTTCATTGCCGACATCGGTGACGAGTGCGACCATCGCCTCGCCACCATGCCGGTCGAGGGCCCGCCAGAGGCCGCTGCCGAGGATCGACGGAAGCCGCCGCGCCGCCACGCGGGTGTTCACGCCGTAGCCGCGGCCGTGGCCGGCGGCCACAAAGAGGTCCGCGCCCGGCGACCGCGACTCCACCGCCGCCACGAGCCGGGAGAGCCCCCGCGACACGTTGCTGGCTCCGAGCACCACAACGCTTGGTCGGGGGAAGTGATTCATACGAATTCTCCCTGAAGCTCTCGCACACACTTTCCTGCGTTGCCAATGGACAAGAGGGGTTGGCCGTTCCATGGAGCCGGCGTTGCTGACAAGCGCAGGCAGGATGCCGGAGCGCAGTCAGCATCGAGTGAGCGCAGGCCAGGATGGCCGAAGCGAACGTCCGGCGACGTGGAACGGCCAACCCCGCCCCATGGAGCCGGCGTTGCTGACAAGCGCAGGCAGGATGCCGGAGCGCAGTCAGCATCGAGTGAGCGCAGGCCAGGATGGCCGAAACGAACGTCCGGCGACATGGAACGGCCAACCCCGGTCCACGACGAAACGTGCGGCAGATGTGCGACCCGCATCAGCCCCAGCGCTGCCACGGTGTGTTTTCTGAGAGACTCTGGAAACAGGAGACGGTGAGCATCGCGAACATGATTCCCAGATAGGGCTCGTTGTGCGTGTAGCCCCACCAGGCGACCACGCCCCCGGCCACCACGCCGACCATCGCGGCGATCCGGGCGGCATCCGCCACCCCGAGGCTGAGCAGGCCCTCTCGCACGATCTGTCCGCCGTCGAGCGGTGGCACCGGCACGAGGTTCAACAGTGGCCAGAAGATGTTGACCTGCAGAAGGAAGAAGACGAAGGCGAAGACGAAGCGGGAGCCGATCTGGGCCCCTTCATACAGCCCCAGCGCCGCTCCGACGCCCGGCACCGGAAACGGCACGGCGTATCCTCCCGCCTTCAGCGCCACCACGATGGCCGCCGCCAGACCGAGTTGCGCAAGCGGCCCGGCTGCCGAAACGATCAGCCTCTCGGACGGCCGGCGGGCCCCACGTCCCCAGGCCGTTGGAATCGCCAGCCCGCCCAAGTGATAGAGCACCACGTGCGCCGACTGTCCAAACCAGCGATAGGCCAGCGCATGCCCCATCTCGTGCACGAGCAGCGAGAAGAGCACTGTTGCCATCCAGATCACGAGATACTGCAGCAACTGCCGCTGGTCGCCGCGGGACAGCGCGGTGCAGATGCCCCACCCCAGCAACGCAGCCCCCACCCAAAACCAACCCGATACCCGGATGGGAATCCCAAACAGTGAAAACTGCAGGTCAACGGGCGTCGGCTGGGGGGCGGCGAGGAACATGGTTCCATTATGCCGCATGCGCGGCCGGCCGACACGGGGTGGCCCCGGACGACGACCCGGTGCCGAATGCCCCGGGCTTCCGGCGTCGGCCAGGCCCCTGCGAAGCGATGGCGAGCACCGCAGCGGCAGCCCGGTCGGCGGAACCGCCATGGGCGATCTCGTCGGCCACGGTGTCGAGCCGTGCGATCACGGCCTCGCGGACAGCCGGCTGCGTCAGCCATTCGACGACATGCCTGGCCATCTGGTCTGCAGGATCCTGCACGGCCAGGTATTCCGGATAGATCGCAGCAGGATCGGCAGGGGCGACCGCCCGCGGAGCCCGCCATGCCCGCCGCGTCGGTCCGACTGGCTGCGGCACCGCAAGGAGGTTGACGAGTGTGATGAACCGGGCATGGCGAAACCAGCTCTGCACGACGTGGGCCAAGCCACTGATCCGGTAGACGATCACGGTCGGTACCCGCGCTGCCAGCAGTTCCAGCGAGACCGATCCGCTCACCGCGATAGCACAGACCGCCTCCCGCATCAGGCTGCGGGTTCGACCAGTCTCCACACGAAGGTCGAGGCCGTCGAGCTGGTGGCCGAGGGTGGCGATCACTTCCCGCACCCGTGCGGCATGCTTGTCGTGGAGCGCACCGACTACGAACCTCGCCTCCGGCACCCGCCTGGCAGTGCCCGCGGCGGCCCGCAGAATCGAGGCAAGATTCGCATCGATTTCCTGGCCACGCGAACCGGGAAGCAGCAGCACGACCGGCCTCTCGGCGTAGCCGGGTTTGTAAGCGTGGCCGGGTTTGTCAGCGTGGGCATGCTTCAGGCCGCCGGCCGGCTCAATGGCCCGGAGTTCATCGAAGAAGGGATGGCCGACGAGCGTGCTCGACATGCCCTGCGCCACGAACCAGTCGTGTTCGAAGGGAAGCGCCGCGAGCACATGGTCGACGAGCCTCCGCATCTTATGAATCCGCCAGCTTCCCCACGCCCAGATCTGGGGCGGACAGTAGAAGACAACGGGGATGCCGTGCCGCTTGGCCCGCCAGGCCAACCACCAGTGAAAGCCGGGGAAGTCGACGAGCACACAGACGTCTGGACGGGCGTCAAGAAAGCTCCGCTCGGCGCGGCGGGCCAGATCGACGAAGCGGTGGATGTTGAGGATGACGCGGAGAAACCACATGACTGCCAATTGCGTCATGTCGGCAATGAGCCGGCAACCCTCCGCGGCCATGCATGGTCCGCCTAAGCCGACACATTCCAGATCGGGCTGTCGCGCCTTCAGGCTCCGCACGAGCACGGCGGCATGATGGTCGCCGGAAGGTTCACCTGCCGAGAGAAACACACGCATGAACGAAACAACTCCGCACGGGATGACGATCCTCCCGTGCGGAGTATTTCATGCGGCCTGGAAACGGCCTATACCAGTTGTGTAGCGAATCGTAAGGCCGAACCGATTCCGGTCATGCCAGTTCCGAGCCTGTGCATGCAGCGAGGCGTGCCGTCAGACCCCGTTTCGCCGACCTTCTTTCGCAGACCTTATTTCGCCGGAGCTGCAAAGCCCTTTTCGACATTGCCGAAGACCATGGCAACCTGCTCGTCACCACTGGCCCGCTCGACCTTGCCCTTGCAGTTGTTGCAGCAGAAGCTCACTTCGGCACCGCCGATGTCGAGTTGCGTGCCCGCCTTGACCGGTCCGCCACTGAACGGGCAGCCCTTCTGCACGAGCTGGCCGGTAGACACCATCTGCTGGTGCGCCTTGGCGGCGAACTTGGCAGAGTCACCCTTGAAGGCGTTCTCACAGTTGCCGCAGCAGAAATAGACCTTGCCACCTGCATAGTCGGCCGCCTTTTCAGGGTTGCAGCCCTTGCCCGACACGGGGCACTTCGCATCCTTCGGCTCCTTCGGGGCCGCCGACACGAAAGCCGACGAGCAGACCACCGCCACCACCAGCGCCATCAGACCCATCATCCGGAACGATTTCATGGCCAATGCCTCCAGGCTGTATTGAACACTCGCGCGGAAACTCCGCGACGCCTAGGGAGCTTACCGCCGCCACGCTCCCCGAGGCAATTGATTTTTGGGGGCCATGGCCGTTCCGGCCCCCGCTGGGGGGTAGCGGCACTTTTAGGCCGAACAGGCGGCCCAGCCATTCCCGTGGCGGCGAGTTTTTAACGTGCCGTTCCCGTGGCGGCGAGTTTTTAACTTGCCGTTCCCGTGGCGGCGAGTTTTTAACGTGCCGTTCCCGTGGCGGCGAGTTTTTAACTTGCCGTGGCCTCGACATCGATTCCGCAAGTTTAAAACTCGCGGCCACTCCCCCAAAACCACACATCCCACACCAAAACTACGTTTGGGCAGCCGTCGAGAGACCACTACCGATGCCGGGGCTCGGGCAGGCCGGTCGCGAAGATCGCGCCGGCGGCGATCACCGCGGCCCCCACGACAAAAACCGGCCGGAAGCCCAGCCCGTCGACCGCCACGCCCACCAGCGGCGAGACGACGAATGGCAGGGCCAGCGCTGCCCCGACAATGCTCACATACCGCGGGTGCTCGGCTCTCGTCGGCGCAAGCTCAAGCGCGTAGTTGGTGAAGATCTTCAACGAGATCGGGTTGAGCCCCAGCGGCACGTAGACGACCCAAAACCATTCGACTGCCTGCTCATGCGGCATGAGCGAGAGCAGCGTGACGACAAGCGGTGTGAGCGACGAGAACGCCACGAGCCAGATGAGCACGATCCGCGTGCCCCGGCGGTCGGCGAACGGTCCCGCCACAAGGCTCACGATGCCGGTGGCGGCGTTCTGAACAATCACCCATGTCAGCAGGCTCGCCGTGCTGCTGCCGAGCCGGTCGCGGGCGAAGGCTTGATAGTGCGGAAACAGCATGAGTACGGCCGAGAAGCAGGCCGCCACGAAGCAGAGACGCAGCAGCGGCCGATCCCCACGCAGAATCCGCCGCCAGGAGACGATTCCCCGGCCGGCATGCCCGAGCAGGCTGCCGACCATGCCCCACCGACCAGCCGGGGGAATCACAGCGGGCGGCGCACTCTCTGCGGGCTCGTCGAGAAACACCGGTACGATCGCCGCCAGACCGAAGAACACCGCGGTGGCAGCGAAGATCTTTGGAAAGCCGTCCGGCTCCGCCAGCCACGGGCCCAGCAACAAGGCCGCGGCAACGATGGCCAGAACGCTCCCCACGGTCACGCTCACGACCATGGCCCGACCGCGATGGCCGGGCGAGATCAGCTTGCCCTGCAGCGACGCGATCACCAGTTGATTCAGGCCGTTCACCGCCGAGAAGGCGGCGTAGAGCACCAGAAACATCACTGCCAGCAAATCGGGCCGCGTGGCCGCCAGCGCCGGCCACACCACAGCCAAGGCAGCGAAGCAGGCCGCCATCGCCAGACTCGTCAGTACCAGCATCCACTTCTTGCGGGGGGCCCTGCTCAGGCTTCCCGAGGCGAACAGTGGCGGCACGCTCTGACCGCCCCGGTTGAGCACCGGCAGCAGACCTCGCAGCAGTCCGGAATCGACGACGGCGTCGAGCACCGCCGGCATGATGATCGTCTCGGTCTTGAAAATCCATCCGATGCGGACGATCACCTGATAGAGCTCCATCCAGAGCGTATTGCGGGCCTCCCGGCCAACCTCCCCGCCAGCCTGAACCGGCTGCAGATTCCGCTCGTTGCGTTGGTCTGGCATGGGGGTACGATTTGAGGTGTTGGAGGCGGAGCCGGCGGCCGGCCGTTCCGCTGGCTTCCCTGCCGGCAGCATGAGGGTTTCATCCGATGACGTCCATTGCCAGGAACATGCGGCCCGCCAATGCGGCGTCGGTCAGGCTGACGCTGGTGATGCTTCTGATCGTCATGCTCCTCATGACGCTCGGCGGCGGATTGACGTGGACGGGTGACGCCTCCTCGTCGGCCGTTCATGCCGATGAGCCGACCGCGGGCCGCTTTGTCTGGTTTGGCACCTACAGCGGCGGGCCGGCCAACAGCGAGGGAATCTATGTGTCGCGGTTCGATGCCGCCCAAGGGAACCTCGCCCCGCCGGTGCTGGCGGCGGTGGCGAAGAACCCTTCATTTCTGGCGGTGCATCCGACGCTGCCGGTCCTCTACGCGGTGTCGGAGGTGGCCGACGCCAATGGCAAGCCGACCGGCGCCGTGCTCGCGTTTGCAATCGACGAGGCCACGGGAAAACTCACGCCCAAAAATCATCAGTCGTCCGGCGGCAAGGGGCCGTGCCACGTATCGGTCGATCGCACCGGCCGGGCCCTCCTGGCGGCCAACTATGGCAGTGGCAGCGTGGTCTGCCTCGGGATCACCGGCGACGGCAGCCTCGAGCCCGCCGTGGCCGGCTCGCCAGGCGGCTTCATCCAGCACGAGGGCAAGGGACCGAATCCGAAACGGCAGGAAGGGCCCCACGGCCATTCGATCTACCCGTCGGCCGACGGACGATTTGCGGTGGCCTGCGACCTCGGGCTCGACAAGGTGTTTGTGCACGCGCTCGACATCGGCAAGGCCACGCTCACACCGCACGGCTTCGGGAGCACGCCGCCCGGCGCGGGGCCCAGACACTTCGCGTTCCATCCCGGCGGCCGCCACGGCTACTCGGTGAATGAACTCGACCGCACGGTCACCGCCTTCACGTTTGATCCGCAGGCCGGCACCCTGGCCTCGTTTCAGACGCTCTCCACACTCCCCGCCGACGTGACCGACACGCAGGGATTCTCGACGGCTGAAATCGTCGCGCATCCTGGCGGGAGATTCCTCTATGCGTCGAACCGGGGCCACGACTCGATCGCGATGTATGCGATCGACGAGGCGACCGGCAGACTCACGTTTCTGGGCGTCGAGCCGATCCGGGGCACAACACCTCGCAACTTCACGATCGACCCGACCGGAAAATTCCTGTTTGCAGCCGGACAAAATTCCCACAGCGTCACGGGCTTCGCGATCGACGCCGAAACTGGCAGACTATCCTTTACGGGCCAGTCGCTCGACGTACCCTCGCCGGTCTGCATCCGTTTCCGTCCCAGCCCCTGAATTCCGTGCCAGCCCCTGAATTCCGTTCTATCCCTGAGCGCCGTTCGAACCCCTGAGCACCATGACGATCTGCCTGCTGAAATCGAAACTCCACCGCGCGACGGTCACCGGGGCGTCCGTGGACTATGAGGGGAGCCTCACGATCGCAGCCGATCTGGCCGAACGCGTCGGCCTGCGGCCGTACGAAAAGATTCTCGTGGGCAATCTGGCCAACGGCGAACGATTCGAGACCTACGTCATCTACGGCGAGTCTGGCTCGGGCGTGATCGAACTGAACGGTGCCACCGCCCACTTGGGTGCACCGGGCGATCGTCTGACGATCATGTCGTATGCCTGGCTCGACGAACTGGAGGCCGACCGGCACAAGCCGTCCGTGATCCTGCTCGACGGCCGCAATCAGGTCGTGCGTTCTTCGGGCCATGCCTGATCCCCGGCTGTTTTGAGGGGTCAAAGCGGCTGAGCCGTCGGCTCGCGGTACATCACCCCGCCGTTTTTTTCACCCCGTTAGATTCTGGCGGCTGCGGGAGCTTGTAATTAGGCACGGCAGGGGAGAATCCAGTCCGGGGCTCTTTTCGGGCCTTTTTTTCAGGACTCTGGACAGGCCTAGAGGGACCTAGGCAAACCACTGGCGAGCGGGCGATGAGCATTGGCGAAGAAACCGACGGCGATTCGGCGGCGTTTGTCACGCAGCTCCTGCGGCACCAGCGGCGGATCTATCTCTTCATCGCCTCGCTCCTCCCCAATCCGTCGGACGTCGAGGACGTCTACCAGCAGACCTGCGTCGCCCTCTGGAACAAGCGGGCCCAACTACCGCAGGTTCGGGACTTTTTCGCCTGGGCGTGCGGCTTCGCCCGCAACGAGGTGCTCCACCAGATCCGCTCGAACAGCCGCTCGCGGCACCGCTATCTCCCGGACGACCTGCTCGAGACGCTGGCCGGCGAGTTCGAGCAGGACCTCAGGCACGACGACGATCGGCTCATGGCCCTCACCGGCTGCCTGGCACGGCTCCAGCCCTTGCAGCGGGGTCTTTTGGAGCGGGCCTATCAGGGCGTCGACTCGATCAAGGACATCGCGGCCGAAATGAAACTCAGCGCCGCCGCCCTGACGATGCGGCTGCAGCGGATCCGCCATGCCCTGCTCAAGTGCATCGAGATGGCGGTCACGGCCGGCGACACGGGGGGCTCGCGATGACGACATCGAGCCCAGCCGCCCTGTCCAATCCCGATCCCGATCCCGAGCCAGATCCCGGCTCCGCGCTCTCGAGGCTCACGGCGGCCTTCCTCGAAGGCTCGCTGTCGATGGTGGACCGCGACCGGCTGGTCGCCCTGCTCCGCGAACCCGAGGCTCGGGCCGCGTATCGCAAGATCGTCTGGCTGCATGCCAACCTGATGAGGCTCTGGAGCCGGGAGATAGACTTTGAGTCCCTGTCGTCGCAGCCTGAGTCAACCTCCCGCAATGCAGCTGCCACCGCGGCCGCTGCAGGCGGGGCGGGGTGGAGCGAGTGGTCGGCTCAGTGGTTTTCCCGACGGCTGACGGGGCGAGTGGCGGCTGTCGCTGGCGGATTGGCGATTGCGCTCGTCGTGGCGACAATCGTATCGGTCGCTGGCGTGGGATTGCTCGCGCCGTCGAAGCCGCCAACGCTTGTCCGGCCGCCGCGGGCGGCCGGGGCGATCGCCGAAGTCGTGGCGGTCGAGCTGCCGGAGTGGATGCCTGATGCAAACCGCTGGTCGCTCTGGGACGGGCTGCTTCCTGGTGCCGTGCTGGATTTAGAAAGCGGCCGGATCGAACTGGCCTTCGACGGCGGCACCAAGCTCCTGCTCGAAGGACCGGCGAGCTTCGTGGTCGACGGGCCGACAGCCGTGTCGCTGCGCCGCGGGAAGGCGACGGTCACGGTCCGCGGCGGCGGGGCCGCAGACGGCCGGTCGCGGTTCACGGTGCAGACGCCCTCGGCCACGCTGACCGACATCGGCACGTCGTTTGGAGTCGTGGTCGATCAGGCTGGCGAAACGAGCGTGACCGTCTTCGACGGGCTCGTGGACCTCTTGCCGCGGGGGGACGGTGCCCTGCCCTTGCGGCTTGCGGCGGGCGAATCGGGCGTGGCTTCCAAGAAAGAGCCGGCGAGAAAGGGAGAACCGCGGGAAAAGCGGTTCGTGCGTTCGCTCGAGCGGCCTTCTCCCGACATGCAGGCCGTGCTCGCTGCCTACGGCTGGGATGAGTCCCGCGCGACGACGATCTATCGAGATTCATTCAGCGGCTCGGGCCCGCTCGACGGGTCGCGGCCGGCGGACCGGGGCGGCTTTGGCGATGCGGCGTGGGTCACACCCAAGGAGGGCTGGCAGTTGGATGCCGTTGGTCGGGCCGCAGTCATTGCCACGGCCGCGGGCTCGGCGGTCCTGCCCTTTCGCCCCGAGCCCGGCCGACTCTATGTCGTATCGGCCCGCATTCATGCAACGGAGGGCGGGGCCGGATTTGGTGCGATCGGTTTTACGGACGAGCCTCGGCCTGAGTTCTACATTCCGAACGGTCCATGGGCCTTACAGCGAAATTTACCCAGCATTCAACCCAACGAATGCTTCGCGGGGCCCGCAAAAAGCGGTCGCGTAGGACGTTCTGAAGAAAATGTAGGGTCGCACACGCGAACAATTCTGCTCGATACCAAAGGAAGCCGTTGGCGGGTCGTATTTTTCATTGACGGCCAGCTAATCGGCGAGCACCGTTATGCCAAGCAGTTGACGATTTCACATGTCTGCCTGTCGGTATTTCCATTTACCCGAGTCGAATTCAGTCATTTCATCATCTCATCTGCCAGTCCTTGGTTTCGGCAATAAGGAGCCTTGTCATGAAAATTCTTCTCCGCTCGCCCCCCTCCGCGTTTACGTTGGTGGAATTGCTGGTCGTTATTGCGATCATCGGCACGCTCGTTGGCCTGCTGCTGCCGGCAGTGCAGTCAGCCCGGGAGAGCAGCCGACGAACCACCTGCTCAAACAACCTCAAGCAGATCGGGCTGGCGGCCCAGAACTATGACTCTGCTAGGAAATCGCTGCCTCCCGCGGTGCTCTACGATTCGACGTATATAGGTTCTGATGCATACTATAGCCAGAATGTAGGGCCGAACTGGGCCATCTTCTTGTTGCCATACCTCGAGCAAGACGCGACCTTCGCGTTGATTGCGGCGGCTGTTTTCGACTATCAGGCCGCGGTTGTGCGGAACGCGAGTCCGGCCGGCAGCAACGCTTGGGCGCAGGTCCGAGGCGTTGCCATAGCTACCTACCGCTGTCCGACCGATATCGTCGGCGAGCCATGGTCGGGACGTACGAACGTTTTGGGAACATCCACCTACAACGACGGTTGGGCCCGCGGTAATTATGCCGCCAACAGCGGAGTAGGTACATGGACGAGCCAAAATAACGGATGCGCAGGCTTACAGCGGGTGTCAACCGTGTGGCTGGAACGCACCGGCCAAACCTACGGAAAGGTGGCGGGGTCGTCATGCGGATATGTTGACATGGGAAGCAATGCTAAGGGTTCTGGCAACGGACCGCTTTCTGTCAACAACTCCTCAAAGTCGATCGCGAAGATCACCGCGCTGGACGGCACGAGTAAAACAATTCTCTTCGACGAACTGAGAATTGGCACGCGGCAAGACCCGAGGGGCACATGGGCTCTCGGAATGCCCGGCGCGAGCATCACTGCGGCGAATGGCATCGACACGACCGGTCCGGGACCAAACTACAGTGGCACCGGCCTCGGTGACATTGTGCACGGCGGCATCAACGACGTGGCTTCAGGTATGAGCTGCCGAACCACGACTTCATCCCAGCAGGCGGGCGCCAAAAGCCTGCACCCGAATGGCGTGCAGGCCTCCTATGCGGACGGCAGTGTCCGATTCATCACCAACGACATTTCGCAGGGGACTTGGTCGAGGATCCACAGCGTCAACGACGGCTTGCACACGCCACTCCCGGAGTAACACAGCGTCATGAAGATTGCATCGGGTCTGCCTCGCGTGCCCACCTGGTCCGCCATGCTGCTCCTCGCTGTGAGTTGCGCCGCTTCGGTAGGTTGCGGTCCGCCGACGGCCACTGTCACCGGGAGTGTGCGACTCGACGGCCAACCGATCGATGCGGGCACGGTGGTATTTCACTCAACCGACCGCAACTACCGCGTGACCAAGGGCGCCGACGTGAACGGCGGCCGCTATCGGATCGACGGTTTGCCGATCAAGCCGATGGACGTCGAGACGGCGCTCGCAAACAGCACCACGCCTGTTGGAAAGAGAATTCGCGTGGAACTAAAGCCAGGTAAGCAGGTCTTGGATATCGATCTGACGGCCCCTAGGAATGAAAAGTAACTGGGACTTCCCGACAGCATTGGCTCGGTATATGCAGAGGCGGCAGCAAGATGACATCTATCTATCTATGGCGTCCGCAAACACTGGCACATAGTTCAACAGAGGAGCAACACCATGAGGAAAGCATTCCGCTTTGTAGCCCATTTACAAATCGCTATCCTTGCAACAGCAGTCGCCGCGCATATCGGAATGGCGGAGGTACAGTTCCAGGAAAAGGAGAACGGAGTGCTCCTCAGCAATGAACACGTAGCTTTGACCTTCGATTTCCCGGGCAGGCAATACTCGGTCGCGGATGGTGCGACCGGTGAGGTGATCCTGGAGAACGCGGGATTCGCGGCCAACGGCTGGGGAATGAAAGGTGTGTCGGATTGGAATGGATGGACCGAAAGCCATGCGACGGAAACCGTTGACGACGGTTTTGGCAGGGGGCAGCGGCTCGTGGTTGCCATGGAACATGCCAAGCGTCCGGCCGTGCCCGTCTACATGTTCAACTACACCCTTTAGAAGGGCAGAAACGCGGTGATCATGGGGTTCGGCGCACGCAACAACCACGATTATGCCCTGCGGCTGATGACGAGCGAGCCTATGGTCGCGGCCGAAATTTTCCCGGACAAGACCATCGACCGTCCGCTGACGCTCAACGGGTCTGCCGGATCGGAAGAGGCCCGCGTGAAGCAGGGTCTGCCTCGCGAATCGGCCAACAGCATGATGCTCACCGGCCTGGTCGCCGGCAGGCGCCGGACCGTGGTCTGGGGTGGCCTGGCAAACCAGGACTTTGGGAAATACACAGCCGTCTATGATTTGTCCAAGCTCCGGAAACCCAAGGCGAAAAAGACGGCGGAGGCCGAACCAGACAAGCGATTCGGCCTCGGCTGCCGAGCCCAGGATCCGATTGGCCGACTCGTGGAACCCGGCCAGATTTATTGGTCCAAAGACACGTTCTACCTCGATGTCACGACCGCGGATCCCTTCGCCGCCCTGGAAGAGTATGGCCGTGCCATGCGCGCCGCCAACAAGGCGCATCCGAATGTCTACGATTTCCCGGTGCTGTGCGGATGGTCGGTGGGTGCCATGAGCAAACTGCCGGGGATTAACAATGCCAAGGCTTTGGTCGGTGAGCTTGAATCCGCGCAAAAATGCGGGCTTACCAAATACACCAAAGTAGGCATCCGCCTGGAACCAGATTCGTACTGCTACGGCGACGGCAACACCGAACAAGGCTGGTGGGATGACGCGCACTGGTCGAAATTCGGACACCTGAACGCTCCCTACACCACCTTTGCTGCCTGGTGCGCCGCCATCCGCGAACGTGACGGCATTCCTTACACCTATTTCCAGTGTGGCATGCCCTCGGACGACTATGCGCTAGCGAATCCGGGACACATGATCTGGAACGACATCAGCCGCCTGGCCGTAGCACATGGGCATCACCAGCCGCTGGTGAACTACGACTATACGGATCCGGATTTCCAGAAGCACGTGAAAGCGGTCTGGGAGCGTTTGCGCAGGGACGGCATCCGCGGCATAAAGTTTGACTATCCGGAGACCGCCTGGCGGCCGGAAGGTGGATTCGAGGATCCCACCGCCACTACGGCATCCGCCTACCGCCAGTCTTTCCAGTTATGCCGTGACGGCCTTGGGTCGGACGCGTTCTTGGACGAGCGTAACCTGGGCGAGTCCGGCCGTCCCCTTCTGGACGTTACGGCCGGCATTGTGGACACCCAGCGCAGCTGGACGGATTCCAACGCGTTTGTTCCGGCCATGGTCACCATCGGCGGCCTGCGTTGGTACAAGAACCGTACGGTGTTCAATTACTTTCCCGACACCAAGACCGTGCACGATTGCACGCCGGAAATCCGACAGTCCATGCTCACTATGGTTTTCCTGACCAGCGGACGCATCGACCTGGCGACATCGTTCACCATGTTTACCCCCGAGATCACCCGTGATTGCTCCCGGATCTACCCGGCCTATCGCGAACCGTTTACCGCCCGGCCCCTCGACGCGTTCACTGGGGTGGTCCACCCGCGGATCTACGACCTGGAACTGGCCGCCGACTGGCATCAGGTCGCCCTGTTTAATACGGCCAAGGAACCGGCCACGGTTTCCGTTCCGCTGAGTGGCGACCGTGTGGCCACGGGCGCGATAGGTCTCGATGCAACAGCGACCTATTATGTGTACGATTTTTGGGCGGATCAGTTGGTTGGCAAGTTCGCGGGCAGTGCAACGGTGGAACGCACACTTGGCCCCTCGCATTGCGCCATGCTTTCCGTGCGTCGCGTGCAGGCGTACCCCCAGGTTCTGTCCACGAACCGGCACGTCCTGCAGGGTTGGGTCGACCTGTCCGGCATCTCATGGGACGCATCTGCAAGACGCCTAAGCGGGGTAGCGCGGGTGATCGGTGGCGAACCTTTCCGCATCATCCTTGCCGGAAACGGGATGAAGGCTGCCAACGCCAACGCCGGGAAAGCTGTGGCCAAGATGGAACCGCATGTGGTAGGCGCAGAGTACGCCGTGCTGGTCCTGGAACGACCAGAAAACGGGGATGTCGACTGGTCGGTGGATTTCGCGAACTGAGTGCAGTGACGCAAGCATCGATCCAGGTGCCTTGTGAACGAATCAAAGTGATCCGCAAGCGACCTCGCCTGGGATCGTCGAGAAATCCCTGTACATAATGGATAGTGCAAAACAGATCGTGGTCAAAACCATGACACCCGAAAAGCGTGCAATTGCAATCATCACGGTCCTGCTGCTCCCGCTGTCCGACCGGCTGTCATTTTCCGCGGAAAGTCTCTTTGGCGGCGAGAACCTGCACGCCTGGTGCATCGTTCCCTACGACGGAAAACAGAGAACGCCCGAACAGCGCGCGGCCATGTTGGCGAGGCTGGGCATCCGCCGCTTCGCCTACGATTGGAGGAGCGAGCACATCGGCACCTTCGAGGAGGAGATACTCGCTCTCAAGAGACATGGCATTGAAATCACCGCGTTTATCAGCCCCAACGAGTCTGCTTTCAAGCTCATGGAGAAATACAATCTGAAGCCACACATCTGGTGCGTCTTTTCCTCCGCGCCCCCGGATGTGACCGACCATGATCAGCGTGTGAAGTTTGCCGTTGATTCCATCCTGCCCGTTGTGGAGCGCACGCGCAAGATTGGCTGCCAACTCGGACTCTACGCCCACAGCGGCTGGAGCGGCCACCCGGACAATATGGTGGCCGTGGCCGCAAAGCTTCGCAACGAGCACGCAGCCGCGCACGTCGGGATCGTCTACAACTTCCATTGGGCACACACCGTCCTGGAGCGGTTCCCGGAGGCGATGGCGATGATGAACCCCTATCTCATCGCTTTGAACCTAAATGGCATGACCCACAATGGGCCGGCCCTCGGGAAAATGATTCTGCCGCTCGGCCAAGGGGAACTTGACATCACGCTGCTACGGCAGGCGCATACCGATTGACTGTAAGCAAGCGCACTCTTCTCGTTGATTGTCGTCTCCGCGGCTACGATCGAGGTTGAAGCAGGCAATGCTTCGCGACGACCCCGGAGCTGATCCCATGGCCACAGCGATCGTCTTTCAGGATTCGCTCACCGTACCGGCCTGCAACGGGCTCGGCGAGTTTCGCCGGTGGACGCGGTCGAGCGAGTTTCCTGAGAGCGGCCGGATCGACTGGCTTGGGGGCCGGATCGAGGTCGACATGTCCCCGGAAAATCTGTTCACGCATGGCACGCTGAAGACGGAGTTGGCTGCGAAGATTTACGGCGTCATCCGCGGCATGGACCGGGGCGAGGTGTTCGTCGATCGCACGCGAGTCGTTTGCCCGGCAGCCGACCTTTCCGTCGAGCCCGATGTTGTGGTCGTCACCCATGCCGTTATTGACGCCGGCCGGGCTGTGTTCGTGCCGGCCACAGGCCAGGCGACGTCGTTCGTGGAGATCGAAGGCGGGCCTGATCTGGTGGTGGAGATCGTCAGCGACGCCTCGGTCCACAAAGACACGCGTCGGCTGCCGCCGGCCTACCATGCCGCAGGCGTCGCAGAACTCTGGATCGTGGACGCCCGTGTTCAACCACTCAGCTTTCGAGTGTTCCACCGCGGGCAGCAGGAATACGAGATGGCTCAGCCTCTGGCGGATGGCTGGGGCGCATCGCCCGTGCTGGGCCGGGAGGTGCGGCTGATGGTTCACGACACACCCCGCGGCACCCCACGATACGACCTCCAAATCCGCGAGCCATCCACCGATCGCCCAGGCGGGTGAATGGCCCGCTCCGGGACGAGGCCCGCCTGATGGCCACGAGGGGATGCGATCGCGTGATCTGCCAAATCGTGCCGAACGCTTCAGCCGGGGGATCAGCAGCAAGGAATCCCGTCGCTTACGCTCAGGGCTTGTATGAAGCCCGGCAGTAAAGAATCCCGTCGCTTACGCATCCCATAAAAGCCCTCGGCCTCGCACGACACCTCGCGCAAAAGCCTGGGCCAAGCTCATGGCCCCATTGCGGAAGTGCCTTTGGCCGGGCAATCCTTCGTTGGGAGAGTGGTTACCGTGTCATGCCCTGATTTCGTGATGATGTATCCGACCGGCCGCACAGCTATCATCTGCGAGCCCGAGGACAACTCACCTGATAAATCATCGAGTGGGTGCCATTGACCGGGCTATCCTTAGGATCGCGCACGCTCGAGGGCAGGTCATGATCGCGGCTCGACGGATCAAAAAGTACGTGGCCGAACTCGTCCGGGAATTTTCGCCGGAGAGGGTCGTCATGTTCGGTTCCCATGCATCGGGAAAACCGCAGGCCGACTCGGATGTCGATCTGCTCGTCGTGATGAAACACCGCGGGGCCGCAGCTGAGCAGGCGGCTCGGATCCGGCGCAGGATTCGCGCTGGGTTTCCACTGGACCTCATCGTGCGGTCGCCGGCAGCTCTCCAGCGGCGCGCGGCGATGGGCGACGGTTTTATTCGTGAAATCTTGGAGAAAGGCAAGGTTCTCCATGAAAGTGACGACGCGTGAGTGGATTGAAAAAGCCGAGGCCGATTACGTGAGTGCGGGCCGCGAGTACCGAGCCAGGAATCGGCCAAACTTTGACGCGGCCTGCTTTTTTGCCCAGCAGTGCATCGAGAAATATCTGAAAGGACGGCTGGCAGAAGCCGGTTGCGCGATCCCGAAGACTCACGACCTCTCAGTACTATTGGACTCCGTCGTGGCGTTCGAGCCGCTGTGGGAAGCGGCTCGTTCCCGAATGGAGACGCTGACGAGCTATGCCGTCCTGTTTCGCTACCCCGGCGAGTCTGCGACTCGGGCGCTCGCGAAGACCGCCCTCGCAGACGCGCGTTGGGTCCGGAGCATGATGCGGTCGGCTATGCGACTTCGCGGTCGTTGAAAAATCGCGCATGAACCCTCCCATAAAAGCCCTCGGCGTAAGCCGGGGGATCGGCAGCACGGAATCCACTTACAGCTCCCTTCTAGCCCCTTCCGCCCTCTCCACCTGCATTTTCCGCCGCTACATCGTGCCGGAAAGAAAAACGCTCTCGAGTGAGGCCACGCCGATGATACCCCGCCGCAGCCGTCTCTCCGCCGCCCGGATCAAGATCACGCCGGCTCTGCACGTCGCCTGGCTTCCTTTCTGGATTCCCTTTTGGCTTCCATTCTGGCTTCCCTTCTTGCTGCTGCTTTGTTGGCTCCCTTTGTGGGCCGGCTGTGGTGGCTCCACGCCGTCGCACCCAGCCGTCGGCAGAACCCTGGGGAACCTGCCGCTCGTGTCGCTGTCCAATCCGCCCCGGCGAACGCCTTCATTCACAGGGCGGGTGACGCTGCTCAATTTCTGGGGCACATGGTGCCCGCCGTGCCGCCGCGAACTGCCAGGGCTCGTGCGGCTTGCGGACCGGCTGCGGAGCGAGCCGGCATTTCAACTGGTGGCGGTCTCATGTGGCGGGTCAATTCCAGAAGACATGGCTGAGCTGTCGGCAGCGACGACTGCCTTTTTGGCTGAATCGCTCAATTCGGTCCAGCGAACGGCCATCGATCCGTGGGCCGATCCCGACGGCCGCACGCGACAAATTTTCTCGACGTCGTTTGGCTTCAATGCCTTTCCCACCACCTATCTCGTTGGCCCGGACGCCACGGTCCGGCAGGTCTGGGTGGGCTACCGCTCCCGCGACGAGGCCGACATCGCCCGCGCCATCGTCGGGCTTTTGAAGGAAGTGGAGACGCTCAAGGAAGTGGAGACGCTCAAGGAAGTGGAGACGCTCAAGGAAGTGGAGACGCTCAAGGAAGTGGAGACGCTCAAGGAAGTGGAGACGCTCAAGCCCGCGCCGCCGGCACCTGTTCCAGCCGATCGATGATCAAGCTGGCGGCGGCGGCAGGATCGCGGGCGCCGGTCACGGCCGAGGCTACCGCCACACGCCTGACCCCGAGCGCGACGAGGGCGTCGAGCCGTTCGAGCGTCACACCGCCGATCGCGAAGGCAGGCAGGCTGATCTCCGCCGATGCGGCCCGCAGAAATTCAGGCGAGGCAAACTCGCCGAATGATTTCGTGGACGACGGAAAACAGGGGCCAATTCCGAGGTAGTCGGCTCCGTCGGCTGCGGCGGCATGGGCTTCGTCGAGGGTGTGGGCCGTACGCCCCAGCAAGCCCTGCGGTCCGATCACCCTCCGCACCAGCGGCGCGGGCAGGTCGTCGGCGCCTGTGTGGACACCATCGGCCCCCACGGCCGCAGCTACATCGACCCGGTCATTCACGACAACGATCGCCGGACTGGCAGCCGCCTGCTGCCGGGCGATCGCGACCGCATGCTCGACACGCACTGCCAGCGCCGGCATGTTCAGCGTCTTGTCACGAATCTGAAACATCCGCACGCCCGCCTCCACGAGCGTTGCCACGAGTCGGTCGAAGGTGGCCAGGTCGGCTCGTCCGTCGACAAGCACGCAGAGGCCGACGCCCGCCAGCCGCTCGCGGGCCCGGGCCGCGGCCAGCGCCCCGCGCTCGAGGGTGTAGAGCCGGTAACGGAGTTGTTCAAAACCGGCTGCCGTTTCAGGCGCGACCACCGCCGCACACTCTTGCAAACTTCGCAGCGCCTGCGCGGCCCGCGCCGTGTTGGCCGCGATCAGGTCGGCGGGTGATGCCCGCCGCAGGGTGACCGGGGGCTCCACGCCGATCCCCACGTCGCCTGCGACATCCCGCAGGGCCATGCGGTGCGGCAGGGCACCCTGGGCAAGGAGCGTTGCCAGCGTGTGCCGCAGGTCCTTGGCAACCGTGGTGAGACGGGCATCGTCGAGGACAAACCGCACGGCATCCTCGACCACGCGGAGGGCCTCGCCAGCCCGGTTGGCCGAGGCATCGATGGCCCTCCAGATGCCGGCCGTGGCCCCAAATGGCTCAAAATCGCTCGGTTTCATGCCCTCTGTTCTAACCCCCACGGATGCCTTGGAGAAATCACGGGTGGTCGCTACTCTCCGCGTCCACAAAAACAGCGGCGACGGGCCCTGTTTTCCCAGCACCGCACAGGCAGTCGGCCGGTTGCTACGAATGGCATCTGGCCCTCTGCCGAGTTGTCTACGCCCTTTCGAGCATGCCTGACATGGGCTTCGCACGCTACCTGACGCTCGTCTGGCCCGGCATGCCATGGCTCTGGCTGAGGGGCAGCGTTGCGGGGCTCGTGCTGGCGCTCGCCTTTGCGCTGGCGTTGGATGTGGCCGTGTACACGACCTGGATCTGGTCGGAGCTGGTCGACTTTCGCCTGTCGTTGGCACTCTGGACGGCCACGGCACTGGTCTGGCTGATCGCCACGGCATCAGCCCTGACGGCCTTTCCGCCGCCAATTCCACGGGTCCGAGACGCCGCCGTCGACGCGCTCTTCGTGAAGGCACGCGACTCGTACCTGGCACGGGATTGGATCGCTGCAGAAACCAAGCTCCGCGACCTGCTCACCCTCGCGCACACCGACGGCGAGGCACAACTCCTGCTGGGCACGCTCCTGCGACGCGCAGACCGATTGGACGAAGCCTCCACCGCCCTCGAAACCCTGTCCCGCAGCGACGCGGGAGCCCCATGGCGGACGGCAATCGCCCGGGAACTCGAGCGGATTGCCGCGGCCCGCCGGACGCCATCGACCGCCCCGGAAGCGGCCACGCTGCCACTGAGCAAGAACCCCGAGGAGGAGCCCGAGGATTCCGCCCGGCCTGCAGCCGCCCATGACAAAGCGGCGTGAGTCGCCAGCCCACACGTAAAATCAGGGTCTAAAAACCACACCGTCGGATCGCCAGCAGATCCCGTGGGGGCCCTCGCGGGCTCGAGAGGGGCTGTTTTCCCCGATTCCGCCGCCTCTCCACAGACATTCGCCGCCAACCCTCCTAAACTATTCCGTGTTGTGCTGGCGTCACGCCATGGCCTCCACGTCGGGATGACCGAACTGGAAAAAGCACGGTTGTTTGGCGTAAGGTTTGCATGGAGTAAACCACTGGCGAAATCGGGTAGCCAAAGAGGTTAGGCGACTGCCGCATTGGCAGGTTTTGTCGCCTGTTATTCGGCCGATTCACGAAGGGACATTTTCATGTACGAGCGTTTCACCGACCGTGCTCGCAAAGTGATGCAGCTGGCCAATCAGGAGGCCCAGCGGTTCAACCACGAATACATCGGCACCGAGCATGTGCTCCTCGGCCTGATCAAGGAGGGGAGCGGTGTCGCCGCGAACGTCCTGAAAAACCTCGACATCGATCTCCGGAAGATCCGCATGGAGGTGGAGAAACTGGTGCAGAGCGGCCCCGACATGGTCACCATGGGCAAGCTCCCGCAGACACCCCGGGCCAAGAAGGTCATTGAATACTCAATGGAGGAGGCCCGGAACCTCAACCATAATTACGTCGGCACAGAACACATCCTGCTGGGCCTGCTCCGCGAGCAGGAGGGTGTCGCCGCTCAGGTCCTCATGAATCTGGGGCTGAAGCTGGAGGATGTCCGCGAGGAGGTTCTCAACCTGCTCGGCCACGGCATGGAGGAGGGGGGCGAACGTGCCGGCATGGGCGGCGGCCGTCAGCCTGCTGGAGCGGGCGGTGGCGGTGGCGGTGAGGCAACGCCCAAGGGGGGCAAGAGCAAGACTCCGGCGCTCGACAGCTTCGGCCGGGATCTCACCGAACTGGCCAAGCAGGGCAAGCTCGATCCGGTGATCGGTCGCGAGAAGGAGATCGAGCGGGCGATTCAGATTCTCTGCCGCCGGACGAAGAACAATCCCGTGCTCCTTGGCGAGGCCGGCGTGGGCAAGACGGCGATCGTCGAGGGCTTTGCTCAGCGGGTGGTCGACGGCAACGTGCCCGAGCTTCTTGCTGATCGGCGGATCGTGGTGCTCGATCTTGCGATGATGGTGGCCGGCACGAAATACCGCGGCCAGTTCGAAGAGCGGATCAAGGCGGTGATGAATGAAGTGCGCCGCGCAAAAAACACGATCCTGTTCATCGACGAATTGCACACCCTCGTGGGCGCCGGTGGTGCCGAAGGGGCGATCGATGCCTCCAACGTACTCAAGCCGGCGCTCGCCCGCGGTGAAATCCAGTGCATCGGCGCAACCACGCTCGACGAATACCGAAAGTACATCGAGAAGGATTCGGCACTCGACCGCCGGTTTCAGATCGTGATGGTCGAGCCCGCGAGCAAGACCGAGGCGGTGGAGATCCTCAAGGGCCTCCGCGACCGTTACGAGACCCACCATCGCGTCAGCATTACCGACGCTGCGCTTGAAGCGGCTGTCGAGCTCTCTAGTCGCTACATCACCGGCCGCTGCCTCCCGGACAAGGCGATCGACGTGATTGACGAAGCCGGCGCCCGCGTGCGGCTCAAGGCGATGACCAAGCCGCCAGATCTCAAAGAAATCGACGACGAGGTCGAGAAGCTCAACAAGGAGAAGGAGGAGGCGGTCGCCAATCAGGATTTTGAAAAGGCGGCGGCGCTTCGTGACCAGGCAGACAAGCTCAAGAAGAAGAAGCAGTCGATGACCCGCGATTGGCGGGACAAGAGCCGCGAGGCCGATGGCGTGGTCGACGAGGAGGTCGTGGCCGAGGTTGTCTCGAAGATGACGGGCATCCCACTCACGCGGATGTCGACCGAGGATCAGGCCAGGCTGATGGGCATGGAGGGGGAGCTTCACAAGCGGGTCATCGGCCAGGAGGCCGCGATCAAGAGCGTTTCGAAGGCCGTGCGTCGCAGCCGCTCCGGGCTGAAGGATCCGAAGCGACCGATTGGCTCGTTCGTGTTCGCAGGGCCCACCGGCGTGGGCAAGACGCTCCTGGCAAAGGCACTTGCTCAGTTCATGTTTGGCGATGCCGACGCGCTGATCCAGGTCGACATGAGCGAATACATGGAGAAGCACAACGTCAGCCGGCTGATCGGTGCGCCGCCGGGTTACGTCGGCTTCGAGGAGGGCGGCCAGCTCACCGAGAAGATCCGTCGCCGTCCCTACGCCGTGGTGCTGCTCGACGAAATCGAGAAGGCCCATCCCGACGTCTTCAACATGCTCCTGCAGGTGATGGAAGAGGGACGACTCACCGATTCGTTCGGCCGCAACGTCGACTTCCGCAACACGATCGTGATCATGACGACCAACGCCGGTGCCGAGGCGATCAAGAATGAGGCGGCGTTTGGCTTCCAGAAGCCCGACGACGACGCCAGCTACGATGGCATGAAGGGCCGTGTGAACGAGCGGATCGAACGGGTCTTCCGTCCCGAATTCCTGAATCGTCTTGACGACGTGATCGTGTTCCATCATCTCACTGTCGATGATCTCAAGCAGGTCATTGATATCGAGCTGCAGAAGGTTCGCGAGCGGCTCGCCGAGCGGGGCCTCAAGCTGGACCTGACCGAGGAGGCGAAGAAGTTCCTCATCAAGAAGGGTTCCGACACCGATTTCGGCGCCCGCCCGCTGCGGAGGGCTCTGGAGAACTTCATCGAGGATCCGGTTTCGGAAGAGCTCCTCAAGGGCGAGTTCGAGGGCAAGGATCTGATCCAGGTCGACTGCGTCGAAGTGGCCGGTAAGAAGCAGCTTGTGTTCAAGGGTGTCACAACGGCCGAACCGGTCGCCGTGGCGCCCGCCGAAGGCCAGCCCGACAGCCCGCCGGGCTGACGCAGGCCACGGGGCTATTTGAATGCACGGACAAGTTAAAAACTTGCCGCCACGACAGGGGCGGGCGGCGAGCCGGGATCGGCTGAAGCTCGACGAGCGTTGGAATTTCGCCCTGTCAGGGTTCGAACCATCAAAACGCCCTACGGCGAAAGTCCCCGCGAAGGAGACTTCTGCCGGCCCGGCGGCACATGACAGCGGCCGGTCAGCACAGGCTCCGTCAACTCTCGGACAAGTTAAAAACTTGCCGCCACGACAAAGCAAAGACGAGCCGGGATCGGCTGAAGCTCGACAAAGCGTTGGAATTTCGCCCTGTCAGGGTTCGAACCATCAAAACGCCCTACGGCGAAAGTCCCCGCGAAGGAGACTTCTGCCGGCCCGGCGGCACATGATCAGCGGCCGGTCAGCACAGGCTCCGTCAACTCTCGGACAAGTTAAAAACTTGCCGCCACGACAGGGGCGGGCGGCGAGCCGGGATCGGCTGAAGCTCGACAAAGCGTTGGAATTTCGCCCTAGCAGGGTCAGAACCATCAAGACGCCCCACGGCGAAAGTCCCCGCGAAGGAGACTTCTGCCGGCCCGGCGGCACATGACAGGCGAATGTGCGCAGGCGCTCCGTCAACTCTCGGACAAGTTAAAAACTTGCCGCCACGACAGGGGCGGCCGGCGAGCCGGGATCGGCTGAAGCTCGACAAAGCGTTGGAATTTCGCCCTAGCAGGGTCAGAACCATCAAGACGCCCCACGGCGAAAGTCCCCGCGAAGGAGACTTCTGCCGGCCCGGCGGGGAGAATGGATGGTGGTAGAAAGGGTCTTCGTCAACTCTCGGACAAGTTAAAAACTTGCCGCCACGACAGGGAGCGTCAACGACAGGACCCGCCCGACCTGCCCTGCCTTCCAGGCCGCCGGCCTTCCGGCACAGTCGGCTCAAGTTGCCCGACCCGCAGAGCCGATAC
>Ga0247837_1000983_pt1 | contig 61350 bp, 61 predicted proteins | sample LaCtaG_2_FD_187115 | JGI IMG/M metagenome (GOLD analysis project Ga0247837, IMG submission 187115) | Freshwater microbial communities from meromictic Lake La Cruz, Castile-La Mancha, Spain - LaCruzMarch2015_14.5m | ecosystem: Environmental > Aquatic > Freshwater > Lake | place: Spain: Castile-La... | reverse complement strand
CCAAAACCAGCCGGCAAAAACGCATCCAGAAAACTCGACTGATCCATCCAGCGATCCTCACCTCGCCGATACTGAATCACAATCAGAACCAACTGTCTTTATGCAGAGGTCTCGCAAGCGGGAGAGGTTTTCCCGTGGCGAGGCGGAGCAACATCACAACCTCTCCCGCCTGCCGGGCTTCGAGCCGTGCCGCAGGCAAAATCGCCCCAGTGGAGCGATTTTAGGGGAGAAGGCCTTAAGAGCTATGCTCGAAAGGCTGGTGCCGGCAGGCGGAGGGGGGAGCAACAATCTCGAGCTTCGGCTTCTCCCCCACGCCCTAGGATTAATTGGGGCACGGCCGTAAGCTGGTGGCCCAGTCCAACGTCGCACACGCTCACCCGCCAATCTACCATCGCCCCTGAAGTCAGGTGAATTAATAGGACTTCCAGCCCGAGACGTATGCAAGTAGACAGTGGCCACACGGCCATGGATTGAGTGAAAGGGCAGTGTCAATTATGACGCCAGCAACGTGTCGCCTGGCATACTCGATTGCGCTTTGGATCGCGATCGTCGCGATAAGCGTTTTGATTTCAACGTGGATGGGGTCATTCATCATCGCAGCGTCGCTGGCCGCCGGATTTATCGTTGCGACTGTTGCTGCGTTTGGGAACTACGGTGCCGACACAAGCTGGGTTGGTCAGATGCGCCGAAATCTCGTCGCCCCGCTGTGCATTTCTGCAACTGTAGTTCTTGTCGCCGCTGCGCAGCTCTTGAACGGAACGGGATATGACAAAGCCTATCCTCCACTGAATACATTTTTTTCGGTGGCAATCTGGTGTCTTATTTGGAGCGTGATGCAGGCCATCTGTGCCTCGTCAGTCTCGCTTGCGGCGAAAATTATTAAGAACAAGCTGCTTGAAAACACCACAGTCTGACCCCCACGCCCTGACCTCGGGCGTATGCGTGACCCCCTCACCGCAAACTCAGCGCCCAGCTCACCTTGTTCCACAGATCCTCGACATTGTCGGTGAACGTCACCAGCCGGTCTGAGTGCGGCACCGAGTGGCTGAGGATATCCGCCGCCATGCCGCGCATCGCCTCGAAGGCGCGGTTGCGGTTGAGTAGCACAACCGGCTTGCGGCTCGCCCCGGCGCCCGCGCACACCCACGCCCGGTAAAGCGTCGCCGTCGAGGCCAGCGAGCCGGGCAACCCCACGAACACCTGGGCCAGTTCGCCCATCCGCCTCAGCCGTGCCTCGGGGTCGTCGATCCGCTCCACCGCCACGTCGGCGAGCGCCGGCGGCGCCGCAAAGCCGTCGTCAGCGAGGATCAGCACATCGCCGCCCGCCGCCCGCGCCGCCGTGATCAGCGGAATCGCCTCCAGCGCTCCGTCGGCCAGGCAGACAATGCGCGCCCCGTGCCGCGCCAGGATCGTCCCGGCATCCGACATCAGCGACGCGCGCTCGGCATCGCCCGGCCCCTTGTCCGAGGCGAAGACGGCGAGGGTCGGGGTTGCGTCAGCGGCCACGGGTCAGGCTCCCGAGGATGCCGCGCACCAGCGCCCGCCCCAGGCTCGTCGCCACCGAGCGCGCCATCGAGGTCATCGCCGCCTCCACCGGCGAAGCGCGGGTCGAGCGCCGCGGCGCCGGAGCCTTCTCCGCCCGCGCCTGCGCCTCGCGCTGCTTCTCCCGCATCTCGGCTTCCTTCTGCCGCTCCGCCTGCTCCTGTGCCTGCGCGGTTTTGCGCTGCAGCACCTCGTAGGCCGACTCGCGGTCGATCACGGTGTCGTACTGCCCGGCCACCGGAGAACTGACGATCAGCGCCCGACGCTCCTCCGGCGTCAGCGGCCCAACCTTGCCCGAGGGCGGCCGGATCAGCGTCCGCCCGACGATCGAGGGAATGCCCTTGTCCTCGAGCACCGACACCAGCGCCTCGCCCACCCCCATCTGGGTGATCACCTCTTCGGTGGAAAAATCCGGGTTGGGGCGGAAGGAGTCGGCCGCGGCCCGCACCGCCTTCTGTTCCTTCGGAGTATAGGCGCGCAGCGCGTGCTGCACCCGGTTGCCCAATTGCGCCAGCACCGCATCGGGAATATCGACCGGGTTCTGCGTCACGAAATAGACGCCGACGCCCTTCGAGCGCACCAGCTTCACCACCTGCTCCACCTTGTCGACCAGCGCCTTGGGCGCATCGTCGAACAGCAGGTGGGCCTCGTCGAAAAAGAACACCAGCCGCGGCTTCTCGGCATCGCCCACTTCGGGCAGCACCTCGAACAACTCGCTCAAGAGCCACAGCAGGAACGTCGCGTAGAGCCGGGGCGAGCGCATCAGCTCGTCAGCCGCGAGGATCGAGACGATGCCCTTGCCGTCGGGCGCGGTGCGCATCAGGTCGGAGATTTCCAGCGCCTTCTCGCCGAAGAAGCTGTCGCCGCCCTGCTGCTCCAGCACCAGCAGCGCCCGCTGCACCGCGCCGACGCTCTGGCTCGCCACGTTGCCATAGGCCACCGAGATCTGCTGCGCATTGCCGGCGATCTCCACCAGCAGCGCCCGCAGGTCCTTCAGGTCGAGCAGCAGCAGGCCGTTATCGTCGGCATACTTGAAGGCGATGTTCAGCACGCCTTCCTGGGTATCGTTGAGGTCGAGAATGCGGCTCAGCAGCAGCGGCCCCATCTCGGAAACCGTGGTGCGAACCGGGTGCCCCTGCCTGCCGAACAGGTCCCAGAAGATCACCGGCGACTTGCCCGCGGCATAGTCGTCAAAGCCGATCTCCTCGGCCCGCTTCACCTGCCAGCCGAGCATTTCCCCCGTCGCGGCCATGCCGCTGAGGTCGCCCTTGATGTCGGCGGCGAACACCGGCACGCCGATCGCCGAAAAGCCCTCAGCCAGCACCTGCAGCGTCACCGTCTTGCCGGTGCCGGTCGCACCAGTCACCAGCCCGTGCCGGTTGCCATATTTGTGGAACAGGTATTCCGGCCGCGTGCTGGTGCCGAGAAAGAGCTTGTCGTCAAGAAGCATGGGCATCGGCCGCACCGGGATTCGAAATCGGGGCTCATGCTATAGCCGGGCCGGACCGGCCCGACAACCAAGCCCCGCCCGCCGGTCGCCGCGCGAGTCAGCCGGCATTAACCGTCCCACGGCTATTCTGCCGCCCATGCGACCCAACCGCCGCCACATCCTCGCCGGTCTTGCCGCTCTTGCACTCGTCACACCGGCGCGCGCGCAGGCGATCATCCCCGAACTTGTCGCGGGCACCGCGGACGACCAGTCCGGCGCTCTGCAGGATGCACTGCTGCGCGCCGCCGCCGAGGGCCGGCCGCTGTTCCTCCCGCCCGGCACCTACTACGCGCAGAACCTGCAGGTACCCTCCAACCTCCTTGTCACCGGCATTCCCGGCACCACCACCCTCGCGGCCACGGGCGCCGCGCCCGTCGCGCGCATCGCCGGCAGTGCGCATGTGCGTTTCGAGGGCATTACCTTCAGCCAAGGCAATGGCGGCCCGGATGGCGCCGAGGCGGGGTTGCTCGAGATCGAGGCGAGCGATCACGTCACCCTTACCGATTGCGCCTTCACCGGCGGCAAGGCCAGCGGCATCGCCATCCACGATGCGGCCGCGCGTATCGACGGCTGCGACTTCCTCGGTCACGGCCTTGCGGCCATCTTCTCGCTCGACAGCCGCGGGCTCACCATCTCCGGCAACCGCATCGCCGGCTGCGGCAATGGCGGTATCCTGATCTGGGGCAATGCCAGCTGCCGCGGCTCCTCCACCATCATCGGCAACTCGATCTCCGGAGTCGGCGCCAGCAATGGCGGCAACGGCCAGAACGGCAACGGCATCAACGTCTTCCGCTGCGATGACGTGCTGATCGCCAACAACCGCATCGCCGATTGCGCCTTCACCGCCATCCGCCTCAACGCCACCAACAACGTCGTGGTGTCGGGCAATCTCTGCCGCAACTCGGGCGAAGTGGCGATCTTTTCGGAGTTCGCCTTCACCGGCTCGATCATCGCCGACAACATCGTCGATGGCGCGGCGCTCGGCATCTCGGTCACGAACATGGACCAGTCCGGCCAGGTCGCCACCGTCACCGGCAACATCGTGCGCAACATCCGCGAGGCCTCCGCCGTCAATCCGGACACGCGGCCCATCGGCATCTACGCCGAGGCCGAAACCGCCATCACCGGAAATACCGTCTACGGCGTCGTCGGCACCGGCATCCGCGCCGGCAATGGCCGGTTCCTGTGCAACGTCGTCATCGCCGACAACGTGCTCTCCGCCGTCAACACCGGCATCGGCGTCTCGGTCGTCGATGAGGCTGGGCCTGTGGCGATCGCCGGCAACATCATCACCGCCCTCGATCACGCCATCGTCGGCATGGAATGGGAAGAGGTCGTCAGCACCGACCTCGCCCGCGACGCGGCGAGATACGCGCACGTCAGCATCAGCGGCAACCGGGCGGGGGCTTGAGGCTGGTTATTCGCACTCGCAGGCGCTAAATATCGGCGCCTGACATCTTGTCGTTTGTGGATCTCACCCGATGGCCAAGACTTATGTGGTGACTGCCTTCTTCGATGATGAAGCCAGGGTCTGGATCGCGACCAGCGACGATGTTCCCGGTCTTGCCACCGAAGCGCGCACGCTCGATGCGCTGATCGAGCGCGTCAACGCTGTGGCCCCCGAGCTCCTCGCCGACAATGTCCATCTGGTCGCAGGTGGCCGCGCCGCGGAGGAAAAGATCGACGTGCACGTCATCTCCCACCTCCGCACCGATCCCATCCACGCCTGAGCGATGGTCCAGGGCTACTACGCTCAGCTCATCAAGGTGCTGAAGGCGCACGGCTGCACCTTCGTGCGCCACGGCAAGGGCGACCACGAGATTTGGCACAGCCCGATCAACGGTCAGAACTTCACGGTCGACCGAGGCGTGATGTCACGCCATACCGCCAATGGAAGTCTCAAACAGGCCGATATCAGCCATCACCTGTAGGTCAGCCTACAACCCCGTGCTCGCCTGCCCGACGATCTTCCACTTCCCGCCGCTCTTCTTGAAACAGATACCCGCCGCATAGGGCTTCTGCAGCCCCTCCTCGCCCACCGCGATGAAGCCGACCCCACCCTGTGGCAGGTGCAGCGCGATCCAGTCCGTCGGCGCGTCGGTGTCGTAGTCAAGGGCGTAGAGGCGCCCGGCGGACAGCGTGACGAGCGACCGGCCATTCGGCTTGTCGAGCACCGGTTCGCCCTCGTCGACCATCACGAAGCTCGTGCCATCGACCCCCAGCTTCGCCGCCGCCTGCTTGACCTCGCCCGGGTCGAATTCGTGGTACCCATAGGTACAGATCGTGCCGGACAGCTTCGGATCGAGCCCCCAGGGCTGTCCGTCGGTGAGCGCGCCCTCGATATAGTCGAGTTCCATGTCGGCAAGGAAGCTGGTGACATCGACGTCGGGCGGCAGGTCCCAGTCACCGCCGGTATGCGGGCCAAGTCCGGCCACGGCCGCCCGCCCGCCCCGCGAGACGTCGACCACTTCGGTATGCCGCGGCAGCGACATGTCGATGGCAGCCGAAACGATCGTCACCTTTGGCGCGATGAAGCCGCCCACCGCATCGAGGTCACCGGCCCGCACCGCCTTCAGCAGCGCGATGGCGTCGGCACGCAGGTCCGTCGGCGGCTCCAGCGCCTCAGCCAGGCGCACGACCGGTGCGGTATAGGCCTGCCCCGCCGCCGCCGGACCCACGATCGCCGCCAGCACCATCGCCACTATCGCAAGACGCAAGATATGCTCTCCCCAAACGGACGCCCCGAGGCGCCCCGCCCAATTCGACGCCGTCGCCACCCAACCCCTTGGGTTCAGGCCGCAATTTCCCCCGTGGCCCGCATCTCGCCGACCTCGAAGCCACGCACGTTCTTCACCACCTGCCGGGCGAACGTCCCGAGCAGGTCGGCCTGCGCCGCGTCCGGCGATGCGAATCGCAGCAGCAGGTTGGCCACCATCACCACGCTCGCCTGCATGTTGCCGTCATCGCACTTCAGCGCATAGCCCCAGCCCTTGTCGCGGATGGCGCCGCACTGCACGCCCTCGGCGCCACCCTTCTGCATCAGCCGGCCGCCGAACGCATCCATGACCAGCGTGTCGAAATGCCCGGTCCCGGCCACCAGCAGCGGGTTGGCCGTCGCTGCGTCGAATATCCGCCCTGAGGCCGCGCCCAGTTCCGGCGGCAGGCCCCGCCCGGTCGCCATCTTCGCAAAGCCCTGTGCAAACCCCTTGAGCGGTGCGGCCCAGGTCGGGATCGAGCAGCCGTCGCGACCGCAGAGGTCGACGCTCAGCGGCGTGCCGATCACCGCCTCGATGGCGGCGCGCACCGCCACCTGCACCGGGTGTTCGCGCTCCACATAACCGGCGGGTTCAACCCCCAGCGCCTGCGCCACGCTCAGCATGCCCGAGTGCTTGCCCGAACAGTTGTTGTGCAGCGCCGTCGGCTCCAGGCCCGCCGCTCGCAACGCCACGCGCGCCCGGCCATTGGTCGGCTGGTGCGCCCCGCATTCGAGGTTCGTCTCCGACAGGCCCAGGCCGCCGAGGAAGCCCGCGACCCTGGTCACATGCACCTCTTCGCCGTGGTGGCTGGCGCAGGCGAGCGCCAGTTGCTCGTCGCTCAGCCCGAACCGGTCGATGGCGCCGGAGGTGACCATGGCCAGCGCCTGCATCGACTTGATGGCGGAGCGCGGGAACACCGGGCGCGAGATATCCCCGCCCGCCGCGATCACGTTACCGTCTGCGTCGGCGATCACGAAGGCGCCGCGGTGGCGGTTCTCGACGGCGTCGCCGCGCGTCTGCTCGACTAGGATGGGGTTGGCGTCCATGGGAATGTCCGAAAAGAAAAAGGGCCCGGAGGTTCCTTGGAACGCTCGCGGGCCCGTAAGTCAACGTGTTGGAGGAGGTCAGTCGGCAGTCAAATACGGGAGAGCCGGCGCTTGCATGCCACCGGGGTCCCGGAGGAATTCAGATGTCCCAGTCGTAGGCGAACTCGAGGAAGCTGGCATTCACCCAGCCCTCAACGTAGTGCTGCTGAACGAGGCACCAGTCCGAGCCGCCCTGCGGGCTGACGATGCAGCGCTCCACCCAGACCGAACTGTTGGGTTCGAACTCGCCGACCTTCTGCGAGTAGGAGGCGGGCCAGAGGCGGACGTTGAGGGTGTCCCAGTTCTTGACGCCGGTGATCTGGGCGGGGCTATCGACCTGGTAGCCGGCGGCGAGCGCGGGCTGGATAGCGAAGCTGGCGGCTCCTGCGATGACCAGCCCGGCGAGGGTGGCGATCAGCAGTTTTTCCTGTTGGCGGTTCATTTGGGGCATCCTTCTGGGGACGGGTGTTCAATCTGTTGTCCCGGTTATGCCCCCCTCGCCTTGAACCCACCCTGAGACCCGCATTCAGAAAGTGTTCATTCCCCTGGCAGGCGCCATTCATTCGAAACTGTCAGGTCGCGTTCATCGGCATGGCCCCAAAAAGGCAAAAGGCGGATGCCGAAGCACCCGCCTGCCACAATGTGCAAAAAATGCTGCCGCGGGTCAGCGCCCGAAGCGGTGCACGTAGAGGTTGATGGTCTCGTCGCCCATCATCTGCACGGCAAACACGTCCTCGGGCCGGTAGTCCTTGCGGCCCAGCATCTCGACCAGCACGTCGTTGGCGGCGATCGTCGGACGCAGGTAGGCGGCGTTGCCCTCGTTGCGCAGCATTGAGAAGCTCGAGCACAGCTCCGTCACCCAGACCTGGTACCGGTCGTCGATGCCCGCGACCTGCGGCTTGTAGACCCGGCGCAGGTGGCCAAGCTGGCTATCACAACTGGCCGTCGAGCCGCCCTTCGGGGTATCATCGGGACACGCAAAGGTCAGGCAGTTGCTCTGGGCGCTGGCCGGCATGGTGGTGATGGCAGAAACGGAAGTCAGGGTCGACAAGGCCGCGAGGGCCAGGATCCACTTGTTCATGTCGTTCTCCTGTTGGGTTTCCGGCGTGCATCGGCACCGCCGGTCAGTCTCCTTGGGGATATCGTGGGGCTTTCTGCCCTCTGTGACGCTTGAGGGCAGACTGCGACCAACGCCTTGAACCGGCACTGACCTCGCCATTCATTTTTCGTTCAAGCCGCGAACTTATCCGGCCGGCCAACTTATCCCCCACCCAACAGGCTGATTTACCTTGGCTCTTGTCGTGCTAGGTTCAGTGAAAAGCGGAGGAGTGAGGCAAATGGCGAAAGTTCTGGTCACCGGCGGCAGCGGCAAGCTGGGCCGCGCCGTGCTGAAGGATCTGGTCACCAATGGGTATGACGTTATCAACGTCGATCAGGCGCCGCCGCGGGAGGCGATCTGCCCGTTCGTGCGCGCCGACCTCACCGACTTCGGCCAGGTCGTCCAGCTCGTCACCGGCTCGGTCGATGAGCGGAAGGGGCCGTTCGACGCCGTCGTTCACCTCGCCGCCATCCCGGCGCCAGGCCTGCAGCCCAATGCGAAGACCTTCGCGAACAATGTTAACAGCAGTTACAATGTGTTCGAGGCGTGCCGCATTGCCGGGGTGAAGAACGTCGTCTTCGCCTCCAGCGAAACCGTGCTCGGCCTGCCCTTCGACAATCCGCCGCCCTACGCGCCGGTCGACGAGGAGTATTTCCCGCGCCCCGAGACCGCCTACTCCCTCGGCAAGCTGGTCGACGAAACCATCGCCGCGCAGTTCTGCCGCTGGGACCCCGAACTCAAGATCGTCGGCCTGCGCTTTTCCAACGTCATGGATATCGAGGACTACAAGGCCTTCCCCTCATTCGATGCCGATAGCTCGAAGCGCAAATGGAACCTGTGGGGCTACATCGATGCGCGCGACGGGGCGCAGGCGGTACGCCGGGGCATCGAGGCCGAGTTCAAGGGTTTCGAGGCCTTCATCATCGCCAATGCCGATACCGTCATGCAGCGCTCGAACCCCTCGCTGATGGCCGAGGTCTTCCCCAACGTGCCGCACAAGCGCGAACTCACCCAGAACGGCACCCTGCTCAGCATCGACAAGGCGCGGCGCCTGCTCGACTACAACCCGCAATACAGCTGGAAGAACCACGTCTGATGGCCGCCATCCGTCTCGGCGGCCATGGGCTCCCCGTCGGCAGCGATGATCCATACGCATTCGCCCGCGCCCACCGCGCCTTCGGCTATGCGGCCGCCTATGTCCCGGTTTCGCTCATCGGAGCCGACGATCACACTCTGGCCGAATGGGAAAAAGCCTTTTCGGAACATGATGTTACGCTCGCCGAAGTCGGCATCTGGCGCAACCTGATCGACCCTGATCCGGTCAAACGCCGGGCCGAACTCGACTACGCCGCGCAGTGTCTTGCTCTCGCCGACGCGGTCGGTGCGCGCTGTGCCGTCAGCTTCATCGGCTCGTTCGCCCCCGGCACCCGCCACGGCCTCGACGCCCGCAATCTCGGCCCGCAAGCCATTGAAGCAGCTGTCGAAAACGTCCGCGCCCTGATCGACACGGTGAAGCCGAAGCGGGCCAGGTTCGCGCTCGAGATGATGCAGGCGACCATCCCCGACAGCGCCGACAGCTATCTCGAACTGATCCGCGCCGTCGACCGGCCAGAGTTCGCGGCGCATCTCGATCCGGTCAACCTGGTGATGACCCCGCGCACCTACTTCGATACCGGCGCGCTGATCCGCGAGTGTTTCCAGAAGCTTGGCCCGTGGATCGTGTCGTGCCACGCCAAGGACATCACGCTGCACGAGACCGCCGCGCTGCACCTCGACGAGGTACAGATCGGCGACGGCAACCTCGACTACCGCACCTACCTCACCGAACTCGCCCGCCTGCCGGACGTCCCGCTGCTGCTCGAACACCTCAAGCCCGAGGAGTACGCCCTCGCCCGCGACCGCATCTTCGGCTTCGGCGATGCGGCCGGGGTCAGCATCCTCCACCGCCCCTTCAACTGTTGGTGAAACGTCACATTCGTGGCCACACTGGCTCGTTGCTAGGCTACGAACTTCTGCCAGTTCCCGGAGACGCCATTGGGCGCCTATATCGTCCGACGTATCCTGCTGATGGTCCCGACGCTGTTCGGCATCATGCTCCTGACCTTCGTCATCGCCCAGTTCGCCCCCGGCGGGCCGGTCGAGCAGATGATCGCCCAGATGCAGAACCAGAGCGTCTCCGCCACCCAGTCCGTCACCGGCTCCAGCGAGGGTGATTTCGCCGGGCAAGACGTCGTCAGGTCCTCCGATAGTGGTGAGGGCGCCAGCTATCGCGGCAGCCGCGGGCTCAGGCCGGAAATCCTCGAGCGGATCGAGAAGCAGTTCGGCTTCGACAAGCCGCCGGTCGAGCGCTTCTTCACCATGCTGTGGAACTACCTGCGCTTCGATTTCGGCCAGAGCTACTACCGCGACATCTCGGTCATCGACCTGATCAAGGAGAAGCTGCCGGTCTCGATCACGCTGGGGCTGTGGATGACGCTGCTCAGCTACCTCATCTCCATCCCCCTCGGCATCGCCAAGGCCATGAAGGACGGCAGCCGGTTCGACGTCTGGACCTCGGTGGTGCTGGTCGTCGGCTACTCGATCCCGTCGTTCCTGCTCGCAGTGCTGCTGATCGTGCTGTTTGCCGGCGGCAGCTTCTGGAACATCTTCCCGCTGCGCGGCATCGTCTCGGAGAACTGGGCCAGCCTCCCCTGGCATGAGCAGATCATCGACTACGCCTGGCACATCACCCTGCCGATCATCGCCATGGCCGTCGGCGCCTTCGCCACCTCGACGCTGCTGGTCAAGAACTCGTTCATCGACGAAATCCGCAAGCAATACGTCACCACCGCCCGGGCCAAGGGCCTCACCGAGCGCGGCGTGCTCTACGGCCACGTCTTCCGCAACGCGATGCTGCTGGTGATCGCCGGCTTCCCCGCCGCCTTCATCGGCGCCTTCTTCGGCGGCTCGCTGCTGATCGAGACCATCTTCTCGCTCGATGGCATTGGCCTGCTCGGCTACGTCTCGGTCCTCAACCGCGATTATTCCGTCGTATTCGCAACGCTTTACATCTTCTCGCTGCTCGGCCTCGTCATCAACCTCGTCTCCGACCTGATGTACATGTGGATCGACCCGCGCATCGATTTCGAAAGCCGGAACGTCTGATGCTGATCGGCGCCCTCCGCACCCCGCCCATCGCCTTCGCGCCTGCCGACGCGGCGCGCTCGGCCCCGCTGCTGTCGCCGATCAACCAGCGCCGGGTCCACACCTTCGCCGCCAACAAGCGCGCCGTCTGGTCGCTGTGGCTGTTCCTCGTGCTGTTCATCCTGACCTTCGTTTCGGAGCTCATCGCCAACGACCGGCCGCTGATGGTCTCCTACAAGGGCGAACTGCTGTTCCCCGTGGTCGTCGCCTACCCGGAGAGCAAGTTCGGCGGCTTCCTCGCCGAAACCATCTATCGCGACCCCTTCATCGCCGACGAGATCAACGCCAATGGCTGGATGGTCTGGCCGCTGATCCGCTATGGCGGCGCCACGGTCGACGAATCGCTCGGCACCAGCGCCCCCGCCGCGCCGTCCTGGATGCTCGACGACGAAACCCGCTGCTCGCGCTACCCGGCCGGCGTCGAGGACCCAGGCTGCAAGACCATCGGCAACTACCACTGGCTCGGCACCGACGACCAGGGCCGCGACGTCGTCTCCCGCGTGCTCTACGGCTTCCGCATCTCAGTGACTTTCGGCATCCTGCTGACCATTGCCAGTTCGATCATCGGCGTCATCATCGGTGCCGTGCAGGGCTATTTCGGCGGCTGGATCGACCTGATCGGCCAGCGCCTGCTCGACATCTGGGGCACCATGCCCACGCTCTACGTGCTGCTGATTGTCTCGAGCGTGCTGGTGCCCGGCTTCTGGGTGCTGCTGTTCATATTGATCCTGTTCAGTTGGACCGCGCTTGTCGGCATCGTCCGCGCCGAGTTCCTGCGCGCCCGCAATCTCGAATATGTCGCCGCCGCCCGGGCACTGGGGCTGACCAACTGGCAGATCATGTTCCGCCACCTGTTCCCCAACGCCATGGTGGCGACCCTCACCTTCATGCCGTTCATCGCCGGCGGCTCGGTGGCGACACTGACCTCGCTCGACTATCTCGGGCTCGGCATGCCGCCCGGCACCCCGTCGCTCGGCAACCTGCTCAACCAGGGCAAGCAGTACCTGTTCGCGCCGTGGCTGAGCCTCACCGCCTTCGGCGTCATCTCCCTCATCCTGCTGCTCTTTGTCTTCATCGGCGAGGGCGTCCGCGACGCCTTCGATCCGCGCAAGACCTTCGCGGGGCGCTCATGACCAAGCCCATCCTAAGCGTCGAAGACCTGCATGTCGATTTCACCACCGAGGAGCGGGTAATCCACGCCGTCCGCGGCGTCAGCTTCACCATTGCGCCCGGCCAGACCGTGGCCCTCGTGGGCGAAAGCGGTTCGGGCAAGTCCGTCACCGCCCTGTCGGTCCTCCGCCTCCTGCCCTACCCGCCCGCCAGCCACCCGAAGGGTCGCATCGCCTTCAAGGGCGAAGACCTGTTGAACGCCGCCGCCCCGGCGCTGCGGGCCGTCCGTGGCAACGGCATCTCGATGATCTTCCAGGAGCCGATGAGTTCGCTCAACCCGCTCCACACCGTGGAAAAGCAGGTCTCCGAGGCCCTCATCGTCCACCGCGGCATGAGCCGGGCCGATGCCCGCACCCGAACCATCGAACTCCTCAAGGAGGTGGGCATCCAGAACGCAGAGACCCGCCTCGCTGACTATCCGCACCAGCTCTCGGGCGGCCAGCGGCAGCGCGTCATGATCGCCATGGCGCTCGCCAACGAGCCCGACCTGCTGATCGCCGACGAACCCACCACCGCCCTCGATGTCACGGTGCAAGCCCAGGTGCTCGACCTGCTGCAATCGCTGCAGAAAAGCCGGGACCTCGCCATCCTGTTCATCACCCACGACCTCGCTATCGTCCGCAAGATGGCCGAGACGGTGCATGTGATGACCGAGGGCCTGATCGTCGAGTCCGGCCCCACCGAAACCATCTTCACCGCCCCGCAGCACCCCTACACGCAGAAGCTGCTGGCCGCCGAACCGCGCGGCGAGCCGTTGCCGCCCGGCCCGGAGGTCGAGCCAATCGTTACCACCGAGGCCCTGAAAGTCTGGTTCCCGATCAAGCGCGGCCTGCTCCGCCGCACCGTCGGCTACATCAAGGCGGTCGACGATGTCGCGCTCTCGATCCCGCGCGGTCAGACGCTGGGCGTCGTCGGCGAAAGCGGCTCGGGCAAGACCACGCTCGGCCGTGCCGTGCTCCGGCTGGTCAAGTCCGAGGGCCGCATCGGCTATCTCGGCGAGGCGATCAGCGACCTCAACTCCAGCGCCATGCGCCCGCTGCGCAGGAACCTGCAGATGGTATTCCAGGACCCCTATGGATCGCTCAGCCCGCGCATGTCGGTGGCTGAAGTCATCAGCGAAGGCCTCGGCGTCCACGAGCCGAAACTGACTGCTGCCGAGCGCGACGCCCGCGTCGTCAAGGCGCTGACCGAAGTCGGCCTCGAACCGGCCGACCGCCACCGCTACCCGCACGAGTTCAGTGGCGGCCAGCGGCAGCGCATTGCCATCGCCCGCGTCATGGTGCTCGAACCGCAGTTCGTCGTGCTAGACGAACCGACTTCGGCGCTCGACGTCTCGGTGCAGGCGCAGGTGGTCGACCTGCTGCGTGACCTGCAGCGCCGCCACGGCCTCACCTACCTGTTCATCTCGCACGACCTCCGCGTTGTCCGGGCGCTCGCCAACCACATCATGGTTATGCGCGACGGCAAGGTGGTGGAGCACGGCGCGGCGCGCGACGTCTTCGCTGCTCCCAAATCCGACTACACCCGCGCGCTACTCGCAGCCGCTTTGACGCAGACCGCCGCCACGCTAAGCTCCAGCCCATAAGTCCCCGAACGGAGGCCATCATGCAGCCGACTCGCCTGCTCAACAAGTTCTCGGCCCTCGCCCTGGCCGCCCTGCTCTCAATCGCCCCCGCCAGCGCCCAGGATACGCGCGTCTGGCACCATGGCAGCTCGCTGCTGGGCGAGGTGAAGTACCCCGAGGGCTTCAAGCAGTTCGACTACGTGAACCCCGACGCACCGGTCGGCGGGCTGGTCCGGCTGAGCTCGATGGGCGGGTTCGATACCTTCAACCCCATCCTGCCGCAGGGCGAAGCGGGCGACGGCATCGGGCTGCTGTTCGACACCCTGATGACCCCGTCGCTCGACGAGACGTCCACCTCCTACGGCCAGCTCGCCGAGGCCTTCACCTACCCCGACGACTACTCGTCGGCGACCTTCCGGATGAACCCGCGCGCCAAATGGGCGGACGGTAAGCCCATCACAGCGGACGACGTCATCTGGTCGTTCAACAAATCGATCGAACTCAACCCCAACATGGCGAATTACTACGCCAACGTGACGAAGGTAGAGGAGACCGCTCCGGGCGAAGTCACCTTCAGCTTCGACCAGACCGGCAACCGCGAACTCCCCAAAATCATGGGCCAGGTCATGGTGCTGCCGCAGCACTGGTGGGAAGGCACCGATGCGAGCGGCAACACTCGTGACATCGGGCGCTCGACCCTCGAGCCGCCGCTCGGCTCGGGCGCCTACAAGCTCGCGAGCTTCAACGCCGGCGTCTCCATCACCTATGAGCGCGACCCGAACTACTGGGGCCTGACCGAGCCGTTCAACGTCGGCACCAACAACATCCAGACCATCAAGTACGAGTACTACCGCGACGACACGGCCGAGTTCGAGGCGTTCAAGGCCGACCAGTTCGACTGGTGGGATGAGAACGTCGCCATCCGCTGGCAGAACAACTACGATTTCCCGGCGGTCCAGGATGGCCGGGTGATCAAGGAGATGTTCGAGAACACCTATCGCGACAGCGGCATCCTCGTCGGCTTCATCCCCAACCTGCGCCGTCCGATCTTCCAGAACGAGGCACTGCGCGAGGCGATGCTCTACGCCTTCGATTTCGAGGAACTCGACAAGCTGCGCTTCTTCGGCCAGTACGACCGCGTCAACTCGTTCTTCTACGGCACCGAGCTGGCGTCGACCGGCCTGCCGGAAGGCGAGGAGCTCGAAATCCTCAACTCGGTCAAGGACCTGGTGCCGGAAAAGGTCTTCACCACCGCCTACGAGAACCCGGTCTCCGGCGATCCGACCAAGCTCCGCGCCAACCTGCGCACCGCCAACGAGATCCTCACCACGGCTGGATACGTCCTCAACGGCAGCCAGCTGATGGACCCGGCGGGCCAGCCCGTCGCCTTCGAGATCCTGCTCAACGGCCCGGTGATCGAGCCCATCGCCACCGCCTTCACCACCAACCTCAAGCGGCTGGGAATGAACGTCACCATCCGCACCGTCGACAGCGCGCAGTATATCGAGCGCGTCCGCAATCGCGACTTCGACATGATGTATTCGGGCTGGGCGCAGAGCCTGTCACCGGGCAACGAGCAGCGCTTCTACTGGGGTTCCGAGGCCGCGGCGCAGAACGACAGCTCGAACTATGCGGGCATCTCCGACCCGGGCATCGATGCGCTCATCGACAAGATCATCTTCGCTGACGACCGCGAGACGATCATCGCCGCCACCCGCGCCCTCGACCGCGTGCTGCTGGCGCACCACTTCGTCACCCCCACCTACACCCTCCGCCGCTCGCGCATCGCCCGCTGGGACCGCTTCAGCCACCCCGACGAACTGCCCGAGTTCAGCATCGGCTTCCCGACCGTGTGGTGGTACGACGAGGCCAAGGCGGCCAAGACCGCCGCGGCGGGGAACTAGTCGGCGCTGAGATCGAACCCGGCGAGGCCCTTCCTTTGGGCCTCGTCCTTGGACTCCTCGTACCCGGCATCGGCGTAGCGCATCACGCCGAGCGCCGTATCGTTGGTCAGCGCCATTCCCAGCCGCGCATCCGCCGCTTCGGTGCCGTCCGCCACCATCGTCACACCCGCGGACGTCATGTAGCCCGCATAGCCGCCGCCACCCGAGTGGATCACCAGCAGGTCCGCCATGGAGGCGGTGAGCAGCATTGCGTCGAGCAGCGGCCAGTCGGCGATGGCGTCCGAGCCGTCCTTCATGTTCTCGGTCATGATGTTGGGGTGCGCCATCGCCCCGGCATCGAGGTGATCGCGCGAAAGCGCCACCGGCCCCCGAAGTTCGCCCGAGCGCACCAGGTCGTTCACCCGCAGCGCCAGCCCCGTGCGCTCGCCAGGCCCCAGCCAGGCAATCCGCGCCGGCAGGCCCTCGAACTGGATGTGCTGCCGGGCCAGCGTGATCCAGTTGGTGACGATCCGGTTGTCCGGGAACATCTCCAGCACCAGGTCGTCGATGCGTGAAATGTCCGCCGGCTCGCGCGACAGCGCCATCCAGCGGAACGGCCCGATGGCGCGCGCGAACAGCGGCCTGAGATACGCCTCGGTGAAGATCGGAATGTCGAAAGCGTTCTCCACCCCAGCCTGCCTGGCCTGCGTGCGGATCAGATTGCCGTTGTCGAACACCTCGGCCCCCCGCCTGAAACCCCAGCATCGCCCGCACAAGCGACCCCCGCCTCCGCCTGCTCGGCGATCCGCGTCGCGCCTTCGGCGGGATTGATCGTGCCATTGAGCGCAAAATCCACCCGCGCCTGCGGGCTCGCATGCGCCACTTTCGTCCGCACCGCCTCGGCCGAGTTGACGAAATTGCCTTCGTCGTAGGGCATGTCGACAATGCTTGTGACGCCACCCGCCGCCGCCGAGCGGGTCGACCAGATGAAATCCTCCTGGGCCTTCTGGCTCAGCGAATGCACCTGCGCATCGATGGCGCCGGGCAGGATCAGGCCCTTGCCGAAATGCTACTCCGCGTATCCCGGCCGCCCAAGACCAGCCAACACCCACAACGTGTCATCCCCCCGAAAGCAGGGACCCAACTCGAAACCTGCGCTGGTGGTGAGGTGGGTCCCTGCTTTCGCAGGGATGACACCTCTGGGCTTGTACCTCACCGTCGCTGCCCCGTGCGGGCCATCAGCACCCGCTCCAGCGCGGAGAGTGCATCGTAGATCAGCACGGCCATGACGCCGACCACCAGGCCGCCCTGCAGCACGAAGGCGATGTTGCTTGAAAGGAGCCCGGCGATGATCACCTCGCCCAGCGTACTGGCGGCGACAGTGGAGCCGATGGTGGCGGTCGCAACGGAGATCACCACGGAGAGGCGGATGCCGGCCAGAATCACAGGGGTTGCCAGCGGCAGTTCCACCCCGAGCAGCCGCTGCCCGCCGGTCATGCCCACACCGCGCGCCGCCTCGTTGACCGATGGGGGCAGCGTCGTCAGGCCGGTGAGCGTATTTTCGAAGATCGGCAGCAGGCCGTAGAGGAACAGTGCCACCAGCGTTGGCCCGGCCCCGAACCCCAGGATCGGCACGCAGAGTGCGAGCACCGCGACGGGCGGAAAGGTCTGCCCGATATTGGCGAGCGACCGGCTCAATGGCAGGAACTCCACACCGAACGGCCTCGTCACCACGATCGCCAGCCCTACGGCGACGAAGGTAGACGCGACTGTCGCGATCACGACGAAGGTCAGGTGGCTCAGGGTCAGGCTGAGCAGCGTATTCTGGGTGTAGATCGCGGGCTGGTCATTCTTGGTAAGCGGCAGGAAGGCCCACTCGAAGCTCGCGGGCGACACCACGAAGGCCACCAGCAGCACCAGAACAACGAGCCTGACGATGAGCCCGATCTTCATTGCGGCCGCGCCCCCAGCCGCTGCAGCGTGGCGAGTGTGAGCCGGCCGACCGGGTTGCCGGCGCCGTCTACCACCGGCAGAACCGCGCGGCCAGACCAAAGCGCCTCCTCAAGGCCATCGCGGAGCGTCTGCTCGGCCGAAACTGGCGCCCCTGAGGCCTCGCCCGGTTCGACAAAGTCGCCGATCCGCCGAAGACCGAGCAAGCGGAAGGCGCGATCGCCCGAACCCAGCAGTTCGCCTACGAAGTCGGTTGCGGGTTTCACTACGATTTCGGCCGGCGTCGCGTATTGCAGCAGCTTGCCCTGGTCCATAACGGCGATCTTCGTGCCGAGGTGGATCGCCTCCTCCATGTCGTGCGTCACCAGCACGATGGTGGTGCCGAACCGCTTCTGGATACCGACTAGGTCGGCCTGCGCCTTGGCGCGAATGATCGGATCGAGCGCGCCGAACGGCTCGTCCATCAGCAGCACCTTCGGCTCGGCGGCGAGCGCCCGCGCCACGCCGACACGCTGCTGCTGTCCGCCCGACAGCTCCGACGGCAGGCGATCGCGGAACTGGCCGGCGGGCAACTGGAACAGCTCCAGTAGTTCCTCAACTCGCCGGTCGATGCGCGCCTTGTCCCAGCCCATCAGCACCGGCACGGTGGCGATGTTCTGGCCAACGGTGCGGTGCGGAAACAGGCCGTGTCCCTGAATGACATAGCCGATTTCGCGGCGGAGCAGATGCGCCGGGACCGACCGCGTATCCTTGCCATCGATGCGCACCGAACCCGAGGTGGGCTCGATCAGCCGGTTGATCATGCGCAGCAGGGTGGTCTTGCCGGAGCCCGAGGTGCCGACGATGACGGCGATGTCGCCATCGTCGATCCGCATCGTCACGTGGTCGACGACGGTCAGCCCGTCATAGTCCTTGGTGAGGGCTTCGATCTGGATCATGCGGGTCTGCTCCGGGTGGAGACCATCTCGACGATGGCGTCGAGGATGACGGCGGCGGCGAAGGCCAGCATGACGGTAGGAACGGCGCCAAGCAGCACCAGATCCATCGCCGTCTGGCCGACGCCCTGGAACACGAACACGCCAAAGCCGCCGCCTCCGATGAGCGCAGCGATGGTGGCTAGGCCGATATTCTGCACCAGCACGATGCGGATGCCGGTGAGGATCACCGGGAAGGCCAGCGGAAACTCGACCTTGGCCAGCCGCTGCCAGCCGGTCATGCCCATGCCGCGCGCCGCGTCGGTGGCGGCGGGGGGCACGCCTTCGAGCCCGACTACGGTGTTGGCGACCACCGGCAGCAGTGAGTAGGCGAACAGCGCCACCATCGCCGGCGCCGCGCCGATGCCGGAAATGCCGATGGCGGCGGCGCCCGGCACGTTGGCGGCCACCCAGGCGAGCGGCGCGATCAGGAGGCCGAACAGCGCAATCGAAGGGATGGTCTGCACGGCATTGAGGACGTTCAGCACAGCGGCCCGCATCGGCGGCACGCGATGGCAGAGGATGCCGAGCGGGATGCCGACCACTGTCGCCGCGGCCAGCGAGCCGAGCGCCAGCGCGATGTGCGTCTGTCCTTCACGCCAGAAGGCCTCGGCCCGGTTGGCATATTCCTTGAGGATCGACAGGTCGTTCCAGGCGCCGGACCACAGCAGCCCGGCAATCGCCCCCGCCACCAGCAGCAGCGTCAAAATGCGCAGCCACGGCCCGAGTTTCAGCCGGGTAAAACTGTCGGCGGCCAGCAGTGCGAAGGCAAAGAGCAGCAGCCAGAACCCGCCTCCCGGCGACACCCGAGCGAGTTTGTCGCCCTCGGGGGTCAGGAAACTGGCGGCATTGCCGATGGCAACGAACAGCAAGGCCAGCATCGCAAGGCTGGCCACCAGCCGCCAGAGGTTGGGGGTCTTGAGCAGCGCCACGAGGATCGCGGCGGTCAGCGCCAGCGCGACCAGCATCGCCTCCCACATCGGCAGCGCCTCGAATATCCCCTTGCTGATCCCCACGACGATCCGATTGGCCCGGAACGCCGCAAACGGCGGCACCGCCGCGCCCGCCGCGATCACGGCAATGAGCACGCCAAGCTTGTCGACAGCGATGCGTGGGGCTGGGGCTGAAGCGGCGAAGTCACTCATCAGTGGTCCCCCACTGAGGTGTCATCCCTGCGAAAGCAGGGACCCACGTCGCCACCTGCGCTGGCGGAGAGGTGGGTCCCTGCTTTCGCAGGGATGACAGCGTGGTGGTGATGCAAGATCCTGCCATGCCAGAAACACTAGGGGCGGGCAGAGTAACTGCCCACCCCCAAAATGGATGCCAATAAAGGGCGGATTACTTCAGGAAGTCGTTGGTCTTCAGCCAGTCGATGGCCACGTCCTTGGCTGCTTCGCCACCAACCTGGATGCGGCCGTTGAGCGTCTGCAGCGTGGCGAGGTCGAGCTTGGCGAACACCGGCTTCAGCAGCTCTTCGATCTGCGGGTTGGCCTGAAGTACCGCCTCGCGGATGATCGGGGCCGGCTCGTAGACAGGCTGCACGCCCTTGTCGTCAGCGACAACCACAAGGCCCGAAGGCGCAATGCCGCCATCGGTGCCGTAGACCATGGCGGCGTTGACGCCGTTGGTCTGCTGCGCGGCGGCAGCGATGGTCGCGGCAGTGTCACCGCCCGAGAGGGTTACCAGCTGCTCGGGCTTCAGGGTAAAGCCATAGACTTCCTGGAACTTCGGCAGCGCGGCCGGGGAGGAGACGAACTCGGCAGAGGCGGCCAGCTTGATCTCGCCACCGCCGGCTATGTAGGCGCCCAGCTCGGTGAAGGTCGTCAGAGAGTTGGCATCGGCAATGTCCTTACGGACGGCCACGGCCCAGGTGTTGTTCGCCGGAGCCGGCGCCAGCCAGACGATCTTGTTCGCGTCGTAGTCGAGCTTCTTGGCCTCTTCGTAAGCCTTGGCGGCGTCGTTCCAGAGCGGATCGTCGGCCTTGTTGAAGAAGAACGCGGCGTTGCCGGTATATTCGGGGTAGATGTCGATCTGGCCGGCGGTGATCGCCTCGCGCACCACCGGGGTGCCGCCGAGCTGGATCTTCTCGGTCACGGCGATGCCGTTGGCCTGCAGAACCTGGCTGATGATGTTGCCGAGCAGCCCGCCCTCTGTATCGATCTTGGAGGAGACGACGACCTGGGCGTTCGCCGCAGTCACCGTGAAGGCCAGCACCGCGACGGTGCCAAGCAATTTCTTCGAAAGCATGATGGTCTCCTTGTTGTCCCGCACCGGCAAGCTGACCCTCGGTGTGGAATCTGGCGGGCCAAGCTATACGAAAGCCGAAGGAAATCTATTCCCCGGCGTACTTAAGTGATCGGCCCAAAGCGAATGACTCGTCCAGCTCAGGCAGGAGGAAAAGCAGTTCAGCCATGGCAGGTTCCGACCCAAGGTCGTTGTCTGCACCAATACCCACCAGCGGCGGTGGGACGGGTGGGCGAGCAGCAAGCAGCGCAGGGTAAGGCCGAAGCGCGGCGCCAGCGCGCGCGAGCAGCAGACCCCCGTGTGAAGGCGGCGTTGACGCTGCGGACATTGGCTCTCAGAGACGGCACATCCTGCAGTAAGTGCTAGCGCTCTGCTCCCGGCAACGGATAGCGCTCGACCTCGCGCAACAGTTCGATGAACGCGTCGACCGCAGTCTCAACCGTGACCCGCCCCTTGTCGGCCGTGCCCAGATGCGCCTCGCCCGCCGCGCCGAGCGGGTGGATGTCGCTGGCGATCCAGGCGTAGCTGGTCGCCCCGGTGGGCCGCATGTACTTGTAGGCCTGCTCGTCACGGGCAGCCACGGAGGGGTAATCCTGCAGCTTGTCGGTGTTGACCAGTTCTGGCCGCAGATGCATCACCACCGAGGTCTCGCTGTCGCCGCCGTGGATGCCGTGGCGGTTCTCAATGTCGGAGTAGAGATCCTTCGGCCAGTAATGGCTCCAGCCGGTCTTCACCGCCAGCATGTCCGCCTTTACCCGCAGCTCGCGCGCCACGATGTCGAGGATCGACACGTTGCCGCCGTGGGAATTGACGAACACCACCTTCCTGACTCCGGCCCGTGCGATCTCGAGCCCGATCTGCGTCCAGGCATCGATCAGGTTGGTGGCGGTGTGGCTCAGCGTGCCCGTCTGCCAGATATGCTCGTTGGACTTGCCGATCGCCTGCACCGGCAGGATGCGGATATCCATATCGCGAGGCGCGCGCTCGATCAGCAGGTCGAGGTGGCCCTGGTTGATGATGGTGTCGGTACCGACCGGCAGGTGCGGGCCATGCTGTTCGATGGCCGCAGTGGGGAACACCGCGATCGTCTTCATCGGATCGAGGCCATGGAAATCGAAGGCGGAAAAGTCATTCCACCAGATCTTGCGGTAGGTCATTTGAGGTGGTCCAGGTTCAGCCGGGTGTCGCGGCGATGGCTTCGATCTCGACGACGAACTCCTCGCGGGTGAAGCCGCCCACGATCATCAGGGTGGATGCCGGATACGGCTCCGCGAACAGGCCGTTGCGTACGTCCATGTAGCCGCGCATGTGCTCGCGGCCGGTCACATAGGCATTGAGCCGCACCACATCCCTTAGCCCCATTCCGGCCTCGGCGAGAATCGCGGCAATGTTGTCGAAGGCGACTCGCGCCTGGCCGGCAGCATCCGCGGGAATCACGCCATCCTTGTCGATGCCGAGCTGGCCCGAGGTGAACACGAAGCGCGAGCGCGAACTCACCTCGATTCCGGGGCTGTAGGGCGCGAATGGCGGATGAACGGAGCTTGGCGAAAGCGGCTTATGCACAGGGGCCCCCGAAGTATATGCTCAGCTAAGCGCCAAACCGCGTGGAAGGAAAGCCCCAATCTGAGCTACCCTGCCTAAAGCAAAGGCAGTTCGCGGAATGGCGCATTTTTGGGCTTCCTTTTTATCCGCCTTAGCGGAATGAATGGCTTTGTGTGCCCAAGGGCACGGAAAAAGATCGATGGCACCGGATGGGGGACCTATCGTCCGGGCAACAGGGAGACTGAAATGGTCGACTTCAACAAGATCCTGGCCGCTGGGCTGGTAACACTGGCCTTGGGGACTACCGGCGCGGTCGCGCAGGACAAGGTCAGCTACGGCACCAACTGGCTGGCCCAGGCCGAGCACGGCGGCTTCTACCAGGCCGTTGCCGATGGCACCTACGCCAAGTACGGCCTCGAGGTCACCATCCGCCAGGGTGGGCCGCAGGGCGCCAACCGCTCGCTGCTGATCGGCGGCCAGATCGACTTCTACATGGGCGGCATGACTACCGCGATCGACGCGGTGAAGGAAGGCATCCCGACCCTCACCATCGCCTCGATCTTCCAGAAGGACCCGCAGGTGCTGATGGCCCATCCGGATGCCGGTTTCGAGAAGTTCGAGGACCTCGCGGGCGCCTCCAAATACATTCTGTCGAAGGACGGGTTCATCTCGTACTTCAGCTGGATGAAGTCGGCCTACCCGGCGTTCGTAGACGAGAAGTTCGAGCCCTACACCTTCAACCCCGCGCCGTTCATCGCCGACAAGATGTCGATCCAGCAGGGCTACGTGACCTCCGAGCCGCTCGAGATCGAGAGGCAGGCCGGTTTCAAGCCGCAGGAATTCCTGCTGGCCGACAACGGCTTTGCGCCCTACTCCACCACCATCGAAGTGATGAAGCCCTGGTATGACGCCAACCAGGACGTCGCCAAGCGCTTCGTCGAAGCTTCGATCATCGGCTGGTATAACTATCTCTACGGCGACAACGCCGCGGCCAACGCCCTGATCAAGACCGACAATCCGGACATGACCGACGAGCAGATCGCGTTCGGCATTGCCAAGATGAAGGAACTGGGCATCGTCGTGTCGGGCGACGCTGAAGCCAACGGCATCGGCTGCATGACCGCGGACCGCTGGAACGGCTTCTACGAGCAGATGAAGGCCGTCGGCCTGTTCCCCGAAGGCCTCGATGTCTCGCAGGCCTATAGCCTCGATAACGTATGCCAGGGTGTTGGCAAGGACCTCGTAAAGTAAGACAAGCGATCCTCTCGGCGCGGGCATGGAGCCCGCGCCGTTCGACCCTAACCTGGGCAATTCGATTTGACTGATACTTCAGCCGCCACTTCTGCGCAGCGTTCCGCCGGTGCGTCCCGTCTCGTCGTTTCGATGCGGAACGTTTCCAAGGTATTTTCCAACGGCACGCTGGCGCTCAAGGACATGTCGCTCGACGTCCAGCGCGGCGAGTTCCTCAGTCTGCTCGGCCCATCCGGCTGCGGCAAGTCCACGGCGCTGCGCATTATCGCAGGTCTGGGTAGTGCCTCCACTGGCAGCATCGACTGGCCCTCGAGCCAGATCAATTCCAAGGGACTGCCGCAGGGCGATATCGGCTTCGTGTTCCAGGAACCGACGCTGATGCCGTGGCAGACGGTGTTCGGCAACGTGTACCTGCCATTGCGGCTGAACCGCGTCAGCAAGGCCGAGGCCCGGCCGCGGATCATGGAAATGCTGGCCTCGGTGGGCCTCGCCGATTTCGCCGATGCCTATCCGCGCGAACTCTCGGGCGGCATGAAGATGCGCGTCTCCATCGCCCGCGCGCTGGTGACCAAGCCCAAGCTGCTGCTGATGGATGAACCCTTCGCGGCGCTCGACGAGATCACCCGGCAGAAGCTCAACGACGACGTGCTGCGCCTGTGGAAGCTGTCGGGCGTGACCGTAATCTTTGTCACCCACTCGGTGTTCGAGAGCGTCTACCTCTCCAACCGCATCGTGGTGATGAAGGCCCGGCCCGGCCAGGTCTTCGCCGACCTGCCGCTCGACAATTCCGGCGAACGCACTGCCGAGTACCGGACGTCGGAAGCCTATCGGGCCGCGACCCACGAGGTTTCGACGGCACTGCACGACGCCATTCACGCCGGCGGGGGGACGCACTGATGAGCGCAGTTCAACAGGCCGGTCCAGGCACCTCCGACGAAGCGGGCACCGACAGCGCCGTCGCCATTGTCGCGCCGCGTACGTCCTCGACCGAGAAGGTCATGCGCATCGTGGTGCCCGTCACCATGCTCTTGCTGGCGATCGTCGCCTGGCACTTCACGGTCGTGCTCAACAACATCCCGAAGTACATCCTGCCCACGCCGGCCGACGTGGTCCTGTCGCTGTGGAACGACTGGCCCACCCTGCTGCCGGCGCTGATGGTCACGCTCAGGATCACCGTCACTGCCTTGACCCTGGCGCTGATCGGCGGGGTGGCGATGGCCATCCTGCTGGTGCAGAGCAAGTGGATCGAACTGGCGCTTTTCCCCTATGCCGTCATCCTGCAGGTGACTCCGGTCATCGCGATTGCGCCGCTGTTGCTCATCTACGTGCATGACACGCAGTCAGTGCTGCTGATCATCGCCTTCCTCGTCGCCTTCTTCCCGATCCTGTCGAACATGGTGGCGGGGCTAAAGAGCGTCGATCACAACCTGCTCAACCTCTACGACCTGTACGGCGCCTCGCGCTGGCAGACGCTGATCTACCTCAAGCTGCCGGCCGCCCTGCCCTACTTCATGGCCGGCCTGCGGATCGCGGGTGGCCTGGCGTTGATTGCCGCCGTAGTGGCGGAGTTCGCCGCCGGCACCGCCGGACAAGGCTCGGGTCTGGCGTTCCGCCTGCTCGAAGCGCAGTACCGGTTGAACATCCCGCGGCTGTTCGCTGCGCTGATCCTGCTGACCTCAACCGGCATTGCCATCTTCGGCATTACCTCATTCATCGCCTGGTTCTCGCTGCATCGCTGGCACGAGAGCGCTATCCGGCGGGAGAACTAGGCTTTGTTTGGCACTCCGTCCCTTTCCACGGGCGCCGTCACCCTCCGAAACGCCCGGGTGCCGGCGGCTGCCATGGGCAGCATCGGCAACGGCTCGGTGGCCTCTGTCGATATCGAGATCGTGGATGGCAGGATCGCTGCCATCCGGCCCGCCGGCAGCGCACCGATTTCCGGCCCGTCGCACGAGATGGATCAGGGACTGGTGCTGCCAGCTTTCGTGGACATCCACACGCATCTCGACAAAGGCCAGATCTGGCCGCGCAAGGAAAATCCCGACGGCACCTGGATGGGCGCGCTGCTGGCCGTCGCCAATGACCGGGAACGGATGTGGGCGGCCGAGGATGTCGAGCGCCGCTTCGACTTTGCGCTGCGCTGTGCCTATGCGCACGGCACCGCCGCTATCCGTACCCATCTCGATTCCGCCCCGCCGCAGCACGAGATCAGCTGGGCGCTGTTCGAAAAGATGCGCGACAAATGGGCCGGTCGCATCGAATTGCAGGCCGCGGCCATTGTCGGCCCGGACACGCTGGTCACCCCGCATGAACTCGACACCGTGGCGCGACAGGTGAAGGCGTCGGGCGGCCTGATGGGCGGCTCGGTGGCCACCTTCGACCGCTCGAAGGAAGCCATGTTGCGGGTGGTCGAGAAGGCGGGTGAGCTCGGCATCGACCTCGATCTACACACCGACGAGACCGGCAATCCTGACGCGCACGCCCTGCTCCACCTCGCAGAAGCGGTGCTGGAAACAGGGTATACCGGCAAGGTCATGGCGGGACATTGCTGCGTGCTGACGGTGCAGGACGAGCGCACCGTGCGCACCACCATCGACAAGGCAGTGGAAGCGGGCATCGCCATCGTCTCGCTGCCGATGTGCAACATCTATCTGCAGGATCGCGACAACGGCAACGGCCGGGTCCGCACGCCGATCCGGCGGGGCGCGACGCTGCTCAACGAATTCAAGGCAGCCGGTGCCGTCGTCGCCATCGCGTCGGATAACACGCGCGACCCGTTCTATGCCTATGGCGACCTCGACGGGGTGGAAGTGCTGCGCGAGGGTGCCCGTATCCTGCAGTTCGACCATCCGCAGGACATGGCGTGGGACTGGGTGCGGGCCGTCGGCAGCGCGCCCGCCGCGCATGCCGGGTTTGCCTACAAGGCGGTGATCGAACCAGGCGCTCCGGCCGACCTCGTGCTGTTCCGTGCCCGCACCTGGACCGAACTGAACTCGCGACCGCAAGCTGATCGGATTGTCCTGCGTCAAGGCAAGGCGATCGACACGACGCTACCGGATTACCGCGAACTCGACGACCTGATGGAGTAACAACATGAACCTCGAAGGCTTCCGCGCCGCGCTCGGCGACATTCCGGTCGAAGACAATGCGCGCATCGTGCAGCAGAAGAGCCGCGACCACTACTGGTACTCGCCGCGCCTCAAGGCGCAGCTCGACGGCGTGACGGCGCAGCTCGTCGTTTCCCCCCGCTCGACCGAGGAAGTCGTGACGACGCTGAAGGCGGCGTTCGCCAACGAGGTGCCGATCACGCCGCGTGGCGCCGGCACCGGCAATTACGGGCAGGCGATGCCGCTGTCGGGTGGCGCGATGCTCAGCCTCACCAACATGGACAAGGTGCTGAAGATCGAGAAGGACCGCGTTCGCGCCGAGGCCGGCGTGATCATGGAAAAGCTCGACGAGGAAACCGCCCACGCGGTGAACGGCGAACTGCGCTTTCACCCCTCGACCTACCGGATGGCGACCCTGGGCGGCTTCATCGCCGGCGGTTCGGGTGGCGTTGGGTCCATCCGCTGGGGCGGACTGCGCAATTTCGGCAACATCCTCGGGCTGAAGGTCGTGACCTGCGAGGCCGAGCCGCGCGTGCTCGACCTCACGGGGCCGGACATCCTCAAGGTCGCGCATGCCTACGGCACCAACGGCATCATCGTCGAAGCCGAGATGCCGCTGACGGCGCATTACGACTGGGTCGACATGATGGTCGGCTTCGATTCGATCATGGAGGCCTGCGCCTTCGCCGAGCAGGTTGCTCGGCAGGATGGCCTGCTCTGCAAGGAAATCTCGCCCGTCGCGGCGCCGCTGGCCCATGACTATTTCAACCGCCACCGGCCCTATATCCGCTCGCGCGAGCAGTCGGTGGTCCTGCTGATGGTGGCGCCCGCCGCCGTGCCGGCAATGGTGGACTTCGTTGAATTCCACAAGGGCGACATGCTGGTGAACGCGGCGACGCTCGATGCCGAGACGAAGGCCAAGCTGCCGCCGATCTACGAGCTCGCCTGGAACCACACCACGCTGCGCGGCCTCAAGATCGACCCGACGATCACGTACCTCCAGACCCAGTATCCGGACCTTGCGCACGTCCAGTGGGCGGTCGACACGTTCGGCGACGAGATGCCGATGCATATCGAGATGACCCGCTTCGACGGGCGCATCGTGTTTTCCGGCCTGCCGGTGGTGCGCTACACTTCCGAGGAGCGGCTGGAAGAGATCATCCGGCTGCATGAGGAAAATGGCTGCCTCGTCTTCAACCCGCACCGCTACACCCTCGAGGAGGGCGGCATGAAGAAGACCGACCGGGCGCAGCTGCAGTTCAAGAAGGAAGCCGACCCCAAGGGCATCCTGAACCCTGGCAAGATGATCGCCTGGGACGATCCGGATTTCGACTTCGACTCGGGCCGCACCTGGCTGTTCACCGGGCTGTACACGCTTGGTACTGCGGCCGAATGAAGGTTCTCGTCGTCCACGCCCACCCGGTCGAAACCAGCTACAACCGCGCCCTGTTCAACGCTGCCTGCGAGGCGCTGCGCGCCAAGGGCGACGAGGTCGACGCGCTCAACCTTTACGACGAGGAGTTCCGCGCGGTGATGAGCCGCACGGAGCGGCTCGAGTACCACGACGTGCCGGGGAACCTGACGCCGGAGATCAAACCCTATGTCGACCGGCTCCGCGCCTGCGACAAGATCGTGTTCGTCCATCCAGTGTGGAACTACGGTTATCCGGCGATCCTCAAGGGCTTCTTCGACCGCATCTTCCTGCCCGGCGTGTCCTTCGTGCTGATCGGCGGCACCGAGTCCGACAAGGGCAAGCTCGTGCCGAACATGAAGAACATCAAGAAGGTCGCCTACATCACCACCTATGGCGGTGACTGGTTCCGGACCTGGATCATGGGCGATCCGCCGCGGCGACTGGCCATGCGCTGGGCGTGGATCACGTTCGGTACGCCGCGGCCGCCGAAATACCTGGCGCTCTACGACATGAACAACCAGACGCCGGATGGCCTCAAGGCCTTTATCGACAAGGTGAAGCGCGAGATGGCGGCGTTCTGACATCGGTTTGTCCACTCCATGCCTAAAGCATCGCACGGTGCGGGGAGGCGGGGATAAGTTGCGGAGAGGCCGGGAATCCGGGGCTTGCGCAGACGCCTCCAAGACATTGGGGCACTGTAGCTGCGAGAGCGCCCCAAAATAGGCATGATGTTGAACGGCACTTGAACGGATGTTCAGCAAGAACGCCAAGGCCTGTCGGCCGATCCTTTGACCCCCAGTCCGGAGACCATCTGATGCCGAGAAGCCCGAAACAACTGGCCGCGTGGCTGCTTATGGGCCTTGCTGCGGCTGCGCCGCTGCCCGCGCTGGCGGCAGAGTGTCCGGCCGAGCGAGCGGTCTACGGCCTCGAGACGGAGGATGGTCCGCTGGAGCTGGGCTTCATCCCGGCGCGCTCGATGGCGACGATCGCCTCCGATCTCTACCTCTATCTCACCACGCCGCAGCGGACCTACTGGTTCACGTTTTCGGTGTCGAACGGCTATAGCGGCATGACGCTTTGGCCGGTGTCAGACCCGCGCGGCCCGGATGCCGAGCCAGATGGCCCGCGACAACTGCTCGACCTCGACGCCGAGGGGGAGGACCTGGCGGAACGGCAGGACGTAGCCCGCTCGCTGCGCTTTTTTGCCCTCGACGAAGACCTGACCTTCTGGTTCGTGCCACCCAATACAGGCGAACCGGCGCCCCACTACGTGATGATGCCCGAGATCGGCCTCACACTCTGGTACAGCCCCAAGGCGCTGACCGAGGATGCGACGGCCGATCGTGATCCCATTCCGCGCGGCATCTTCCAGCAGACGGCGTGCCTCGACGAGCCGCGCGCACCCGCCTGGCCCTGAGGGTGGGCGTCAGCCGTACTTCCAGCCGCGCTTGAACTGGTAGAAGACGTGCAGGCCGATCTTGGTCAGCTTGGTCATGCGCGGGGCCCAGTGGGGGCGCACGTAGGTGGCGTGGTAGTGCGTGGCGTAGCCGACCTCGGTCAGGTATTCCTTGCCGGAGACGACCTCGGAGGCGATCTGCTGCGCCTGCTTCCACGACTTCTGGTCGTTGATCCTTTCGGGGATGCCATCGCAGGCGAAGGAGAACTGGCAGGCGTTGCGCTTACTCTGGTTCTGGAACACCACGCCGCAGATCGTGCTGGGGTAGAGCTTGTGGCTGACGCGGTTCATCACGACCTGCGCGACCGCGACCTGGCCGCGATAGCTCTCGCCGCGTGACTCGAAGTAGATGGCCGTGGCCATGCACCACATTTCCTTGTCGGAGAACTTCTTTCCCTTCTTGTCGCTCACAGTACCGTCGAACAGAGTGGCGGGCAGTTCCTCGCGGGCGTAGGCCAGCTCCTTGCTCATGGTCCGCGGCGTCGGCACCACGTCTTCAGGCGCGAAGGCATTGATGGCGTCGAGGGCGGCCGAATTGGTCATGTCGGGGTCGATCGAGGCGATCTGGATGGTTTCGGCCGTTCCGGTGACCGGCGTCTCCGCCACGGCGACAACCTCAGGGTTGCGCAGGGCCGCGATGCGGGCGCGGATATCGGAGAAATCGGCGGCCATGGCGAGCAGATCGACCTGCGGTCGCGCCCGATCCTGCTTCAGGGCCCGGTTGGTGCCGGTGAAGCTGGCGCTGTCGAACAGGTCGATCGAGCCGGTGATGATCAAATCGGTGCCGACACGCGCGATGGTGGCAGCCGGAACCGCCGCAACAGCGACAGGATCGGCCAGCACGCCCGGGGCGTTGGCAGGAAGAGCAAGGGCAGCGCTCGAGCCAGCGAGCATCACCATGCCGAGCAGGCCTTTGAGCACGGCCAGCTCACGACGAGCCCGGCTGAGCGGGGTGGTCCTGTAATGGGCCATTACGCTTTTACTATCCACGCGAGTACGCAACAACGACGCGCCGGCACCTCAGCTAAACTGTGACGCAAATGCCGACAGACCGGATAATGCGGGGTTAGGGTTAGGGCGAGGTAAACGCGATCATCGCGGCATGGATTTGAGTGTGCCGTGACGGGATTGCGATGGTTTGCGGTTTGTTATTGGCAGAGCGATAGTGGCGTTGGCGTTCGGCGGGCGCCCCCTCCACCAGCCTGCGGCTGGTCCCCCTCCCCGTCAAAAGCGGTGGAGGAGCAACGCGAGGTCAGCGCCTCGAAACAGCGGCAAGCGCCGAGGTGGCAGTGCTCCTCCACCGCGAAGCGGGGGAGGGGGACCGCGCATCGCAGATGCGTGGTGGAGGGGGCCGTCCGGCGCTGCCCTATTGCGCCAGCGTCAGCCGCGCTACCGGCACACGGTAGGGCGAGCAACTGACGTAGTCGACGGCGAGGCTGGCAAAGAAGCGGAGCGAGGCGGGGTCACCGGCGTGTTCGCCGCAGATGCCGATCTTCAGGCCGGGGTTCACCCGCTTGCCGCGTTCGATGGCGATGGCGATCATTTCGCCGACGCCCTTCTGGTCGAGCGTGACGAAGGGGTCGAAATCGTAGAGGCCTTTGCGCTGGTAAGCCGAGAGAAAGGCCGGGGCGTCGTCTCGCGAGATGCCGTAGGTGGTCTGGGTGAGGTCGTTGGTGCCGAACGAGAAGAAATCGACGTGCTCGGCGATCTCCCCTGCCCTCAGCGCAGCGCGCGGCAACTCGATCATGGTGCCGAACTGGAATTTTTCGCGGGCCGCAGCGGGGAGGCCCGCCCGGTCGATGATGTCGAAAACCTGCCGCTTGATCTCGACGACCTCGGAAACGGTCGAGACGAACGGCACCATCACCTCCAGCACCACCGGCTCGGCCTGTCGCCCGGAGGCGGAGCGGACGCCGGCGCACAGGGCCTCGATCTGCATCTTGAGGATTTCAGGGTAGGTGATGGCGAGCCGCACGCCACGATGTCCGAGCATCGGGTTGGTCTCGGCGATGCGTTCGAGCCTCAGCTTCAGCGCGCGCACCGGCAGGCCGAGCGACTGCGCCGTCTCCTCGATATCGTCGTCGGTGCGTGGCAGGAACTCGTGCAGCGGTGGGTCAAACAGCCGCACCGTCACCGGACGCCCCTGCATGGCGGTGAAGATGGCCGAGTAGTCGTCGGTCTGGAAGCGGACGAGGCCTTCCAGCGCCTTCTCACGGTCGGCCGCATCTTCGGACAGAATCATGCGGCGCAGCGCCACCATGCGCTCGCGCGAGAAGAACATGTGCTCGGAGCGGGCGAGGCCGATGCCCTCGGCGCCGAAGCTCAGCGCCGTGGTGACCGCCTCGACGGTTTCGGCGTTGGCGCGCACCTGAACGTCGCGTGACGCATCCGACCAGCCGAGCAGCTTGCCCATGGCGCCGCCGATATGCGGCTGGGCCAGCGGCAGGGCGCCCAGATAGACCGAGCCATCCGAGCCATCGATAGTGATGCGGTCGCCCATGCGGAACTCGCGCTCGCCGATGCGACAGGTGAGTTCGGAAAGGTTGATCGACAGCGAGCGGACACCGGCGACGCAGGGCTTGCCGGTGATGCGGGCGACGACGCCGGCATGGCTGGTCATGCCGCCACGGGCGGTAAGGATGCCGGTGGCGGCACGCATGCCCTCGATATCGGTGGGGCCGGTTTCGGTAACGACGAGGATGCAGTGGCGGCCGCGCGCCTTCATGCGGGCCGCGTCCTCGGTGGTGAACACGATGATGCCGCTGGCGGCGCCCGGCGATACGCCGAGGCCAGAGGCCAGCACATGTGAGGTTTCGGGCGCCTTCAGCCGGGGATGCAGCAGTTGCTGCAGCCGCGAAGGGTCGATGTGGGCGACGGCCTCGCGCGGGCTCCAGGTCCGCCGGTCGACGCGATCCACCGCCGCCTCGAGCTCCGCGGCGGCGCTGGCATTGCCCGGGCGGGCAGAGAGCAACCGCACCGCATCGCCTTCAACCGAGACGAGGCAGGCGAGATTCCGCCCGGCGAGGCCATCGAGCGCTTCGCAGAGCTTTGCCGCCCCTGCGGGCAGCGGGCCGAAGGGGGAGCCGTTGCTCGCCGCCGGACCGAGGGCGCCGGTATTGGCGTCGCGGGTGAGGAAGAGCCGTAGCTCGCCCTCGGCCATAGCCTGCACGATGACGATCTGCCGCTCCGGATCCACGACGTCGGGATAGGACTCGAAGGCGTCGGCAATGGCGCGGGCCAGCGGCCGGGCCGGATCGACCGCCTCGGCTTCGCTCTGTGGCGCAGGCAGGCCGGAGCGGCCCTGCATCAGGCCGGAGCTATGCGACGGTGCAGCGGTGCGGACCACCAGCTGCGGCGGCACGCCGTCGCGCCCGACCAGACGGAACAGGGTCGCCACCCACTGCGTGCGGAGCCGGCTGTCGTGCTGGCGCCGCTCGCGCTGCAGCGCTTCCCAGGCGGCGCGCGAAATGGCGATGGTGGGGATGACGGCGAGGCCGGCCTTGTGCGCCTCGTTGAGCCACGCGGCCTTTCCGGCGAGCAGCGCTTCCTGCGCCACCGAAAGGTTCGCCTTGCCCGTGGCGGGCGATATCGCGAACATTTCCAAGGCCAGGGTCACAGGGCACCCACCAATCAGCTATCGAACATATTGCCGGGCAAGCACTGGAGCCGCAACACTTGACTTGCAGACCTTGACTTGTCACCCGGCGCGCCGCATTTCGTGTGGTATGCAAACAAGGCCGCACTTGGACATAACGTTGTGCGCCCCGCGCGGATTTTGCGCCGGGGTCGATCGCGCCATCCAGATCGTCGAGCTGGCGCTGGAGCGCTACGGCGCGCCGGTCTACGTGCGCCACGCCATCGTGCACAACAAATACGTGGTGGATGGGCTCAAACAGAAGGGCGCGGTGTTCGTCGAGGAACTCGACGAGATCCCCGCGGGCGAGGCGCCGGTGGTGTTCTCGGCCCATGGCGTGCCCAAGACCGTGCCAGAGGGCGCCAGGGCGCGGAACATGTTCTTTCTCGATGCCACCTGCCCGCTGGTTTCGAAGGTGCATATCGAGGCCAACCGGCAGTTCGAGGCCGGCAAGGAGATCATTCTCATCGGCCATGCCGGGCATGTCGAGGTGATCGGCACGATGGGGCAATTGCCCGAGGGCGCGATCACCTTGGTGCAGACGGTGGAGGACGCCGAGGCGTTCACGCCGCGCGACGCCGGAAAGCTCGCCTATGTGACGCAGACGACGCTCAGCGTCGACGATACCTCGGCGATCGTCGACGTGCTGCGCCGGCGCTTCCCGGCGATCGCTCTGCCGCACAAGGAAGACATCTGCTACGCCACCACCAACCGGCAGGAAGCGGTGAAGCGCGTCGCGCCATCGGTCGAGGCGATGATCGTGGTGGGAGCGCCCGAATCATCGAACTCGGTGCGGCTGGTGGAGGTCGCGCAGCGTTCGGGCTGCACCAACGCCACGCTGGTCGAGCGCGCCGACAAGATCGACTGGAGCCGCTACGAGGGTATCCGCACGCTGGGCATCACCGCCGGCGCCTCGGCTCCTGAAACGCTGGTCGATGAAGTGATCGAGGCCTTCGCGCAGCGCTTTGACATCCGTGTCTCGGCCTCGGGCGAACAGCGCGAGAGCGTCGTCTTCAACCTGCCGCGCGAACTCCGGACGCAACCACCCGCATGACCGACCTCACCCTTCTCGAAACCGACCGGCTGGTGCTCTCGGGCTGGCGGGCGGACCAGATCGACGACCTCTACCGCCTGCACGGCGACCCGGTGGTGGCCCGCTTCCTCACCGGACACGGCCAGCCGTGGACCAAGGAGGTGATGGACAAGTCGCTTGCGCACTGGATCGATCTGTTCGAGCGCCAGAAGATGGGCAAGCTGCGGGTGACGCGAAAGTCCGATGGCGTGCTGGTGGGCCGCTGCGGCTTCGGCGTCTATGGCGACGAAGAGATTCCGGAGATCGGCTACTCGCTCTACCCCGAGTTCTGGGGCCACGGATACGTCTACGAGGCGGCGAGCGCGCTGCGCGACTGGTACTGGCGCGCCACCGACCGCGACCATTTCCTTGGCATGGCCGATGCGCGTAACGAGGCATCGCTGAAGGTGCTGCGGAAGCTCGGTGGGGTCTACACCCATACCGGCGATGCGCACGGGCATGCCAATGTCGAGTTCTACCGCTACGACCGACCTGCAGCCTGATGGCCAAGGTGGTCGTGCATACCGACGGGGCCTGCTCGGGCAATCCCGGTCCCGGCGGCTGGGGCGCCGTGCTGCAGTATGGCGACAAGGTCAAGGAGCTGAAGGGCGGCGCGCTCCTCACCACCAACAACCAGATGGAGCTGACCGCCGCCATCGAGGCGCTGACGGCGCTGAGCCGCCCCTGCGAAGTCGAGCTCAACACGGACAGCAACTACGTCAAGGACGGGCTGACCAAGTGGATCCACGGCTGGAAGAAGAACGGCTGGCGGACGGCTGACAAGAAGCCCGTGAAGAATGCCGAACTCTGGCAAGCGCTCGATGCCGCCACGCAGCGCCACACCATCAACTGGCACTGGGTCAAGGGCCACGCTGGCGACGAGATGAACGAGCGCGCCGACCAGCTCGCCAACGAGGGCATGGCCCCGTTCAAGGCAGCCAAGCGCACGGGCTTCATGCCACCGGTCTGACGGTTCGGCGCATTCCGACTGTGGATAGAAACCCCGTGTTCAGGATGACGGGGTATCAGGGTTTGAGGAAAGGGGTGGCGCGGCCGACCCTTTCGCCCATGAGTCGACACCAGAAACACCCGACGGAGCCAGCCACGGCCTCCTCCCAGCCAGCCATAGCGAAGACCGATGCGCCGGCCGATGCCCTGCGCCAGGCCTCGACCAACGAACGCTACGGCCACGCGGCGCTGTTCGCGACTGCAGCCTGCGTGCTAGGGACGCTGGCGCTGCTGGTGGGACAGCTCGGCTGGTGGACCCTCGTGCTTGGGCCGGCCTATCTCGCGGCCGTTGCCGTCGCCACCATCGTGGCGCGCGGGCGGGCGAACACGCTGCTCGCCGTGGCGCTCGCCACCGCCTCGACGGGGATCGTCGTGGCGCTGATCAAGCTGACCGGCCTCGCCTGAGGCCGGGGCTTACTCCGCGCCGCCGCCCGCAGTCTGCAGCCAGGCTTCGCCGCACTGCTTGGCGAGGTCGCGGATGCGCAGGATGTAGCTCTGGCGTTCCTGCACCGAGATGACGCCGCGCGCATCGAGCAGGTTGAAGTTGTGGCTGGCCTTCACGACCTGCTCGTAGGCCGGAACCGCCATGGTCTGCCGGTTGCCGACGGCGCCCTTTTTCAGGATGGCGCGGCACTCGTCCTCGGCATCCTTGAAATGCCGGAACAGCATTTCGGTGTCGGCGGCCTCGAAATTGTACTTCGAGAATTCCTGCTCGTTCTGCAGGAAGACGTCGCCATAGGTGACCTTCTCGTCGCCCTCGCGGCCGTTGAAGTTGAGGTCGTAGACGTTCTCGACGCCCTGCACATACATGGCGAGGCGCTCGAGGCCGTAGGTGATCTCGCCGGGGACCGGCATGGTCTCGAAGCCGGCGACCTGCTGGAAATAGGTGAACTGGCTCACTTCCATGCCGTCGCACCAGCACTCCCAGCCGAGGCCCCAGGCGCCCAGCGTCGGGCTCTCCCAGTCGTCCTCGACGAAGCGGATGTCGTGCAGCTTGCGGTTGAGCCCGATCTCGTCGAGCGAGTTCAGGTAGAGGTCCTGGATGTTGTCAGGCGACGGCTTCAGGATCACCTGGAACTGGTAGTAGTGCTGCAGCCGGTTGGGGTTCTCGCCGTAGCGGCCGTCCTTCGGGCGGCGCGAGGGCTGCACATAGGCGGCCTTCCACGGCTTCGGCCCCAGGGCCCGCAGCGTCGTTGCGGTGTGGAACGTGCCTGCGCCCATCTGCATGTCGTAGGGCTGCAGGATGACGCAACCCTGCTCCGCCCAGTAGCGCTGCAGCGTGAGGATGAGGCCCTGGAACGAATTCCGGGGGTCCATGTGGGACGGCAGGTCGGTCATGACGAAATCCAGGCTGGAATTGCGGGCGGAACCTAGTTGCCGGGCACTACCGGGTCAAGGGAACCGGCCGATCACTCGTCGGGCCGGAATTTGCCGTCCTTGTCGCGCTTGAGGGTGATCATGCCGTCGGCGCGCTTGATGTTGTCGCGTTCGGCGCGGTCGCGGTCGAGGCGGGCCTTGTCCTCGGCCTTGAAGGCGCCGCTCCAGTCGCGCCAGATCCTGCGGGCACCCCAGAAGATCGCGAGGCCGATGACGGTGATGATGATGATGCGGAGGATGAGCGCAGTCACAGGCCGAGCCTCGTCCAGAGGGCGCGATCTTCTACCGCTGCAGCGACGTCGGCGGCGAGCCCGATACGCGGCAGCGTGAACAGTCCGCGTTTCGGCGCAATCACCTGCATCTCGACCTTTTCGCCGTAGCGGGCGCGTAGCGTTTCGCGAATATCGCCTATGCCATCGACGAGGCCAAGCTCGAGACCGCGGACGCCGCTCCAGAATTCGCCGGTGAACAGCGTATCATCGTCCGCCTTGAAGCGGCTGCCGCGGCGTGACTTTACCCAGTCGATGAACACCGCGTGGATGTCGTTCTCGAGGGCCTTGATGCGCTCCACGTCCTCCGGCTTTTCGGGCAGGAAGGCGTCGAGGGTCGACTTGTTCCGGCCCGATGTATGGACGCGGCGCTCCATGCCGAGCTTTTCGAGCGTGCCGACAAAGCCGAAGCCGGCGAAGATGACGCCGATCGAGCCGACGATCGAGGACGGATCGGCGATGATCTCGTCACCCGCCGTGGCGATGAAGTAGCCGCCCGACGCCGCCGCATCCTCGACGAACACCAGCACCGGCTTGCCGTTCTCGTCGGCGAGATCGCGGATGCGCTTGGCGATCAGACGCGACTGCACCGGCGAGCCGCCGGGCGAGTTGACGATGATGGCAACCGCGGGAGCCGCCTTGTTGGCGAAGGCGCGCTTCAGCAGCGGGGCGACGGACTCGATGTTGAGTCGGCCGGCACGTTGTTCGGCCGCGATGACGCCATGCAGCCGCACCACGGGGATCACAGGGCCGGACTGCCCCATCATCCGCTTCAGCCACGATCGCAAACCCATCGGCGCCCTCCTGAACGAAGGCAGATGTATGTGGGCGGGAGAGGATTTACCAGACCAGCCGGGCCGTTCCACGGAAGATGGCATCGAACTCCGGCCGGAACGTTCTGCCCTCCGGCTCGTGGAGGGCGCGGCTCGCCAGCAGGGTGAAGGGCGCGCGCGAACCCTTGGTGCCACGGACCAGCACACGGGTCGCCGCCCCGCCTTCGCGCGGGATGAGTGGCAGCACCGTCACCGCGCCGAAGCGGGCCATGAAGGCAGGCAGCAACACCGGCAGGCTGGCTGCGGCGTGGATGAAGATCACTTCGCCCTCCGGCGCGGCATGGGTCGCGGCCGCCTTGACCCAGAGGTCGAGCGACTCGGGTGGCATGTGGCGGGCGGCGGTGCGGGCGGCGGAGGGCGCGGAGCCTGCCCGTGGGTCGAAGAAGGGCGGGTTGGCGATCACGGTATCGTAACGGTCCGACGGCAGACCGGCAGCGGCACGCGCCCCACCCTTGGCGGTCACATCGACGGTGAGCACCCTGCTCCGCACCCCGAAGCCATTGGCCTCGAGGTTGAGCGCGGCAATGGCGGCGGTCGGGGGATCGAGTTCGGCCAGCGTAGCGGTGGCATCCGCGAGGTCGGCGAGCGCCACCAGCGCCGCGGTGCCAACGCCGGAGCCGAGGTCGAGCAGCCGCTGCGTTGCAGCGCGCACGCTGGCGCCGAGCAGCACGGAGTCGAGCCCGGCGCGGAACCCCTTGTCGGGCTGCGACACATAGAGCCGACCGCCCAAAAAGGCGTCGCGCGTCAACGTTTGTTGTTTTACAAGATCGGGTGTGTGGTCTAGGGACATCGGGACCGGACTATAGGGCCTCAGCAGGGCCCCTCAAACCGAGGAATTCATGGCTTTATCGGCGGCAGCGGCAAACGAGGCGGCGAGCGCGGGGTCGCTCGAACGGCTGGTCGATGCAACGCGTCCGGGCATGGAGCGCGTCAACGCCATGATCCTCGACCGGGCGCGCTCGCATGTCGAGCTTGTCCCGGAGATCGCCCGCTACCTGATCGATGCCGGCGGCAAGCGGCTTCGCCCGATGCTGACCATCGCCAGTTCGCAGCTGTTTGGCCGCACCACTGGCAGCGAGGTGAACTTCGCCGCTGCCGTCGAATTCCTGCACAACGCCACCCTGCTCCACGACGACGTCGTCGACGAGAGCACGATGCGCCGCGGCCGGGCCGCCGCGCGGATGAACTGGGGCAACCAGGCAAGCGTGCTGGTGGGCGATTTCCTGCTCGGCCAGGCCTTCATGATGATGGTCGAGACCGGCAGCATTCCGGCGCTCGAAGTGATTTCCAAGGCCGCCACGGTGATCGCCGAAGGCGAGGTGCTGCAGCTGTCGAAGACGCGCGACCTGACGACCACAGCCGATGACTACAACGAGGTCATCCGCGCCAAGACGGCGATGCTGTTCGAGGCGGCGACCGAAGTGGGCGCCATGGCCGGCGGCGCCGACGCGAGCGGACGCCGCGCGCTCCGCGACTATGGACGCGAGCTCGGCTACGCCTTCCAGCTGGTCGACGACGTGCTCGACTTCCGCGGCGAGGCCGGCATGCTGGGCAAGAATACCGGCGACGACCTGCGCGAAGGCAAGATGACCCTGCCGATCATCATGGCGCTGGCAGTAGCGAGCCCGGCCGAGCGCGAACTGATCGTCTCGGCGCTGGGCAATGGTCGAACCGGTGCTGCGGAAATCGCCGGGGTAATCGCCGTGCTGAACCGCCATGGCGCCCTCGACCGTACCCTGGAGCAGGCCAACACCCACGCCCGCCGCGCCCGCGAATCCCTGAAGTCGCTGCCGCCGAGCGAGATGAAGACGCTGCTCGGCGATGTGGCCGAGTTCACGGTGCTGCGGGCGTATTGAGGCTTTCGGCGCGTCGCGCCGTACCTACGCCGGCAACACCACCGGCGATGCGGAGACCCAGTAGGCCCGGTGCCGCTCGCGCAGGTCATGCGCTGCCTGGTGGGCCCGTGAGGCTGAGGCGAAGAGGCCGAAGACGGTGCCGCCCGAGCCCGACATGCGGGCCAGGATGCAGCCGTCGAACTGCGCCAGTTCACCGATCAACTCGCCGATGGCCGGCACCAGCGACAGGGCTGGCGGCTCGAGGTCGTTCCGCGTTTCGGCCAGCCAAAGGCCGAGTTGGGCGGGTCGCGTCAGCGGCACCGGCAGAGCCGGCAGCGGCGGATTCTGCCGGGATTGCAGGCGGCGGAACACATCGGCGGTCACCACCGGCACCAGCGGATTCACCAGCACGATATGGGTTTTCGGGAAGGCGCGCAGCGGGTGCAGGATTTCGCCCACCCCGCGTACTTCGAGCGGCCGTGACAGCAGGCAGGCCGGAACGTCGGCACCGAGCCCGAGGGCCAGCGCGGACAGGTCGGCGAACTCGATCCTGGCCTCGCCGAGGCCCGCCATCAGGCGCAGGGCTGCGGCCGCGTCGGCGGAGCCGCCACCGAGGCCCGCCGCGACCGGAAGGTTCTTCACCAGCTCGAAGGCCAGCCCGGTCTCGACATGATCCGGCCAGCGGGCGCGGAATGCCGCGACGGCGCGCGATACGAGGTTGGAGTCGCCACTCCCCGCCGCCGCCGCGAACGGGCCGGTGACAGTCAGGCTGTCACGGCGGGCCGGGCGCGCCACCAATTCGTCGGCCACGTCGGCGAACACCACGAGGCTCTCGAGCTCATGGTAGCCGTCGGGCCGGCGATTGGTGACGTGGAGGGCGAGATTGACCTTGGCGGGCGCCGCCTCGGCGTAGATCTCGTCCATTATTCGGCTGGGGCCGCCTGGGTCTCCGCGACCGGCCCGGGATCGGGTGTGGGCGGCACCGCATCGAGCCCGTCCCTGAGCTTGATCGCCACGCGCTCCTTCACCGCCCCTTCCTTGTCCACCGACGAGGCGATGTTCCACTGGAAGCGCGCTTCCAGCTTGCGGCCGGCCCGCCAGTAGGCGTCGCCGAGGTGGTCGTTGATCTCGGGGTCGGTCGAGCGCAGTTGCACGGCCAGTTCAAGCTGCTTCACCGCCTCGTCGAAGCGGCCGAGCCGGTAATAGGCCCAGCCGAGCGAATCGATGATGTAGCCGTCATTGGGTGCAGCAGCGACGGCGCGCTGGATCATTTCGAGCGCCGGCAGCAGGTTGGTGCCCTGGTCCACCCAGCTATAGCCGAGATAGTTCAGAACCTGCGGCTGGTTGGGGTTGAGGCTCAGCGCTTTCTTGAAATCGGCCTCGGCGTTCGGCCACTCCTTGGCGCGCTCGTAGGAGATGCCGCGGACGTAATAGAAGCGCCAGTCGGCCGGGCTCTCGCCACCGGACACGGCGAGCGCCTTGGTGTAGGTGTCGGCCGCCTCGGCGTATTGCTTGGCGCTGCGCTGCATATCGCCGAGCACCGAGAGCGCTTCGAGGTCATTGGGATTGGTGGCGACGATGTTGCCCAGCCGGCGCAGCGCCTCGTCGGGGTCGCCCAGCGCGTCGAGGTTCTCGGCGACCCGGACCACCGCCATCGGCTTCAGCGGCGAGTTGGCCGGCAGGTTGTCGTAGATCACGTTGGCAAGTTCGTGCTGGCCGGCCGCGTCGAGCATCTGTGCGTAGACCAGGTCGATCACATCGGCCGACGGATCGAGGTACATGCCCAGTTGCAGGAATACCGCGGCGATGTCGCCGGTGCCCTCGCGGGCCAGCGCCACGCCGATCGAGTGAAACAGTTCGGCCGCGCCGCCCTGAACGTTGGCGGCGAACGCGCCCGGCCGCTGCTTCAGGTCGATCTTTGCTTTCACGGCAGTGACCAGCGGGTGGCTCAGGCCCTGCGAGCCGTAGTCGGCCAGAACCTTGTCCGCCTCGTCGAAGCGGCCGGCATTGCCGAGCATGCGGGTGTAGGCCTCGACGATGCGCGCAACGTAGGGATCGGCCTCGTAGGCGCGCCTGCCGAACTCGAGCGCGTCGGCGGCGCGACCGGAAACGTCGGCCATCAGCGCGCGGTGGAAGACGAGGAAGTCCTCGAGCCCGCCCTCGGCGATGCCGTCGAGTTCCGCGTTGGCCTGCTGCAGCTTGCCGTCGGCCGCCAGTGCCCAGGCGCGCAACACGCTGCCGGCGATGCCGGCATAAGTGTCGCCGCCCACATCCTCGAGGGCGCGCACTGCCGCGGCGTAGCGCCGGTCCTTCAGCGCCTCGACGCCCAGCACCAGTGTTGCCAGATCGTTCGGCGAGCCGAGTTCCAGCAGGTGGCGGGCCACGCGGGCCGAATCGGTGATCTGCCCGGCCGCTGCATGGGCGATGAAGCTGCGCTCGACGAGGATCGGGTTGTCCCAGTCGCCGATCGCGGCGTCGTTGAAGTAGCGGGCCGCATCTTCGGTACGCATGTCACCGAGGGCCTCGCGCCCGGCCAGGTAGTTGCCGGTCGTGGTCTGGCGGACAACATCGAACATCCCGCCCTCGACCGAGATCGCACCGCCGGTCGAAAGCGCGAGGACGAGGATAGCCGAGCTGAGAAGGCGGGCAGGATGGGTCACAGGCGGGCAAACTCCAAGGGTCCGGAACCGGACTTTGACGGGGCAAGATGGGCGATTTCGGGGCTGCGCCGCAAGGGGCGGCCACGATTGTGTGAGGGGATAGAGTTTTTGGTTTGTCGCCCTTTCGAACCGGAAAAGTCTGCAGCTTTTCCTGAAAGCGCTCCGGCTACATCCCGGCGTAGTTGGGTCCGGACCCGCCTTCGGGCGGTACCCAGGTGATGTTGCGCGCCGGATCCTTGATATCGCAGGTCTTGCAGTGGACGCAGTTGGCGGCGTGGATGCGGAACACCGACTCGCCGCCCTCCTCCGCCACTTCGTACACGCCGGCCGGGCAGTAGAGCGGCGCCGGCTCGCCGTAGCGCGGCAGGTTCTCGCGGATGGGGACCGCCGGATCGGCCAGCTTGAGGTGCACCGGCTGGTCTTCGTCGTGACTCAGGTTAGCGAGGAAGACCGAGCTGTTGCGATCGAAGGTCCGTTCACCGTCCGGCCTGTCGTATTGCTTCGCCGGGGCGGCGCCCGAGGGCAGCAGCGTATCGGCATCGGCGTGGCGATGTTTCAGCGTGCCGAAGAGCGAGCGGCCGAACAGCGCTTCGCACCACATGTCGAAGCCGCCCAGCATCACGCCGAGCACGGTCCCAGCGCGGCCCCAGAGCGGCTTGACGTTGCGCACCGGCTTCAGCTCGGCGCCGATGCCGGTCGCCAGCACGCGCTCGTTTAGGCCGCTCAGCGTATCGTGCGCCCTGCCCTGCTTCACCGCCTCGACCACCGCATCGGCGGTGGCGATGCCCGAGCGGATGGCGCTGTGGATGGCCTTGAGGGCCGGAACGTTCATGAAGCCAGCCGCGCAGCCGATCAGCGCGCCGCCGGGGAAAGCCAGGTTCGGCACCGACTGCAGGCCGCCGGAAGTCAGCGCGCGGGCCCCGTAGCTGAGCCTTGTCGCGCCTTCGAGCAGCCGGGTGATCGAGGGGTGGGCCTTGAAGCGCTGGAACTCGCCGAATGGCGACAGGGTGGGGTCGGAATAGCTGAGGTGGGTGACGAAGCCGAGATACAGCTTCCGGTCCTGCGCGTGGTAGGCGAACCCGCCGCCCGAGGTGTCGTCGTCGAGCGGGTAGCCGAGATAGTGGTCGATGCGGCCCGGATGGTGGCGGTCGGGCGCCAGCTCCCACACTTCCTTGATGCCGAGGCCGTAGAGTTGCGGCCCCGTCTCGAGCCCGAAGCGGGCGATGAGGCCCTTCGCCAGCGAGCCGCGCGCGCCCTCGCCGATCAGCGTGTACTTGGCCCGGAGCGCAATGCCGGCGGCATGGCTCGACTTGGGGTTGCCGTTGGCATCGAGCCCCAGATCGCCAGTGATGATGCCCTGCACTTCGCCCGCCTCGCCGGTCAGCACGTCGACCGCGGCCGTCATCGGGAAGATGTCGATGCCGAGGGCCTGCGCCTCCTCGCCGAGCCATTTCACCAGTTCGCCCAGCGAGATGATGACTGCGCCACGCACTTTCATCTGCGGCGGGATCATGAAATGCGGCAGCGGAAAATCGCCGGTCCGCGAGAGGAAATGGAACGTGTCCTCGGTCACCCAGGGGCCAAGCGGGGCGCGAGCCCGCCAGTCGGAAATCAGGGCATCCATACCAACGGGGTTCATCACGGCGCCCGACAAGATGTGCCCGCCGAGTTCGGCCGACTTTTCCACAACGGTGATGGCGAGTTCGGGCGATTTCTGCTTCAGCCGGATGGCGGCGGCCAGCCCGGCCGGCCCTGCCCCGACGATGACCACGTCCGTGTCGAGGATTTCGCGGGTTCCGGCGTCGGCCAATCGTTCATTCCCTGCGCTGGCGGGTGAAAGCGGGCTGTGACATAACAGGTTTCATGTCCCTGGATCGACCGCTAAATGAGGCTGAGCTCGTCGCGGCACTCGACTGGTATCGCGCCGTCGGCGTGGACCTGGCGGTGGGCGAAGAGCCGGTCGACCGCTTCGCCGCCTCGGCCGCCGCGCCGCGCCGCTCGTCGCCGATCCCTCCACCCGCTGGCGGGAACGCCACGCCGCGCATCGTTGCGCCCGCCTTGCAGCGCGGCGGCGAAACGCCACCGCCAGCGCCCGCCATCATCACGTCACTCACCGCCGACCCAGCTGAAACGCGTGCCCTGGCAGCAGCGGCGCCGACGCTCGACGCCTTGCGCGCCACCATGGACGCCTATGAGGGCTGCACGCTCAAGAAGCGGGCGACCCAGCTCTGCTTCGCCGACGGTAATCCCCAGGCGGAGATCATGCTGGTGGGCGAGGGCCCCGGCGAGCAGGAAGACCAGGTCGGAAAACCCTTCGTCGGCCGCGCCGGGCAACTGCTCGATCGCATGTTGGCCGCCATCGGGCTCGACCGCAGCAAGGTCTACATCGCCAACATGGTGCCGTGGCGGCCACCGGGCAACCGCGACCCCTCGCCGGAGGAACTGGCGCTCTGCGCGCCGTTCCTGATCCGTCAGGTCGAACTGGTGGCGCCGAAGTTCCTGGTGACGCTGGGGAACGTCCCGACCAAATCGCTGTTTCAGACCGGCAACGGCATCACCCGGATGCGCGGCCAGTGGAAGGAACTCGAGATCGGCAGCCACCAGGTCCGCTCACTAGCAACGCTGCACCCGGCCTACCTTTTGCGCACTCCGGCGAGCAAAGCGCTGGCCTGGCGCGACATGTTAAGCCTCAGGCAAGCAATAGAGGCAGAAAACTAGCCGCCGCTAACCTCACCCGGGTACGTGGGGCTGAAGGTGCAGCCCTGGGCTTCGAGCCGTTTGGCGACGGTGGGAAGGCGCGAGGCGATGCATGTGCCCTTCACCCGATCGAGGTCGATCCACCCTTGCTGTAGATGCCGAAGCCAGCCCTGGAAGAACGAGAAGCGTGGAGCCGGCAGTTCGAGCGTGAAGCTTTCGCCCTCGACCTCACCGCCGGATAGGATGGTCAAGTGGCAGATCGAAGCAGCGCGACCGTCGATCAACGGCTGCTCGCAGTCGTTCGTTGAGTCGGTCGTCTCGATGGGCTCGAGCGCCTCGGCCTTCGGCACCTCGACGAGGACGAACCCCGGACGCGGTGCGGGCACACAGGCAAGCCCTGGCGGACACGCTCGGTAGACCCGGTAGAACCGGCCGCCGGAGCGCTCATCGAGGCGCACATAGACCCGCTCGACATTGTCGAGGACACCTTCGTGAAAGCAGTCCGTGCAAGTCCGAAGGAACCGGCGCTCGGAAAAGAACGTGGCCTGCAACGGTCGGGCGATATCGGTGAAGGCTTCGGGTCGGTCGAGGCCATAGTGCGCGAGCAGCATCGCCTCGGCGCGCGGCCGAACGCTGGTCTCGAAGTCGAAGGCCTCGACGAGTTCAATGCCCCCAACAATGCCGATGAGTGCGGCTATCACGGACAAAGCCTTCATGTCGTCGCGCCCTTCCAGGATCAATGGCCCATCACTTTCGGGCGGGCCCTGACGACGACTTAACGTCCTGAGGGTAGAATAATCTAGCAGCGTCGCCCATGCTGCCCGAATGCGGCCAGCTTCGGCAGGCAAGCGCGTCAACGCCGACAAGAAACGCAGAAAGCGCCATGTCCTCCGCACTGAAAATATACGCACTGTTCATTGGCTCGGCGCTGCTCATGTTTGGCGGCGGGCTGCAGGGGCTGCTGCTCTCGGTTCGCGGCGCCGAGGAAGGGTTTCCGCTCTATGCGCTGGGCCTGATCGGTACCGGCTGGTCGGTGGGCTTCGTCGCCGGTTCGATCACGGTGCCGATGCTGGTGAAGCGGGTGGGCCATATCCGCGCCTTCTCGATCATGGCGGCGATCGGTACCGTCACGATCCTCTGCAACCTGCTGCTGATCAACGACATCAGCTGGATCATCCTCCGCGCCTTTTCCGGCTTCTGCTTTGCCGGGGCGGCGATGATCGTCGAGAGCTGGCTGAACGAAGTGGCCGACAACCGCAGCCGCGGCACCATCTTTTCGGTCTACACCACGATCAACATGGCCGCCTCGACCATCGGGCAGCTGGCGATGTCGGTGACGGGCACGACCGGCTACATCCCTTTCGTTATCGGCGCCATCAGCTTCATCTGCGCGGTGCTGCCCTCGGCGATGACCTCGACGCCGCAGCCCCGGCCCATCGCTTCGGCGAAGCTCGACGTGGTGCTGCTCTACAAGACCTCGCCGCTGGCGGTGATTGCGGCGTTTGCCTGCGGCATGGCGAACGGCACGTTCGGCACGCTGGCACCGGTCTATGGCTTCCAGCAGAACCTGCCGGCGAGCGAGATCGCCATGCTGTTCGCGGTGACCGCCATCCTGGGCGCCATCGCGCAGATCCCGGCGGGACGCCTTTCGGACAAGATCGACCGGCGGCTGGTGATCGTGGCGCTGTCGGGCGGGGCCTGCGTGATCGGCTTCCTGACGGTGCTGATCAATCCCAATATCGACGTGCTGTGGCTAATGTTCGGGCTGTTCGGGCTTTATGGCCTCTGCGCCTATCCGCTTTATGCCATTGCCGTGGCCCACGCGAATGACTTCGCCAAGGATGGCGAGTTCGGGCGCGTCGCCGGCGGCATGCTGCTGGTGCTGGGCACCGGGCTAGCGATCGGTCCGATCATCGGCAGCTGGGTGATGAGCAACATCGCGCCGGTGGGGCTGTTCATCGTCACCGCCACCTTCCACGGCGCGCTGGCGGTCACAGCGTTCCTGCGCATGCGCATCCGGCCGTTCCGGCAGGGCTGGCGCGTCCGCTTCCGGGTGATGGACGCCGAAAAACCGATCTCTCCGGGCACCGTGGCACTCGATCCGCGGGCTGATGAGTCGCAGGAGAACCTGCCGCGGACGGAGTCCTTGCGCCCGGCCGGACAGCCTGCGGCGGCAGCCCCAGCGGCTGCTCCTGCCGCAGCGGCGGCAGCCGAAAGCGAGGTCGAGATCATCGTGCCCGATCCCATCCAGCCGGTGGTGGTCGTCGAGACGACCCGGCAGGCAACGGAGTCGGTCGATGAAACGCCGCCAGCAGCTGAGGCGGGTGCCGAGGTCAGCGGAGAGCCCTCGGCCGAACCGGCCGCGGGGGCGGAGCCCGATGGCGCCATCAAGCCCAAGCCTGAAAGCTGAGGCGGCGGGACGCGCGATGAAGGAAAAGCCGATCCGGGTGAAGCTTGACCGCAAGCAGACCGCGCCGCGCAACCTTGCGGCGAAATCGCTGGCGGAGGGCCTGTTCAAACCCAAGGTGGAGCCCGATCCGAAGGGCTATCGCCGCAAGGCGAAGCACAAGGTCGATCCGGTAGCGAAGGCGGGTGCGGACGACGAGTGAGGGGTCGGAGCAGAGCGCCGCTCGCCAGCTCAGAACAGGCTCATCTGCCCGTCGTCTACCGTGGGGTGCTGGAACAAGTCCGTCCGCAGCGGCGGCAGCGGCTTGTTGAGGCCGTAGCGTTGCTTTGCCATGTCGAGCCGCTGGCGGAGCAGCACGGCATAAGGGCCCTCGCCGACGAAGCGGGTGCCGAAATTGGGGTCGTTGTCCTTGCCGCCGCGGGTGTCGCGGACGAGGCTCATGACGTGACTGACCCGGTCGGGGAAGTGCCGCAGCAGCCACTCGCGGAAGATATCGCGCACCTCGCCGGGCAGCCGCAACAGGATGGCGGTCGCGTCCCGCGCGCCCTGCGCCGCGGCGGCGTCGAGGATGCGCTCGAGCTCCATGTCGTTGATCGCCGGGATCATCGGCGCTGCCATCACAACGGTCGGGATGCCGGCCTCCGATAGGAGGCGCACAGCCTCCAGCCGCTTCTCCGGCGTCGAGGCGCGCGGCTCCATCTTGCGGCTCAGGATGTGGTCCATGCTGGTGATCGACAGCGCCACGCGCACCAGGCCCTGCTCGGCCAGCGGCTTCAGCAGGTCGAGGTCGCGGACGACCAGTGCCGACTTGGTGGTGATGGTCACCGGATGCCGCGTCTCCAGCATCACTTCGAGGACGCCGCGGGTGAGCCGGTGCTGGCGCTCGGCCGGCTGGTAGGGGTCGGTGTTGGTGCCCATGGCGATGGGCTTGGGCCGGTAGCGCTTGTCCGAGAGCTCTTTGCGCAGGGTCTCGACGGCGTTGGCCTTCACATAGATATCGCGCTCGAATTCCAGCCCGGCCGAGTGGCCGAAATAGGCGTGGGTGGGGCGCGCAAAGCAGTAGGAGCAGCCATGCTCGCAGCCGCGATAGGCGTTGATCGAGCGGTCAAAGCCGATATCCGGGCTTTCGTTGCGCGTGATGATGCTGCGCGCCCGTTCGGTATGCTCGATGGTTTCGAAGGGCTTCAAGTCCTCGACCTTCCCCCAGCCGTCATCGAAGGCCTCGCGGCTCTCGCGGTTGAAACGGCTGCCGCGATTGGTCTGCGCGGCGCGACCGCGATTGGTCGCGGGATCGACGAAACGGCGCGCGATCAGGTCGGCATCACGGGTGCCGCTCAGCCTTTCGAGCTGTTCGAACGAAGGGGCCACATGCATCGCCATCGCAAGTCTCCTGACGATCCGGATCGACTCGATGCCGGATCAACGTGCGAACAGAGATAGCAGTTGCGCGAGAACGAAACAAGAACATTGATGCGGGGATAAGTTTGTGGGGCTCAGGGAAGGCCCACCCCACCCAAACTGCGCTAGGTCGCTGACGCGACAGCTTCGCTACCCTCCCCATCAAGGGGAGGGAGCGCGCGCGTAGGACCGGGTGTGCCACCAGTCTCCTGAGCTGCTGCCGGTTTTGAGGACACCGAGTTAGGGTGTTTTTGGAACTGGAGAGTTTTGATGGAGAGACGCAAGTTCAGCCGGGAGTTCAAGCTTGAGGCTGTCAGGCTGGTCAGGGAACGGGGCGTTGCTGTGGCGCAGGCTGCGCGTGACCTGGACCTGCATGAGAACGTGTTGCGCAAATGGGTGCGCGAACTGTCTGCCGATCCGCAGCAGGCGTTTCCCGGTCATGGGCAGCTCAAGCCCGAGCAGCTCGAGATCGAGAAGCTGCGCCGCGAGGTGGCCAGGCTCAAGGCGGAGCGCGATATCCTAAAAAAAGCCGCGGCCTACTTCGCCAGGGACTCGATATGAGGTTCTCGTTTGTGGCGAAGCACCGAGTGACCTGGCCGGTCTCGTGGATCTGTGGGGCGCTCGGTGTGTCTCGCTCGGGCTTCCATGCCTGGCTCAACCGCTCGCCGAGCAGACGGGCTCAGTATGACGAGGTGCTGGTCGCCGGGATCCGCTCCAGCTTTGCCGGCAGCGATCGCACCTATGGCGCCCGGCGGGTCTGGCACGACGTGCTGGCCGAAGGTCTCGATGCCGGTCTGCATCGCATCGAGCGGCTGATGCGCCAGGAAGGCCTGCGAGCGCGTCCGCGCCGGCGTGGACTACCCAAGGATGCAGGTCAGCGCCATGCGGCTTCGCCCAACATCCTGGACCGGGCGTTCGTGGCATCGGCGCCGAACCAGAAGTGGATCGCCGACTTCACCTACATCTGGACGGCCCAGGGCTGGCTCTATGTGGCGGCGGTGGTCGACCTCTACTCTCGCCGGGTGGTGGGCTGGTCGATGAGCGCGTCGATGGCCGTTCAACTGGTGACCGATGCGCTGATCATGGCCATCTGGCGTCGCGGCAAGCCCCACAGCCTGCTGCATCACTCCGACCAGGGCAGCCAATATACATCCGAGCAGTTCCAGCGGCTGATGGCCGATCATGGCATCACCTGCTCGATGAGCCGGTCCGGCAATGTCTGGGACAATGCGGCGATGGAGAGCTTCTTCTCCTCGCTCAAGACCGAACGCACAGCTCGTAAGGTCTATCGCACCAGGGACGATGCCAAGGCCGATGTGTTCGACTACATCGAGCGCTTCTACAACCCGAGGCGCCGACACTCGACGCTGGGCTACCTCAGCCCCGTCGAATACGAAGAGCAAGCTAAGCGAGCCTAACTTCGTGTCCACCGAACCGGCAGCAGCTCATCCCTCCCCCTGGTGGGGAGGGTAGCGCCGCCAGGAGCGGAGCGACGTGGCAGAGCTAGGGTGGGGGGGTTACCCGGCCACTTTCGAGAAATCCGCTACCTGCCGCATGGTGTCCCGGAGTTTGGCCAGCAGGTTCAGCCGGTTGGCGCGGACGGCGGCGTCGGGGTCGTTGACCAGCACGGCCTCGAAGAAGGCATCGACCGGGGCGCGGAGGGTGGCGAGTTCGGCGATGGCCGAGCGGTAGTCGTTGGCCGCGACGCGGGTGGCGACGGCGGCATCGACCTTGGCCACGGCGTCGGCGAGCGCGATCTCCGTGTCGAGCTTGAGCGCGGAGCCGGTCACCGGGTCGGCGTACTGGCGACCGTCCTTCTTTTCCTCGGCGGCGAGGATGTTGGCGGCGCGCTTGTAGCCGGCCAGCAGGTTCTTGCCATCTTCGGAGCTGAGGAGCGCCGACAGGGCTTCAACGCGGCGGGTGATTTCGAGCAGGTCGTCGCTCTCTGCCCCGATTACCGCATCGACGAGGTCGTGGCGGGCGCCGGCCTCGCGCAGCGTAACCTTGAGGCGATCATGGAAGAAGGCCAGCAGGTCGTTGGAGTCGAGGTCGCCGGCCAGCTGGTTGCGCGGGTCGGCGCTGTCGCCGACGTGCTGCTCGCGCCGGATGAACCAGGAGGCCTGGAACAGCGGCAGCAGCGGCAGGGTCACGGCGTTGTCGACAATGATGCGGATGACGCCCAGCGCCGCACGCCGCAGGGCGAAGGGATCGCGGGAGCCGGTCGGCTTTTCCTCGATGGCCCAGAAACCGGTCAGCGTGTCGAGCTTGTCGGCCAGCGCCACGGCGATCGCCACCGGCTCGCCGGGGACGAGGTCGGTGGGGCCGAGCGGCTTGTAGTGATCGGCGATGGCGTTGGCGACGGCGTTCGGCTCGCCCTGGGCCAGCGCATAGTAGCGGCCCATGATGCCCTGCAATTCGGGAAACTCGCCGACCATGCCGGTAGTGAGGTCGGCCTTCGCCAGCATGGCGGCGCGCTTGGCCTGTTCGACATCGGCGCCGACCTTCGGGGCGATCTCGCCGGCGAGCTTGACGATGCGCTCGACCCGCTGGAACTGGGTCCCGAGCTTGGCGTGGAAGACGCTTTCCTCGAGCTTGGGCAGGCCGTGTTCGAGCGGCAAAGCGAGATCGGTATTGTAGAAGAAGCGGCCATCGGACAGGCGGGCGCGGATGACGCGCTCGTTGCCGGCGATGATGGTGGCGCCGCCATCTTCGGCCACCTGGTTGGAGGTGATGATGAAATTCGGCGCCAGCTTGCCCGCGCTATCGCGCAGACAGAAGCATTTCTGGTTGGCACGGATGGTAGCGATGATCACTTCCTCGGGCACTTCGAGGAAGGCCGGATCGAACGATCCCATCATCACCACCGGCCACTCGACGAGGCCTGCGACCTCTTCGAGCAGGCCTTCGTCGTGGATCACCGTCAGCCCCTGCGCGAAGGCGAGGCTGTCGGCATCGGCGCGGATGATCTCCTTGCGCCGGTCGATATCGAGCACCACGCGGGCCTTTTCGAGCGCCTGCACGTAGTCGTCGAAGCGCTTCACCCGGATCGCGGCCGGCGCGAGAAAGCGGTGGCCATAGGTGGTCTGGCCCGAGGTGATGGTGTTCGAGTGGAACGGGATCACCACCGGCTCGTCGTTCTCGGTGCCGAAGGTGGCGGTGATGGCGCGGAGCGGCCGCACCCACTTCATGCCGCCACTGCCCCACTGCATGGATTTCGGCCAGTCGAAGCCGGTGATCACCCTGGGCAGCAGCTGCGCAAGGATGGTCTCGGCGTCGGAGCCCTTTTTCTCGATATGCGCGACGTAGAAATCGCCCTTCTTGGGGTCGGTCTCCACCTTGGCCTGCTCGATGGAGGTGAGCCCGGCAGCCTTGAGGAAGCCATCGACCGCCTGCTGCGGCGATCCGACGCGCGGCCCCTTCTTTTCCTCGCGGGTATCGGGCGAGCGGGCCGGCAGGCCGGTGACCGTCAGCGCCAGCCGGCGCGGCGTCACGAAGGCCTTGGCGCTCTCATAGACCAGACCCGCATCGACCAGCGCATTGGTGACGGCCTTCTTCAGATCCTCGGCGGCCTTGCGCTGCATGCGCGCAGGGATTTCTTCCGAAAACAGTTCGACGAGCAGTTCAGGCATTTTGACACCGGCTGTATTGGCGCGGGAGGACTAGCAAGGGGAGGGGGGATTGTAAATTGCGCGGCTGCGCCGACGCAGGCAGTAGATGGCATGGAACCCCGACCTACCCGGAGGGAGGAGGGAAGCGGGACGCACCGATGGCGAGGATCGGCCAAGCGGCCCAAGCGTTAGTCCGTGGACACTGGAGACAAAGGCGGTGCCTGGACAAGCACCTCACCGAATTGGTGAACTGATATCGACTGCGGTGCCGGCGGGATCACGCAGCATCAGGCGCCGCTGGCCATAGGGCAAATCCGTCGGCTGTTGCATGATCTCGGCCTTCATCGCGGTCGCTTGACGATAAGTCGCTTCGACGTCGTTCACGACGAAGGTCAGCATGGCCCCGGCCGGTTGGCCAGACACACCGGAAGGCACTGTTTCATGATCATGCGCCAGCACACCCATCTCGAACCCGGGCATGTCATCGTGTGACAGGACAATGAACCAGCCAAAGTCATCTGCCCGCTTCATCCCAAGCAAATCTTGATAGAACTGCGCGGTTCGCGCGACATCGCGGCAAAGGATGCTTGTGAATGCCCTGTTCATTCTGCACTCCGGGTTTGCGCTCACCGATACATACACCAGTGTATGTTGCGTACAGCATGCACTAGTGTATGTCTACCCCATGGAGACGCCCCCGCTGACGCCCGCCGACTGGTTGAACATCGCCTTGAGGGAACTCAGAGAGCGGGGACACGGCGCCCTGAAGGCGCAATCGTTGGCCAAGGCGCTCAACATCACGCGCGGAAGCTTCTATCACCACTTCGACAGCCTCGAGAGCTTCCATGCCGCCGTGATCAAACACTGGTCTGAGCTTTCAAGTGGTCAGATCATCCGGACCGCACGGGAGACCGCAGACCCCCAACAGGCGCTCGATGACCTTTTGCAGAAGACGTTCCGGTCCGGCGAGACGTTGGAACGCGCGGTCAGAGCATGGTCGACTGTCGAGCCCTCCGTTGCCGAGGCGGTGGCGAAAGTCGATGCGGAGCGCATCGGAGCTACCGAAGCGTTGCTGATCCAGGGTGGGGCTTCGGCATCAGACGCCAGACCTCGGGCGCAACTGTTGTATTGGGCCGCAATTGGACGGCTGATGATGCCATTTCCAGCAGAAAGCACTCTGTCACCAGCCCAGTTATCTGGCCTCGCGCGCCTCATGTTGCTGCCTTGATGGTGGCAACAAAGCATCTCCTACAAGGGCCGCTTTGAGCGCGATTCAACGTTCATGACAGTTCGGGCTGATGGCCGATATGGCATCCGGCGCAGTGGTCTGGTCGGTCCTCAAGTCATGCTCCCGCACCCTTAACTCGACCAAGAGTCCAGCAACTTGCGCTGGTCACAGGCAGGCAGAATGCGGGCGTCAGTGCCCAACACCCTACCAGCCGCCGCCGCCTCCACCGCCACCGCCGCCACCAGAGCTGCCACCGCCGCCGCCCGACGAGAAGCCGGAGCCCGACGAGCTCGAGGGCTGGGCGGCGATCATGGCGGCGCTCATCGCGGTGGTGGCCGTAGCGACGGCTTTCGAGAAGCCGCCCGACGCGCTCGACCAGTCGCGACCGGAATAGAAGCCCGGCCGGTAGGTGCCCTGGGCATCGGCTACCGCGTTGCGCGCCAGTTCGGCCTCGAAGTGCTCCGACCACGGCTTTTCGACGCCGAGCGCGATGGCGTAGGGCAGGATGCGCTCGAAGCGATCTACCGTCATCGGTGGCTCGCCGGTGATGTTGAGGCGGTTCTTTTCGGCCGTGTCCATGTACATGCGGAAACCGTCGATCTGGTCCATCAGCTTGCGGCCCTGCACCGTCGGCGCTCGCATCAGGATTGCGAACACCACGTTCACCACCACGATCGAGATCGCGGCCAGCAGCGGCGTATCGAACTGCACGTCGGAGGTGAAGTTGATGCCGCTGCCGATCAGGTTGCCGCCGAAGAGCACCACCCACACGCCGAGGATGATCTTGCCGATCACCGGGCGTTGCCAGAAGCTCTTGAGGAACCCGGCCAGCACGCCGATGAACACGCCGCCGATCACCGCGAAGATCAGCACCAGCGGGTTCAGCATGTCGAACACCACCATGCCGACCAGCGCCAGCACCGAGAGCAGCACGCCGAGCGCCACATAACCACTATTGTTGCGGAAATAGGCCTGCCGGTTCTCGCCTTCCACCAGCTTGAGGAAGGCCCCGCGCTTCTCGTTCAGCTTGGGACCGTTGGTGGTGTCCACCTTTACGGTGCCACGCGAGGCGAAGAAATCGGCGAGCAGTTTTTCGCCGGGCGGCAGGTCGGCTTCAGGCTTCCGCCCGGTCGATTTCACCGTCAGCGTCTTGTCGGGGTTGTCGATGGTGACGAGGCCGCGCACGCCGAGGTCGAAGATCGTGGCGGTAAAGGCGGTCCAGCCACCGTTCTGCCAGCCCATCTTGTGAATGTAGTGGGCGAGCGCCGGCGACATGCCCTTTGGCGCGTGGAACAGCGGGATGATGGTGCCCTTTTTCGGGTCGCGGCCCACCGCATTCCAGGCGATCAGGTTGTAGGCCAGCACCAGCAGCAGCGCGGCGATCGGGGCCACGAGGTCGCGATGGTCGCTGAGCCAGTTCAGCCAGGCGTCCACTCCTTCGGGCGCGGCGAGGATGCCCGGCTGGAACGACGCTGCCACGCTGACGCCTTCGCCTGCCGCCAGCCGGCGCGTGTTGCGAAAGATCGCCTGGTTGTCGGAGACGCGGGTGATGGTGACGGCCTGCTCGGTCGAGCCGGTGCGGCCGGTATAGCCCACGAGATCGCGGATGTTCGCGCCATCAGGCAGCGTGACCCGGGTCACCGACTGCAGGATGGGGAAGGCCCAGTAGTTGCCGGTGGCATTCCAGAACAGCTCGTCGTGGTCGGCAAACTGCCGCCCCATGCGGGTCATGGTGTAGCGGATGGTGTATGTGTGTGCGCCATCGGGGAGGAACACGTCGGCATCGCCAATGCGGATGCGCTTGAAGCCGGCATCGAGGTTTTCGAGCGTGTAGGGCTCGGCACGGCCGTCGCGCTTCACCTCGATGACGTTCAGGTCCGAACGCAGGCGCGAATTGTCGGGGTTCACCAGCAGGGTGGGGATATCGCGGAAGATGCCGCGGCTGATCTGGTTGCGCTCGGAGCGCACCGCGATGGTCTCCGTCACCTCGACCGAGCCGTCGGTTCGCAGGGTGATGTCGGTGGAGAACGAGGTGACGGATTCTTCGGCGAGGGCGGGGAAGGTGAACAGGAGGGTGAGGAGCAGGAGGAGAGCGCGAAGTGTGTAGCTCCCCCCTCCACCAGCTTCGCTGGTCCCCCTCCCCCGCAAGCGGGAGAGGATGCCCCGTGGCGAGGGCGTGCCCACATCCAGCCTCTCCCGTTTACGGGGGAGGGGGACCACGCGCAGCGTGGTGGAGGGGGGAGCAGCAGACACCGGCTTCACCGCCAAGAACTCTAGAACTTCACCGACGGCACGGCGCGATCAGCCTCGTTCTCCAGCTCGAAATACTCGTCCTTTTCGAACTTGAAGGTGTTGGCGATGACGTTCTGCGGGAAGCTCTCGACCGAGGTGTTCAGGTTGCGCACCGCGCCGTTGTAGTAGCGGCGGGCGAGCTGGATTTCGTCTTCGACGGTCTGCAGCGCCGACTGGAACTCGAGGAAGGTGGTGTTCGCCTTGAGGTCTGGATAGGCCTCGGCGATGGCGAGCAGCTTGCCCAGCGCGCCCGAGAGCTGGCCCTCGAGCGCCGAGCGCTCCGCCGGGGTGCCGTTGGCGCCGCTGGTGGCGGCCGCGCGGGCCTGCACCACCGCCTCGAGCGTCTCGCGCTCGTGGCCCATGTAGCCTTTGACGGTTTCCATGAGGTTGGGGATCAGGTCGGTGCGGCGCTTCAGCTGCACGTCGATGCCCGACCAGCCCTCTTCCTTCAGCTGCCGCTTCGACACCAGGTCGTTGTAAAGAAAGATCGCATAGCCGATGACGGCCACGATAATGGCGAGAATGATCAGACCGGTCATGGAGCCCTCCAGATGGCGGCGCCAGAGTGTCACCGCGAAACCGTGGCATCAACTGACTTTGTTCGGCTGAACGCCTCATGAACGGCCAAGCCGCTTGCCTCGCGGCGCGGGTTGGCGATGCTTGGGGGATGCGTGCCGATTCGCCCCCCATCGTCCCGACCACTCCCGACCTCAAGCTCGAGCGCCGGGCCATCCGCAACGGCGCGACGATCGTCTGCGGCGTCGATGAGGTCGGCCGCGGGCCGCTCGCCGGGCCGGTGGTGGTTTCAGCGGTGGTGTTGAACCATCGCAAGGTGCCGGCCGGGCTGAACGATTCCAAGCAACTCAGCGCCGAGGCCCGCGAGGAGCTGTACGAAAAGATCATGGCGTCGGCCGTGGCCGTGTCGGTGGCTGTGGCGCCGCCGAGCATCATCGAAAAGCTCAACATCCTCTGGGCCTCGATGTGGGCGATGCGACAGGCAGTGCTGAACCTGCCGGTGAAGGTCGACTACGTGCTGGTCGACGGCAACACCCGGCCGAAGGACATGCTGTGGCCGACGGAGCTGGTGGTCGGCGGCGACGCGCGGTCGGTCTCGATCGCCGCGGCCTCGATCGTTGCGAAGGTGACGCGCGACCGCATGTGCCAGATCATGCACTGCGAGGAGCCGCATTTCGGCTTCGCCAGCCACAAGGGCTATTCGGCGCCGGTGCACCTCAGGGCACTAACCGAGCATGGGCCGGGGCGGCATCACCGCATGGACTTCGCGCCCTGCGCGGCGGCGGTGCGGGTGAAGTCGGAAGCGGCGTAAACTCAAACCAGGACGGGTCGTTCATCTTGGCGTTAACACCCCGCTAACCCTGCCGCTTAAATCCCGTTTAACCCTAACGGCTTACAACCGGACGTGTTAGTTCTGCGTCAGGGTTCGAGTACATGTTGCGTACCGCGCGTATGGCCCAATCGGCCAATGCGGAGGGGAGCCGTTCGCTCCCCATCGACACCATCCTTGTGGGCGATTGCATCGACCACATGAATGCACTTCCGGCCGGGTCGGTGGATCTGATTTTCGCCGACCCGCCTTACAACCTGCAGCTCGAGCAGGGCCTCACCCGGCCCGACCAGAGCAAGGTCGACGCCGTCGACGACGACTGGGACAAGTTCGACAGCTTTGCCCACTACGACCGCTTCACCCGCGCCTGGCTCGCCGCGGCCCGCCGCATCCTGAAGCCGGATGGCGCCATCTGGGTGATCGGCTCGTATCACAACATCTTCCGGGTCGGCGCGGCGCTGCAGGACCTCGAGTTCTGGATGCTGAACGACGTGATCTGGCGCAAGGCCAACCCGATGCCGAACTTCCGCGGCACCCGGTTCACCAACGCGCACGAGACGCTGATCTGGGCATCGAAGTCCCGCACCAGCCGCCCGACCTTCAACTACGAGCAGTTGAAGCAATCCAATGACGATGTGCAGATGCGCTCGGATTGGCTGTTCCCGATCTGCACCGGCGGCGAGCGCCTCAAGGGCGACGACGACGAAAAGCTGCACCCGACGCAGAAGCCCGAAGCCCTGCTCTATCGCGTGATCTCGGCGACGACAAAGCCCGGCGACGTCGTGCTCGATCCGTTCTTTGGCACCGGCACCACCGGCGCCGTCGCCAAAAAGCTCGGCCGGCACTTCATCGGCATCGAGCGCGAGGACACCTATATCGCGGGCGCCCTCAAGCGCATCGCCGCGATCCGGCCGCTGAGCGCCGAAGCCGTCGAAACCGCCGTCCCCAAGCGCACCGCGCCGCGTGTCGCCTTCGGGTCGCTGGTCGAGATGGGGCTCATCACCCCCGGCACCGAACTCACCGACGACCGGCAGCGCTTCAGTGCGCTGGTGCGCGCCGACGGCTCGCTGGTGTCGGGCGAGCACATGGGCTCCATCCACCGCGTCGGCGCCCTGGTACAGGGGGCCGAGGCCTGCAACGGCTGGACCTTCTGGCACGCCAGGGACGCCGGCAAACTCGCTCCCATCGACATCTTCCGCGCCCAGGTGCGCGCGCAGATGGACCGCATTCCAGCCTGACCTGACCTCCAATCACAGGCTGCATCTACCGCCGGCACCCACAAGGTGCCGGCGGGCTCATTTGTGGAGGTCTGTTCAGGTCACTGCTCTGATCGCAACCCCAACGTGTCATCCCTGCGAACGCAGGGACCCAACTGGAAATCCGTGCAGGTGGTGAGGTGGGTCCCTGCGTTCGCAGGGATGACACGTCGAGGATGGCCGACTGGTCGTACCCTACTCCACCCCCGCCACCGCCAGCACCTTGCGGAACAGGCTCGGGAGCGCCTCAGCGTCGAGCTGGCTCGGGTCGGTCCACCAGCCTTCGGTGAGCAGCGCCGTGTCGGGCACCACCGCCGTCCACACATCGAGCTCCAGCCGGAAGTGGGTGAAGATGTGGACGACTTGTCCGGCATGCCGCCACTCGGCCGCAAGGGGGTGTGCCACCGGCTCCGACGCAGACGTCCAGGCCGAACCGGGTGTCTCCGTCATCTTCGCCAGCAACCCCTTCTCGGCGCGCGTCTGCAGGTACACGTCGCCGTCCGCGTCGCGCATGACAAAGGCTTGGCCGTAGCGGGTCGGGCGCTCGGCCTTTTCGGGCTTTACCGGGTAGTGCAGCGGATTGAGTTTTGCCCCCGCGCAGCCCGGCTGGAGCGGACAAAGCATGCAACTGGCCTGCCGCGGGGCGCAGATGGTGGCGCCGAGGTCCATCAGCGCCTGGGCGAAATCGCCCGCGCGCTCCGGCACGGATGCCTGCACGGTCGAGCGGATCAGGTCCTTTTCCTCGCGTACCGGCACCGGCAGCGCGAGGTAGCGGGCCAGCACCCGGTCGACATTGCCGTCGACGACGGCGATGCGCTCGTCGGCGGTGATGGCCGAAATGGCGGCCGCCGTATAGGCGCCGATGCCCGGCAGGGTCAGCAGTTCGGCGGACGTGGTGGGGAAAGCGCCGTCGAAGCGCCCCACCACTGCCACGGCGCAGGCATGGAGGTTGCGCGCCCGGGCGTAGTAGCCGAGCCCGGCCCACTCGACGAGCACCGCTTCGAGCGGCGAGGCGGCGAGGTCGGCGACGGTCGGCCAGAGCGCGGTGAATCGCGCATAGAAGCGGCCGACAGCGGCCACGGTCGTCTGCTGCAACATCACTTCGCTGAGCCAGACGCGGTAGGGATCCGGCTGCACGCCGCGCGCCCGGTCGGCCGGCGCGGTGCGCCACGGCAGGCTACGCGCGTGGCGGTCGTAAAAGCGCAGCACCGCGTCTGCATCCAGCGGCTTCAGATTTGCGTTCGGGTTTGACATGATCGGCCGATCAGATGGCCTGCGGCGCGAACCCGCGCAAGCGGGGCGGAGAAGTTGTTACCAGTGGCGACCAAGAAGGAAACGAGAGAGCCCCGGCGGCTCAACCGGGCGGTGGGGCTGACCGAAGCCTTGGGCAAGGCGCTCGATCCGGCGCTGAAGCGGCGCGGCTTCGCCAGCCGGGACCTCGTGGCCCACTGGCAGGTGATGGCCCCTGCCCCCTACGACGTGATGGCGAAGCCCGACAAGCTCAGCTGGCCGCGCGGCGAAAAGGGTGCCGAGGGCGCGGTGCTGTACCTCCGCTGCCACCCCGGCCATGCGCTGGCGCTGGCGCATGAGGGCGAGCGGGTGGCGGCCGCGGTTAACCGGTATTTCGGCTATTTCCTCGTCGGTTCGGTGCGGATGAGCGCCGCGCCGTTCGAGGTGGAGAGCGCGCCGGCGGAGACTGCGCCCGCCGTGCCCGAGATCACCCGCGCCATGGTCGCCCAGACCGTGGACAAGGTAGAGGATGCAGGCGTTCGCGATGCGCTGCGGGAGCTGGGGTTGGCGATGGCGCGGAAGAAGCGCCACTAACCCCCACCCCAGCTGCACTACGCCGCTTGGGCGGCTAGTTCCGCTACCCTCCCCACAAGGGGGAGGGAGGCGCTGTGGCCAGGGCAGTGCACCGATCTCCCTCCCCCTTGTGGGGGACTGTTTACAATTGGTGCTTTTAGGATTCTGCTCAGCGCGTTGGTTTGAGCAGGAGGGTTGGATGGTTTGCCCCCGTTGTGGGAGTGCTGATTTGATCAAGCGTGGGCGTAAAGGCAGCTATCAGCGGTTCGTGTGCCGTGACTGTGGTCGCTACAGCACGGACCGGCAGCCCAAGTTCAGTGCTGAGACGAAGGCCCAGGCGATCCAGATGTACATGAACAGCATGGGCATCCGCGCCATCGGCCGAGTGCTGAAGGCTTCTCCGGCCACGGTGCTCATCTGGATCCGCAAGGAGCATGCTGCACTGCAACAACGTCTGGGTCAGGCCGAGCCTGCCGAGGCGGAGCCGCCTGACATCATCGAGATGGACGAAATCTACACCTACGTCCAAAAAAACAGCACCGCGCCCTAGTCTGGACGGCCTATAGCCGCCGACATCGCCGGGTTGTCGCCTACCACGTCGGCGATACAGGGATCAGCAGCGCCATCGCCATCTACCGCTTGGCCAAGCAGGCCGTCGGCAACATTGATGCCATCTATACCGACGCTAACTCCTGCTACCGGATCGCCTTCCAGCGACATGGCGTCACCGAACCTCACACCCAGACAAAGGCTCAGACCCACCTGATCGAGTCATCGAATGCTTCAATCCGCGACAACCTCGCGCGCTTCAACCGACGCACCAAGCGGGCCTCAAAAACACAACGCATGCTCGAGATCACACTCGACCTCTTCTTCAACCGACACGCAATGCAAACGAGTCCAAACTGAACAGTCCCCC
>Ga0247837_1000979_pt1 | contig 61406 bp, 45 predicted proteins | sample LaCtaG_2_FD_187115 | JGI IMG/M metagenome (GOLD analysis project Ga0247837, IMG submission 187115) | Freshwater microbial communities from meromictic Lake La Cruz, Castile-La Mancha, Spain - LaCruzMarch2015_14.5m | ecosystem: Environmental > Aquatic > Freshwater > Lake | place: Spain: Castile-La... | reverse complement strand
CCCGGGGCAGTCCGAGCCAGAGGCATTGACTCACGCCTGAGTCGGAAGAAGAACAGAAACAGGGGCCTGTGGCCCACAGTGTCCTGTACCTGAACTCCTCCGCCTCCTACGACTACTCCCCCACCACCTCCGGCCAAACACGCAGTCCAAGGAAAGGTTTTGTTCGCAAGAACTGCCTGCATATTCGTGAAATATTATGAGGCGTTGAAAAGTAGTAGGCCAAACGATGCGAAATTTAGCCACAAGCGAAATCATATGCACGTAGTTCAGAAATATTTTCAGCAAGGTACTCGTTGAGCTTTTTTGCTTCGTAGTGCCCACCCAGGCTGATCTGCTCAGCACGATCACTATCACAGTCACTAAAACCACTGCAACGGCAATTAGCAGTTTGTTAATGGATGAGTCGGGACATTTGGGAAATACCTATATTCACATGCACGCTAACTTTGATTATCGGTATAAGTTATCTCTGATGCAACAAGAGTTATAAGTAGCCCACGACATTTCGCGCACTTGTCTATCCCACTGCGACTGGAGCCAGAGACACAGCTTTGGCATACATTGCCTTGGTAGAGCTCCCCACATTCTCCTCGTAGACTGGTGTAGCGCTGATGTCATGTGCAAGCCAAGGCATTGGGACACTCAAACTCTCCTTCAAAAAAGCAGTAGGCCGTCAAAACCCAGATAGTGGGTACAGATTTCCGTCTCCGGGACAATTCGCTCCGCTTGGGCATCGCAGGCAGGCCGAGGTCTTGATGGCCACTGAATACGTGTCTTTCGCACACACAACACAAGTATCGCTTTTTCGAAGCTCCCCACTGTAACAGACTCGAGAAATTCGAAGAGTGATAGTTGAGTTGAAGAGAACTGTCAAATTAGCTTGGTTTTCAATTAACCAGACACAGAGAAATTGGAAAATGAGAGAATGCCCTTGTGGGACGTAGCAGTGAGTCGACCGTCTAAATCATTTTCTAGTAGAACAGCAGTGTGATTGCTCTCACTAATGACTAGTTGGCTATAATGGTCCAATAGTGCGATGATAATACGCTCCTTGAACACTTGGCCACTAGCGAGTTACAGTGCAGTGGTGTTAAGCAGAACCATTCGTTCAATTTGGGAATCAATATCAGGGGCGAAAAACCCTCGATTCTCTTGGAAAGTAGATAGCATCACTTTTGGAGCATTTCCAGTCCAATAGATTGCGCCGCCTATATAGGCTTCGTTTCTGAGGAATTAACAGTTCACGACAGCAAGGGTTTGCAGCAGAACGAGTGCTCCTCCCTGCGCATCTCCAGCAAGTGCTGCATTGTCCTGAAACAGGGAATGCTACAGACTTGCAGCTTGGATAGACAGTCCTCCGTGCCCTCCTCTCATGTTTCTAAACTCACAGTGGTAGATCTGCACAGTCTCTACTTCCAACTTCGCTCCCACTTCCAAGGCCCCGATGTTCCTCACAGAAAAAACTTAAGTACACTGTCTGCTTTCCCTGGCCTTGCAGAAAGCTGCTCGGACTGGTCACAGAATCAATATGAGAGTGGCTGAGGGAAAACAGCAGACTGGACTGAGACAAGAATACCTGTCCAGCGACATTGGCGAAAGTTGAATCTGCTATGGTTACATTTGTCTGCTCGGCATACACAAATACACTGGTTGTGAGGATGCTCTGTACATTCACTGCAGACATTTCAATGCTGCTTTCAGTGTGTTCATTACGCTGCTGGCAGTAATAAAGTTCCGCATTTCGCAGTTCTTCAATGTCAACTTGGAGTTTCTTACTAAGTGCAGGATTGCCCGTGTGCAATTAATTGAGTTGAGGTGGGAGTTGGTGAGAATTACTTGCTTCCTTGCTCAGCCGATACCAAATAACCCGTTGCTTCAGTCTCGATGCAGGCGAAAGTGCTGAACTAGCGCAGAACACACTATTTACCAGTTGAAGTCCTCCTTGGACTAATGAAGCACCGGTGAGAAACAGGCTCGAGTTTCGTGAGTATATATATGGGACGCTGCTCTGAGTGCCTGTGAACTGCGAGTTGTCAATGAGAACAGGGATTCTCACTTTGGAGAGGTACAACGCAAAGTCCTTATTTGCTTCAAACGCACATACGCTGATTTCCACGCGGACAGACTGCTCAATATGCAGAACACCCCCTGCGTTCTCTTCGAAGGAGCAGTTTCGGAAGCAAACAAAGGTGCTTCCATATCGAAAGTAGACACTGCCAAGGCTGCTAGCAGTGTTGTGGCGCAGTAGCATAGCGCTTTGTCTGCGGTGTGGTTCTCAAAGCAAGAGTGAAAGTCAAGGTACAGACTCACTTCGCTCTAAATGACCACGCCTGTGTTGCTTCGGAAGCTGCAGTTCACTGTTTCCACCTGAGCTGCCCAGAACTTCCCTGCACTCTTCACAGCCGCCTTGAAGACTGAGTTCTCCACTTTCACTCGCCTCAGCACTGTCCATTTCTCTCCCAACAAATAGGGAATCTTGGGAGTAGTGATTAGCAATAGGTACGAGTTGGCGTCTTTGCCAGAGAACGAAACGTCCTCTAGGGTGAGATTTCCTACCAAATGAGTGCTTACGACGACACCCGAATTTTCGACTGCTTGGTTATGGGTGAAGTTGCAGAAGCTGAAAACAGAGAGCCGTAGCGAGACATATAGGGCTCAAATGCACAGTTGTGAATCAACATACACCGAGATACTGGATCCTTTCAATGTGATATCAGCTCCCTCGAACTCTCCCATGTTCCTGGAAAACCTCGTATTCGCGACTTCTAGATTAGCACTGCCTGTCGCGTAGTAAGTAATCGCGCCACCCGAACTTCCTGTGAACTCACATTTACTCACTTCCAATATGTTGCCTAAGTACATTACGCTGCTGCTTCCTCCGCCTGTATCGACAAAAGTGCAATTCTGGATTGAGAGTCGGCCACCAAATCGAACACTTCCCTTATTTTCAAAGTAAGAATTCATGATTTCAACAGTGAATGGAAACTTTGAACTAGCCATAATCCACACAGCCAAGCCAACGGTGTTGAGCAATTTTAAATTGTCCAGCTGAAATGTCAGTTCGACCGATCGCGGATTCAAAACGTAGTATAGTGCATCACATTGTGTAACCCCACTGATAGCTAGATTGCTTAATTGTATGGAAGACCAAGCTTCCTGAATGAATTGAGCAGTACAGAAGCAGTCAACTAGGGAGATAAAAGCTTCGTAGACATCTGAGGAGTTGTTGATGAGGTGGGCGGCTATCAGCTGGACAAATAGGTTAGGCGGGCGGACTGAGAAGTTATCTGTGAAGATGCAGGATTCCATGGCGATATTGCCAGTGAAGTGGTAGGGCACGACTAAGAAGAGTAGTCAGGCAAGTAGGCGCGGTTATTGAGAAAGATAGTGTTGCTGATCAGACAGGTGGAGTCAGAAAGCAAGTTGATTTCGAAGAAAGTGCGAAACTTGGTTGTGATGTTGACAAATCTGGAGTTCTCAAGGACCACATTAACTTCCCTAGCGCTGTAAATACCCAAGTAGGGCTGCAGAATGGCGAAATCTGCCTCAAAGGTGCAGTTGGAGATGAGCACACTAGGTCGGGTCGTGGTTTGCCCGGTCGTTGCAGTCCATTCGAGGTGGAGTCTATGCATGCCTCTGTGGAAGATGCAGGAACGCAGGACCAAGCTTTCAAACTCGCCCTGGATGGTAACTGTGCCCTTACTAACCGCGTATTCCTGCAGCTGAATATTGCCTTCCAACACACAGTTCTCAAGTAGGACTTGCGAAACCCCGCTGATCTCCAGAAAGCCTACGTCTGCTAACAACTTATTTGTATTCGGAAAGAGCTGCCAGTTATATCCCTTCGTATAAGCACAATCTCGATTGAAACCCCACACAGTAGCATGCTCTAAATGCACCTCGATGTTCATTATCGCATAGAATCTCATCAGGATGAAGTGCAGATAGAAGTCCATACGCGAGATGGTCACATTGGTGATCACAAATGTATAATTAAAAGTCAGAGTGATGAATAGTTGACTATGAATTCGGATATTGTCAATGATTGAGTTTTGTATTGTAATGTCTGCGTTGCTCGCGGCGATAAAGCAATAGGAATCTACTATGCATGCCTCAGAGAGCAGATGCATTGGCAGCTGGGTAGCCCTCAATCACTGTGGAGTTGACTTGGTAGGCCAGATGTATGCCTGGACAGTGACTGCACCATTTCGCAGTCTAGTGAGAGCAGTTTAGTGCCATTCAGAATCACGTTTCTGAAAGTCAGTGCTAATTTTGTTGGATACATCTCCCAAGTATTCATGACGATGGTCGCTAACTTAGTGAACAAAGTCTGCGGAGCGCAAGGTTCTGTCGTACACACACCTCTAAGTGGCCATTACTAAACTGTAAGGTTGGCGATCTTCAAGGTGAAAGACGTATCGAGGAGAGTTCCGAGTCCCTCGAGACTGAAAGAAAACCTTGCGGTGGAGTTCATGAGACACAACTTGTACGTTGGGATCCAGACCCCGGGAGCCAGTAGATTTTCGAAGTACTCGTAATTGTTCGTGAACGGATCCTTGGGAGCTATTGTGCAGTCGTCGGCAGTGGCTAGAGCAAGGAGAACCAACAGCTTCACCATTATAAGGAGGGACTATCCACTCCAGACTGCAAAAGCACAGAGAGAAGCTACATCAACTGGGGGAAATCGTAGAGACATACACACACAAAACAGACCTCGGAAACAGCCGAGATTGCACACGCATGTAAGAGAAACAGCAAGGGAAAGGTTTGCACTAGAACTTAGATGCTTGGAATCCACTTCGTCACCCTGTGTGCATTGCGGACATGTGGGTCAAGTGTCCGCAATCTATCACAGACGTTCTGGGAATATGCTGTATGGGAAGAGTTAACTACTTGACGCTGCGAGAACCAAAGCATTCAGCACACAGCTGCCTGCTTACAGGACTCCTACCGCCAAGCAGAGTTCTCCTTTCAGCTTCACTTCCGTCGTGTCCGTTCGCACTGCGAGGGAAAAGTATACGACCGTGCCTATGATCCACAAGCTTTCGACCATTCAGATCACTGTCTTCACTATCAGTCCGCGCATCAAGCAGAATACACACTGTGAGGAGGATGGAAAGGATGCTTGTGCCGCAGTAGGTGGTTCACTCACCCAGTTCCCAACTCACTGTATAGGAGCAAGATGAAGCCAAAGAAGTTCATGTCAAAAACAGCCGCACTCAGTCGGATGAGGAACTGGGAATCATTTGGACGGTTTCTGCAGGTATGATTTGAGGATATGGGTACACATTTGCTGGCAACTGATGTGGGAACTCAGTTGCACTGATTCTTTAGGTATAGTTCTGTGGCTGGAAATATATTAACCACTCTCATCTCCCCTTATTAAGTGGTGTGGGATTTTTGGCGCGTTTAAAATGGTGAAGAAGTCCGCAGACAAAGTGAAGTTGCAGCCAAGAGTGCCCGGATACCCACACGTGCTTCACTGTGGCGACTTAGCCCCAGTCGTACTTCAGATGGGAGGCAAGAAAGAGGTCCTACTCTGGGACTGGCGAAGGACAGATCTGCGGGCTGAAGCCGAATTGGCAGTGCGCACACTCCTAGACCTAGAGATGATGCCCAGAAGTCAGCTGCTTGGAGTCACTCAGCAACTGGCGGAGAGTGTTCGTGAGCAGGTGCAGCAGTACCGCGAAGTGCAGCCAGTCCGGAGTCAGGGCCAGGGACTGTTAGAGGAACAACTTGTACTACTGCAAGTACGTGGAGAGCGAGTGATTTGGGACCTAGGCTGTCCTCAGAACAGTCCCGAGCTGTACGCTCAAGTGCTGTGTGAAGACCTGTGTCTGCATCCTCAAGAAGCCATTCACATTGCTGCTGAACTGCGCCACCAACTCAGAGACTACCAGGCCCGCTTCACTGCACGGCTCAACCAGCGCTTACCTTCCACTGCGCCAGTTCCCCGTACTCTGCCTTCGCTGAGTCTCCTGCAAGACTGTCTGGACACACTGCCTTTGACAGCCCGTCGACATCGCACAGACTTCGAACGCAAGCTCAAACGCTCTGCTAACTAGTCCACATGGTAGTGACTCGACTCGTCCACTCCTCCTCCAAGGTCTGCAGCTCTTGCTGCGCCGCTTCCAAACGGGCCCGAGCTTTGTCAGTTTGAGCAGGAAGGTCTTTCAGCAGCCCTGCACGTTCCTCGATGTCTCGTAGTTCCAATTCACTGCGCTCCAACTCAGCCGCCAATTCCACCAACTGCTCGTGGGAATCATCCACTAGCCAGTCCGGTGTGAGGCTACGCAACTGCTCTTCTAAGGCTTGGTGTTTGCTTCGCAGAGTCGCGTAATCTTGGGACGTAGACACTTCGCCGGAAACTTCTCGCTCTAGGGCTTTGTGGGCACGGAAAAGTGCACCCACACAACTCTGTGTACTGAGAAGCAATTCTTTTTCAGAGGCCAAGGCATGCTCCAGTTGGACTGAGCGCTCCAGGGCTGCGGCCGCCCAGGCTTCAGTGGCTCCAGCGAGGGAGTCCACTCCCAACAAGCTCTCGATCTCAGCCAAGCCCTGCAAAGCTTGCTCCGCACTTGGGGAGAAGCTGAGAGCCAGGCCCTGGATGAAATGTGTGTTGAGTTCCATGCTACTACGCACTGGGCCTTTTACGGTGGCGAAAGATGTTGTGGAGAATGCTTGCGTCCTGCTCCAGGTACTCTTCCAGGAACTCTTGGTCTTCTGCTCGTTTCGCCACGCAGGAGATCTTGACCTTGTCCAGCAGGCCGCCTAGCACAAAAGCCAATACTAGGAAAGTGAACCCTACTGCAAGGATCAGATAGTAGTCACCAGTGGCAGGATTTAACTCCGAATACACTGGACCTGCCACCACACTATAGAGCACATTGGCGCCTATGAACAGCAGGCCTACGAGGACTATCAGTCCAAAGTGTCTGCGGAAGAAGTAGAGCTGGTTGTTCAGCAGCTCCACAGTGATGGCGCCCAGCATGCTGGCGTGCACGAAGATGCGCCAGGGAGAGTCCAGCACTGTCATAGCGTCTGATATGAAGATGCCGAAGAGCAGTGAAGTCGTGCTAGTGAGTGCCCAGTTGAGTTCGAAGGCGAAGTGAGCGAACTTCCAAAGACCTGTGTAGCAGTAGTTGAGTAGGATCAGTCCGAAGCACAAGAGAGTGAGCAGCAGGCCCCAAAACGTGAGATACACGTATTTCTCCCCTTCCTCCCAGCGCAAATACAGGCCCAGTGAGGCCAAGTTCGCTCCGAAAATTCCGACTCGCACTGCACAGAACAGCCAGCGGGGCAGAAGCAACGAACTACACACCTGATCTGAGGCAGTGTAGGGCCAGAAGTAGTTTTCCAACTGCTCACACAGGCCTTTGTCTCTGTACAGACTGTCCGAGCTGGGCTCTTCCATTAGCTAAGCTGTATCACAATCGTTTTAGACAAAGGACTCAGCAGTGGTACTGTGCTAAGGAAGTCAACAGAGTAACAGGTGGGGAAACGTAAGCCTCAGAGGAGGAAAAGTGCACCAATTTCAAATTTGAATGGGCAGCACTGTCTCAGGAAGGGCCCGCAGCTGCAGCAACGAGTAGAAACAGAGAGTCAGCGACATTACTAAATGGAAAACTACGAGGTAGTGGGACCTCTAGGAAAAGGCTCCTTCGGCACAGTGTCCAAGGTGCAGCGCAAGTCCGACCACAAGGTGTTCGTGTGGAAGGAAATAAACTACACGAGTATGAACGAGAAGGAGAAGCAGCAGTTGGTAGCGGAGGTGAACATCCTGCGCTCCCTCTCCCACCCGCACATAGTGCGTTATCACGACCGAGTGCTAGACAAGGCAAGACACACGCTCTATATCGTCATGGAGTTCTGTGCGGGCGGGGACCTCCTCCGCCTGCTGAATCAGCAGAAGCGCCAGCAGGCGCCAGTGGGCGAAGAGTTCATATGGAAGGTGCTGTTGCAGGTGTCGCTGGCGCTGCTTTCCTGCCACCGCAGAGAGGCAGGCCGTATCATTCACAGAGACATCAAGCCGGGTAACATCTTCCTCGACCAAAACTACAACGTCAAATTGGGAGATTTCGGGCTTTCGCGAATTATGGGGGAACACTCTGAGTACGCCCAGACCCGCGTAGGGACTCCTTACTACATGTCCCCTGAACAAGTGACCGAAGCCCGCTACAATGAACAGAGCGATATTTGGAGTCTGGGCTGCTTGATTTATGAAATGGCTGCCTTGCATCCACCCTTCCAAGCACACAATCACATGGCTCTGGCACTCAAGATCAAGGAAGGCAGAGTCGAGCGCTTCTCAGAACGCTACTCAGAAGACTTGTGGCGCATCGTGCAGGACATGCTCAATGTCGACTTCACACAGAGACCTAATGTCGAGGCACTGCTGGCTAACCCCGTTTTGGCTCAAAAGCGCAGTGAAAAGCTGCTTCGCGATGAAATGCAGACACTCAAGTCAAAGGAAGAAGAACTCCAAAGAAAGAAAGAGCACCTGGACAAGCTACAGGCAGACCTAGCGAAGCGAGAGGAAGAAGTGAAGCAAAAGGAAGAAAAGCTGGCGACTCGGAAGGAGCGCCCGCCTCTTGTCCCTAGGGAGGAAGGCGAGGTCTTGCAACTGCGGCCGGTACGCGCACTTTCCCCTGCTGACCAACGCCAGCGCAGGACTCAATCCCCTGTTCTGGTCCACACTGGGATCATGGTGCTAAACCGCCCTCGCAGCGCTCTCACTCCTGTGGGACAAGAAGCCAGCCTGGAGACCATTACTCGAACCATTTTGGAGCGCAGGAGTAGACTAGCCATGCAGTAAAACCTGGGAGTGTGCCTACTCCTTCATTTCACCCACTTTGCCTTCCTCTGAACAGGACTTTGCACTACTTGTGTGCGATTTACCTACACTTTTAGTCTGACTTGAGGCAGTCTGAAGCAAATTTGGAGGTCAACTTAGTGACTAGCAATACAAGTGCGGACATATCACTCTCCCTGACATTCGGCGTGGAACTCTCCTAGCTAAGCAGAGCCTTGGAAACGAGAGAAACGTCGAACTTGACGAGGTTGGGGTAGCGCTCGCCCGTGCCCACGAAAACGACAGGCTTGCCTGTGGCGTACACCATAGAGAGCGCTGCTCCTACCTTGTCATCCACCGTGTCGAACTTGGTGAGGAAGACTCCGTCCACTCCCCGCTCATTGACTGTGCGGTCCTTAAGAGCTTGGTTGAAAGTGACGAGTTGGTCCACTCCGTCGTTGCCCACCAAGGCTTCTCCGACGAACAGCACCAGGTCTGGCTTGTTTTCTGTCACTAACTTCCCGAGGGCCTGCATCAGCACTTCGTTGTGCTGCTGTCTGCCTGCAGTGTCCACCAGCACTACGTCAGTCCCACGCTCCGTTGCTTGTCTAATAGCCTCCTTAGCTACAAAGGCAGGCTCCTTGCCATACCCCTGCTCAAACAGCGGCACATCCAGCGCTCTGCAGTGCGTCCGCAGTTGCTCCACAGCTCCCGCCCTGAACGTGTCACAAGCAGCAATCGTCAAACTCAGCTGGCCCTTGGTCTTCAGTAAATACGCCACTTTCGCCAAAGAAGTCGACTTCCCAACTCCATTCACTCCAACAAATACGATCACGTAGGGACGTCCACGCTTAGTCAGAGCTTCACGTAGAGGGTCGACTTGGCTCTGAGGAGTCAGCAGCTTCTCTAGGGAGGCGGCAATTGCACTGCGCACAGTCTGATGCACAGTGGTGAAGGAGGCCGTGTGAGTGCTCAGCAGTCCTTGCTTGATGGACTCACAGAGCTGGGCTGATATTTGCTCCGCTACGTTCTTGCCAATGAGGTTTTGGCGGAAAGACTGCAGAACTGGCTCAAGCTCCTCTTCAGTCAGTTGCTTGTTGCCTGTGAAAGACCGCACCTTGTTCGCAATGCGACCGAAGAAGCCGGTTTCTGCAGCTTCCTCAGTCGCTAAGTCAGGAAGAGCGTCAGGCTGACCACTCCCGATGTAGCGGCTGCGTAGTGCCTCAGTGCTGATTTGGTCCTGGTTCACCGACACATCTAAGTTCTGCATGTTTCTAGCATTGATCTTCTGTTCGGTCTGCCATGCAGGGGAACGCGCAGGAGTTTTGGGTTTGGGCTTAGCTCTGGAAGGAGAGTCCGCAGTGGGAGAGCTGCTGTCAGTGGCAGGGGAGTGAGCGGGCTGCATCACTTCTAGCTGCTCGGGGGCCCGGGGCTGCATCCGGTTTCTCACTTCCCATTTTTCGTACAGCTGTGGGAAGCTGTCCTCGAATTCGACAGCAGTGAGGTCTAGCTTTCTTGCATTTCTAGTGAGCAGTGTCTGGAAGTGCGTCTTCATAGAGTCCAGCAGTTCGTCCACATACAGCACTGTGATGGCCTGCTGGTACACTGCTGCGAAGATTAGGTCCAGACTAGACGCCAGTTTCCACTTCATCAGCGTAGGACCGTGTGCGAAGTGAGTGAGAGACGCTCTTTCCTTCAACAACACTTCGCTGATCAGAATGTTGAGAGGAGCCAGGATCGTGCCGTGGTGCCAGATCACCAAACCACCGCCCGTGAAAATGCACAGCAGCTCAAACATCTTTTATTCACCACATATGTGGAGACTCGCCGTTCCGCTGACTTGCTTGGCGACAGATCGCTGGGCGAGAAGCAGTGCTCCGTCCTACGCCACCGTGACCTACGCTGCCAACTCGCCAATTGAAGATCGCGTTTCTGCGGAGACAATCAGCGAAGGTGTGTTAACGAGTGTCTTCGACGGCCACGGCGGCTGGCAGATTTCCAACTACTTGCATCAGCACATCTCCCCTGTGTTCGCGTCTGCTTACCAGCGCTCTACCGGCCCTCCCAAGAAGCGAGTGGAAGCTGCACTTCGACAGAGTTACGACCAAATGGAAAGTGCGGTGGTGGACATGGCGCGACAGGCGTACAAGGTGGGGTTCGGCGAGGTGGCGTCAACTGGGTCCTGTGCGATTACTGCAGTGGTGCTGCCTGGCTTCTTCGCTGTGGCGAACAGTGGAGACTGCCAAGCTGTGCTGGTCTCTGTGAAGGACGGCCAAATTACAGGAAAGAACATCTGCACGATCCACTCCTCCAATAGCCTCAGTGAGCAGGAGAAGCTGCGAGCACTGCACCCGGGCGAAGCAGACATAGTAGTGTGCAGACATGCCAAGGCTTGCTATGTCAAGCAGCGCTTGATGCCCACGCGGTCCTTTGGAGACTTGGATCTGAAGTGGCCTGAGTTCAACAACCCTGATCACCTCCCACGCCAACAAGGCTTCCGCTCAGTCAAGTCGCCCTTCACAGGGCCCTACATCACCCACGTCCCAGACATCGTTGTTTCCGACATATCTTCTCACGACAAGTTTCTCATCCTCGCGTCAGACGGCCTTTGGGACGAAATGAGTGAGCAGGAAGCAGCTGACTTGGTCGGCGGACTGGAAGACCCGGGAAAAGCTGCGTCTCTGTTGCTTGAGACAGCCCTGAGCATTGCTGCGAAGAACGCGAGACTCACAGTGGCAGAGCTGAAGGCCCTCAAGCACGGCAGGAGACATCTACATGACGACATATCGATTGCAGTAGTGCGGCTTAGAAAAGAATAATGCTGCTTTGGCTCAGTCTGCCGCTGCTTACTTCCGCTCTCTGCCCTGTACTCAGCTGTGGCAGTCTCGGCACTGTCGCTTGCACTAAGAAGGTGTCGCCCACTCAACTCATGCTCAACGACCAAAGCTGTGCAAAGGGCACTTCCTGCTCTGTGCTGAGTGTATACAAGTGGTGGTGGGAAGAAACTACAAGTTCGGGATCCACACATAACTGCGTAGCTGCAAACCAGACCATCGTGCCTGCTGAGTGTGGAATAAGGCCGACACAGAAGGACTTGATGTCAGGGACGCACCCAAAGAACTGTGCGGTGGATGCAGACTGCACACTGGAAGACGGGTCACTGGCCCCCTGCGTCTGCTCACTGCGGAGAAGCAGTACTCAAGGCTTTTGCCAGCCAGATCCCGGGGCGAGTCCTTTCATTGTCTTTTGGCAAAGCTGCGAGACCATGACTTCGGCTGACCTGGACTACTGGGGCCTGAACATGCACTTCTACGTCTTTTTGCAAGGAGACGCCTCCTGCGCTAACTCCTTGGAAGAGCTGCAGAGTTTCCAGCTGCTGAAAGAACAGCTAGTGAACGCAGCACTGCAGTGGAGTCTCACTATATCGCTACTGCTATAATCACTGCCTGGCCTTGGCCTCTGCCTCTCTCAGTTTCTTCTGTGTCCACACCAACTCCTCATTCAGTTTCTCCACTTCAGCGCCCATTCTTCGCTCGAGTTCCTCTATTTCCCGCCTGTGGTCCAGCTCCAGCCTGGCTACAGTGCCAGTTGCAGACCTCACGGACTTGTCCACGGAAACTGGGTGGTGACTGGCTTCCAGGTTGGCCCTGGCCTCGACCTTCAGTTCCTCAATTCGCACTTTCATTTTTTCGTTATCTGTTGACAGTTTGGCCACTTTCTGCTCGTAAGCGGTCAATTTGGCGTGCAGCTGGTCTCTCTCGTAGCGGGTTTGGTTGAGCTTTTGCACCTCCTCAGCCCAAGACGTTTTGAGTCTGGCGATTTCCCCTTCCAAGGCATCAATAGTCTGGTCAGTGCGACTGGTCATTTCCCGCTCCTGTCTGCGCTGCACTTCGAGTTCCTCATTGAGTTGGTCACACTTCGAAGCGAGCTGTTCCAAGTTTTCCTTGAGGGCTGTGTGCACTTCCTCCTTTGTCTCCAACTCATCAGTCACTTCTCGATGTCTCTTCTTCAGACGCTCCAGCTCTCGACGCAGCACGTCACTGTCTCCGTAAGCCTTTTCCTGCAGGTCTTTGTGCTGGGCTGCGATTTGGTCGTAGGCTTCACGGAGGTGCTTGAGTCGCTGAGAAGTGTCAGCCAGGTCGTCTTGAGCGGCTTTGAGTTGGTGAGTGTGGGTCTGAGTGGATTGGTAGTGCTGTTCACTCAGTGAGATATCTCGACTTTCCAGCTCTTCTATCACGTTTTGAGCTTTGGCTAGGTCTGTCTGCAGTCTCGCCACTGTGTTTTCCAGTCTCAACACGTCTCCACCGGAACTAACCAGTTCTGTCAACTGCGTCTTCGCCTCAACTGCTGCAGTCAGCAGAGCGTCGAGTTCCTTTTGACTGGCTGCGAATTCCGCGGCGGTTTCCTTCACTGAGTCAGCCACGATTTGAGTCTGCCCAGTCTGTCTCTTCAACTCAACCACGATTTCGCCTTGCTCCGTCTCTGCGGCTTCCACCTTTTCTTGGAAAGACTCCAGCAAGTTGGCGATTTCTTCAAGCTGTGTCTCTACATCTTTCTGAAAGTCGTGGAAGCCCTCCACGTCAGTGACAGCAGTGCCAGCTTTGAGCGGCTTGGCCCTCCACGGCTCCCCGAACCTCGCCAAGCCAATGTGTTGGTGCAAAGCGAGCAGGTCTTGGTACAGCGGCAACTGGGTGTAGTGCTTCGGAACTGCCTAGCCATACAGTGAAGGGCAGGGTCTTGCAAGTAGAGCAGCTTGCGTTCCACTGCACAGCTCAGTGCTTCTTCGTGGAAGAGGGAGTGCGAGAGTTCCTCCAGTTCCGCCATTATGTGGGGCTCCTTGGCACTCGCAGGACTTTGGCTGTGGGGGCTGTTCTGGGCAGTGCGCTGGGAGTTCTGTCTCCCCTACATTACTGTCTCAGGCATTGTCCTCATCTTCCTCAACCTGGGGGAGCGAAAGGGAGCCAGCGCCTACAGCGTCTTTAACAAGAACTGCAGAGCTCTACTAGGCACACTCGACGCCAAAGCACTTGAGGCTCAATTCACCCACCGAGACACTCAAGAAGAGCAGCCCAGTTCCACTCCCGTCTGTCCCGACAACCGCCTGCGGAACAAGCCCTGTCCCTGCGGCTCCGGACGCAAGCACAAGAAGTGCTGTCTGCGCACTAGCAGTCAAGAGGAAGAGTACTGGGAATAGCCATAGCAATATGCTGCTGCCTCTGCTAGTCGCTCTCGTCCAAGGCCAGAACTCAGGGCTTCAGTCCCGCTCGCTGACCCTGTCAGGCTCCAGTCCAAGTCTTGTCTTCGCCCAGAGTCCGGATTCGTACGCCTTTCAACTGAGTTCCACTGGTCCTGCGCTCATGCATAACGCACAGCCAATGCTATCTACTGATTCTCAGAGCAATATCGTGCTCAATGTGACAGAAATACGGTCTGACAGACTCGAACTGAGCGGCCCGTCCTTCCTACTGAGTGGAGTGAGTCAGTGGCGCTTGGTGCAATCGGAGGATTTCCAGAACCCCACAGGGTGGAGCAACAACACCAATTCTGTGTGCGCAGGCACTTATATGCTGGGCGGCTACTGCATGTTTTCAGTGGGCTCGGTGGCGAAGACCTTCACAGCTCTCCCTCCGCACAGTTCTCTCAAAATCCAGGCCTCCTTCCACTTCATTGATGCGTGGGCGGGAGAAAGCGCCTACCTGATGGCTTCGATGGACGGGTCCCAGTACTACGTGTGGGTGGATAGTTACAGAGCTGGGCAGGCTTCCTCTGCCATTAACATGTGTGGAGGTCGCTATGGAGAAGCCAAGTTCCAAGTGCCTATAGACGTCAGCATTCCCCACACCTCCGACTCCCTGACTCTCACGTTCGGTACTACGCTGGACCAAGACCCTTGCGATGAGAGCTGGGGCGTTTCCAAGCTGCAGTTGCTAGTCAGGTAAGGGTAGCTTGGACTTCTACATGCGCAGATTTCATTAGAAATGTGAGAAACCTTCATCTAACAATGTACTATAAGAGAGGCACATTTGCGTCTTTGTTGCAGTCTGTTTGCATTGTGCTAAATGGACCAGCTCCAAGTACTGATTTCGCGGTTTCATATTAGCTGACTAGAGTGGCTGTTTGTTGGTCTTCTCTCAGCAGCACCTTATCCTCCCCTTGCAGTGCCTTCAGCGCTGTCATCAGCTCCGCTTTGACTCGCCACTGCCCTGGGTGTTCCGTCTGCAGCCGCGCAAACAGCGTGCTGATATTGACAGTGGGGACCTCCGTCTCCTCCGTTACTTGCGTCAGCGCCATGAACACTGCTCTTTTAGCATCTGGCGAACTCTGCGGACTGCTGCTCATCAGGCGAGAAAGCGACTCAGAGTCTTCCTCTCGACGCCGCTTGAGGTGCAAACGAGCCACTAAGTCGACGGCTTGGCCTACTGCTAGGGCCGTGTTGTGACTTTCCTCTTGACTTAGAGCCAGGCGGAACAGTCTTTCCGCCTGCAGACAGTGGCTGATTTCCACCACAGAGCTGAGCTTCACTTTCGCACAAGCAGTGGCTAGACGAATTAGTGTCTCCAGACTGCGCACAGTGATAGGCATAACTGCAGTTCTGCCGCCTTCCTTCTCTGCAATGCGCAGCCTCGTCCACAGTCCTGCCAAGTAGCTGCCCGCCTCTGTGCTCAAGTCAGGAGGCGGGCGGCTCTTGGCGAAGTGGAGGAATTTGCGGAGTAGCTCTCGACTGATCATATCCCGCCCCTCAGCTCGGTACCAGGTGTGGGTGTCTTTGAACTGAATCTGCTCTTCCATCACTTCAGTCACTGCCTCGTATTGGTCGGTTGCAGAGGCGCCGGAACTGTGGTTCTTTATCACTCTGTCTGCGATCTTGCGATCCAGTTCGCTGGACTTTTGATCCAACACGACAAACAGCAAATCGAACCTCGACAGCAAAGAGTCCGGCAAAGCAATATTCCTCGCAGGAGGCAGGTCAGGCGCATACGTACCATAAATAGGGTTGGCTGCAGCCAGAACCGAACACCTGGCATTGAGGGAGCAATGCACTCCTGCCTTCGCTATCGTCACAGTCTGCTGCTCCATCACTTCGTGCATCGCCACTCTGTCCATTTCCTCCATCTTGTCGAACTCATCAATGCAAATCAGACCTCTGTCTGCCAGCACAGTCGCCCCGGCAGCCAAGTGCCGCTCTCCAGTGTCCTTGTCGGACACCACAGCGGCTGTTAGGCCCACTCCAGAGGACCCTCGGCCGTTGGTGCAGGAGGCGCGAGGCACTGTCTGGAGCATTATTCGGAGTAGCTGTGATTTGGCGGTGGAGGGGTCTCCCACTAGCAGGATATTGATATCCCCCCTGAGATGAGTGCCGCTGCCTAATGTCTTCTCGCGTCCACCGAGAGCTTGTAGGATTAGCGCCTGCTTTACATCATCATGGCCGTATATAGAGGGAGCCAGTGACTCAGCTAGGCGCTCCAGACTATCAGTCATTTCCGATATTTTCCTGATTTCATTCACATCCGCTCCTGTGAGCCGAAGCGCTTCGCTTTCGCTTTCTAGAGGAGTGGCACTGCAGGCCACAAGGACAGATCGAAAAGTCGCAGAAAAGCCTGAAGTCGCCGTAGCCAAAGCTCTGAATACGCCCACTACATCCACTCGATCTCCTGGCTTGACCGAGTCCACCAAGTCGTCTTCTAGTATGATTTCAATGGAGCGGGGGAGTTGGCCTGCTGGTATCTTCTCAGGGAACTCCTGCACTAGTAAAGTCTGCGTGTCCAGGTACTGGGACAGGCCGAACTCCATCCCTAGAGGGTTGCCGTCTGAGTCCCGCACAGGGACAGAGAGCGACTCCCTCGTCACGTCGCTTTCTCCATACATCTTCACAAGCTGCCGGCCTGTGGCTTCGCAGTAGTGCACAGAGGTCAGCAGCTTCGGTCTGACGAGTGAGGCGCGAGCCACGATGCCTTGCACCTTCACAAGGCTGTTCGCCAAATTGGCGCGTAATCCGCGCGGGGTCACGAAGTGGTCACCGAAATTGCCCTCTAGCGCCACTCTGCAGCGCTCTCTGACGCCCTTCTTAGAGTCGCTGACAGCCCCCTGCAACACTCCTTCCATCACCTTCATCATCTGCACTGGGTGAGTTAGGAGCAGCCCGGGCAGTCTGGAGTCCACTGCCCTCAGGTCGTCCAGACTGACTGGCAGTCTTCTGAAGCCCTGACTGAGCATGTCTGCCAGACGCTGTGCGTACAAGTCTGTCTGCAGCAGTCGGAAGAACTCCCTCTCTAAGTACCCTGTGTCCTCTTCCCGCGCCATCATACAGCTAACTAGGCTCCCGGTCTCGTAACACGCTACGAGTAAGCGAACTCAGTTGCTCCAAGTTGCTTTTGAACGACAGCTCCACCTGACACTTGATGGTCTTCAGAGCCCTCAAGTACCAATTCAGGGCTTTGGCCTTCGCAGCACTATGCTTTGTTTTAAGCCTGGCCAATGTATCAAGAAGCGCAGTATGGGTCGACTCGAGTTCCTGCACTCTGCCTTCCAGTCCCCGCTGCAGCTGAGAGTCCGCGTACAGGCCTGTGGACTTCACAGCGTGGTCCACCCTTGCCACATGTGTGGCGAAGGCGCCCCGCAGGTCGTGAGTGAGCAGGTGGGCGCGAAGGTGCTGGTAACTGCGGAAAGAGCTGGTTAGGATGCGGGCTTCTTCAGCCAGCAGTCTGGCTGCAGCACTCAGTTGGCTTTCCCGCAGTCCTCTGCACTGGCGAAACCAACGCTGCATCAGTACCACTTTCCTGCGCAAGTGGCGAAAAGACCCGCCGAGCGCTTTGCGCACTCTGTAGCCTCGGTAGTGCCTCTGTATCTGGGTAGACGCCACTATGTACACATCGAACGAGAACTCCACATGTCTCCAGTGCTTGGGGGCGGGACTATGAGTAGCCGATTTGTTCCTCGGCTCAGAGTCGGGCTGGGGAGCAAGGCGCCGCTCCTGCAGACTACAACGGACAGGGTCAACTCGGCTGAAAGTAGGCGAAACGAGTGCGCGGTCACTCAGCAAGCCCGCTTCCACCTTGCGAAACTGAGTTTCGAAAAGGTCTTCTTGGTCCTTCAACAGCTTCTCAATGAGCAGTTCTTTGTAGCGTCTGCGCTGCAGAAAGCCGCGAATGTGTCGCTGCAGGGTAACGACCTGGTGCGTGACAGTCGAGTTCCGTTTGAGTCGCGATTCCAAGTAGTCCAGACCCAGCTGGATCTGCTGCACGTCGCTGCGGGCGAGACGCAGGCGAGTGAGCCAGCCCCGCACATGTGCCTGGATCCGCAGTACTGCTCTCAGGTATCTGCCAGCCTTCATAGTAGCAATGGCGCAGGAGGAGTACGACTACCTCTTCAAAACTGTGCTTATCGGCGACTCGGGAGTGGGGAAGTCCAACTTGCTGTCTCGCTTCACGAAGAACGAGTTCAACCTCGAGTCCAAGACCACCATCGGAGTCGAGTTCGCCACGAAGAGTGTCGTGCTCGAGGGCAAGGTGGTGAAGGCGCAGATCTGGGACACTGCAGGACAGGAGCGCTACCGAGCCATCACCTCTGCTTACTACCGAGGCGCAGTGGGCGCTCTGTTGGTGTATGACATCTGCAAGCCCGCTACGCTTGAAAACGCGAGTCGCTGGCTCAAGGAACTGCGAGACCATGCGGACTCTCATGTGGTGGTGATGCTGGTGGGCAACAAGACGGATCTCAAGCACTTGCGCGCGGTCAAGCAGGAGGAAGGAGCGAGCTTCGCACAGCGAGAAAACCTCTTCTTCATAGAGACCTCAGCCCTGGATGCCAGCAACGTGGAATCTGCGTTTCACCGCATTCTATCAGAGATCTTCCAGCACACGAAGCGGCAGCCTGCAGGCGCTGCTGCTCCTCGAGCTTTAACAGGCGCCACCGTCAGTCTGGCCCCCACTCCCGGCGCCATCGAGGAAATAACCAAGAAGTCGCATGACAAATGCTGCAATTAACAAACTAGCGACTTCCCTATAGCTCTCGCAGGTCTTCGCCCAACTGCTGCAGCAGCACTGTGAGTTCATGCTGGTCTTTCTGCACAGGAGGGGTGGGACTTGGTCTTTCCTGTGAGGAGGCTTCAGAGGGCAGTGGAGACTCCGTCTCTCGCTTTTGCACGGAGACTGAGACGGGTCTGGAGTACCTGTAGGTCTTTTTGGGCTGCAGGGGGGATTTCTCTATTGTTTTCCGCCAGTCTTCAGAGGTGTATATCTGTGTGGGTAGTACTGTGGGTCTGAAGGTGCAGTCGTCCTGACTCACCTTTCTTAGGTGCTCTTTAGCTTCTTTGCGCTTCAGTTGGCACTGCTGTCCCCAGGATAAGAGGCGGTCAATCACAGGCAGTGAGGGATTGCGGGCGAAGGAGGGAAATAGGCTGGGACGAAAGGTGCAGTGAGAGACGCTTTCAGCCCGCTGTCTGGCTTCGAGCCGCAGTCTCGCCCTCCTTTCCAGCTTGTTCATACTCAGACTGTACAGGAGTTCCCATCTCGGGAAGGCTGGCACTGACTGGGTTCGTGGGAGGATAGAGGGGTGGAAGGTGCACTCCGGCCCTGGTTCCTGCACAGTGCTTTTCCTAGGAGTCCGGAGTCTCTCTTCTGAAGAACTCAGTTTCCTTGCCAGAGCTCGAGATCTCAAGTTGATTTTAGGCTTAAAGGATAGCTGCAGGTTGGATTGGTTTGGAGTCCTACTGCGGACTCTAGTCTCTACCTGCCGAGAGAAAGCGGAAATAGTGGGTCTCCAGGTAAACCGCTCAGTGTATTTCTGAATGAGTAGCTGGCGATGCTGGCGATAGGCTTGGTGGTAGAGCAGCAGCCGCTCAGCCACAGCCAGGCCTTCAGCAGGGCTAAACTTGGGAGAGGGCACTGCCTGCACTTGCTGCTTCGCTGCCTTGACTTGTCCTTGGCGGAGCAAGCGGTCCTCTACCAGTTCCCCAGGGACATGCAAGCGCCTCACCAGTTCTCGAGAGACAGGGGTGAGTCGAGGACTGTAGGAATGGTCTTCACTGGGCAGAAAGGCAGCCAACCGTTCCTTTCGAACAGCTGCTGGTCGTGCCAATTCCTCCAGCCTTTCCTGAAAAGAAGCACTCGGCTCTCGCTCCTCTGTGTGGATTGTTTCCTTGATATACTGCTGTCGTTGCTGTAGGAAGCGGGCTGCGTCTTTCCGCTTGGTCATTTGCTCGCCTGCGTGCAGCAGTCTTTGTGTGACTCTCTGCTTATCTCTACATCTGAGGAGTTGCTTGTGGTTTGGCTGGGGGAACCTTGGGCTTGGATTCAGGCGCAATTGTGCGTTGGAGCTGAGCCTTGTCGGCTGCTATATCGAGGCGGAGAGCTGCGAGCAGGTAGTCGAGTTGCGAGGACTGTGCGTCCATTATGAGTCGTAGAACTGCCAGTGCCTCCTTCCTGTCCAGTCCCAGGAACTTCGACTGGCAAGTCAGGCGAGAAGTGAACTGCGGCCCTGTAGTGTTGCACGGCTCTATGAAGCGCCACCTGAGTCCTGACTCTTCCGGCTGGAGCGGGCTGTCGTTAAAGCCAGAAACCCCTCTTTCCCCGCGCAGATCAGTGGCCACCCGCGCTTGGAACGAGTTCCTATCCGCCAAACGCACTATAGACCCTTCCTACCCTGTCCCCGCCTCTCCTAAGCGTCTGCACTCTCCCACCCGCACTACTTCCCCTGCCAATTTCCAGACCTTCATTGACACTTCGAACTCGCAGGACTTGGTGTGGAACTCTCGAGGAGCTGTGCAGATCAATGGGAAGGCGGTTTACCCCAATGCGACCAGTGACGATAATGTGTTAAAACAGAGTGAAAGTGGAGTCTATAGAGGGAGGGAGGTGGCGGGCTCTGTTTCGCCTGTTAACAGACGTATGAAGCGAGCCAATTCTATATCGATCGAGAGAGGACAGAGTCAGATCCAGACTTTGCCGGGGTCTCGAAGAGTCGCTAGCAATGTCCAGTCGCCAAGGACGTCACTAAAGCCAGATTTCGAGTCGCACATCAGCGGGCTGCCCGGCACACTCGTGCGAGCCGAGCAGCCCGTCGTGCCCTACAAGCCTCTCTCCAAGGTGAGTCGCAACGTCACGACTTCCGCCGAAAACGAACACTTCTACGGCCCTGCACCTCCTCACCGCGGCCCAAAGACACTGATCAAGCCCAAAGGCGCAGGCTACCACTCCTTTCATACCAGTCCTGCGCCCAAGGGCAAGTACCACATTCCTCCTGCAGCCAACCGCATTCTGCACGAGACGGTGAAGCAGCCGCACTTCGCCCAGGCGCTGCGGGCCAAGCCCAACTTCGTCAAGGACCTCTTCGGAAACACCTTTAAGCTGGGGTAATATGGCAGACGTGCGGCTGCTGCAGGCTGACCTGGTTGCCGCCACTGAGGAAAGCCGCGCTAGGGACATCCTGCAGAGTCTCAAATCAGTCCCAATGACCTTCGAAACGCTGGCAGCCACCAAAGTCGCCAAAGCAGTCAAAGACGCCAAAAAGCGCTTTCCAGAACTCAAATCGCTCACAAAGGAACTAATTGTAGCTTGGAGGAAGTTGGTTCCTGGGCGGGGCAAGGCTGCCGCTCCCGCCATTTCTCTAGGGGCTGAGCGGGACGGGGTCCGGAGAGTGCTGGTTAAAGAGGTCGGAGACCTGGGCGCTGCACTGGAAAACGAGCTATTCACTCGATTTGACAAGTCCACTTACCTGGTGAAAGCCCGCTCCATTCGCTTCAATCTGGGCAAAAACGCATCGCTCAAGGCTCAGTTCTTGGCGGGCGATATCTCGCCTAGTGCTCTCGCCCAGATGTCCAGTCAAGACATGGCCAACGAGGAAAGTCAGCGCATGCGCGAACAGGTGGCCAAGGAACAGACAGAAGCGCGCAGGTCGGACTGGCTAGTGGCGAACAGTGCACCAAGTGAGGGCATGTTCAAGTGCGGCAAGTGCAAGTCCAAGTGGACCATAACTGAGCAGAAGCAGACCCGAGGAGCGGACGAACCCATGACAACGTTCGTGAAATGCCTCAACTGCAACAATAGCTGGAAGTTCTAAGTAGCCTAGGCTTCCATACTGTACTATACAGTAATTGTAGATGGCGCAGGACAAGTACCGCAAGGAAGGCGCACCTATATACGAGAACCCCATGACTAAAGTTTACGTCTACCGCGGCTGCTGTGTCGCCACTGGTAAGTCCGTAATCATCAAGGAGCAGCTCTACAACTCAATCGACCAGGCCAACAACTCCCTGCAAGAGGCCTTGCTGCAGAGCAGACTGGACCACCCGCATATAGCGCAGCTGTACACTGCCACTGTCACGCAGAGAGACGGACTATTCGTGTTTACTCTGGTAGTGGAGTATGTGCCGAATGGAGACTTGTACCATGAAATTGAGAGAAGGAAAAAAGGGAGCCAGTACTGGGGGGAAGAGGAACTATTGAGGCATTTATATGCGTTGGTGCAGGCCTTTAACTATGCACAGAAGAGAGGAGTCGCCCACAGGGATATTAAGCCTCAGAACATATTCATAGCCCAGGACGGCTCTTTGAAGGTGGGAGACTTCGGGTCCTCAGCCAACACCTTCGCCTCACTCGCCCAAAACACAGTACTAGGAAGTCCCTACTACCTCAGTCCAGAGCTGAAGACTGAAATGCTGCAAGCCATGGGAGGCCACAGTTCTTACAACGCCTGCAAGTCAGATGTGTTTTCCTTGGCGGTAACTGTGTGTTTGATGGCTACATTGACGCTGGATATGCGCCTTCCAACATCCCATAACCCAGCTCAAGAGCTGGAAAGGATCGTTGGAGGGCTTTCCAACTACCCCTCTCTGCAGCAGTTTCTGGGCTGGATGATTAAGGAAAGACCAGAGGAACGCATCTCATTCGAGGACTTGGAACAGCAACTATGCCAAAGACTGCAAAACCCTCAGCTGCAGTGCTGTGTCTGCAGTGCTTTTGTGGCGAGTCCGGAGTGGATGCAGTTCTCTCAAACTCAGCAGACTCCGCTCTGTTCGCAAGCTTGTTTCGAGAGCGTTGCGCAAGTCTGCGATGTGTGCACTTTGACCTTTCTGCAGACTCCTGTCTGGCCGACAGAGTTACAGAACTATTTTGACCTGTATGCTCAGTATCGCTTTTGCAGTCCAACATGCATTTGGCAACTCCATAGCCAAAGGATATGTGCCTTTTGCAACTCACCTCTGCAAGACAGTGAGCTTAGTCTATTCTTAACTTGTGGACACAAATTCCACGCTACTAACTGCATCACTACCTTCCTAGGCCAGCCTACTGAAGGCTACTACTGCCCTCTCTGTCACGTGCCATTGACTCAAGAGGATTTGCGTTCTTACACAGGTCAATGTGACTGCTGCCATTATAGCCAAATGGTAGTCCTTCCTATTAAATGCCGCCACGTTAATTGTGTTTTCTGCCTTACGAGGAACAACTGGTGCTGCATGACCTGCTCCCTCCCTAACACCCTCTAGATCTTAATTACTTGATAATTGACCTTCGTGCTGACGGTAGCTCCCAGCGGTTTCACCTCCACTGAGTAGACTTTGCGTCCATTGTAATTGAAGAAATAGTAGGCCTTGCCTATCTGCACAGGCGTCTGCCACACCTGCCAAGCACTCTCATCACACGTAGTGCGAGCCACCTCCTCTACACTCTCCTCCGTCAGTACTTTGCACGTCATCATTGTATTCCCCTTCAAAATCACTAAATAGTCTGCTTCATATACAAGGGCAGAGAATGCATTTTGGCAGGGTAGAAGCAAGCTCAGAGTCTTAAAGGTCGTGGAAGCGGGAGTGAAGCTTTCCACTAGGTTGGAGGTGTAGTCAGTAAGGAGGATTTTATCACGAATACACACAGAGCGGACGTCCTTCATCTCTCTGGGCATATTGGCCTGTTTCCAGGCAGCGTTTTTCTCAGTACACGATTCGTAGTTCTTGTATATGCCTTGTTGGTGCGTCCCTCCGAAGGCATACACAGTTCCCTTATGCTTCACTATCGCATAGTAGGCTCGAACGCTTCTCATCGGGTTTAGCGCTGTATAAATCCTCGTTTTTAAGTCAATTTGCCCAACTGCAGAGGACCAAGTCCCTCCCGCCACCAGCAACTGATCATCCAAAAGCTGACATATACCCATTCCGTCCAAAAAAGTCACAGAGCCTGACACTTCCCTCACAGTCGCTACGTCCCTAAGCGGGTCTAGAGCAGTTAGCAGCTTAGAGTTAGGCTGCAAGGAATACAAACAGCTGCAAGCTAACCGCTCTTTTAGTTGTATGCACAAGGGACTGAGGGCCGCACCTTGCAGGTCGTCAACAGCTTGTAGAATTGAAGTAGTGACAGTGCGCAGTTCCGAAGACTGAATATTCGCGAATAGGTCGATATTTTCACACTTTAGCACCATTTCCGCGGGTAGGGAAATCGCAGGTTCCGGAGGTTTTTTCGCCTCTAATCCCACTTCCCTGGCCAGTTGGCTGATTGAGCCTACTTCCATTCTTATCAGTTCACACGCTTGATCCTTCAGAACCTGAATTTTCATCTTAATTGCCGCATGCAGTTCGTCCTCTATTCGACTAAGGTCTTGCAGGTGTCTTTCTAGCTGCACATTCAGCATGTTTCCGTGCTTGTTTATGCTTTCATGCAACTTCGCAGCCTTCCTGTTCCTCTCAATATAGTCTCCGACTCGCGATGAGGAGATGACCGCTGGGTCGAGATCCAGAGGGAGAAGGATGTGGACGCAGGACAGGGCTTGGGAGTGCTCAGTGAAGCAGGAGCCGCACAGTGCAGCCGCCGCCAAGTCACACAGGCAAAAGCCCAAAGCGTCACTATTGCAGCTCGAGCACTGCACCATATTATAGAAGTGCGAAATCTCCTACATTGGCTTGCAACATAGGTAGCAGTAGTGGCAGATATGGGGTCCTTCCTCGTCCTCTAGCCTTTCTATTCTGACTTCCCACTGGACTTCTTTCAGTCTGCCCAGCCGCTCCTCTGGCTCTCCGAAGGAAATCACCACATAGCATCCACCTGGCCTCAGCACTCTCTCAGCCTCTGCTATCATTACAGATACATCTGCCTTCGCACCGCAGTATAGACAGTCCATTGTGGACTTGTCGATCACTAGGTCAAAGGAACTGGCAGGGTAGTCGAGGGAGCGTACATCCATGACTTCGTAGGAAAGGTTGGGAAGGACTGGACGAGCTTTCATTTGAGTGATAACTGCCTGACTTAAGTCGATACTCCGCACACTGCGGTACCCGTCTAAGGCCATTTCCTCGCCTAAAAGGGAATTCCCGCAGCCGAGGACCAGCACTTCTCCCTTCCCCAGCGGTGCGAGTACTTGCTGGACCCCTGTGTATGTCTGTAGCCATTCATCCGCGTCCTTCTTCTCTGCATATCTCCGTTCCCAGTACTCCGGATCCGCATACCCAGTCATATTATCGCTAAGTCTACTTGGGACTAATGAGGACTTGATGTGGTCTGGAGACCGGGACAAAGGGCAAAATGTGCTTAATGGAAGGGTGGTAGAGTCCATACCCTTTCAATACATCCACAGAGTCCACCAAAGCCGCAAGACTCACTTGCACATAGGTCTGTCCTGCGTAGCAGGGTAAACGCACATGTGCAGTCCAGCCGCTGCACTGCATGATCGGCTTCGCAAGTTCCACGCCTCCGTCTGGCAGCTCCACCACACAGTACAGGCCTTCGTCCCCGGTGCCTCGCACTGTTAGCATGGAGCACCGGGCCATGGAGACTTCACTGGCGGGGTAGGTGATGTCGCCACAGCGGCGCTGAGGCAGGCCTGGGGACTCTCTGGGGAGAGACAGAGACTGCAGTAGTGCTTTGAGTCGGAGATACTCACTCGTGCGAGCTTGGGAAGTTGTGAACATACTTGCAGACTTCAACCGCAAGCAGAACTCACTGATTGCGTCCATCTTCGCAGACGAGCCGGCTCTCCACAGATTCTCAAGCCGCTGACTGAACTGCTCTGCACGGAACGACTTGCCTGTCACAGAAGCAGCCAGACTTTCCATCAACAACAACACATGCGCCACAATTCTGCTCAGCACCAGTGTGTGAACAACCGCCTCGGACACATTCTACGTGATCAATACAGTGAAGCCGAATTGCAGCTCGCAGGAATCGCTCAGTAGTCGAACAGCCGCAGTTTCCGCTCTCAGTAAAAAGGCGTGTGGCGCTCTAACCACCTGATCACAAGCCATGCACAAAGCTCGGTAGCGAATAGCGAAGGAGGAGCCGTCCTCACTGCCCCGTCCTTCCCCTTCCACTAGTTGGAAGTAGTCAGGGTACATGTCTGATAAGTAGGCTAAGTGCTTCTGGTATATGGCGGGGATTTCCTGCTTGTTCTCCGTTGCGTTGAAGAGGAAGACCATGCGGACTACGTACCCGGCTTCGTTCCAGTTGGATTCACTGCTCAGAAAGCGCTTATCTTTGAGCATGTATCGCTCCAATATCAGTGTAGCAAAGCTAGCGTGGTGCCTTCCCAACGCAGCAGCCACAGGCAGTATATCTTCTTTGTCTTCCGGGTACTTCGTGAGTGTGCTTACAAGTGCATCAAGGAGCAGGGTGAGAAGCGGGCTTTTCCGCACTTGCACCTGAGTGAAGAACTCATACAAAACCCCTCGCAAACTACCGTCGGAGTCAGCTAAATTGAATAGACAGCTTTCCATGTCTGGCTTTTTGCTGAGTTCGAAGTAGGGCGCAATTGATGTCAGCAGCTTGAAAACCGCTTTCCGGACTTCAAGGAATTCGTCATTCACTGCCTCTAGGAGCAGTTTCGCTAGGCGGTATATAGTGTCTTCCACTCCTTCGGAGTCTCGCTCCACTAAGGCCAGAGACAGCGTTTCCATACATTTTAGTGCTTCCAGGCGAGTTTGGCTGCTGTCTGATTCCAAATGTCTCTGCAGAATCGCATACAGCGGCGACTTCGTGTTGCTCGACAGTCCACAAGCGTCCGCAAACAGCTCCACCGAAGGATGCAAACGTCCCAAAGTGCGAATTGTATGCGAAATGACTGCAGGAGCATTGGAATTGCACAGAGGCGCAAGCACTTCAAAGCAGTAGTCATCGTCACAAAGGGCTCTGGTGCGCTGGTAGAATAGGGACATGGCGGCTAGCTTCACTCGGTCGCTTTCGTCTTCGAGGAAGTCCAGGGCGAAGGAGTACTCGGTGCGGTTTTGCTGGCAGAGGGTTTCGAGGGCTGCGGTGCGCACTCCTGCGTCCATGTCTCGGGTGTAGTGCAGCACTAAGGAGTGGGCGTCCGGCTTATCCACAGGCCACAGCTCCGCTATTAGTCTGAGTGCCAGCGCCCTTATATCCGGCCTATCATGCGCTAGCAGTTTCCTCACAGCTCCGCAGTACTTCGCCGAGTCTATGCCGCTTGCAGTCTTGGACAACTCAATCAGATGGCGGACAGTGTCCGGCAGGTCGGTTGCTGCAGGGTCCAGCGCATCCAGCAGGGCGGAGAACTGGGCGGAAGTCATAATCAATGGCAGGAACCCACTCCCAGTCCTGCGCACACTAGTCTGGGGTTAATAGGCGTAGCAGAAGATATTAACTGCCTATGGACGAGTGCATTTACTGTCACAAGTGGAGTCCGGAGACCTATTTGGTTGCCGAGGGAGCCGCTGTGTGTGCGAATTGCTACTTGAAACATCACAGGAACAGTTCGCACAGTGCCAGGCAGGCCGAGGAACTGCCCATCGCACCCTCTCTCAGCGCCCGAGACACAGACTTGTCTTTCTGTGCCACTCACCACGCCCCCGCCTCTGCTTTCGACTCCGCTACCTTCCAGCCTCTCTGCGCCCAGTGTCTTTCCCGCAACGCCACTAAGTCCTTAACTGCCCCTGCCGCCTGCGTTAAAATGACTAAGCTACTGCGCACTCACCATGACAAAGCACTCAAACTCTTGTTCAAGTATGAACGAGAGACGGAAAATATCCTCGAGCGAAAGGCAGACGCTTGCGAACACCTCTTGAAAGTGACTTCCATGATCAAAGAAGCCATCAGCCTGTTCTACAGCGAACAACTAACCTACATCAACGACATGTGCGACCACGCACTCCGGGAAGTCAGGGAGACGGCAGAGCGCCTGAAGGGCGTAGTGTTGCAGTGTGAGGAACTAGCAGTGGGCCTGCAGAAGAAAAGAGTGGAAGTGATGGGTAGGGCTGTGAGGCTGTTGGAGGAGGAAGTGCCGGTGAGTTTGGCCACTTTCAATATCCTGACGCAGGACAACGCACAGCAGTTGATTGGGTTTATCCCGGAAGTGTTCATAGCGGAGCTTTCGAAGGTGGACATCCCCCTGTCTTCCAATGTCCTTTTCCACCTCAGTCCTTTGGAGCCGGTAGTTATCGCTTTCGACCTAGCCACTGAAATCTACTCCCAAATCCCTGCTATCAACCTAGAGCACTGGCCCACTGCAGCCAAACATGTGATGGTCAGTGAGGGAGTTATGATGGTAGCGGGGGGCAGAGTCGATGGACAGGTCGTGGGCACAGTGTACGCCTTTCTATTCGCAGAGCAGAGAGTGAAGCAGTGGGCTGATTTGCAGCACATACGGGAGGAGTTTGCTTTGGTGACTGCTGGTGCATCGGTCTATGCTCTGTCTGGTCGGGTCAATGAAAGGTACGATATCCGAGAAAAGGAGTGGACGGATATAGCGGGAATCGACACAGATGTAGGGCCCTGGGCAGTGAAGTGGGTGGACAAGGTGTACTGCACGAGCAAGGCCAGCCCTCGACTGTTCATATATACACCCAAGACTAATGGGTGGATCAGCATGGAACTGGCGCTCAAAGACCTGGTACCAATCTATGCCTCCTTCCTGAACTCAGAGTCCATCCTCGTGCTGAGCCACAAGTGTCGCTCCGTCCTCACTCTATCCGGAGAGCAGTCTACGAAACGGGAAACGGCCCTGTCCATCGACATCCTGGCAGACACCCCGCTCCTGTACCAGGGCTGTCTCTGCCTTATGAGTGTGGACAGAGACGGACTTTGCGCAGTGTCCGCTCTCAGTCTGAAGACTATGAAGGTCAAAAAGTTCCCCTTAGACCTGGAATAAGGCTAATTTTAGCGTATGATATGGACACTCCTTATCGATTCGCCACCCTTTAGTGTATAAACTAGATAGGTTAAACACATACGCTGAGGCACAGTGCAGTCTCACAGCAAGATTAGACGGGAACGGGACTATAATTCGCTCGAAATGGCTTGGACATTCCCAATGTTCAAAAACGAGTCGCCAGGTGCTCGGGCTGCTCACTCCTGCGACATAGTGGGCAATGCGCTCTACATCTTCGGAGGGTGGAACGGAAAGAAGGCACTGAATGACCTGCATGTGCTGGACACAGAGGAAATGCAGTGGATGGAGCCCGAGGCCACTGGCCGCATCCCCGCCTGCAGAAACAACCACACGACCGCAGTAGTAGGGTCGAAGATCTACGTGCACGGAGGACATGACGGCACTCAGTGGCTCGCAGACCTGTACGTGCTCGACACCAGCACTCTCATCTGGGCGAAACCCAACATATCCGGCACTGCGCCCTCCGCCCGGGCCTGCCACACCATGAGTCGCATTGGTCGCAAGCTCTTCCTCTTCGGCGGCTACGACGGCTTCAAGTGCTTCAACGATATTGACGTCTTGGACTTGGACACTATGACCTGGCTGCAGCCTTATGTAGAAGGACAAGTGCCTTTGGCGAGGAATGCACATACGATGACGGTGGTGGGAAACAGACTTCTGCTGTTCGGGGGACATAGCGGCAATAAGCATCTCAAGGACTTGCACATTCTGGACACGGAGACTATGGCCTGGACTGAGCCGGAAATGACAGGGGCGCCTCCCAAAGGCCTCAGAGGCCATACAGCCAACCTTATAGGCGAGAAAATTTACCTCTTTGGGGGATACGATGGACGGGGCAGGTCCAACGACCTCTATATTCTACACGCGGAAAGCCTGATCTGGACTCACCCAATAGAGGGCGAAAGGGCTCCTGCAGGCAGACAGAGACATACAGCCTGTTCTGTGGGGAATAAATTCCTGTATATCTTCGGAGGCTTCGATGGGAATAAGTGGCTGAACGATATATACATATTAGACGTGGGAAGACTGGAAGCCAGCGAAATCCAAGGAGAAGCCGTATCCACCCTCCTTGCCAACCTCAAAAAACTCATCAACAACCCTCTTTTCTCCGACGTCAAGTTCCTCATAGATGGTCGGGAACTGCACGCTCACAAGGCCATCCTAGTCTCCCAATGCCAACACTTCAACGCTATGTTCCTATGCGGCATGAAGGAAACTCACCAGAGCGAAATCGTGATTCAGGACTGGGGCTACACACCCTACCTCAACATGATGGAGTTCCTGTATACAGGGAATATCGGCAGCTTCACCCAGGGCTGTGCAATGGACTTGATAGGACTAGCAGACGCATACGGACTCGAAGGACTCAAGAAACTGTGCGAAAATACACTTGTGCACAACGTTACGCTTGAAAACGTCTGTCAAACGCTAGTGATTGCGCACCGCTTCTCCGCACTTGAGCTGAAGAAGTTCTGCATGGCCTATATAGTCAAGCACTTCGACCTTATCAACAACACGCCCGCCTTCGAAAGTCTGGAAGAGGTTCCGAACCTGCTGATCGAAATCACTCGAGCGGTCTTCGCTAAGCGAGACTTCTAGCTTTAGCGATGGCTGTGAGTAGACTTGGCGGCTTCTATATACTACAGTAATGCCTTCCTCAGTACTCCCTGCAGACTGAATAGCTCGAAACAGCAATAATGGCAGACCCAGGAAAGCCGAAGCTGCACTACTTCCCCTACTCCGGCCGAGCAGAAGTGCTGCGCATGGCAATGCAGTACTTCGAGCTGGACTACGACGAGGAAGTAGTGTCTTCACAAGCGTGGGTTTCCTTAAAGCGCAGCGGAAACTACGAATTCGCCCACCTCCCGATGCTGGAAATCCAGGGAAAACGCCTCGTCCAGACCTCAGCTATCCTCCGCTACCTCTGTCAGACTAATCACGCATACAGCACTTCCACGGACCAAATCGCCCAAATCGAAGCTATCGTCGAACTGCACTCCGATATACAGGAACAGACCCTGCCTTTGATGCTCCAAGACAAACTCACTGAAGCTAAAGCCTGGTACGAGGTGCATATGCCAGAGCAGTACTTCCCTATGATAGAGAGACTGCTGGAGGCTAATGGTGCGGGGCAGGGGAAGTACTTCGTAGGGTCGACAGTCACAATGGCGGATTTCGTGATGTTTGAGTTCGGCTTTGATGCGTTTCAGCGCTCACAAATGGAAGATTTGGGAGTCAAATTCGCGCAAATTGCGCCTAAATTCTTCGCCTTTCTGGCCTCTTTCAAAGAGCAAAAGCAGAGTCTGAAGCGGTACATGAGTGAGCATAACGATAAGCCCGTCTAATAGGTAGAGAAATGTGGGCGTTGCTATTACTCCGACTAGTACTCGGCTGTCCCAAGTTCCAATGCAACCCACCAAACTCTCCCTACCCTCTAAGCAGCGGCATTTGCTCCTATTTCGATGGTAATGACTACTACTTGCAGGGCTGTGAAGAGACAATGACTTGCCCTGGTGCACTGATGTCCTCTCCTGGGATCATCAATTGCGCCTTGAGAGCATCGAACCTAACCTTGCAAAGCAGGGCAGGAGACCCGTGCTATAGTGATTATGACTGCGAGGCGAGTGGTCTCGGGACGAACAAGCAATGTGTGCAGGGAAGGTGTAAGGGCAAGGAATTGGGAGGGGATTGCAGGACTGCAGGGACTAGTGAGTGTGTGCCGGGACTGTTTTGTCTGGGAGGACTGTGTGTCAAACAGCGAGACTCAGGCGGAGTATGCGCCTCTGACTACATGTGCAAAGAGGGATACGGCTGCAACACAGGCAAATGTCTGCCCTACTTCAGTCTAACCACAGGGAGCACTGTCTCCGACTGCTTCAATTACATCAGTTTCTTCTGCCAAACCGGCTCCTGTGCAAAGGGCAAATGCCTAAGTCTCATAGTGAATGTGAATTTCCTGCCTCAGACCTGCGAAAGTTCCAGTGACTGTGTGGGCGTTTCCCTGGACAACCCCACCGTTTCCTACCCTGGGGCCTGTTCCTGCGGCCGCAATGCGGAGGGCTGGAGCTTTTGCAATCCTTTTTCAGGCGATAATCCCGGAGAAGAGTACATTGCAGCGGCCAGAGGCCTGGTTGCCTCTAACATCACAGAGATCTGCAATGCTGCGAGTAGGTTTGGCTGGAGTTGTCTCAGGTATTCGCAGGGGGAGGCGGGGTCTCGGTTCCTGGTGGCGCAGAAGTACTACGGCAGCTATGCGCAGGTCCTTTTCAATGATATGTGTGTGAAAGAGACATACACGCAAGACTACTGGTCCCTTTCCAGCTCTCTCAGCCTGCTCCTTTCCCTCCTTTCCCTACTCTAATACCAGTCCTTCCTCTATTTAACTGCAGTTCTCCACACAGAGAGGAGACAGCGTCTCTCCAAGAGGCGCCTTAGTCTAAGGAACTGCTCATTGACTCTGCCTCCGAGGGAAACTCCTCCTCATCCGACTCTGCAGGGTTGCCCAGGAAGTGAGAAGTCCTTTGAATCGACGATAATTCGTCAAATATGCGCTGGGTATTGCGTTCCAGCGGGTTGGGGAGTTCATGCAGGGATGACTCCGGGGTGTCCTCACTCTCCTCAGGGACCAGCGCAGCCTGCAGAGAGGCTTGCGAACTAGTCACAAAGGAAGGAGATGACGTCTGTTTCGGTCGATTTGGAGAATACGCGAGCATCACAGGCAGCCGCAGTCTGTAGCGGGGAGTGTCTGGCTTGGCAGCAGGTGCCTTGCGCACAAGTTTGCTCTGCAGCCACTCTTGGTATCTGGCTTCTATAGCCTTTTGCCGACTAGACACCTGAACCGCTTCCACCCTGGCTTGCTGCTTTTTAAGCCCGCGCTGCTGGGCTTCCTGTATCTTCTGGGTTTGCAGCTTTCGCAGACTGCCCTGCAGCCACGCCTGGTACGCCGCTGCCCCCTTTTCCTGCCTTTCCCTCCTCTCCGCCTCCTCCCTTTCCGCCCTCTGCCTGCTCGCACTACGCCTTTCCAGTGCTTCTTTTCTCTTAGCGGCCTCCCAAAGGGCGAGTTTGTGGGTGGTTTCGAGCTCTTTGTGGCGGGTTTGGGAGAGCTGGGGCTGGGGGGCTTGGTCGGAGGAGTGGAGGGAACGCAGAAGTTTGGACTTTATGCGGGTTTCGGCTTCTTTGCGCTCTTTCCAGTCTTCGTAGGAGAGCGGGCGGGATTGGGAGCGGGTCGTAGCGGCTGACAGTCTTTCTGCCAATTTCTTCCCATCAGACCACTGAAACTCCTCCAAATCCTGCATTTCCAGCCTCAGTACTTCCGAGTTATCGAATCCGAACCTCGTCCCAGTCCTCAGCCTGTCCCTCACGACCTTATCCACCCTGTACTCCCGCACATCCAAGGCGGAAGCCCTGGAACTCAGCTGTTGTTGCTGCAAGGCTCGCATGTATTCTTCGCTGGCGAGGCGTTTGGGCGTGGCTGTGGCTCTTTCCAGGTCCTAGCTGGGAGGTACGACTGAGCAGATGCTGTTGTAGACGGCGGTGCTGAGGTCGCCGACTCGCAGGGTAGACATTTCTTTACTCTGTTGATACCGCTTTTCTATATGGGAGATTGAACTGGGAAAGCGGACTCAATGGACTATTGACGGATGTATATATATACCCCAAACGTGGTGACCCTAACACCCAGTTCTCCCAATCAATATTAGAGACTAAAGCAGCAGCTGGAGACTAATAATGGAGGGCTTCAGTCGTTCAGAAGCCGCCGAATACGCCAAACGCACCGGCCTCCACGCCAAAACCCGCACCGCCCTGCTAACCCGCCTGCAAGCCGCAGGCTGCCCCGCCCACAGTCTCGTCCTTCTCCAAGGCGCCAGCGAAGCCGCCCTCCTCGACACTGACACCGACCTCGCCTTCGTGCAGGACAGCTACTTCCACTACCTATTCGGAGTGGAAGTCGGAGGGTGTGTGGGGGTCGTTAGTGTGGATACAGGGAGAGTGGATTTGTTCGTCCCGCAGCCCAATCCGGACCTTGGGATTTGGTTCCCTTTGCCGACTTTGGAGGGACTGAGGGAGAAGTATGGGTATGAGACGCATTGGAAGGCGGATTTGATGCAGGTTCTCAGCTCTTTGCAGGCGGAGGTCATATACGTCAATAAAGGCGTCAATTCCGACAGCGGATCCGCCCTTCTTTCTTACATGTCTCCCAGCGACCTCCCAGGCTTCACAGTGAACGAAGACTTCCTGAACCCGATCCTCGCAAACTGCAGAGTTTTCAAGCTGCCAGAGGAAGTGGCGATCCTGCGCCAGGCCGCCCTCGCAGCCAGCACCGCCCAACTCGCTGTAATGCGCCGCTGCTCCCCAGGCCTACACGAGTACCAACTAGCTGCAGAGTTCCAGTATGTACTGGCGAACTGGCAGCAGACTTTGGCCTTTTGTTCGATTTGCAGTGCTGGGCCGCATGCTGCCATTTTGCACAATATGCACCAGGATGGGAAAATCGGGGAGGCGGAAATTGTGGTTTCGGACCAAGGGAGTAGTCTGTATGGGTATAAGTCGGATATAACGATTGCCTTTCCGGCGAATGGACACTTCAGTTCGAGGCAAAGGGCGATATATGAGGCAGTGCTAGATGCGCAGTCCTCAGTAAAAGCCGCTGCAAAGCCGGGAGTGGCCTGGACGGACATGCACAAATTGGCAGAAATGCGGATCCTCACCCACCTCCACTCCCTCGGCCTCGTCCACGGCGACCTGGACTCCATGCTCGAAGCCCGCGTAGGCGGCCTCTTCATGCCCCACGGCCTCGGCCACTTCCTAGGTCTGGACACCCACGACGTAGGGGGCTATTTCCACTGTGAAGGGAGAATACAGCAGTTAGGCCTACGGTCCTTGCGGACTCGTAGAGTACTGGAGGCGGGTATGTATATCACTGTGGAGCCGGGGTGCTATTTCATTGATTTCCTGCTGGATAGAGGCTTGCAGGACCCTGGGCAGAGCAAGTACTTGGTGGCGGAGAAGATAGCGGAGTATAGAGGGTTTGGGGGAGTGCGGCTGGAGGACGATATGCTGATAACAGAGACCGGAAACGAAATCCTCAGCAACGTGCCCAGGACAGTCGAGGACATCGAATCCGTCCTAGCCGGGGGCAAATGGCCCCGAGACTAGTCTAGCCTCATTATAGCATAGGCCTGCGGAAACTTTGCTAGCTCACTCTATTTCCTGTCTCAGTACTAATAACCTCCCACACCTAAGGCTTCCGTATGTGCAAGTAGCCCTGCTAATTGCAATGTGTGCATTTAGGTGACTTGGTCCTTTGTTAATACCAGCCCAAGTTAGAAAATGGGATTTCACGAGTTGAAGCGAGAGTTCTCCCTGCGCACGCACTTTCTCCGCTTTATCAGTGGACTGTACAGCAACTCCTCACTACTCAGTGAAACCACAGAAGCGCGCACTTTGCACCTAGTGTTCCTGTACGTCCGCTGGCTGCTCCAAATGCTGCTCTTCATCCAATACTCCTCCCGCCAGTCCACGCCGCTCGACGAGTGGTTCTGGTTCCTCCTCACCTTCACTCGTCCCGACTCCCTCCTCAGCAACCTGAGCGCGGCCTACGTGTGGTTCTTAGTGGTGTGTGCGGGAGTGCTGCTGTGCTGGGGTCTGTTTCTGCTGTTGTTCGCTATGGAGTGCATGGGTAGAGGAGACTGCCGCTTGGCGAGGACAGTGCTGTTGGCGGTGACTAATAGTCTGGTCTTTGCTATGACAATTCCCTGTTCCAACGCGCTTTTAACAGTTTACTTCGAAAACGACACTCGCTTTGGCAAGGGCTTTTCCCTCGACATAAGAGCCTGGGGCCGGGTCTGGGCGCCCCCCCTGTACTGCCTAAATATGCTGTATATCACCATTGTCTATGTGGGCAATTATGAGTTCGACCAGTTCCAGGCCAATAAGATGGGCAAAAGCGAACTGATGCAGGATTATATGTTCATTGTGCTCACGCAAGTCACCATTTGGTCGTACTACCTCTTTTCCCCCAACCACTACTACCTGCACCTCCTAGTAGTGGGCTTTTCCTCCTTCCTCTCCACCTTCCGAGTGCTGACTCACCTTCCTTTCTACGGAACAGCGTACAACTTGATGTTTATATGGTCCAGAGGGGCGTTGGGACTCAGCTGTTGCGGCTTTTTGGTGAGTTTTTGGCTGGATTCGCCGCTTTGTGGGCTGATTTTGACGTTTACGGTGTCGGTTGGGTGGTTTGTGTGGGTGAAATTGTGGTTTGAGGGGTATTATAAGGCCACAATTAAGCGATATTGGAAGGGAATAGGCGGAAATATGGCTGATTTTCAGTGGGAATTGGGAATTCGGAGACTTTTTGCCCAAATTTACGAGACTAATGACGTTGACAAAGCCTCGGAACTGATTTTCATCATAAATTCCGCATTGATTAATCCCAAACGCCGCAATAAAGTGCGTATTTTGCTTTTCAAGCACTTCCTGCTCCTACACGTGCTTGATGACGAGCGAGGCGCCAACATCTGCCTGAGTCTGACCCAACTCCACCCCAACAGTCCCGAGGACTGCTACCTCACCACCAAGTACGCACAGGACCGCACCCGCCGCTCCCACTTGGAAGAAGTCCTGTACTTCCGCTACCTCGAGGAAATGAATACACTCAAGGGAAAGGACCAAGAAGTGTGCGCCATGCTGGGGAAGGTGTGGAGGGAGTTGGGCTCTTTGAGGCCGGATCGCAGCAAAATCGTCACTTTGGCGTATAAAGCGAAGGCGAAAATTACAAATGTGGAAAATGATTTTCGGAAATTGGCGAAATTTTTCCCGTCTTCAAGTGAATTATACGAGTTCTACAGTGAGTTCTCCGAGCAGATTTGCTGCGACTTCGACCAAGCGAAGTTCTGGAAAGCCAAGGCAATCTCCTGCTCCAAGGACAAGAAAGGCTCCAAGGACGACTCCGTGAGTTTCTTCGACCCCTCCACCTGTGTCCTCCTCATAGACATGCAACCTGCCAGCCTGGGAGTCATAGCCTACATGAACTCCGCAGCCGCCAAAGTCCTTGATTACGACCTGCACAGTGGGGTTTCCAGCAAAATCACAGGTGTTATTCCGCCGCCGTATAGCCATTTCCATGCGAAATGTATGAACAGGTTTATGTCCTCAGGAGCCAATTTGGACCTAAATCACCCGGAAATGCTGCCGTTAGTGGGCTCCAAAGGCAGCCTGATCTTCACTAATGCAAGGCTATTCCTGACCTGCCACAACGGATTCCCGCTGATTGCGCTGGCTTTTAAGCCTTTGCAGTACCTGCGGGAAGGCGCACTCCTTTCCCCGGACTGCGTAGTCGAGTGCCACACTGCCGACCTGCCGCAGCGGCTGATGGACAGCAGCGACTACGTCCTAAAGGGACAGAATTTGAACGCTTTACGGCCTACATTTACTGAAAAAAGGTCAATTGAAGGCGAATCAAGGCCCTTTTCCCTGTACTCCAATCGCTCATATATCGGCAAATTCGACTATTCGCTCTTCGGCCGCCAGCGAGTTTTCTTCTTCTTCCTGTTCCTATCCGGTGATTTCCACTCAGATGCGGACTTTTCGAACTGGAAGGCGCAGCTAGCGAGCGACAACATCAGTTTCTGCCTCAGTTCGTCACGGGATAGACGGAGAGTTAGCATTTTGGAGGAGGTGGCGGTTGTCCCTGTGGACGATGAGGATGTGAACCCGCTGCTAATGCCTGTGAGGACGGCGTCGAAACTGTCCTTTAATGCTTCTTCGAGGGACAATTCGTCTAACGACTCTTTAATCCGTCTTCGCCATTTGAACAAATGCGAAGCGGACCTGCGCCGCGGCCGGCTCTACTGCCAACTCACCACAGTCCTCCTAGCCGCTGGCTTCCTAGCTGCCAACACTGTCCTAGCCTACCTCCTGAACAGCCAAGCCAACCACCTCTACCAGACCAACGAAATCGACTCTGTGGCGGCTAAGCAAATCTACGCAGGACAGCTGGGCTCCAGTGCTCTGGGCGTCTGGTTCAACTACACTCAAGAGTCCACAGACCTGCTAAAGGGCAATTTGAACCTATTCGTGGGGCAACTGCAGCAGGCCAATGCTCGCATTTGGGACGAAATCGCCAATGTAAATAGTCCGGAATACGAAGATTTCTGCCTAAATCGGCCCATTTCGACCTGGGAACTGCTGGAAGGGGAAATTGTGTATAGAGAACGGACTCTAGTGAATGCGATATCGAAGTTAGTGGACGAGGTAAGGAGTAGGTAGAGTTTAGCCTTGCAAGCCGCCTTTAATAGCACTGTTTTGCCTGTTTCCAAGGTGTTTTATGTGTATCGCAATGGCAGAGGAGAGACTAATATGGCTTTGGACCGGGCCAAAACCATATATAGCACTAGTGAAACGAACCAAATTAACCGATTTCTGGACTATATTGCCATTTTGCAGGGTGCTTTGCTCTTATTTCTACTAATTATCAGCATTTCAGTGCTTTTTCTCGCAATTCGCCTAAACACCACCCTGAAGGATATATCCACCCTCCTTTTCAACTACAATTCCACTGTATATGTGGAACAATTGGCGAGAATGACGGAAAGACTGAGGGAAAAGTACGGAAACGAGGAGTATTTGGCGATTAGTGAGGCGGCTAGGAAGAGTAGACCTGTGGAAATGCTGTTTCGGCCTGCTGGGTACCTGGCTGCGGCTTTGGCGCTGCTGTGGGCTTTTTGTGCGTTGTTCTACTTGACGTTCCACTTCGAACTAATGGCCGCACTCTCCCACCAGCTGCAAGCGAACCCCAAAGTAATCACCCATGACTCCACTCGCCTAGTGAACCTCATCAACATCGGCTCTCTCACCTTCGAGAACTTCTTCCAGGGATACGGTATGTCCGCCTCTCTTCTCGTCCCTTCTCATACCCTCACTATTGCCTACCCTTTAGCTGTGAAGGCCGCGACTGGCCGGATGAAGGCTGCTTCTGCTGCATTACTGGACCTGGCTTTGAATGGATTCACCCTCAACTCCGCGCACTTTGAGTTCGCGTTTGAGAGGACGGATTTGAGCAGTGCAGTGTTCAAACATGGGTATAGGGCTGGATCTCAAGTGTTGCTGTATGATACGCTCTTTTGTCTGAATGCAGGGATAGAGGAGTGCGGGATTATTATCCGTGATTTGTTCCACACCTATGTGGAACTAGCAGTCCGGTCTCTCGACATCTCCCATTACTATCGAGAGGACGGGCTAGACCGAATTACACAGCTATTGGCCACAATAAACAGTCTGCTGGCCTTTTGCTCGGTCCTAATTGTTCTCAGTTGCGTCCTTTTCCTGCTTTTCCTGCTTCCTGCTGTGCATTGCAGAGCTACAGGTCTGGTCAAACTCGCGACTTTTATCAAGATTCCGCCGAACAACGAGTCTCAAAGTGCTGAAATCCGCCCTTTAGAGTCCAACTTCTCCCTCTCTTAGTCCATTTTCCGCCTAATAGCCTCTGGTATGGAAACAGGCCTGGGTATGACTGTGCTGCTCGTGCGGATATTGGCTGCGAGGAGTCCTGCCAAGCCGATTTGCACGTTTATTGGGCTGATTGTGGGGTTTGCGCAGCTGATTACCCTGCTGCTACTGCTAGCGCCTGTGAATGACCAATTCACGCACTGGTCGATGCTGCTGGCCTTTCCTTTCCTTCAGCTTTCGGTGCAGGTAACCGTCTTTTTGAGGGATAATTTGGCTCCTTGGCCGTCTATTTCCGCCTATCTCTGCACCAACTGCACCGACTTGTTCCTCTGGACTTTCCTCCTCTCCTGCTCTGCCCTGCTCCTCACCTTCTCCACTCTCAACCGAGCCAAGAGCTACAGCCGTCTTTCCGTCTTCAACTCCATCTGCATCCCAGACGCACCTCTAGCAGTTTCCGCCCTGTTCTGCCAATGGTCCAGCGGGGAAAGCTACTGGAACGCCACTTTCAGCTTCGCGACCTCTATGCAGTGGACCGTCTTTTCCCTCATTGCGCCTGCGATCTTCCTATCCGGGCCGAACCACGCCCGCTTCCTATGTGAGAATGAATACAAAGACAGCTTCTATGAGTGGGAGTTCATGGTGAAGGGGGAACTGGTGGCAGTGGTCTATTTCGAGCACTTCGCAAGTGTGTGGTTTCAGGAAACGCCCGGCTTAAGGGTGGTTTTGCTGGTTTTCATGTTATATGTGTTTAAAAAGCTACAGGAGATATACTGGCCGTACAGACTCAGAGAGGCGAATGTGGTGGCTGAGGACTGCTTCTGGAGTGCGATTTTGGCGGTGGTTTGGAGGTGGGTCCAGCAGCAATGGATTTTGTATTTAGCGGTGCTCCTGCCCTGCAGACAGCTTTGGCTACTGCGTACTCTTGTCCGCGCCAAGCAGACTTAGTAGTCCTAATTCCTAGTTTTACCAAAGGCTCAGAACTGCGCTGTCTCCCTTGAAAAATGAAGAAATCCGCAAGTGGACAGTTCCCTGTGCTGCTCAAGTCCCACTCCCAACTGCCCAGTCGGCCTCTGCAGCGCGTGCCTAGTCTGGGCGAGGCTGCCTGGCGCTGCGGGTCCTACTGGTCCAACTCCGGCCTCAGCAACTCCACACTCAAGCCGCCTCGCTCCAATTCCCACCTTTCCGCGTCCCTCCCTATGCCTGCACCTCATAGCATTTATGACGATTTGAAGCCTGCAAGGCTGGAAAAGAGCTTCTACTCAAACATCGCAACCACTGAAGAAGCCGAAGTCACCCACACCAACCTTTCCATGATGAACGTCCACTCCACCTCTTACGACCCTGTGACTCACGTGGTCCGCAGACAGCCAGGCCCCCGGCAGACGAAGTCCCTCAAGGGAGTAGGCTACGCCTATCACAAGCACATGAGGAGTGCAGGGGGGAACCAAGGCTTCATACAGGCGTTTGAGCGGAATCCCAAGGCGTTCTATCGGAGGTCGGGGGAGTTTTCCAGGTTTGAGGAGTTGGTGGTGAAGAGTAGGGCCAGGTAGACTTATAATGGTGGTTTGGCTGCTTTGCTTAGCGCTCTTTGCGAGTGCGCAGACTGCCAAGTTCCCACATTCGGAGGAGTTGATGGCTGCGATTTTGGAGGGGCAGGACCAGCCGCAGACCAATATAGAGGCGAAGGACGCTTTGTTAGGGCCCAAAGGAATGCTGGAAGCGGACTTCGCAATGCCACTAGTTGCTGCCCTGGTAGTGCTCTTTGGCCTGGGGGCCTGTGTGTGTCTGGCGCAAGGGAAAAGAATGCAGCAGAGAGAGGTGTTCGACGGCTTTGTGCGACTTGACGCTTAGTAATAGCAGTAAACGCACTATTTGGGGAAATTTAGGAAGGAATTGACTATGACAAGAGCAGAAGTCAATGCGAATTCTTCTTTACTAAGACTTTTCGCACTGCAATTCCCTTCATCTACACAAGTCCAACACAGTCCGGATTCCACCCTTTGTATGAGCGAAATCCGGAAATCAAGCAACTCTATCAAGTTCACTCCCAGACTTACACAAGAATTAGCCTTTTCCATACATTTCCCATCAAATCGCAAAGAACACGCTCAAATTTGCTACTAGAATTCTGGTCCATTTCTTTTAACCCTAACATAAACTCCCTAGTTCCTAGCTCTTACCCTCAGCCATCCACCCAATAAACATGCAGTCTGAGGGTCTGCGTTGCCAGTACTGCGGCTCCCTAGGCAGTCTGAGTTGGTGTCTGTGCACCTTCCCACTGCCTGTGCTGTGCGCCTCCTGCTTCCAAACCCATCGTAAAGGGCCGGATTTCCACTACGCCCTGAAAACCGACTCCTCCGTCATTGTAAACAGGGAAAACTTCGACCATTGGCAGAAGTGGCTATTGGCTTTAAGCCGCGCGCAAATGCTGCTAAAGGGGAATCACCGGCTTTTGTCCCTATTCGAGGAGCAGTTCAAAGGGATTGAGAGCGAAATGGAAAGCCAGCAAAGGTGGCAGGAGCTGCGGCAAAGCCTGATCGCCTACACCCAGCAACTCAGTGACAGGATTCGCAGCAGTATCGACTTCGCGATTAATGAAACTACAGAAAAGGCCACTGACTTTTGTCCGTATTTCCAGTCTCCGCTGTCTTCGCTGATCTGGTTTACGGCCTCTCAGAGGAAAACGACTGGTTTACTATTTGATGAGTTGATCCCGGACCTGAGTGTATCCCCCGGAACTCAGCTGAAACCAACCGAAATCAGTGAGTGGAAAGCGAATGGACTTGAGGAAAACGTGGAAATGCCGGAGAAGGGGAGTAGGGAGCAGCAGGAACGGCTGAAAGCGGAGCTGGAGGATGCACATGCAGTCAACATCAAGCTGCAACAAGCCTTGGAAACACGCGAAAAGCGGCTTCAAGAGACCGAACTCAGGTGCAAACAGCTCCAGTCGAGCCTGGAAGAACGCATCAAGATCCTCAAAATCAACAGGGAAGACTTAAAGCCCAGCCTTGGCAACTTGTTCCCTACTCAGTCGCCTGAATACATCGCTCCCACAGTGTACCAAAACCCAGTCGATTCCGACTACGGCCAGCCTCCTATTGAGCCCCCTGACTACCCGGCTCCTTCCTATGTGAGGAAAGCCGCAGTTGAGATTAGGCCGCCAAAGACCTGCTTTATGCGCTATTACCACGGCAGGAGGGCTGCCGTTCAAGCCCAGCACCCCAACTTGACCAGCAATGAAGTGAGCCGCATCCTTGGGGACGAGTGGAACAAACTCACGAACGTGCAGAAGGCGCAGTATCAGGAAATGTATAGAAAGGAGAAAAGCGTGTATAATGGAGATGCGACCAGGAAGAAGCAGAAAAGAGAGGAAGGTGGGACGGAGACGTAATTAGGTCGCTTTTAGGATGTGGGGTTTTAGGTGTTAGGCGATTTGCAGCTTTCAGACATCCTCAAATAAGCAATAATTGCGAAGTTAGGGGTTGGAGGGGTTTCGCTGAAATCTGGATATTGGAGATTTGTGCAATTCTGAGTGTGGCGATTTTACCAATTGTAATACATTTTCCTATATATTGCGGGATGCAGCCCTCTCCCTTAGCATAATAATATCAGGGATGTCCAACGCTCCTTGCAGTTCCTGCTTCTCCTGTGCCGCCTCTTCCTGCTGCGCCTGCTCCTTCCCCCCTATCCCTCTCTGCGCCCGCTGTCTCCCCAAGCACTTGCAGTCCTCTCAGCTTTTCCACTACTCCCTACCCCTTAGTGCTTCGACAAGTATAGGCAGGGACAACTTCGACTACTGGCAGGATTGGCTATATGCGCTGAACCGGGCGCAAGGTGCAATGAAGGACAATGAAGAGCTTTTCTTGGTCCTGAAGGAGAAGGCCGAATTGGCAGTTGAGGAAATCCAGCTAGGCAGGGCGGGTCGACTGGATGAGTTGAGGGAGTTCGTTACTGGTGTGTATGAGCAGGTGAAAAGATTGGTGAGTGCTGCGATTGCGGAAACTACGGAGTTATCGACCAGTAAAGACCCTCAATTCGAGTCTCCGCTCTCGGAACTGATATGGTGCTCCGCACACAGCAACAAAGCAGTGAACCTCAAACTCTTCGACACTCTCCTAGCACAAATCCTCACCTCTCCTCGTTCCCAGCCCAAACTCATCCCCAAAATCTCTCGCAAATCCGACGACTCCCGAGTCACGGCAGCGGAAGAAAGGGTAAAAGAATACGAACGCGAAATGATGAGTCTGCACAGTCAGCTGCAAGACTGCGAACAGTCCTTGCTCGCGAAGCAAAGCGAAATCGAGAAATTAAACAATCTCTTGATGGTGAAAAGTCGCAAGTTGGAGTCCTACACGCAAAAAAACCGGGCTTTGGGCACTCAAACGAAGCGCGCAAAAAGCAGACTGCAGAAGATATTGGAGAGAACTGGGCTTGCGGAGCAGTTGTCAGTGGATGACTTATTGGGCATTGTCGAGGACTATAAGCCGCTAGACCCCGCCCCTGAGCCGACCCTGCAGCCTCCTTTCCCCGCCCCTGCCGACTCTCCCAGACTGCCCAAGTCCAACTTCTTCCACTACTACAAAGAGAGACAGCCCGCCATCAAGGCCACACACCCTGGGATTTCGAGCAACGAGGTGAGTGCGATCATTGGGAAGGAGTGGGGAAGGATGAGTGAGGATATGAAGGACCGCTATACTGACCTGCACAGGAGAGACAAGGAAAGATTCAGGGACGAAATCAGAGCACAGAACTAGAAATTCAGTTTTTTCATAGTCTAAAGGACACTAATACGGTCGATTTTCCCTTCTGATGGATCTAGAGGAGATACTTTCCCTGTCCATTGCCTGGATAATATGGCGGTTCCTGCATTTATCTGCCCCAACTGCAACATCTCAATGGCGACCCTGGCCTGCATCTGTCACTACCCCCCTCCCCTGCTCTGTCCTGACTGCTCACTTCCCCACTGCCAAGTCAGCGGCCTCCACTTCGCCTTCCCTATCAGCGTCACTCAGTACATTAGCAGTGGGAACTTCCTGCAGTGGCAGGAGTGGATGTGGGCTTTGAGGCGGGAGCAGGTGGAACTGGCTGGGAACTTGGAGGCTGCGGATAGGCTGGAAGCCACTGCGAAACTCGCATTCGAGCAGTTATTTGCCCAGCTGGAAACTGCGAAAAACGCAATAATGGACTCAATAACGAGACTGAAAACTGCCCTTTTCGACCCAATTCAGCAGGCAATTTCCGAAACAACTGCCAATTCCGGCCTCTCCAACCCCACTTTCCAACAGTCCCTCTCCCCTCTCCTATGGAGCAGAGCCTCCAGCCCAGTCCCTACCTCCAGCTTCTCCCTGTTCCACCATGATTTCTACATGTCCGCAGAGCTGGATATGAGCCAGTTCCTAGGCTTTTGCATTACCCCGCTTTCGGAATGTGTGCCCAGGGACTGTGCGGTGGATATGCCCTTTTGCCCTTTGCAAGGAGTGCGGAAGGAGAAAAAGGCGATGGAGTTGGGGTATATGAGGCGGTTTGAGGAGATGGAGGGGGAAAAGGCCACTTTTCTGCAGCTGTTAAATGAGAAAAATAGGACTATTGCGGAATTGCAGGGCGCAAATGAGTTACTATTAAATCACTGTCTCAAGCCTGCCTCATATACCCCCCCAAGTTCCCATTCCAAATCATATAAAAGACACAAAAAATCGCATAAACGCAATAAATCCTTCGAATCAAGCCAATCCAAAGCACCTAACAACTGCCTCACCTGCAAAAAGCCGCTTCCTGACTTAGTAATTGCCTGTCCAGCCCACTGCCAATGTGAAGACTGCGCAGCAGTGCCCATCCTCACCCAGCACCGAACCACATGCCTAATCTGCCAAAAGCCCTATTATATACAGGACTTAGCAGGGCTTTTTCGCCACTTGTATGGAGTTTGCTGCCACTGTGGAGGGCCGTTTCGCCGGGAAAAGGGGAGGATGCAGCGACACTGTGGGAACTGTGTGCAAGTGGAGGCGGGACATTGCTGGGTTTGTGAGACGCAGAGGAAGGATGTGATTGTTATAGACGAGAAAGAGGGTAAGTCTGTGGAAAGGACTCAGTGAATTCTTAAATTAGACTACAATTAGAGCAATATTAGCCTGCTTTGTCCCATTTCCCCCAATCCTCGATGTGCTTGACACTAGTCACTTGAGTTACTGTGGGTTAAAATAGAATGTGGTGCTGCTCCAAGACCGCTGTCAACTCTCGCAGTACTTTGCGGAGGAGACCGACTCTTACAGCGGGCACTATGCACGTCCTATCCCTGGCTCACAGGAGGTGGGCTGGAGTGAAGGCAAGGACTATAACCTTATGGAAGAAAGAAACGCAAAAGACAAAGATTCGACCGGAAGCCTTAGAGGGTGCAAAGCGCCTGGAGCTGTGGTTCCGAGAAAGAGGCGGAAAAGCCGTATTCGAGACAGTGAAAGCAGCGAAAAATCGACTAATTGCACTTGGAAAAGTGATGAGACTTCGCGAAAAAAGGGAAATTTTGGGGGATTTCGCACAGTGGAAAAGGAAAAATCGAACGAAACGAAGGGAAAAGACCCTGTGGAAATCCGCTTTTTCGGAATTAAGCAAATTCGCACGAAGAAAGCAGAAATCCGCATTGGGAAATCGGCTAAATTGCTGGAAAGAAGCGACTTTTCACCAGAAAATTAGCACAGAAGACAGGCTTGTAGAAGGCGGAATGCGACTGGCAGTAGTGTGCAGTCTGCAAGGGAAAGCTGCAGCTCTAAACGGCCTGAAAACAGCTTTTCAGAGGGATAAAGGGGGAAAATGGATCCGAAGGCTGTGGATAGAGAGGGAAAAAGCGGGAATTAGAGGGAAAATTAGGCAGTGGAGAAGGAAAACTGAGTCAAAATCGCTGTTTGCAAAAGGCCAAAAAGCCGTAAAAATGCTTAAATTTGCGATTTCCGTGTCTGTGGCTCGGAAAGTCGAAAAATCCGCAATTTTCCGAAAATTCGCGACTTTGCCTTTTCCTGCCCATAAAAAAGCCTTAAATTTCCGTCCTAAAGTCTCAATTCAGTCCAATTCCCTGCTAATTTCCCACTTTCAGCCCCTTTCCAAACCCCTGTTTTCTCCCTTTATTTTGAGGGAATTGCAGGATTCAGAGGCTAATTTGCCCCTTTTTAGCACCGAAAAGCTGAGTGTGAAGTCAGCTCTGCTGGCCTTAGCCTCCCATGCAAGGCAAAAACCCGCGGAAATGATCAGAAAGTGGCGAAATGCGGTTAAAACTGATATATCGGAGCTGAATTTCCGGTTTAGACTCTATGATCGCCTGGGGAAAGTGTCCCAAAAGCGGGGTTTGAGGCATTATTTTGCAGTTTGGAAGAGAGAAAACTACAAAAACCGCCTGCAAATCTGCTTCCGAAGGATCGCTTCCTACTCCCATTTCGCAGTTGCCCGCAGTTTCAGCGTCTGGAGAACCCGCCAAGCCTCTGAAAGGAGCCGAGTCGTCGCCCTGGGTCTGAAATTCCAAAGGCAGTTGCTAGCGCTGGTCGCCCAGAAAGCCCTTCCGTCCCTGGCTCCAGCCCACACCCGAGTCCGCCTGCAGTTTCTGGCCTTACTGCTGGGCAAGAGAGTCGCAGGCAGCTTTGCGGTGTGGAAAACTCACACTAATTGCAGGAACTTGCAGGAAGTCAGGGCGGTTTCGCAGATCCAGGGAGTCAGACACTTCCTAACCACTATGAAAAGCAGGAATTTGGCAGGTTCCTTTGCTCGCTATAGCCACAAAGCCAGGCTTAAAGGCAGAATTAGCCGCTTTCTCCATACATTCCTCAGGAAAAATCACCAATTTCGGATGAAAACTGCACTTTCTGCATGGAAGGGACTCATTTCCACCTACCATCTGCGCTCCAGAGCCATACAACACCTGCAGTCGCTCCTAAACTGCCGCTTGGCGGCTCATTTCCGTGCCTTGGCACTCTGCCCTGCAGCCGAAACCCGCGAATTGGATATTGAGGCTTTGGAGACAGACTAATAAGTAGAGTAATATGAGGGGAAAAGGAGAAATTCGCATAGTTTCATTTATTTTAAGGAAATTTCGTACCTAATTCCGATAAAAAAGTGCCAAAATCACCAAATTTCGTGAAAAATTCTACTAAAATCGCCGAAATTGCAACCATTTCGACTCTAGAAATTCCCCAAAACGGGCAATCAAACCATCAAATAGAGCTAAAAGGCGAAATAACGTTATTAGAGCGCCTCCTCAACCAGCGTTAACTCCCCCGCAGTGGCAATTACCTCCTCATACGGACTGGCACTGCCGCAAATACAGCAAATTATGGACAGGTTGGCTGGGTCGGAGGACAAATAGCGGTCCATCACATGGCCGCAGAACTCGTGTCTGCAGGGCTTTTGGTAGTAAGTCAAGTTGCACTCCACCTTGCACAGGTCCACAAACGGCGTCCTCCGCAGACACTCCATCGTCGGGTTCCTGTGATTCAGTGCGATTTGGATAGTCTCCACGACGATAACAGCATTCGGACACCTCGGACAGCGGATTGTCTGCAGGGAGTTCCTGGGCAGGTTGACACGCAAACAGCGCGTGGAGCAGACTGCATGCAGCTGCAACTCGCAGGACAGAAGGAAGGGAGTAGTGTCGTCGATGGCGAAATCGCTTGCGAACTGCTTGCTTACGACCACACTGTTGCTGCAAAACACGCAAAGCACTCTGAAGTGGAGACAGGAGAGGGCCTTGAGACTCAGGAAAGACCCGCACTGCACCACTTGCACCTGCCTCACCCGCTGCATCTTCGCTATCGCATCCTGTCTCTGCATCAATTTACTACTCAAAGCCTCCAATTCAGGCACTTCCCCGATCCGCTCGATAGCCTGGAGGTCCGTTTCCAAGCAATTGTAGCAAATCAGGACTCCTTGATAGGCGTTTTCTTCCAAACTTCCCCGTAAGTAGTACACATTTCTGCAGTTATCGGAGCACAGGCCGTGACTTGCGCAGTGCAAAGTGCCTTCAATTGGGGACATTTTCTCACAAACAAGACATTGGTAGCTGCGCATATGAGAAGACTCTGCGAGTGAATTCTGCTCTTTCTCGTCCGGAGCTGAGGCCGGAACAGCGGGCACAATCGCCTGAGACTCAGAGTGAATGCGGAAACAGTTGACTGAGCAAAAGGAACTCAAAGCGTCTTTATTCCCGCTTTCCACTCTCCAAATTTCATTCAAATTCAGCTCGAATTCTCGACTGCAGTTGCCGCATTTCCGGATTTCCCCAGGGTTTTTCTGTTTGACTTTGAAGGATTTGACCACAGTGCAGAGAGGACACTTGGTTAGCAGTCCCTGGAGACACTCGCGACTGCAGAAAAAGTGCCGTTCGCAGGGCTGCGCGATTTCCGATATCTTCAGCTCATTGCAGTTCGAGCAGACTTTCGTCTCTTTCAGCGATTCTAGCGGGGAACAGAGGGGAAAGGAGTGAACTAATGAGGGGTAATTGGGGTGCGACAGGAGCAACTGCTCAATCACTGGTCTAACCTGGGCAGGGAACAGTGCGGGCAAAGTCTGCATTTCCGTCTCAGTACAGTCTTCCCGCAGAAACGCGCATTTCGCCAAAATCCGCGCCACAGAATCGGCGCCTTTGTCCAAAAAGGCCTCTATGGCGTGCACTCGGACTTGCCGCTGCTTGGTGATATAGACTACGCCGACGTCCAGAGCGGGGATGGGGAGGCCGAGTTCTTGCGCTTTGCTGAGAGCCTGGATGCAGGCGCTGGCGACGTTGCAGAGGTCTGTTGAGGAGAAAGGGGGTTCGATGCCGGATTGGATGCGGAGGGCGAAGTCTCGCAGGGATTCGCCGGGTTCGTCCACGTCCAAGAGATAAAGCGCTCCAGTGGCATTAGCCTGCGACTCATAGCCATATAGCGAGATCAGCGCCGGCTCCCGGACCCCCTTTAATCTCCCCAGGAAGTCCTCAAAGCCCGCCAACTCGCAGCTGTTCACTTCCACCGAAAGTCGCCAGGGCTCGGCCTGCATCTATATTTCTACTTCGACCTATTTAGTCCTCGAGAGTCTTTAGCACTGCGAGGAGCGCAATTCCCCCTATCAAGGCCAGGAACTTCCATCTGTTTTTCCGCATCAGTGCGAACTCCTCGACCACTACCTCTGAAAAGGCAATATAGAGAAAAGTCCCAGTAGTGATGCTCAGCAGTATGCCGCTTAAAGCGCTCGTAGCCTGGCTTAGCACTGTAATAGAGAGCAGGACGCCGACAGGGGAAGCCAGTACGAATATCAATATAATGACGTGGACCTGCCAGCACATTTGCGCCCGGCTCAAAGTGTTCCCCACTGCAAAGGACTCAGGGAACTTGTGGACGATAATCGCCACGCCCAGGTTGAACAAGGCACTTCGGTCGTTTTCCAGGCCGAGCGCCAGTCCTTCGAAGATCTACATAGACTCTACAGCGTGGGTTGATAGGGCTAAGGCGAGTACATAGGCGCCCACACCTGTGCTTTGTACCTGCTTCGTATCTGCGTAGTGGGCTAGTAGCCGGGCCTGCATGTCCACGTTGTCCCCTGGCTGCGAGTCTGAAAGTCCCTTCATCAGCTTGACTCGATTCAGCATAAGCTCGCTGAAGGCTTCTTCTTCCTGCTTATAGCTATAAGCCTCTTCAGTCTTTATAGTGTGTTCGTGCTTCAGGAAGCTGTGCGAGTCGCAGGCCACCTTCTCCACGAACAGAATCAGCAGATATCCGCCCAATGCCAGCAGAAAAGCCCAGGGGTAGTTGGTCGCGTAGTACTGGGAAAGCTGGGTGTTAGCCTCTGGAAGCAGGTGCAATAGTGCCACGGCTGCAAAGACCCCGGCAGTGAAGCAATTGGCGAGGCTGCCTGCGAGACTCTTCCCAGACAGAGCAGACCTGACTGGGAGGTACGAGTAAATGGGTAGGTAGACAGAGAAGAGAGAGGCGAGGAGGATGCCGAGTGTGAGGGTGGCCTTGAGGACCAGGGGGGAGAACGCGTATTGCTCTGATTCCATGTTACTACAGCGACTAAAAGGAATTCGCCCTGTTTCCGCTTCGGCATATAGTCCTGATTTTCAACAATAGCCTGAAATTCAGATCTCTGGTAGTGGAAATGACTCTAATTACGACTGAGGTCCGAGTATTGGGAAGTTCGATACATATACAATGGCAGTGTTCCTACTTCTCCTGCTTTCCTTCCTTTCCGCTGCAGCTGACCAAGTAGTCGGCTCTGTCAACCCCGGCCTCGACCCAGACCGAATTACTTGGTGGCGAGGGAAGTGGTCCCCCGCTCCAATTCTCCTATCAGTCAACAATAAGGCGGTTGCAGGGGTCAGTGTCACCTTTTACTTCCGGCCTACTACGTCTCTAGCCGCGGGAGTGCTGGAAATCCAGTTCCCAGCCGGGTTCGGACTGACCACTGTCTCAGGCGCTTCCGGGCAAATCTACCAAATCGCCCAGGCAATAGTCGGAGGCGTGGATTCCTATATAACAGTCCCGGGAGTAACGAACCCTGCCACTTTAGGTCCCTACGGTCCCTTCGCTCTACGCACTCGCTACAGTGCTTCCAGCCAAACCGTAGACGTCAACCTCAGCTTCGGCTCTGTCTATATCGTGGGCGACGCTGGAACTTTAGGCTCCCTCTCAGTCTCTCTCAGTACTACAGGCGGTAACTTTGTTATCAACAAAGGCGGAAACTCCCTTCTGTTCAAATTCCGGATTTCCGTGAGTTTGTGGCGATTCGATACTTTTGTACTGAATATCGACTCAAGGTGGACAATAGGGACGTCTGCAGGGTGTAGTTCGCAGGACTACCCAGGCCGCTGGAACAATTTCAACGGCTCCAACCCGACTTCCCCGCATTCCCTCAACTGCCTAGTCTCCAGCAAGCCTCAAGCCGGAGGCCAGACCGTGTACATATACGGACTTGCGGTTCCCGGGGTGAACACCGCCCAAACCACCGACAACCAGTACGTGTCCTTGCAGGTCAACTCTGTGACTACCCCCGACCGCGTCCTAGTGGTCAATAACTACAGCTGGACTGTGGCTACCACTCGGTTTGGTACTAATACAGTGCTGGAAGTGGGGTCTGTGACTGGTTCTCCCGCTGTTTCGCCGGATTTGATATATAGTGCGACTTGGAAGCCGACGTGGGGGATGCCGACAGCTGGGGTGATACAGGGAATTGCGGTTTTTATGGATTTGGTGTTTCCTTTGGCGAATTCGATACCGAAAGGAGGCGGAATCGCTATCGTTGTAAGTGAAGACGTATCAACTGGGTCTTGGCCAGGTCTCAGCCTGAACTGCTTCCTAGTAACTCCCCTAATTGGGGCTTCTTGCTCGACTGGAGCCTTAGGAGTGATTTCCGTCAACAACCTGCCTCTAGTGCCTCAGGGCACCTTTATAACCCTCAGAAACATCGTCAAATTCACCTCTCCAGCAGGGACTGGCACTAAGGCAACTTCCATCAAGACCTATGACGGGACCGCTGGAAGTTCCAATGAAATCGACTCCGGGGTAAATCTGCCTCTTTTGACTGTGTCGTCCGTAGGGACCTTAGCCACTAGTCTGGAGGTTAAGCTGGTGCAGGGCACTGGAGTGGCTTTGGCTATTGGAGACAACCCTGTGGGCGGGACTGGTGATAGCACTGGATTCCTCACATTTCGAATAAGTGCCGACACTTCCGTTTTTTCAGCCACTTCTACAGTCGCATTTTACTGTCCAATCGCTGCCTCTGGGGACGACTTCAGCCTATCAATACCCGCAGGGGTCAATAATGTATGGAAAGCAGGGAGCCTGCCTGCGGATATGACAGTCACTACAACCGCCTTTAGCTCCGTGACCATAACCCCAGGGTCAAATGGCAACTTAGGCTCTATCCAATGGGCAGTACCCGCAGGCCTAATCGGCCTAGCAGCCAGTACCCCTATTTCAGTCTCTCACTATCTGACTGCAGGGGCGAATGTGGGCATTTCGCTACCGAAAGTGGCTGTGAACCTGGCCACTGCCTATGAATGTCGCATGGAAGTCACTGATTCCGCAGGGTTGAAAGCTCCGCACCGATTCGTCACTCCGATTTCCGTATTTCCCAGACGATTTGCAGTTTCTTCTTTCCAATTACCCTGTTTAGACGGTGTTTCCGGCGCTCCGGGTATATTCCTGCTGTCTCCGGACCTGCTTCCCTTGCTGGCTTCTAGTGCAGGTGCGACTTATTTCGTGGAGTTTCAGTTTGGAGTGGCTCAGGCGGCCGCCAGTGCTGCTACTGGCTTAACTATTGGGACGTCTAGGAGTGAGGCCGGGGACTACCCTGTGCAGTCCTCGGCCAGTGGGGCCAGTGCAAAGATATATGCGGACTCAGCTACTACAGTAACAGTGCTTTTTACTGGCTATTCGCAGATTGTGCCTGGATTAGCGGCTGCTAATCAGTTAAATGTGTACTTTCCCCTACCTACCAACACCCCTACTACCTCTCCCACAGTGACTATCTCCAGTGCCTACATCCTCCAGTCCGACCCTCGATACGCCTATACCACCTTCCGGGTGGTAGAGCCGTTGAAAGGGACTACGACCTCTGCAGTCACAGCCACTGGCTTTGCAGTGGCCACAGGCACAGGGAGCACTATAATGAATGGCGGGTTCGTGGATAATACCACTGGATTAGCGATGAGTCTGAAATTGACAGCTGCTTTGACGCAGTCGAATCCGTGGGTCTATTTCCTCCTACCGGTCGGGTCAGTTTGGGGCAGCAATAAAGCGGCTTTAGTGGCCGGAGGAGGCTTTGGACTGACTCTGTACTTTTCCTCGCCTACCCCTACTTTCGCCTATCCAGGACTACTGGTGCAAACAGGCCCCGGCAGTTTAGTCACCAATACCGCCGATAGCACCTACACACTTAAAGGCTTCGCACTGCCTTTAGGAGCCTCAGCCAGCCTCAACCTCCGCATAACCCAAGGCGATAGCACGAATTCCGCCTGCGTCGCTACGACTTTAATTCCCATTACAGCAGCAGCAGGGTCGATTTCCTCAGTCACAATATCGCCCAATTCAGTGCTGACTCGGGGTCCTGAGGGAGTCAACATCCAATTCGCACTTAACTTTCAGCTCTCGCATGGACTGCCAGCGGGCGGGTCGATTCAACTGATGATCCCACCTAGCTGGCAAACGACTAGTTGTGGGTCGATTTGCGCAGTAACAGGACTTAGAGACTTCAGTATAACGGCTCCTGTGCAGTGCCTGGTAAGTGCTAATACTGCGACTATCTCTTCCTTCGCAGATTTCCAAAGCTCGTCAAATAGTCAAGTGACGCTCACGGTTTCCAGGCTCCTGCCTCCGCTTTCCAGCGCTATCTACAACTTCGTCCAGTCCCTCAGCAGCTTTACCCCCTCTGGAGCACTAATCGATACGTATACAGTCGGCCCTTCGACCCAGGTCACTGTCGCTACAGGGTCTGGGACTGGACTAGTGAATTGGCAGGAGAAAAAGACGGTTCCGATGAATGCGTTGGCTACTTTTGTGGACCTTTACTTGAGGTTTAGCCTGGCTCATATGTTGCCTGCGTGTGGGGTTCTTACGATTACTTCCCCCTTGACTTGGAGGCTGCCAGCGGGCGATATCAAAAATAATTGCTTTTTCACCCCTACTCGCTACTCCTCCTGCAGTGTGACCAGTGCAGGGCTGGAGCTAGTACTGAGTGCAGACTCCCCCGCCAATACAGCCTTCGAGCTCTATCTTGACTCTGCAGTGGACAACCCAGGAGCCCAGACCACCTCCGGCTTCCGTCTCACCGCCACTTGGTCCGGAGTGACAGTAGACTCAGACCCCTCCACTCTCCAGCCCAGCCAGTTGTTCACGCCTGCAGCCCTGCTCACTTCGTTGCTCACGCCTGGGGCTGGCGGCATCTCTGTCAGTCCAGTCACCACTGCAGAAACCGCCACGTACACCTTTAACTTCACAGACAGTATAGCCTATAGTCCCGGAGACCAGTATTGGATCCTATTTCCGCAGGAGTTCGACCCCTACTTAGGCGATACTTCGCATTGGTTCACTTATGAACCCAGTACCTACTATTTGCCCTGCTCTAGTGCTGTGTTAGGGTCAATTTGGTGCACTGTCGACCACGGAATTGCAATAATCACCAGCAAATCGCCCGTCCCTGCAGGACAACTGCTGTCCATCTCCCTATCCGGCCTCACAAACCCCGCTCCCGGCCAAACTGGGCAGTTCTCCATATGCCATTTATCCTCAAATAACACCTATTTGACAGTCGGCCAAGGCTTCGGCAGGGTAACTATCGCTTCCTACCCTTCCAAACTCGAATTTAGAGAGATTTCCGCGACTTCCCACTCCGTTCAGCAGACTTCCACACTCGTTTTCCGCTTCTACCTCAGTGAAACGATAGGAACGGATACGAATTTGCAGCTTTTCTTCCCTGCGGACTACGATTTGGCTCACTTGGCGGCGGTTTCTGCCTTTCCTTGCAGCACCACGTATACAGATGAGGCCAATTCGCAGCTGTTTACGAGTCTGAAGGACTGGAATCAGGCGACTGTTTGCCCGTTGCAGGGGGAAAACAGGGTAATTTTGCCTGTTCCGAAGGTGGCGTTTGCGTTTGATAGCAATTTGCAGGTTTCGTGGACACTTAGTGCGGTTCCGAACCCGCAAATCGGCTTAAATCGCGCAGTTTTCGGGCAAAATAGCGATTTCGACCTGTGGGACACTAGTCTGTGGCCTGCCTTTTCAGCCTGGACGCGGAAATTCAGCTTACTTGTGTATAAGCCTGGGACTTTGGCCTACACTTCTCGTTCCTACGCCAATTTGCACTCTGTGTATATGGGCTTAAGTGCCAATTTGCGCTCTTTGCTGGTCACTTCCTCGGCCTCCGGCACCCAGACCAGCAGAATCACCGTCTACTCCGGCACTCAAAGCAGCGATTTCTTCATATCCACAGGGTCCCTGCCCTGTGCCGACAAGTCCCTCACGTTCACTCCCTCCACTAACACCTTCACTCCTGACAACGGCTACTTGCACTATTCGTCCGCCAGGGACAGTTTCACTATTAAGGAAGGCGGGACGAGTGCTAGGTTTCGAGTGGCAGCGGCTGCTGGCCTGGCCAAAGGACTGTACCTAATAGACTGGAAAGTGACGGAAAACACACAGCCAGGTGTCACAGAGTCCCTCTACACTCCTCTCCCTAGCACTATTGTGGAGGTCTACCAGCCCAGGAGTGGGCAGTTCCTGCTGCAAGTCGCTCCTATCCCTATTGTCCTGGTGGGGTATTCGAGCGTCCCTATCAAAGTGACCTGCGCCAACGCTCCCCAAAGCGACCTAATAGTGACTCTTTCCATCCTGACCAGTCCGCCCTACCTCACTCTGTCCCCAGCCGTTTTGACCTTCAGCCCGGACGTAAACGAACTCTTCTTTCAAGTACAAGTGGGCATGGAGTACTCTGCGAGCAGTGGGTCGCTGCTCAGTCTGGTGCTGACCTTGTCTGGCACAGATGCAGGGGCGTATAGTGTGGCTTCGCAGGTTAAGTTTCCAGTTGGGCAGTCTGGCATTACGCCCTCTGCAGGGTCAGTTTTGACCTGGGGAATCGGGTCGATAGGCAGGACGAAGGCAGCAATGCATGCGAAAGTGGACCAAGCCGGAGTCTTATATTGGCATTTAGCCGCTATTGGGACAGCAATCCCTTCCTTCGAAGACCTGCGCTCCGCTGTAGGTCCAATCCGCCTAAGTCAGACCTACAACTCCACCAATACCCGCGAACAAGGGTCAGGCGAGACCTGGACCGACTACCAAAGTCGCCTCTTCAAGTCGCATCTGATGTCTTCTTGGGTTGGGTCGCTGGCAGTCTCAGACCCCACGGTAACTGCGCTGTTGACTGTGGACTGGCTGTGGGCGGGAAGCAGCTATCAGATTAGTGGCTATTTGGACAATTTGAACCCTTTTCCGGTGGGGGTTGCGGTGTATACGCAGACTTTTACGACTCTGGCGGTCGCTCCAGTTCAGCCATTCAGTTTGAAGTTCCAAGGGTCCCTCGACCCTTCCCTCGCGACCCCAATCGGCCAAATCGTAGCGAAGTACCAAGGCGTGAACCCTCAGCGGCTGCTCAACCCCTCTTCCGCCACCTCCTTCGCTCGTAGAAGTCTGCAGACTCTAGTCACTTTCACCACTTTTTCCTACGTTCTCGCCCCGGCTCGAGACTTGGAAAGCAGTGAGCCTGCCTCTCAGACTGCGGTGACAGGCGCAGCGCTTTCTAGCCTTAAAGTGGATCTAAACGCTACACTGGGGATTACGAGTACGCTGTATTCGATGGTGAATACGGCTGCCCCGGTGCAGATTTCCCCAAGTTGGAGTGTTAGTCCGAAAGCGGGGAATGCGACTTCTAGCACTTTGACTGTGTCTATGAGGAGCTCTGGGCCCGGACTGACCTGTTGTGAGGCTTTGACGACCTCCACTGACACACCTACCGCCCAGCAGGTGCTAAGCGGCCTTACGCCTGGCAATGAAGATGCGAACTACGCTTGTAGCGCTGTCAACTTGACACAAACAGTGGATATCCTCACAATCGGTAACTTAACTGCACAGGTAAATTACTACATCTACTGCTCCGCAGCAGACAATTACCCGCTTTGGCCCACTCCCATGACCTACTCAGCCTCTTCCCCGCTGCAGCCCATTGCCATGCAGACCTCGGCCACTGCCCAAGTAGCCAACCAAACTAGTGCTGCGGAGGCCTTGGCCTGTCTGCTGCTGTCCCTATTAGCCTAGCAATTAAGTGCTTTCCTCGGTCTTGTGTTTGCTGCGTGGGGGTTACCGCTCGAGGCGGATGGTCATGTTCTTTCCGCTGAGGCAGATCTTTTCGAACTTTTCGTATACTAGGTCTAGTTGCTTCACTAATTCGTCTGGGTTGGGACAGTCTCTGAACTTCACAGTCTTAATGCATGCATTCTGATAGCACTGCACCAGCGTATGCGCAGCATCCATCTCAATATTCGAATCCCCCAAGCATATCAAGTTCGTGACAGTGCCCACATCAAACAACTTCGTCATTTCCAGGAAAGCCTGCAGCTTCCACTGGTGAAAGTCCCCCGGGAACTTCTGTTCATACTCATGTCTGGCACTAATGACAGTGAAATTCTGCAGTAACGGCACTACTTCCGGGATCCAGAGACTGGAGCTGTACTCCACCCAGCCTTTCATAGCGTTGGTGATGATGTAGTTGTTTCCGAGCTTGGTGGAGACGGTGAGCAGGCGGATGACGGCTTCTTCGAGGAGTTTGAGTTGAGACTTGACGGCTTTGCTGGTGATGTTCATAGCGTCTTCGCGGGAGTTGAGGAAACTGGTGCAGAGGAGAGTGTCGTCCCAGTCGAATATGATGACTAAATGGCACTCACTGGAGTTGGAGTTGGGGGCGCGTTGGCTCTGCGGCACCCAAATACCCATCGTACTCATCCGTTGGAAGAAGTTCCACCTGATCTCATCCGCTGACTTGGGCTGCACGAAGCTCAGACTGTACGCATCATTGGAAGCCAGGCTCTCCTCCACCTCCCCTTCTTTCCTTTCCTCCACAGCCACGGCAGGCCTGTAGCCCTGCAGCCACTGCGGGACTTTGAAGTCGCTGACAGTGAGGCCTTGGTAGCGCTGCATGGCTGCGCCGGTTTCACCCACTCCGATTCGAGTTAAGTACTTGGAGCGGATGCTGGGGGAGACTCCGGCTTGCTTGTCTGCGCCGGGCTCTAGTGCAGATTGGGAGCGCGGGGCAGGAGGGGGGGATTCGCTGGTGGAAGCACTTGTCCGACCGCCCATATATTAGGCTCTACCATATGGATGCTAGCTGCCTGCTTTCTTGAGGCAGAAGGTACTGAAAAGAACTCTAACAGGCAGTAAATCCCCAAGTCGCCTGAATTCAGCCCGCTCCCACAGCAGCTACTCTTCTAGTCCAATATCCTTCCTCCCAGTCCCTGGACATCTCAAGTGGTAATTAATGGACTTCAAGATAGCAGTACGTTCCAGTGACGAGGACGGGGAATCCGAGCGCCAAACCCTACTAGACCTACTGGAGCACACTCAAGCCCTGCTCAAGACCTCCCAGGACTCTGCAGCGAAAGAGCGCCAGAACCAGTCCGAACAGTACCGTCTGCTCGAACTGCGGCTCACCAACCAACTCCGTCTCGTCAAGGAGGAAAACGCGAGTCTGAAGGAAGAGATGGAAAGAGTCAATAAGACGCATGGACTGGATGGGATGTCTTTGAAGGGGTATATGCTGAAGGAAATCGAGAAAATTGAGCATAGAGCTGCTGAGCGGGAGGCGGAACTGTTAGGCCAGGTCGAAAGTTCGCGCAATGAGGTGCATATCTATAAGAGCCACTTGGAAACCAGGGCCAAGAGCTTGGCGGACGACAGGGCTCAGATCCAGAAGGAGCTGGAACAGGCGAGACTGGAGGCGAAGCGCATTCATACCTACTACAGCACTCAGCTGCAGGACTTGAAGACCGAGCTGTCCGCCACTGCAAATCACTTCAAAAAGGCAACTGAAGACGTCCGATCCGCTCGTGCCGAAATCGCAGCCAAGGAAAGCGTCGAAGTCGGGAAAAGAGCCCAGCTCCAAGCCACTTGGGACACTGAGAAAGAATCCCTGCAAACGACCATCAAAAGGCTCCAAAAGACCATCTCCGAAAAGGACAAACTAGTCGCAGAACTCTCCAGCGCCACAGAAACCGACATCAAGGCGGAAATCACTCCCTTAAAAGCCCAAAACGAAACCCTGTCCTTCGACAAACTCGCCCTCAAGCAGCAGCTCCAAATGGCAGCTTCGCTGTACGTGAAGAAGGAGAAGAACCTGCAGCAGCAGTTGGACAAGTACAAGCGACTATCGGAGCAGTTAAAAGAGCGCAGGGCGAGCACGGGTTCTGACTATGCACCGGACTCGGGGAGACTGTATGCACTTTTGATGACGCTGGAGGAGTATGATAGGCAGATCAGGGAAGTCATTGGGAAGGTGGCGGGGTATACGGAGGCGCTGACGAGGGAAATTGAGAAGAGTGAGGATAGAGAGCAGGAGAAGGAGCAGGGGCAGGGGAAGAGACTGGACGACTTGATTGGCAAGATTGGCGCTTTGCAGGCTTTTCCGGACTTGGAAGCCTTGGCCGGACTAGTAAACGACCAAGCCAAGGCCTATGAAACCGCCCTAAACGACCTAAAAGCCCGGATTTCCGAGGCTATAACCGGTCTTAGTGGCTCTTTCACCGCAGAAATCAACCAAATGAAGAGCCAAAGCGACGAAATCCTAAGCCTTCGCTCCGAAAACCAGGCTCTGCAGTCCCAAATCGACCTTCTAACCGCGAACTTGAAGGAAAAAATGGACCTACAGGCCGATTTAGACCAGTCCGAGCAGGAACTCGAGCACGCCAAAGCCACTATTCTGAACTACATGGAGTCTATTAGTGCTTTGGAAGAGGTGATTGCGAAGGGAAAGGTGGAGGGGGGGGAGAGTGAGGAGGGGAGGGCGGAGGTGGAGAAGCTTAATATTGAAGTGACGCGATTGACGCAGGAAAATGCGGATTTGAGCACTGTGAAGGCGAAGGCGGAGGAGACGTTTGAGGCCAGTATTGCGAAAGTGAAGGAAAGCTTGGAGGCGAAAAACAAGGAAAATGCGACTTTAAAGACCAAATTCGCTCAGGAAAAGACCCGGGCCAACGAAAGAATCCAAGCCTTCTCGACCAAACTAGACGACGCCAAGACCGCCTTGCAGGAAACCAGCGAAGAACTAAAGGCAGAAACAGCCCACCTGCTGCAAGCCCTCCCCCCTACCGTGCAGCTCCAACAGGCCTGGTCCGACCTGCAAAGGGAGACCTTCAATGCACTCAAAGCGCAGGTGAAGGAGCGGGAGGCGCTGTTGGAGGAAACCCGTGCGAAGTGGAAAGAGGAGGTGGAGGGACTGGGGAGTGCGGAGCCGGCTTGGACGGACATGTTGGAGAAGGCGGAGTCGCAGACAGAGGCCTTGGCGGAGCTGAACAAGACTTTGGGGAGTATGCTGCACACTCTCACTCAACTCGCTGAAACTCTCAACAGTCAGGCGGAACAGCAGCGTGCGCCCGGGAGCATGGGAGTAGAAGAGGAGGTGGAGAGTCTAAGAGCGCAATTAGCAACGAAGCAGCAGGAGTATGAGGAGGAAATCAACTTGGTGAGGAGCCGGGCAGAGGCGGAAGTGCGCAGCGTCAAGAACATTGAAGCGGCGCTCACTGCTGAGATCGCGGCTCTGCGGACTAAGATCAGAGACCTGAAGACAGTCCGTTAGGTAAGGCAAATAGCGCGAAAGTGAGGATTTAGTCTAGTTCTGGAGATTTGCATTAGGAAAGACTGTGAGTTGGTTGCAGGCACGTAGTGGTAAAGAACGTGATTTCCCGGCTGAATGTCTCTGACGTTCCCTCGGCCACTGGAGAATTACTGACTCATATAGCGACTTCGCCACAAGGCTATTTGCTCCGCAAAGGCCTCACTTATATAGTTAGGAACCACCCCAGTGATAGGCTCCATACCAGTAGGCAGCAGTACATCCAATGACCCTGTATAAGTGTAGTAGTCGTTTAGGGCTTTATCAGCGGGAAATAGCTCTGATAGGTCCAAATCGCATCCTTTCCTGCAGATTACTAGATTTGCCTTCTCTGGATATGACTTGCAGGTACAGGAAATGATGTTCTCATCTGGATGTCGCATGAGTAGCCGAAGTGCACAGCCAAGTGGTAGTGTTTACCCTTGAAAGCGTGTTCTGAAGAGGTTGTAATGCGTACCTGGGCGAATCGATACATTGCAGATTTAAGCTTTTCCGGAGGAGAGGAAATACGGAGTGGTGCAGCCGCTCTATGACCGATCAATTGCCACGTAGTGCCAGAAATAGTAACCGAGTCACTATTGTATTGCTATAAGGCTGTATATTTGAGCTATCATCATATCAACTCAGCCAGGGCTATCCTATATCAGCCCTTCGAGTGCAGTAATTAACATCTGTCTGTTCTTTTGCTAAACTGCTGGAAAGGTCGATATATATGTCTACTTATGGTGCTTTGCTC
>Ga0247837_1000974_pt1 | contig 61556 bp, 46 predicted proteins | sample LaCtaG_2_FD_187115 | JGI IMG/M metagenome (GOLD analysis project Ga0247837, IMG submission 187115) | Freshwater microbial communities from meromictic Lake La Cruz, Castile-La Mancha, Spain - LaCruzMarch2015_14.5m | ecosystem: Environmental > Aquatic > Freshwater > Lake | place: Spain: Castile-La... | reverse complement strand
ATCCAGGAAATGGAAGTGGTGTCTTTACTGCAGTAGGTAGCGATAAAAATTTAGTCTTCCACACCAATGGAAATGTTAATTCCAATGGAATTATCTGCGATATGTCTATTGAATCTAATACAAGTACATCTGGCACTTATTCAGAAATCGATTCTTCGATTATTTCTGCTACGTGTCAAAATTTAATAATCAAGTATGAATTAAGCGGCGACACATTAATTCTTATATACCCTTGTTTCGAAGCGTGCAAAGCGAAATATAATAGGGTGAATTAAAATCATTATTAAAAAAGCATCCCTAAATACAGGCTATATAATTTTTACTCCTTAACAATTCTAATCGCTTCTCCAAGTATATTCAGTAGATAAATACCTGATTTAAATGAAGTCAAATCAATGAATTCATTTTCTTGCGTAATAACTTTCTCAATTACTTTTCTACCTGCAATATCAAATAAGGTGATTTTTTCTCCCTTTAAGCTAAGTGGCAATCCAGCAACGAGGATGGTATTTTTCGTTGGGTTAGGATAAACCGAATAAGTAGTACTCACATTTTGATTATTAAGCCCTGCTATTCCAACAACTTGAACCAATGTATCGGCATCACCACAAGCATTTGTCACGATAAGTTCGACATTAAAACTACCCGAAGAAGTATACAAATGAGTAGGGTTTTGAAGTGTAGATGTGCCACCGTCACCAAAAGACCAAAAATACCCTGTTGCATTTAAGGATGTATTGGTAAATGTAGTGTTGCCACCAACCGTATTAAAGCTAAATGCTGCAGTTGGAGAAGTGGCAATAGCAATATTTATAGTAGATGGGGCACTGTTTCCGCAAACATTATCCGCCGTAACAGAAAGCGCACCAGACGTATTATCTAAGGTCACATTGATTGTATTTGAACTACTGGTACCAAGCCATCCAGGAGCAAGTGTCCAAGAATAAAATACGTTAGGTACATTGATCACCGAATAGTTTTCTACCGCTAAAGGACATGGATTTAAATTTCCGGTGATAACAGATGGCGCAGATGGAAGGACAAATACTTCCACATACGTACTATCCTGAAAAGAACTTAAATAAGTGCCATCAGACACCGTAAGCGAAACCGAATAAGTTCCTGGCGCAGCATAAGTAACGAAAGGATTAGCAAGTGTAGACACCGATGGTGAGCCTCCAGGAAAACTCCAATTCCAACTTGTGATTGTTCCACCCGTAGTCAGATCAGTAAATGCGATTGTATCACCTACACATACATTTGAAGGACTACCATTAAATGCAACATTAAGAGGACTGGATAAATTATTCCATTTCCACATGCCATTCTGTGTGGCATTCGTATTAAACCAACCAGACCAACCGATTGATGGGTTAATAAAATCTACATATAAATGTTGGTCTGTATCGATAGTTGTCCAATTGATTCCAGCATCAAGGCTATAAGATGAGCCAGATCCATTAGCAGCCGAACCTGTTGAGAAAATAGTATTGGTGCCTTGCACAGCACACAAACCACTTGTAAATACTGTCCCAACTGGAGTGACAGTTGTCCAATTGGCACCTGAATTGGTTGTTTTATAAACGTTGGCATTTACATTAACAATAATACCATCGGTTGGCGAACTAAATGAGAAATTAGCACTCATATTCGCAGTAACTCCGCCACCAAAATCCAACACAGGAGTAGCATAAACTAGCCAATTAGCACCTCGATTAGCTGAGTGATATATTCGACCTTTACTCGTACTAAACCAAACGTTATCTCCCACTACTTCAATCTGTCTCACGTAGCCATATTCATTGGCCGCATTCGGATTTGGGATATTGGCACCTGGGACCAAAGTCCATGTTGTACCACCGTTCATTGTACGATAAATTTCGAATTCTCCGTTTATTGGATCTCCTTGACACACCCCTTCATTCGCATTCCAAAAATAAACGACATTCGTAAAAGAAGCGGCATTGTTAAAGGTTGCGGTATTTTGACGAGTCCAAGTGGTTCCCCCATTGGTAGTTTTCCATATCCCACCAACTTGACCAGCAGCATTTGGATAGGCCGCCAACCAGGCAGTGGTTGAATTAAGTGCATGAATCATAGAAATTCCCAATCCAGCATTGCCCACATTGATATTTCCTGGCGTCCATGTTGTACCACCATTTATTGTCTTAGTAAATTGTTGCACATTTGCTGCAGTACCACTTCCATCGTAAGCAGTTGCCCAAATTACATTTTGATCCACGATAGATATATGATTAATCCCTCGAGACGCTTGCGAAAAGGCAGAGTTTTGGACAATCCAATTTCCATAAGGAGCAATATTTACTGTAATGTAGCTATTCTTTGTTTTGGTGGCATTCGTTTGAGAATTAGTTACCGTTAAAGAAACATTATAAACTCCAGCCACCGCATAGGTTATCATTGGTGGATTTTGTCCATTGAATGTAGCAGGAGTTCCACCAGGAAAACTCCATTGCCAAGAAGTAATAGCATTTCCACCATTTGCCGAATTATCATAAAATTGAACCGAATCTCCTTCAATTATTGTTGTTGAAATTCCAAAAAAGTTAGGAATTGGATTTCCTGCTATTAAACCAGTAGTAGCACACTGAAGGGCCGCTAATGCATTAATCCGTGGACCTATATTCTGATTAATTACTGTTCCCGTAGAAAGCAAACAACTTAATACTTGAGCCGGGGATAAACTAGGATTCACACTTAACATTAATCCAACTAAACCAGCTGCAAATGGTGTTGCCATGGAAGTACCACTCATTTTTGCATATGTATTACCAGTTGTTGAATAAACAGTACTTTGTAGCCCACCATATGAAAATCCACCTGGCGAAGCGATGTCAACAAATGCCGTAGCACCGTTATAATTAGAGAAACTTGAACGACTGTCATTAAAATCAACTGAACCCACACCAATCACATTAGCATATCCTGCCGGATACTGAACAGTCGTGTTTCCATCATTACCAGCAGCAGCCATAAAGACAATCTCTGGATAGGCATTTATCAACGTTTGCATTGCGCCAGAATTGGTTGGGCCACCGAAAGACATACTAACAACATGAGCTCCATTTTGGCAAGCCCATTGCACGCCAGCATATCCAAACCAAACACTCCCTGAATTCGTTGCACTATTTGGTGTTGTTTTAACACCAATCAATTCAACATTTGCTCCAAGCGATGCAATACCAGTTGCATTATTGATATCAGCTGTCGCTAAACCAGCACAATGCGTTCCATGCGACCATCCATTATCCTGCGCATAAGTTAAGGGAGGCGCTGCATTAAAATCATTATCAGCTACATCATATTGTTTAAAAACTGTTAAATCATTATGAACTGAATAAACCGCATTATCTACAATAGCTACCTTAACTTGATTACGACCTAAACTTATATTCCACGCTGCTTCAGAACCAACAAGTGTATGATACCATTTATCTGTTCCTGTATGATAGGTATCGTTAGGGACATAATCGGATTTGTAAAGTGGTTCTTTTTCAGCAAAGACAATGTTTGGCAGCGTATTTAATCTACGGATCAATTCTTCTACTTTCTCAAAATCCGTAAAATAAATACGGTAAATATTCATTAATGAGGGACGGTACGTATAATAACTTGGTCTTTCAATTTTACTTATCTCTACCCCTTCCAGCAAGGTTGCTAATTCCGGGTATTGGCTTAACTCTTCCACTAAAGAATAATCATTTGGATCGATTTGACCAACTTTACTTTGATTAGGATAAATGTCCCCTTTTAATTGAAACATTATTCTTCCATCTAAAAAGCCCGCATCAAATGTTTGAGCGAAAAGGTGTTGAGTAAAAAAGAATAGCGTGATAATAAGTACCGATTTTTTCATAATGTTAGATTTCTTAATTTGTCTTTAAAAATAAGCATAAAAACTTAGTTCACAAAATGAAACCGACAAATTACTAAAAGATCTTAGTTAGAAATAAATCCTATGAATTAGTAATTATATTTACTTAAGCATGAATTTCTTTCTTTAAAGAACGAACTGAAGAAACGATAGGAATGAAAAAAAACCTCTCACCCTCCTTTTTTCTTTGTTTTTGAATACCCTTCCTTGATGAGATAATCAAAAATTTTATCTTTAAAATTTCCTTGAATTAAAATCTCCCCATCTTTCACTGTGCCTCCCACACCACATTTAGATTTAAGTGCCTTGCCTAGTTCTTTCAAGTCATCCGATGAACCAATAAAACCTTCAATAAGCGTCACCTCTTTTCCTGCACGTTGTTTTCTATCTATCGAAACATAAAGCGCTTGTAAACCAAGTTCTAAGGTTTCTTGTTCCTCATTATTACTGGATTGGTATTCAAAATTTGGATTCGTTGAATAAACAACATTTATAAGACTTTTATTTTTTTTTGACATAAAAGAAATTATTGATAATTATAGATCATTACCTTCTGAGCCAGGCACTTTACTTTTATTTCCCATTTCCAACTTTCCAAATTTATACGCAATCGTTAAATAAACACGCCTAGTTAACCATTTAAATTCGGAGACTTGATAAATATTAAGTTGGTTGACTTCCATATAAAAACCTTGCCGATTAAATATATCTGAAACGCGCGTTCCAACCGTCCATTTGCCATCATTAAACTTTTTATCAAAAGACAATTCTACCGAACCTTTTCGCTGTGCGATTCCCTGAACCGTAATTCTAGGAGCAATATAATTAACATTTAATTGAAGCGTAGCGGTTTTCTTCCAAAAATCAACCGAGCCGATGTACTTAACATTCCAATTAAAACCATTTCGATTCCAATTGGCATTAGAGGTTTGGTATTGAACGTAATTAATATTAGTTGAAAGGGTATTTCGCCACCATTTTGTCGGTTTATAAGAGGCAATCAATTCAGTTCCAAAACTATGAGACTGGCCAATATTAGCAAATGTTATAGCAGAAGAGTTGTCATCATAAAACACTTTAATCCGAGAAATGGCATTTACCGTATGCCTATAAAAGATGGCAGCGGAGAAATTCAGTTTAGCACCTTCCGACAAATAAGCTAAATCGTACGAATTGATGAATTCTGGCTGCAAATATGGATTGCCACGTCGTAAATTAAAGGGATCAGAATATGCAGTAAACGGATTTAAATCCCCTGAGGAAGCACGCGTAATTCTACGACTATAACTTAAGCCAATTTCGGATTTTGGTGATAAGGCATATTTAAGATGAGCGGATGGAAAGAAATTAAAGTAATCATTGACAATTTTAATAGAATCCGACACTAAATATGGAATTTGAAATGCCTTTTCTACACGCACCCCACCTTGGTACTTAAACTTGTTTAATTGTTGCCCAAAAATAGCATAAGCGCTAAAAATTTTCTCACTATAGCGGTATAGAAAATTAGCCAAAGTATCTTCAAAATAAGAAAGAGTTGAGTAATCGTATGTTTCAGAATAAGTATTCACTTCTTGGTCACGAATTATTGTTTTTGCACCAAATTCCGAGCGCATTAATTTAGCTGGCCATAAATAGATAAAGTCAGCTTGAATGGAAGTAATATTATTTTTCTCTTGGTTAAATAGTCGTTGATTCAAAGGTAATGATCCATCCAAAACCGAATCTATACCATAATAACGTTGCAAATAATATCCTTGAATCGCTTCCATACCAATGGATTGATTGGCATCTATTACAAAACTTCCACGGCTATCCTTAAAATCTTGCTTAAAGTTAGCATTGAAGTCATAATTATGTTGTTGAGAGGGATCATAAGATTCTCTTCTTCCTAATGAAAGTAGGGCCTCATTCGAATCTTTTACGCCATTCCACAAATCTCCGGTTCTATCTCTCCTTCCATTGCTTCCAGTAGAAGAGAAAGAGATTGACCTTCTATTTTTGAGCGTAAAATCCAAGCCAAATCTAGCGGTATTTCCAGCATTTAAATCCGTACCTGTACGATTTTGATCTAAGATCGAAATGGAGTCATTGATAAAAGTTTGCCTGATGTAAGACGTGTTATTTCGATAGCCATCAAGGTAACGACCATTGTAGGAACCATAAATATTAAAAAATGAATTTCGATAACTAAGCGAGAAACCGCCATCAGCCACATTGCCACCTTTTAAATTACCAGAACCTAAATTTGCGTTTAACAAACCGTTAAATCCTTTTAATTTATTTTTCTTAAGCACTATGTTAATGATTCCAGAAGTGCCATCAGGATCATATTTAGCGGAGGGATTTGTTACTATTTCAATTCTTTCAATCGATCCAGCAGGAAGGGCATCCAACAACGTTTTTCCATTACCACCAGACAAGGAACTAGGTCGCCCATCAATTAAAACCGTTACGGCTCCATCGCCACGAAGCATAATGCGGCCATCTTGATCCAAATCCACTGACGGGATATTTTTTAGGACGTCGTTGGCAGTTCCTCCTTTCACGGACATATCTTCCGCAACATTGTACACTTTTTTATCAATACCTGCATTTAATATACTTGCTTGTCCTACCACATCTACTTGTCCGATTTCCAAGGTCTTATCAAGTTCCATAGAAATAGTTCCCAAATTCAGCATCTTAAGATTTGAAGTAATGGTTAGTGATTCACTACGCTTTGCTAAAAAACCAGCGAAAGAAAATTTTAAATAATAAGTTCCTAAAACTAATTTATCAAATAAAAATTTACCTTCTGAATCCGAATAAATACCACCAATCAAGCTAGAATCTTTTTCCAAGAATAATCGAACCGTGACATATTCCATGGGTTTATCATTGATCGAATTAACAATCCTCCCCATTATCATCCCTTCACCTTGCGATGAATTTTGGGAAAATGAAACTCCTGAAAGAAAAATTATAAGGAAAAAAGAAAGTCGTATTAATTTCATGCTGGAGAAATAGAGTGTAAAAATAAGCAATCCTACTTAATATTAGAGATAATAGCATGAAAAGCAACTACATTCTACTTTAATAAAGAGACACTACCCGTAAATGTTTTTAAGTCAGGGCTAGCACTCGCGCTGTAGGATAAAATAAAGGAATAAACACCCACTTGCGCTTTGCAGTCACCATAATTACCATCCCAGTACGCATGAATATCATGACTTTCAAAGATTAATTCTCCCCAACGATTATAAATCCAAAATCCATAGCTTGCAGGATCTACCTCACCAGAAAAAATGGGTTGAAAAACATGATTGTGTTCGTCACCATCTGGTGTAAAAGTATTTGGGACATAGTAAATTGGATCACCCGAAATCTGAATAGAAATTTCGGTGGAATCCAAACACCCGAAATCTGAGGAAACAGAAAGAATGATCGTATAGTTTCCGTCTTCATAAGGATAAGCGTGCGTTACTTCGGATGAATTATCATTTGAAGATGTACCATCTCCAAAATACCAAGCAGAAGAAAAGGCATTGATGGAATTATTGTAAAAGGTAGCGAAGGGAGAATCGCTTAATAAATTAAGGGACAAGGCATCGAGTAAAGCGAGCGGGTTTGGATGCACAATCACCCCTACTTGAGTGGTGTCGGCACAACCGAAGGTATTTGTCCCGATAATTGTAATGGATTCTGAAGTCAAAGGTTGATAAGTATAAATAGAGGAAGATTGACCATTAGACCATTGATAAAAATCTGCACCCACTACTTGAAAAGTCACCATTTCGCCAGCACAAATTTCACTTAAGATTGGCGTTGCTGTTAAGGTTGGTTCTTGGTATACAGTTACAAACAGAGAATCAGAAGAAACGCATCCAAAAGCACTAGATCCTGTAATTGAATACATGCCACTTGACATAGCAGTTATACTTTGAGAAGCACCAGTAAATCCAGTTAAATCAATACCGGACCATTGATAGATTGAAGCCCCTGATGCATTGAATTGAACCACGGTATTTGGACAAATGGAATTATCATCTGCTACAAGTTGTGTTAACGGTATGGGGTTAACAATTACATTAACCGAATCCAAGGCAAAACACCCTTCTAAATTGGTTCCCTGTACCACATAGGTGGAAGTTATGATAGGATCCACCCACATTTGTCCCAAATTATCAACTGGATTTACTGTTGGTGTCCATAAATATGTGCTGGCACCAGAAGGAATTAATAAGGCAGAATCACCTTGACAAATTTGTATATCGGGAGAAGTTACAATGGGGTTGTTAGAAATAACAATATCCAAGGTAATGACCGAATCACAACCGGAAACAGACGTTAGCGAATCTACATAATTCCCTGAACTGTTGATGGGATTTCCATTAAAAAAATAGGTGCTTCCATCGCAAATAGTGTCAGTTAGATTGGTAATAAAAGAAGGGTTTATAGTAACAAGGACTTGATCCGTTGTTGGGCACACTCCAGGGTTATTGGCAAGTGTAGTAGAAACCGTATAAATTTGAGTTATTGGTTGATTTGTATTGTTTGGCAAATTAACAACAGGATTTGAAACACTTGCATTACTTAAACCCAAAGCAGGGGACCAAGCGTAAACATTAGCTGGATTAGTTGCTGCACCAATAGATACGTTTTGATTGGGGCAAGTTTGAACATCAACTCCTGCATTTGAGCTTGCTTGTGCCGTATAAATTACCACATTTCGAATAGAATGCTGATCGTTTGCACCGCCTGTACCAGCGGTAAACCCCATATAACCCGAGAAATTAATGGGGAAATTTGCAGTGAGATAAAGTGTATTATTAATTAATAAACTTATTAATCCATTGTTATAGATAATTCGAACAGATTTATAGGTGTTGCCACGAATAAAATTCAATATACCGGCAGTATTAGTCAATTTAACAATACCCGCGTTACATTCCCCGTAACCAATCCCGTTATAAATTTGCAATTCTGGGTTTGCTCCGCAACCGTTATCCCATGTATCTAAAACTACCTTGAGGCCATTTGCAGTGCCAGGGATCCCAATTCCTCCACCGGCAATAAAACCGACAGGAGGAACTTGCAAAAAGCAGAATGCTAGACCATCAGCGGCATTACCTCCCCAAATACGGTAATCAAAATCAACTATCCAATTTGAACAGAGACCCAAATTTAATGGCTGTGAATAAAAAACACCACCGCTTTGACTACCACTCGCATTAGTAAGAATCAATTCATCATTAAAATTATTTGGATCTCCTGGCGTATCGCCAACATAGGCGTTCCCATTCAAATTCCAACCCACCGTATTTAAAACAGGTGATCCAATTAATTGTCCAAAAATAAAAGTCTGTGCGGAAGAACTATATGCAAAAAGTAGAATCGTAAAAAAAAATAAAAATTGCTTCATTAATGTTAAATTAACAATATACTTACACTTGACGAAATTAACAATAAATAGTTGGCTAATAATTATTCTTACCTTTGAATTAAGATACACTTATTGTACTTTTGACAAATACATAAAAAAACAAGACAATAAATATGTCAAAAAAAATAAAACACACAGAAGAATTCGAACCATTCAATATAATAGTTTTTGGCGGTGAAGGAGACTTGGCGATTCGGAAAATTTATCCTGCTCTGCTGCATCGAGAATTAGATGGTCAATTTTTAACAAGCTACAATATTGTGGCAATTACCCGAAAATCGCAAACTGAATCAACGTTTTATCAAGACCTAACCAAGCATCTTTTAGCTACAGCTGAAGAAGATACAACAGAGGATGAAATTAACACATTTGTAAAAAAAATAAGCTTAATTACAACGAGCGAAGCAACAGTAGAGGCCTACCAAGACTTAAAAAATCACCTCGATCAATTCAATAGTTATCAAAATATATTTTATTTTTCTACTCCATCCTCCGCTTTTGGAGAAATAGCTCAAACCCTTAAAGCATGTAATTTAATTTACAAAAACAGTAAAGTTGTATTAGAAAAACCCTTAGGATTTAGTTTAGCATCATCAAATGCTATCAATGAGGAAATAATGAATGCGTTCCATGAAGATCAGGTATATCGTATCGATCATTATTTAGGTAAAGAAACGGTGCAAAATTTAATGGTTCTTCGTTTTGCCAATAACCTTTTCGAGCGTGCTTGGGATTATCAACATATCGATAATATACAAATTACCGTATCAGAAAAACTAGGGGTTGAAAAACGTGCTGATTATTATGACAATAGTGGCGCTTTACTGGATATGGTTCAAAATCATTTGGTTCAATTACTTTGTTTAGTAGCGATGGAACCGCCCTATATTCTTGAAGCAGACGAAGTTCGGAATGAAAAATTAAAAATTTTGCGTGCATTACGCCCGCTAACAAAAGAATCTGTTATAACCAATACAGTTAAAGGGCAATATTCGCGGGGAAGTATTCAGGGAGAAGAAGTTAGTTCCTACTTAGAGGATATCGAGAAATACAATTCTAAAACAGAAACATTTGTTGCGATAAAAGCATACGTTGACAATTGGAGATGGAAAGGGGTTCCTTTTTATCTTAGAACAGGAAAACGATTAAAAAAGCGTTACTCAGAAATCGTTATTAACTTTAAAGAGGTAAGTCACAACATATTTCCTTCAAAAGAAAAATTAAACAATAACAAATTAATCATTCGCTTACAACCTGAAGAGCGTATAGAGCTAGTTCAAATGACAAAAGTTCCAGGTCCTGGAGGTTACCGTTACAAACCAGTTGCCTTAAAACTTGATTATCTCGATTCATTTAAGGAGCGATTTGCCGATGCCTATGAACGTTTAATTGTAGATGTTATCCGAGGAAACCAAACACTTTTTATGCGTCAAGATGAATTAGAAGCAGCCTGGACATGGATTGAAACGATAACCACCAACTGGAAAGCAGTCAACCAGCAGAACATACTTTACGAAGCTGGAACTTGGGGACCTGGAGACAGTATTTTAGATCCAGGAGCAACATGGATTACGAAAACATGGAGAGAATAATGCAAACATTTGATACGAATTTAGATTTAATAAAAACCTTAACGGAAGACATCAAGCTTATCGTTGAAAATGCCATACAAGAAAAGGGCAAGGCCTACCTCCTACTTTCTGGTGGAAGCACACCGCTACCATTATACAAATCTATCGCGAATTATGATTTAGATTGGGATAAAATTCATATTGGACTGGTTGATGAACGATTTGTGGACCAAAGCAGTGGATTTTCAAATGAGGCCTCAATTAAGAATGTTTTCCAGAAACTTAAAACAAGCCATTTTTCAAGTATGGTGATCAACCAATTTGATTTAGCCAAAAATTTGGAGGACGTTTCCTTAAATTACGCTCCATTTATTTGTGCTGACATCGTATTATTAGGAATGGGCGATGATGGTCATACCGCCTCCATATTTCCAAATGACCCTATGAGTGAACTAGCCATCCAAGATGAGAATGCGGGAATTTGTTATACCAATTCACCCAATCACCCGACAAAAAGAATTACGTGTAATCGTTCTATGTTAATTGGTTCTTCACATCTATTTTTATATTTTACTGGAGTGAAAAAATTAGATAAATTTAAGCTTGCCATGCAAGAGGGAACACCCATAAGTCATTTCGAAAGTCAGTTAACAGAAGTGTATTTCACAGAAAACGCCTAAAAAAATGAACAGTATTATTACGAAGGTCACCGAAAGAATAATAGAAAGGAGTAGACTTTCGCGAGAAAAATACCTCTCCGACATGGCAAAATCCCATCAAGAAGGGGTTTCTCGTCAGGGAATGAGTTGTGGAAATTTAGCGCATGCTTTCGCTGGATGCGGCTCACACGAAAAAAATGAACTCCGAGGCGATATAACGCCAAATATTGGAATCATCACCGCGTATAATGATATGCTTTCTGCACACAAGCCTTTTGAACACTTTCCACAGCAGATACGTGACTACGCAATTAAGCATAAAGCAGTCGCTCAAGTTGCGGGCGCTGTTCCCGCTATGTGTGACGGTGTAACCCAAGGTCAACCGGGAATGGAACTATCTCTTTTTAGCCGAGACGTAGTGGCAATGTCAACCGCAGTGGGTTTATCTCACAATTTATTTGATGCTGTACTTTGCTTAGGAATATGTGATAAAATTGTTCCCGGTTTATTAATTGGATCCTTACGATTTGGCCAACTACCAACTATTTTTGTTCCTGGAGGCCCGATGCCTAGTGGAATATCAAATGACGAAAAATCACTAATTCGCCAAGCATTTGCAGAAGGAAAAATAGGCAGAGAAGAATTATTAAAAGGGGAATCCGATTCCTATCATTCGCCTGGAACTTGTACTTTTTATGGAACCGCTAATTCCAACCAAATGCTCATGGAAATCATGGGCTTACAACTTCCGGGCTCCAGTTTTGTTAACCCTAATACTGAATTGCGTGCACTTCTTACCGAAGAAGCAGTGAAAATAGCGGCTAACAACACCCAACTAGGATTAGAAAGATCTTTAATGAATATCATTACAGAAGAATCAATTGTAAATGGCATTATTGGCCTTTTGGCAACGGGAGGTTCAACCAACCATACCATACATTTAATAGCGATTGCACGAGCCGCCGGAATTATCATCAATTGGGATGATATGTCTGAACTTTCAGATGTCGTGCCTTTAATAACAAGGATGTATCCAAATGGGGCTGCCGATGTCAATCACTTCCATGCTGCTGGTGGCATGTCATTCGTAATTAGTACGCTCTTAGAAAATGGCTTACTGCATGAAAATGTTCAAACAATAATTGGCAAAGGACTTAAAAAATATACACAAGAACCAAAAATTGATCAGCACCAATTGATTTGGGTAGATGGGCCATTAGAAAGTTTGAACAATTCAATCATTCGCTCAGCATCCGCACCATTTTCAAAAGATGGCGGCATTAAAATTTTACAAGGAAATCTCGGCCGTTCTGTAATAAAGACAGCTGCGGTGGAAGAAGCCCATCGTATAATTGATGCGCCAGCGATTGTGTTTTTAGAACAACAAGATTTAATTGATGCCTTTAAAAAAGATGAACTAAATAAGGATTTCATTGCCGTATTGCCTTTTCAAGGTCCTAAACAAAATGGAATGCCGGAATTACATCAATTAACGCCCACCTTGACTATCCTTCAAAAGCGTGGTTACAAAGTAGCATTGGTTACAGATGGAAGAATGTCTGGTGCATCAGGCAAAGTCCCTGCGGCTATTCACCTTTGGCCCGAAGCAAAGGACGGAGGACTAATTGCAAAAATCAGAACCGGTGACCTACTTCACATTGATGCCAATAAGGGAGAATTATCATGCGAAAATTTGGAGGAAATTGAAAATCGTATCGCTACGGTTAAAGATAATAGTGATACGATAGGATACGGAAGAGAACTCTTTAGCAATTTTAGATTAATTGTCTCTTCTAGCGAAGAAGGAGCAAGCGTATTATTCTAATTTATCCGTCGAATGTTTATTTCTGGTCAGGATCGACAAGACAATGGAGCCCATCAATAAAGACACAACGATCAACAGCGATAAAAGCGTTTCAATATGATACACGGGAGCAACTAACATTTTTAATCCTATAAAACTTAGAATAATCGCAAGACCATATTTAAGTTTAGAAAACATTTCCATTGAATTAGACAATAGAAAAAACAACGACCTTAAACCAAGAATGGCAAAAATATTAGAAGTGTAAAGAATAAATGGGTCATTAGGTGCAATGGCAAAAATAGCCGGTATAGAATCGACCGCAAAAAGCAAATCGGAAGACTCAACAATGATTAGAACTAAAAAAAGTTTTGTTCCAAACAATTTTGACTTCCCTTTATACATTTTTCGTGTAAAAAACCGATCGCCATCAAATTCCGTTCGTATAGGAATTATCTTACGAAACAATCTTACGCCAAGAGAATTATTGTAATTGACATTTTCATTTTCATCCTTAGAAAATCCAGATTTAATACCAGCATAAATCAGAAAAATCCCAAACAAAGTCATTAAGACATTTATTTTATGATACGTATTGGTAGCGTAATCAATCTCTTCATTGGATGTTGGACTTAATGTGAAATGGAAATTACCAATGTGAAATTCTGGCAAATAGGTTAAATTGATAAGACCTATTCCCGAAAAGATAAATATTCCTCGTAAGACAACAGCGCCTATTATTCCCCATAATAACACTTTTTGCTGACGGTATCCATCAATCTTGAAAAATGAAAATATTAACAAAAAGACAAAAAGATTATCGACCGAAAGCGCTTCCTCAATCCAGTAGGCAGATTGAAACTGAGCGAATTTCTCAAAACCTCTTTCGTACCAGACAAACAAACTAAATAACATGGCTAATCCAACCCAAATACAGGTCCATAGAATGGACTTTTTTGTGGCCATTTCTTGTTGTTTCACTTTTGATAACAAACCTAAATCAAAGGAGAGAATCAAAACTATCACAGCAACAAAGACGACAATAAGTATTGGAGAATCCATATTAAATTAATAAGATGTAAAATTAATTCGAATTAGCACATAGAAGTAGAAAGTCAATAGATTTTTTCAGCATCGTTTTGTTAGATTAAAACTTTTATCGGACAGTAAATAATCCCAACCCCATTTATTATTTTGTGATAAGTGAATTGCTTTACATCTATTTAAGTTGATAAAAACTAAAAATTACCTAATTTTGATTTTAAAATAATCAAGTTGAATTTTCAAATAAAGTACTTTAATGAATTAAGCCTTGTTGAATTCCATGATTTAATTGAGTTACGGATAAAAACTTTTGTTGTAGAACAAAATTGTAGCTACCTTGAATTAGACGGAAAAGATAAGATTTCATATCATGTTATTTGTCGAAATGGCGTGGGGAATGTTATTGCCACGGCTCGTATTTTACCCTCAGGCATAAGCTATAAGGAAGTTTCAATTGGAAGAGTGGTAACTGACATAAGTATCCGCGGAAATGGTGAAGGACATTTACTCATGCAGGAATGCATGAAATTTATTCTTGCAGAATTTGGACCAGTCCCAATAAGAATATCCGCACAAAAGCACTTAGAGAAATTTTATAATGCGCATTTGTTTTTTTCTACTGGAAAAGATTACCTCGAAGATGAAATTCCTCACGTTGAGATGCTCTATATGCCGCAAATTATTTCGCAATAAAATATTGAAAGTTTTATCAATAGGTATTTATCTTAAAGGATCAACAATTTGCCAGAAAACGAAATTAATTTATCGAAATGGATGGTTCTATGATATTAAAAAAAAGTATTCTTTCAATATATATCTTCTAAGGATTAAACTAAAAGAAATGTCCGATAAAAACCGGACAATAGTGATTCTACTACTTTTTAAAGATGACCGATGCGATGTGTCCGCCAAAACCAAAAGTATTGCTCATCGCATACTTTAGAGGGTGATTTACAGCATTATTCAAGGGAAATTGAAATAAATCTTTGAATTCAGGCTCAATATCTTTTGTATTTATGGTTGGTGGGACAACGCCCTCTTGAAGCGCTTTAACACAAATAATTGCTTCTATTGCTCCTGCAGCGCCTAGCAAATGCCCAGTCATAGACTTAGTAGCTGAAACAAACAAACTTTTTCGTTCACCAAAAACTGTTTTTGCCGCTAATAATTCTGAGGTATCGCCTTGGGAAGTTGACGTTGCATGCATGTTAATATAATCAATGTCTTCTGGTAGTATTCCGGCCTCCTTTATCGCTTCATTCATGCCTAAAATGGCACCCAATCCTTCAGGATGTGTTCCAGTAAGATGGTAGGCATCCGCTGCCATACCCCCACCAACAATTTCGCATAAAATGTTTGCACCTCTGTTCACAGCATGTTCATATTCCTCGACAATAAGTGCTCCTGCACCTTCCCCCATCACAAAACCATCCCGCGAAACATCAAAGGGCCGGGATGCGGTTTCGGGATCGTCATTTCTAAGTGACAAAGCCCGTGCAGAAGAAAATCCTCCAATAGAAGCTTGCGTTATAGCCGCTTCTGATCCACCGGTAATAATCATTTCCGCTTTACCCCATGAAATGTAATTAAATGCTTCGATAATAGCCGTATTTGAAGTTGCGCAAGCAGACACAGGACAAAAGTTAACGCCTCTTAAACCATATTTAATGGAAATAATTCCAGAAGCAATGTCTACCAAAATTCGAGGTATGAAATAGGGAGGGAATCTCGGAGTACCATCACCACTGCAAAATTCCATCATTTCATCCTGAAAAGTTTGAATTCCACCATTTCCGGATCCCCAAATAACGCCAATTCTGTCCTTATTCAGTTGCTCAAAATCAATTCCTGCATTTTTAACGGCTTCATCTACTGCTACTAAAGCATATTGGGAGAAGAGGTCATACTTCCTATTTTCTTTGGAATCAAAAAAATCACTCGAATTATAGCCTTTTAATTCACAAGCAAAATGCACCCTAAATTTTGAAGTATCAAATTTGGTAATTGGAGCAGCGCCACTTTTTCCTTGAATTATTGAAGACCAAAAAGTTGGAACATCGTTACCTATTGGTGTAAGTGCTCCGATTCCTGTAATTACAACCCGTCTTTTCACTTATCTAATTTAAACTTGTAATACGATTTATCCTCATAAAGGGCAACGGCTGTCTTTAATGATTCATTAAAATCATTATAAATCTGATAAGACTCGCTGATGCTCCATAAATCTTGTGCTAGATTAGCCCGTATTCTCATTTGGATTATCTTTTTACTGATTGAATATTCGCTTTCATTGAAAACCAAATCTGGTGCTTCCCTTTTAACATAAGAAAAGAAATCAGTCATGAAAGCATCATCACAGCTGAAATTTTTATTAAAAACTTCAAAATTAGGATAATTCGACCTCAGCGATTCCCTGTTATTTTTAATAAAGGAAATAACATAATTATTAATATGGCCTCCCCGAACGAGATCACCAAAATAATCTGTAATATCAGAGGTGTCTAGTCCAACAAAAATATCTGGCATTATTCCACCTCCACCATAAACCGTACGTTTGGTTTTTAGTGTAATGAACTTTAAAGAATCGGGAAATTTAATGGAATCTGCATTTTGAAATTCCCCGTTTAAATAACGTTGAGTTAAGTCTTTTTTATAATTTTCTTTATCCTCATAAGGCTTTTGAATAAATCGACCGGTTGGCGTATAATAGCGTGCAATCGTTAACCTAATTTCACTTCCGTCTGATAATGGTATCGGTCGTTGTACTAAACCCTTTCCAAATGTCCTTCTTCCTACAACTAGTCCACGATCCCAATCTTGAATAGCTCCCGAAAAAATCTCACTTGCAGAAGCAGAATATTCATCTGTAAGTACAATTAATCCACCCTCTTCCCACAAGCCCTTTTTACCAGCTCTAAGGTTACTTCGAGGTTGCGACCTTCCCTCCGAATAAACGATTAATTTATCGCCAGATAGAAATTCATCTACTAAATGATGTGCTGCATCCAATAATCCACCGCCATTTCCTTGAAGGTCGAAGATTAATTGCTTCATCCCTTTAGATTTTAGATCTTTTAAACTATTTTGAACTTCCTCAACAGTCGTTCTGGAAAAACTATTCAACTTAATATATCCTATTTCAGGTGTAATCATGTAACTGGCGTCAACAGAATAGATCGGGATTTTATCGCGAACGATGGTAAATTTTAATGGGGCTTTCATGTTTTGACGCATTATTTGAATAGTTACTTTCGAACCTAATTCACCCATCAACTTTGTACGAACATCATTATTTTTGAGACCAACCCCCGCAATATTATTTCCGTCAACAATCAAAATTTGATCCCCTGCCAAAACCCCTAATTTTTCTGAAGGCCCACCAGGAATTGTAGTAATCACCATTAATGTATCTTTCACAATCTGAAAGCGGATACCGATTCCAACAAAGCTTCCATTAATTTGAGATTGTGCATCATCTGCATCTTCAGCAGGAATGTAGGTGGAATGAGGGTCTAATTCTTCCAGCATTGCGACTATTGCCGACTCTGTAAGCTTTTTAGCATCAACAGGATCAACATAAATTTGTTCAATATGATTTAATACTTCCGCAAATTTATTAGAAGTGCTAATTTTGTTTAAGTCAACTTGACAAAAAAGTAAAAATGGCGCAGAGATAAAGAGTAGAAGAAGTGCATTTTTCATAGTAAGTTTTTCAATTTTGAACGATAAGAACAAAAATAGTAACAGAAGTTCGAATAACTAATTTATTTATAAGAAAGATTAAATTTGTTGAATAAATCTCAAGAAATAAAATTCATGAATAAGACGAGAGGCAAGACAACACGTTCAACGGCTAATAGAATTACTAGGATGGTCCTCAAATCAATAATGTGGTTTTTTATAGTTTTCTTTTCCATTCTAATTTTATACTTTCTTGCTTACTTCATATTATCTAGAATTACAGTTGAAGGTGAAAAAAAATCGGATGCAACAATTGCTATTTACTTTATGAATTCTGGAGTACATACCGATTTTGTGCTCCCAGTTAAAAATAAATTTGTGGATTGGCGCGAGTATTTCCCAAGAGAAAACACGAAAGGAAACGACACTTCGCTTAACCTAATAGCTATTGGCTTAGGAGATAAAGACTTTTACTTAAACACCCCTGAATGGGCTGATCTAACCTTTAAAACAGCATTTTGCGCTGGTTTTGGATTAGGTACTTCAGCAATTCACGCTACCTACCATGCATCCATATTAACAGATCGTCCAACAGTGAAACTTTTACTGACCGAAAACCAATACAAACGCTTAATTAACTTTATAACACAAAGCTTAAATTACGATAAGAATAAGCAAACGATTGTATTGTCAACAAAAAACAATAAGATACTTAAAAATAATGACGCCTATTATGCTGCCAATAAAAGCTTTAGTTTTTTATCATCTTGTAATACATGGATCAACAATGGACTAAAAGCAAGCGGTCAAAAAGCTTGTCTATGGACATCTTTACCACAAGGTTTATTGTATCAATATGACAAATAAAATACTCTTATTTCTTTTATTATTTAGCAGTCTGAATACTTCAGCGCAAGTTATTAGCAATGATACCGTGGCAAAAAGATATTTATTATTTATTAATGGGCATCGCGGACCAAAACACGATAAGGAAACACCCAGCAATATCATCACAAAAAAAGATCCAACCGGCTATTGGTATCATTTAAACGACAGTATCATCAAGCGTTTCAATGGCAGTCAAGCCATATATTTAGATGGGCATCATAGCATAAAAACTTCCATGTACAAAAACTTTTTTCACATGGGTTCTTCTTATTTATTATCAAGATTTTGCTGGATAAGACATAAGAGCAGTTGGGTAATTAATCCAAAAGTAAATGCTGAAGGTTTTTTTATTCGTATGACCCATGGAGCTGAGGCTGGAAAAAACTTTCTTATTTCTTCCTGTAATAAGCAAAAATGTATCAACATGAAAGACACTGTGGATATTGTTTGCCATAGCTTCGGTTATGCTTACAGCGTAGGATTTATAAATGCCATAAAGGATAAAGTTGTATTTGGAAAAATCCTTATTTTGGCACCAGAAAGCGGAGGGTATTATGCGACTGATTGGACTATGTTTCAGGAAGTATGGCAATACGGAAGTGATGACACTGGTCAAACCAATAGTGATGCCATCTATCTTCAAGATGGTCTCGCACCGCAAGTACAAGTAAAAGGCTTAGAAGTCATGATGCCCAACCTTGGCGGCCGGGTATTTCTCCCTGAAAATTCAAAAAAAGGCTTTATCAGAAGCCATCACCTTAAGTATTGGTCTTGGTTTCATGAAATTAAACCAAATGATTTTGGCTATTTTTCCAAATGAATACTACTTTTATAGTAGTTTTGAAAAATGATTGAACAAAACTTCTCCTTACAAGCCTTCAACACCTTTGGATTTGATCTAAAAGCTGAAAATTTCATCCGTTTCAATTCGATTGTAGGATTGAGTAAAATCCTTAAAGAACATCAAGAAAAACCATTGTTTATTCTTGGGGGTGGTAGCAATATCCTACTAACAAAAAACATTTCTGGCTTGGTCCTAAAAAATGAAATAAAGGGAATAAAAATTATCGAAGACCATGAAGATTATGTGATTGTAGAGTCGGGGGCAGGTGAAGTGTGGCATGAATTTGTGCTGCACTGCATAAACTTTGGCTGGGCAGGAATAGAAAATCTAAGTTTAATTCCAGGGAGTGTTGGAGCTAGTCCTATGCAAAATATTGGTGCATACGGAGTGGAAATAAAAGATGTCTTTTCCTATTTATCTGCTATAAATATAGCCACTGGTGAACTAGAATTTTTTAATACCGAACAATGTGAATTTGGCTATAGGGAAAGTGTATTTAAACAAGCATTAAAAGGGAAATATATTATATGCAATGTCGCTTTTAAACTTTCGAAAAAGGCAAGTAAAAACACAAGCTACGGAGCGATTGAAGATGAATTAAAAAAAATGGGGATCAGTAATCCAAGTATAGAAGATATTAGTAAGGCCGTTATTTCAATTCGTCAATCAAAATTACCCAACCCGGCAGTGATAGGAAATGCAGGTTCCTTTTTTAAGAATCCAATTGTTTCAGAAGAACTAGTCAAAAAATTACAAGAAATTTACCCTGATATTCCCAATTACCCAAGTACCAATGGAACAAAAAAACTAGCTGCTGGATGGTTGATAGAAAAAGCAGGATGGAAAGGAAAGACAATTGGGAATATTGGCGTGCACAAAAATCAAGCATTAGTACTTGTTAATTATGGTGGAGGAAGTGGAGAAGAAATTTTAGCGCTTTCAACAGCTATAATTGAAGACATCAAAAGCAAATTCAACGTTGAACTAGAAAGAGAGGTGAATATAATGTAGTGCAACACTGATAGACAAGCTAATTTTTTTTCTTAAAAAATTCATCGCTAATCCCTTTATTAATGACATAACTACTTAATTTGATAGTTATCGTTCCTGTTTTTTTTTGTGATGTTTTAGCATTACTCTGATTAACATTCCCACTTACACTTTTGGGCATTTTAAATTTTTTAACATCAACAGTAAAGATAATTTGATCAGGCAAACCATAAGCTACCTGAGCAGCATATTGATAATCTATGGTAACACTTCCGCTTCCTCTTGTTGTTAGATCTGTTTTTATTATTAGTTTTCGTTTTGTATCAATCCATAATTTCGCTAATATAATTTCACTATTTTCCACAGTTGGGATTACTGTAATCATATTTGTGAGTATTCCATTCAAAACTTTAGTTCCACCATCGACGCATACATAAGAGCCTTTTTTAGAAAGAAAATTAGATACATCCGTAAATCCTTGCTTAGGCAATATGGCTATTCCTTTGGTAACTACTTTAAATTTATCTTTTTGCTTGAAATAGATGGTCGCATTTACTGGCAAAATTTTAATCATTGGAATATCTGCTTTAATACTTGCTTTTACTGAATAATCTTTGACAAGATTAATCTTAGTAATCAATTGCGCAATTATTTGGTCAGAAGTTTGGCTAAAGCTTAAAAAAGAAAAGAATAAGAAATAAATTACTAGTAGATTTTTCATGAAGTAATGTCTTTTTTGTTAAATTTTAGAACTGCGATTACCACGAATAGAATATTGTGAAGAATTAATATCAGGATCGATTGCCAAATATCTTTCAAGTTGATTGGATCCTCAAAAAAGCTTCTCCAAGAAGCCATGTGCGTTGTGAACAAAAATTTCTTAATGGAATCAAAAACAGTTACATCCATAGAGCCAATAATAGTGAAGAGTATAATAATTCCCATGGTGGATACGATAGGGCCAATTGAATTTTCAGCGAAAGCAGACAAACAAATGGAGAGTGACGAAACCGTTAAAAGTGCCAAATACGCTACAAAGAAACTACATAGATAACGCCACATAATATCCTGTTCTTGAAGAATGATTAAACCGTTGCTATTTAACACTATTAAGTCGCCTGTACCAAACATCCATTTTACCACCACAAGCGCAAGAAATGCTAACCATAATGTAAGGATTAAGGTGTAAACTGCCCCAGCAATGAATTTTGATAATACGATATTGGTACGGGAAATTGGTTTAGTAGCTAACATTCGGATGGTTCCCATAGCTGCCTCACCAGAAATTAAATCACCAGTAACCAAGGCAACAAGAAGTGGAATATGAACAATTAGCATTTGAAGAATGATGAAGGCAATTAAATTTCCATTCAAAATGTTGCCATTAAAAGTCAGCGTTTGTTCAAAAGAACTTGTGACAAAAGAAATAAACGAAGAGCCATCCGCTTTCATAGCAAATAAAATCACAAAAATTAGCGCTGTAAGCACCCCTAAACCGATATAGCTCCTAGGTTTTGCTATAATTTTAATGAATTCGTTGTATGTGTTTCTTACCAACATTATTCTTGTATTATTTTCATGAAAAAATCTTCAAGCTTTCTTTTAGGTTCTAAGGAATGAATACTGAATCCCTTATTCACTAAAAAATAATTAATCTTGGGCACCATTTCCTTTTCAAGGGCTATTTCAATGATAGCCCCATGAAGATGCTTCACGTGAAGAGCGGGGAATTCTAATTCGATTGCCTTCATGGCATTTTGGTGATCACTTACATCTATTTGAAGCAGTAAATCTTGCTCGTTCACCAAGGCATCCACCGACCCTTCAATCATAGATTTACCTTTGTTAATTATGACCATTCTATTGGCAATGATTTCTATCTCAGAAAGTTGATGAGAAGAAAGAAGAACCGTTTTTTGTTGCTCTGTTTTTAAACGCAAAATTAAATTTCGTACTTCAATGATTCCTTGTGGATCTAATCCAGTGGTAGGCTCATCTAATATGATTAAGTCTGGCTTATGCAACAAGGTTTGAGCGATTCCTAATCGTTGTTTCATACCATGAGAGAAGCCCTTGACTTTATCCTTTCCTCTTCCGTCAAGTCCAACAAATTCTAACATTTCTTGAATCTCTTTTTTGGAGCTATCTCTCCCTGAAATTCTAGCGAACATCTCTAAGTTCTTCTCCGCTGATAAGTAGCGATAAAAGTCCGGTTTTTCTATAATGCAACCTATGTTTTTGAGGATTTGGGTTCGATGATTGGCTAAGTTTTTTCCAAAAATCGCAATAGTACCACTATTAGGAGCTATTAATGACAACATGCATCTAATTGTGGTGCTTTTACCAGCTCCGTTAGGACCCAAGAAACCAAATACATCGCCTTTATTCACACTAAACGAAACATCTTTTATCGCTTCAAATGTGCCGAATTTTTTAGAAAGATTTTTTACTTCAATTATTGGTCCATCCATAATTTTGGATTAAGTGTCAAAATTACAACAAATTAAAGATTCATAAGTTCAAAAAACACAAATATTCCCCCCTTAAAATTACTGATTATTAAATCTTGCCATTAGTGTCCGATAATTAATTTTTGAAAGGATTAAAGAAATATCTTTGCGAACTTATATGAAACAAAAATCTATTCCTCAGAAATTTAGCCAATACCAAATCATAGCGATTGTTATTCTTGCGCTAACTCAATTTAGTGTCGTGTTAGATTTCATGGTGATGTCGCCACTTGGTGATTTAATTATGAAAAACATGAAGATATCACCTAATGAATTCGGCCTGGTGGTTTCCTGTTATGCTTTTTCTGCTGGAATATCTGGATTTTTTACAGCAAGTATTGCCGATAAATTCGACCGAAAAAAATTATTACTAATCTTTTATGCAGGATTCATTCTGGGGACCTTACTTTGTGGATTAGCAACTACTTATTGGTTTTTAGTAAGTGCACGAATTGTTACAGGGATTTTTGGAGGGGTTATTAGTTCTATTTCCTTGGCAATCGTTGCGGATATATTTGAGATTAATCAACGTGGACGTGTCATGGGATTCTTACAAATGGGCTTTGGAATGAGTCAAATTCTTGGTATTCCCATTTCTTTATTTTTGGCCACCACATGGAATTGGCAAGCACCATTTTATCTAATTGTTGGCCTGGCCACCATCATTTTTATCATTGGTTTCTTCGTCCTTAAACCAGTAGTTGGCCACCTTGAATTACAACGCGATAATCCAATCAAACACATGTGGCAAACCATTTCAAATAGAGATTATAGAATTGGTTTTTTAGCAACTGCCTTTATGTCGTTAGGAGGTTACTTAATGATGCCATGGGGAAGCTCCTTTTCAGTCAACAATGTCGGTATTAGCCAAAAAGACTTGCCCCTCATGTTCATGATCATAGGAATATCTACCTTCACAGTAATGCCTATCATTGGTAAATTAAGTGACAAGTTTAATAAATATTCCATTTTTGTAGGGTCATCTATACTGATGATTATATCCGTAGTAGTTTACACACATCTTGGACAAGCCTCGTTTGCAGTTTTAGTCATTGTAAATATGGTAATGATGGCGGGAATAATGGCTCGAATGATCCCTTCACAAGCATTAACTACTGCAGTTCCTGCATTAAAAGACAGGGGTGCATTTATGAGTATTAATTCTTCACTTCAACAAATGGCGGGAGGAATTGCTGCCTTAGTGGGGGGAGCAATCGTTCAGCAAAAAAATGAAAATAGCCCATTAGAAAGATTTGATCTATTGGGATATGTAGTCATTGCAGCGATCCTAATTAATATCTTTCTTACGTATCGCGTTTATAAGTTGGTTCAGAAACAAGCCTCCTAATAGTCAATTCGAAAACTTCGGATTTAGCTTTACCAGAAACACAGGTACCTTCCTAAAATAAAAGAGTCATTTTTAGCCAAGGCAGTAATAAATTATTAAATTTGAAGGTATTAATATCACGAATAAATTCAGCAAATCAAAATTAATTCAAGAAGAGAGAGCGGTTTAAACTTTAGTTTTTTTGATCATTTTTGAAAGCCTATTTTTTACAAAAAGAAAATTGAATATATGTTACACTTTTTAAAAAAACAGCTAGCCAAATATAAACAAGCCCGTCAAGGAGTATTAGAATACGGTAGTGAGGTAAAAACATTTGAGATTGACGGAATAGGGAAAGTTGAATTTGCACAATGGTTACATCCATCAGAAAAACCTGTTGTATTAACTAATTCTCATGTCGACTTTTATAGAGAACTTGCACAAAAAGGTGGAATAATTGTAGACATAGGCACACATACTGGCGATACAACTGTGCCCATGGCCTTAGCAGTTGGAAAAGAGGGATTGGTTATTGGTCTTGAGCCGAACAAATATGTTTTTAAAATTCTTGAAAAAAATGCCAGCTTGAATAAAGAAATTACATCTATTGATGCTTTCTGTTTTGCGGCCACGAAAGATGAAGGGAGTTTTATTTTCAATTATTCTGACGCATCATTTTGTAATGGTGGATTTCTTTCTGAAATTCAAAACCAAAAACATAATCATAATTATGAACTAGAAGTTCAAGGAAAGAATTTACAAGATTTTCTTCATAAAAAATATGCTGACCGTTTAGATAAATTAGATTTAATCAAGATCGATGCGGAAGGCTACGACAAAGAAATATTGAAAACAATTCCAAAAATATTGGAAACCTACAAGCCTAATCTAATGATAGAGTGTTATAAAAAACTTACACCTGAAGAAAGAGATGAGCTATTCAATATTACCGCTGCTTATGGTTATACACTTTATTATCTTGAGAATTTTGAAGAAGGTGGATTGAAAGTTGAGATTTCTAAAGATCAAATGAACGATAAAAAACATTTTGAAATGTTAGCGATCCACAAGGATCGGATGTAATAATTACAATCCAAGAACAACTTCTACTTTTTCGCAAACCTTTTGGTGATCATAAATAGCTACTGCATCAAGTAGAATTGATTTGTCAATTCTTTCTTGCACAAAAAACGCTTTAAGTTGTTCCGATAGACTTTGGGCATTTAATGGTTCAAATAAGCGTCCAAATTTTCCTTCTCCAAGTATTTCAGGACTTCCACCGCCGTTACTAGCAATTACAGGAACGCCGGAGGCCATTGCCTCAATGGTTACCATTCCAAATGTTTCTGCTTTGGAAGCCATGATAAAAAGATCAATGGCAGCATAAAAAACCTCAATATCTTGGCGAAAAGGCCGTATAAAAACCCGTTCAGTTAACTTGTATTTTTCAATCGTTTTATTTATTTGTTCGGTATATTCTTGTCCTGAACCTTTTGTTGGCTCTCCCAAAAAACATACATTAATATGCTTGTTATCCAGCAAATGAATGGCATCGAGTAGTAAAAGATGGCCTTTAAAAGGATCAAATCGACCACTTAAACCAACAATAATCTGATTTTGAGGAAGATTGAGTATCTCTCTTGCTTTTTCTTTTGACACATTATTCGAAAACCGAGATAAATCAAGTGCTGAGGGAATATGATGAATTTTTCTTTGATCAATTCTTGTCAACGTTTTCACTTGATTAACTAAACCAATGAGTGGGCAACACCAAGCATCCAACCCTTTAAATCGAATGGTATGAAATAGATTCTTCTTGGAAACACCTAGTTGCATTTCCATGAAATAGGATAAATACACGTAGTGATCCGCTTTTCGTTTGGCAATTACACTGACACTTAAGTCTCGAGTATCTCGAATAATCAAGTGTGTAATATTAAATTGGTTTAGAATTTTTGCAAGTTTGTTACCCGCTTTAAAATCATAATACTTCCGGTGGTCTTCAATATAAGCGATAGTAATACCAACAGATAAACAAGATTGGGCAACAGGAGAATTTTTCTTACAAATCATCAATACATTTTTCCCACGTTCTCGCATCCATAATGCATTCTTAAGTTGGTTCATCTCTAATCCACCCCAGCTCACAGAACTGCACAAGTAAGCAAGATGAATTGAATGGCTTTTCTGTATCAAAATAAGTTATTAACTGTAACGTGTTTTCACCACACTTCTTTTAGAAATAAAATGAAAATTCTCTTTTGCCTTTTCAAAAAAAGTGGGTTCACATTTCAAATTTACTCAGTCTTTCGATAAAGCAGCGTAAATGGGCATAAGAAATTTTATTCAATTAACTTTCAGTAAGAAATTCTCCTTTATTTAAAGTAACAAAAAAAGGAGCCAAACTAGCAATGCGCTTTACTTCGACGATTTATAATTCGTAGCATTTATTAGAATGTTCGAAGTATTTTTAATCCCCACCAAATTTGGATGCTGGCGATTGAGCTTTTAGCTAATCTTAGCATATACCAAATTCAATGGGTCTTCAAAACCTGCTTTTGCAAGGTTGATGCTTGAAAGTTAATACCTATAAAAAAATCTACATTACTTACAAAAGCAAGCTCGGATTACGCGTCTGAATGGACGCGTGATCCCTGGAGGGGGAGGCTTCATACTAATTAAAGCTCAACCGCTGTGCGGCGGCTGGCTTTTTTTGTTTCTACTTCACTTACAAAAGCAAGCTTTTGACTTTCGAGAAAATAATTAAAGCCAAGCAAAACGCTTGGCTTTAATTATTTTGGCGGAGAAATAGGGATTCGAACCCCAGGAACCTCTCGGTTCAACAGTTTTCAAGACTGCCGCAATCGACCACTCTGCCATTTCTCCTCGGTGCAAAAATAGTGATATTTTAAAGAATTACAAGAACTCTGCAAAAAAAATACCGCTATAAGCAATGAAAACGTACTTTTGTAAGATGAAACTCAAGCAAATTTCCTTGGAAGAAATAAACGCTAGAAATGCGAATACACTAATGGAATCATTAGAAATTTCGTGTGTCGAATTAGGGGAAGACTTTATAGTGGCAAGAATGCCTGTTAATAAGCGGACTGTGCAACCAATGGGATTATTACATGGAGGAGCAAGCGCTACATTAATTGAAACGATTGGTTCAATGGGATCCATTTTATTAATTGATAATGCAAGTCAAATTGCTGTTGGATTGGAAGTCAATGCCAACCATATAAATGGAATATCTGCTGGATTCGTTTTGGCAAAAGGAAAAATTATTCATGCAGGAAGAAAAACACATTTGTGGCAAGTGGATATTACTGAAGAAGGAACTGGAAAGCTTATTTGTGTGGGGAAATTAACTGTCTTGATTTTGGAAAAACGAATATAATGGGATTGCTTTGGTATAGAATCCCAGGTGAAGAGGTCGTGAAATCACTGGGATATTTTCACGAATTGCCAAAAGAAATAACTGATTATGAAGGATTTGTAATCACTAATTTTCTTGGATCCAAGCGTTTTGGATTCGCTAATTATGAAATTCAAAACAAAAAATTTCATTATGCAGTTGATCCAATAAATGTGATCGATAAATCCTATTATTTATGGTCGGCACAGAAACTAATTCATGAGATGAAGGAAGCGAATATTTCTAAAACCGTTTATTCAAGAATAAAAAGTGTTGATTTTGACGAAAGTAAAACAACTGCACTTTTTGATGAATTGGTCTTAGCGTACCCTAATGCAATGGTTTATTTACTTTCAGATCCAAAATTAGGAACTTGGCTAGGTGCAAGTCCTGAATTACTTCTCAGGACGGTGGGAGATCATGGATTCAGTATTGCATTAGCAGGGACAAAAGTATTTGAAGATCAAACAAAATGGTTGGAAAAAGAACAAAATGAACAAGCTTTAGTGAGTGAATATATTTCAGAGAAACTAAATGAATTGCAATTATCATCCATTGAATCCATTGGTCCATACGATTTTATAGCAGGTCCTGTGAAGCATTTAAGGACGGATTTTTCATTTAATTTTTCACAAACTGAAAGTGAAATTTTAGAAGTCCTACACCCTACCCCTGCAGTTTGCGGAGAACCAAAAGAATTAGCTTTAGAAATTATTGAGCATATTGAACAACACGATCGGTCCATATATACAGGATATTTAGGTCTACTAAAGCCAAATGACTCGAAAATATATGTTAATCTAAGGTGTTGCCAAATACGTCCTGGAAAAATGTACCTATATTTAGGAGGTGGATTTACCGAAGCTTCAGATGCTGATATGGAATGGAAAGAAACCGAAAATAAAAGTAAAACCATACTAGACCTTGTTCAAAAATTGTAATTTTGCGGCATGATAACAAGCGATAAAAAGGTCGTTCAACTCATTATTGACCAATGCTATCATCAAGGCGTGCGAAATGTTGTTATTTCTCCCGGTTCGAGAAATGCACCACTTTCAATTTCATTTGATGAACATCCTTCTATTCAAACGTATGTCATTCACGATGAACGCAGTGCTGCTTTTTTTGCATTGGGAATGTCAGAACAATTAAATCAACCCGTTGCTCTATGTTGTACCTCTGGATCGGCAGCATTAAATTATTATCCGGCCATTTCAGAAGCTTATTATCGCTCTATTCCCCTTATTGTAATTACGGCTGATCGTCCAGAAGCATGGATAAATCAAGGCGATGGTCAAACCATAATGCAACAAAATGTATATAATCAACACGTCCATCATTATGTTCAATTACAAGATACTTTTTTTACGGATGAACAGAAATGGCTTTACCAACGAGAAACTGCCATTGGATTCGAAAAGGCATTAAAAAGTAGGAAAGGACCGATACATTTCAATGTTTCATTAAGTGAACCTTTGTACAAGACGATAGAAAAACAAGAAGATTTCAGCCGAAAAATAGAAGTCCTTCCTTTGATAATTGATTGGACCAATGAGGTGAAAAATTGGGCTGAAAAAGGTTTAAGTAGTCAAAAAATAATGGTTTTATGTGGACAATTACCTAAATCGGGACAACTACAAAACGCACTGTCTCTATTTTCCCAACATAAAAATGTAGCTATACTTGTTGAAAATACTGCCAACTTAGTGCATTCTAATTTTAATCATTGCATCGATCGTAGCCTCCATGGCCTTACTGACTCACAAAAAGAACAACTATATCCCGATCTATTAATAACACTAGGAGGAGCCATTGTATCAAAAAATATTAAGACTTTACTAAGAGAAAATCCTCCCAAGCAACATTGGAAAATTGGAACTAATTTCCCAGGAATGGACACATACCAATGCTTAAGTCATGAGATCCAATCTGAAGCTGACTTATTTTTTGACAAATTAAATGAGTTAGCACCAAAGAAAACGACATCCAATTATTTTGAACGTTGGAAAGAAGTGGATGTGAAAAAGCAAGATAGACTTTCTGATTTTCATATTGAATCTACTGTACTATCTGATATAACAGTCTTTCAATCGATATTAAAATTGTTGCCAAATACGTCTGTTTTGCACATGGGCAATAGCTCAGTTATTCGCTACTGTCAATTATTCGATCCCAATCATACGATTGAATATCGTTGTAATCGAGGGACAAGTGGAATTGATGGAAGCACAAGTACAGCCATAGGAGCTGCTTTTGTCAATCCTGAAAAAGAGCATATTCTAATAAGCGGTGACATCTCTTTCTTGTATGATAGTAATGGTCTATGGAATAAATATCTTCCAAAAAACTTAAAAATAATAGTCGTAAATAATTATGGTGGGGGTATTTTCAGAATTATTCCCGGACCAGCAAATACCAAACAATTAGAAACCTTCTTCGAAGCAAAACACAATCAAAACATTGCGAAAATTGCAAGTGCTTTTAATTGTGACTATACCTTAATTCAAGAACAAGAAGCATTAAACAAGGAAATAAGCACATTATTGAATAAAAAAGGAGAAAACTTGTCTCTGATAGAAATTGTCACTGATTCAAATCAAAATCCATTATCTTTACATGATTTTTTGACTTTTATATCTCATTAACATGGCTGATTTTTTTGATATCTTATTAACTTGGCAAGGTTGGTTATACTTGTTTATTTTAACCATGTTAGAGATTGTACTTGGAATAGATAATATCATCTTTATTAGTATAGTAACAGATAATCTCCCCAAAGTAAAAAAACGTAAGGCGCGTAATATAGGTTTAAGCTTAGCGCTAATAATCAGATTAATTTTACTTTGCGGTGCTGCATGGATAATGAAATTAACCTATCCACTATTTACGATTTTTGACAAAGATATTTCTTGGCAAAGTATCGTTTTAATTGCCGGGGGTGTTTTTCTTATCTATAAAAGTACCATTGAAATGCATAAAAGCGTCAAAGGAGAAGAGGAAGGTCAACAAAAAACAAAGTCTACCCTAAATGCTATTATTTTACAAATTGTTTTGATAGATATTATCTTTAGTTTCGACTCAATTATTTCTGCCGTTGGTATGACCAATGGAATTGAAGCAGAAACACACAGTAATCCGCTCGCTATTATTTTTATATCAGTTATATTATCTATGATTATAATGCTAATCTTTTCAAATGTTATAAGTTCATTTATATCAGAAAACCCAACAATTAAAATGATTGCATTAAGCTTCTTAGTTACGGTAGGTGTCCTTTTGATTGCTGAAGCATTTGACAGTGAAATTCCCAAAGGATACGTTTATTTTGGCCTTGTTTTTTCATTAATCGTTGAATTAATGAATATAAAAATGAGAAAGAATAATGCTAGAAAATGATTCCAAAAGAAGCTGAACAGGTTCTTAATTTACACAATTATGATAACCTTGACGATGCAGTAGAACAACTTATTTTTCCGATAAAAACATTTCTACATACTGCTCCCATTTTACACAAAACATTTTTTGCTAAATTGGAAAAATTGGCAATCATTGACGATGCCTACCAACTAATGTGTGAAAGTCCCAGTGAAATAAGCGAACATGAAGCGCTTATATTCATTGCACAGTCAGACGTTTTGACGAGTCACGTACACTATGAAACCTTGATTGCCAAATCACAACTTAAAATTTCAGCCTCCAACAAACCTCGCGAAATCATTGAAATTTGTAAATACTTATTGAATATCCATTCTTCTTATGTAGAAATGTGGAAAAATTGCCAATTTCTCATTTCATCAACCGTTATTTTGTCGAAACAAATGGATCGTATGAGCTTTCATGAGGAGCTTAATAACTTGCATATAAAGGGCATTAGAACTATAGAAGCAATAAGAATGAATGAAAACTTACTTAGCAACGAATTTAAAGTTGAAATAACAAGACTCCAAAAATCGGTGAGCTAATAGTCTTAATTAGCAATTTGCAAGGCCGTTCGCAATTCGTCAGTCATTAGGTAATCAGGTGATTTTCTGAATGCTGCTTTCGTTCCTTTCGGAGATCGCACTTCAAAAATGACTACTTCTTTACCCAGTAAATGAATAGCTTCCACATCAGAAGCAGTAATCGAAGCATTGCGTATTACAAGTCCCTCGCAAGTAGGATGATCAGTTAAGATTTGAAGCCCATATGAAGTAACATCTGTTGCGAAAAAAACAGTAAAATCATCTGAGAGTTCATCTAGTAACTCCAATCGATTAGTAATGCAAATAAAATTATCCTTTTCACCGATTCCCAAATTTTCCAATGCTTGTTTTATAAGTTGGACATCTATATATTGAAGTGTACAAGGATTCAAGTGCCGTAGATCCAAAAAAATGGTCTTTCCAGCTACTAATTTAATCAGTTCAAGGTCAAATTTAACTAATTTTTCATGGTGTATTGTCTGATAAAAGACCTCCGAAAGAGCGGAAGATTCCATATCATTGATACAACCATTGGCATTGGTATAGGACGAGAGAAATTCATCATGGTACAACCATAATTGTCCCGTATTATCCAGCTGGAGATCTAATTCAATGCCATCACAACCAGAAAAAGACAAAGCAAGTTTAATCGCTTCCAAGGAATTATTGGCATAGATAGAACTTGAAGAATTCAATCCCATTGCTGCGTGTCCGATAATTTTTGTATTGGCATCAACGGATACCTTTTCACAAGAGACAAACAAAATAAAAACAATAAGTATCTTAATAAATCGCATATGCCAGCCCTAATTTAAAATGATAATTCCAATGGTACGATTTCACAAAACCTAACGATTCTGATCTAAAAAATTCAGCAAATGGACCTATTCCAGCTTGATGAATAAATTGTAATCTTCCCTTATTTTTCCCATAATACAAGGAATAACCTGCCGTGATATCGTATTGACTAATATTATCCCCCATATCAAAAAATGATGCATGAAAACTAAGCATAGGACCCAATGCAATTGCTCCCTTTCGATTACAATGTTTAAGATAAGGAATGGTCATATAGAAACCTAATTGCGGAAAAACCTGTTGCGCTCCAAATGTTGAACGAGATCCAAGAGCTAGTGAGCCACCAATATCAATCTTCTTTAAATTCTTTTGATACGCAACACCAGTAAATAGATCCATCCTTTGCAAAGAAGCATTAACTGAGATCAATGAACGAGGAAAATAAAATTCGGAAGGAGAAACATCTTGAGCAAAGACCCCTAGCTTAGTTACAATCAAAAAAAATAAGAGTAATAATCGAATCATGACGTTTAGTCAAATTTCGGACATTTTTTGCAGGATACTCCTTTAGTTTTATATTTTTTGCAACATTTTTTCTTTTTAGACAAGGAACATGAAACGCAAGCCAGCGATTGCTCATTTATTTTAACCTCATTTTCCTTTAACGTTGCCATCTATTTAGAATAATTCTAAACAAAGGTAAATATAATTTTTAAATCGATAATAATTAATGAAAAAAAACGCGATAAATTAACTGAAATCGCCTTTAAAATAATTTCATTTGATCGTCGTCATCCGAATTCTTTGTCAGATCCCATTCGATAGTAGGACTACTATCAGCATCCTTCTCGGGATTGCTAGAAACTTTTGCTGATTCATTTGTAGAAGTACCTTCGCCATCGTTGCCTTCAGAATTTACCGCTTCCATATCTTCATTTTCTTCCAACACTTGAACTTCTTCATCAAGCGGCCAAGGTTCTTTTCCTTCATCAATTGAATGCGTTAAAACAACTTCTTTAACCTTCATCTTAGTAAGTTGATTTCCTTGCGCTTTCATACCTTTCACCTCAATAGTATCCGCAAGATTAAGAACAGTATCCACTAAATTTTTAGTTTCCTTCAGTAACTTATTGTAGACAATTCGGATTTCCGGACGGTACGCAGTTGAAACGACATCCATATACGACCCTTGGCCTTCACTAATAAACGAAATTCGTTTATCCGCCGTCACTTCACAAAGAAAACGCTTCACAAAATGTAACTCTTTCGCTCCATCAAAATAAACAGTAGAAACAGCCCTGTCCTGCACCCACTTTTCAACATGAACCATATCCTCATCAAAATGCGTAGATAGATCAAAGGTACTTAAGCGATAATCGCCATTTTTATATAAGCTTAGAATTTTATCATTTCCTTTAAATGAACCAAGAAATTTACCCCTTGATTCATCATTCAAACGACCAACGATCGAATCATACCAAATTTTTCGTGCCGCCAATGTAGAACCTCCCACCTCTTTTTGTACAATTTTCTGTACAATTTCTTTTGTCACCCTATTGCCGGCTGAATTTCTTCCTTTGATCAACAATTCACCTAAATCAAGGTCAAAACGTAAACGTTTTAAATGCGGACGTGGACGTAAAAGAATTGTTACCACTTCTCTTTCACCATTCGGGTGCACAGAAAAATAAAGCATTTTTGAACCTTTTGTCCCTTTGGTTAAGTCATATTCCGTGTCACGGGTAATAGAATTCACATAAAACCGCTTCATCATGGTAGCACCACCGATCCCATCTTGATAGAAAAGGTGGTAAATCGTTCTGGTATCACCTTTCTTCCAAACACTAGCAAAAATCAAATCTTTTCCAACGAATTTTTTATCTGACACTTTTGTTATTAGCATCTTTCCACTGGCAAAAAAGCAAATTATATCATCAATATCAGAACAATCACCAACAGGTTCATTTTTCCTTAATCCGTGTCCAATAAAGCCTTCTTCATAGTCTACGTATAATTTTTTATTGGCAATAATCACTTTCGAAGCAGTAATTGTATCAAAGGTCTTTATTTCAGTTTTGCGTTCGCGACCCGCACCAAAACGTTTTTTAAGATCCTTAAAATAATCAATTGCGTAGTCAATTAAATTCGCTAAATGACCTTTAACAATTTCAATTTCTCCTTCAATTTTCAAGAGAGAGTCATCGGCTTTAGAAGAATCAAAGCGCGTAATCCGAATCATTGGGATCTGTGTAAGCTTTAATAAATCGTCATCCGTAATTGGACGAATTAATTGCTTTTTGAAAGGTTTAAATCGTTCGTACAAATACACATAAAGTGTTTCGCGATCTGCATAAAGCTTAAAATCAATATACATTTCATTGTTAATGAACAACTTTTCTAAGGTTAAGAAATGCCATTGATTTTCTAATTCATCTAACCTGATTTCCAGTTCTAATTTTAGCAAACGAACCGTATTGTCCGTATTGATGCGTAGAATTTCAGTAACACCTAAAAAACGGGGTTTCTCACCATCAATTATTGATGAATTTGGAGCGATTGAAATCTCACAATCAGTAAAAGCATATAAAGCATCTATCGTTTTATCTGGTGAAACTCCAGGGGCCAGATGCACAATTATTTCAGCAATCGAAGAAGTATTATCTTCAATCTTTTTGATTTTAATTTTCCCTTTATCGTTCGCTTTAAGTACTGATTCGATCAAGGATCCTGTTGTCGTTCCAATAGGAATTTCATGAATCGTTAAGGTCTTATTGTCTAGCTTTTTAATTTTCGCTCGTACGCGTACTCTACCCCCACGCAAACCATCATTGTAGCCACTAAAATCAGCCATTCCCCCATTTGGAAAGTCTGGCAATAGTTCAATTTTCTTTCCTCTTAAATGATTAATCGATTGTTCAATTAGCTCCACGAAATTATGAGGTAGAAACTTACAAGCCATTCCAACTGCAATCCCTTCCGCTCCCTGTGCTAAAAGAAGGGGGAATTTCATAGGCAACTGCTCCGGCTCACGATTTCTTCCATCGTAAGAAGTTAACCAATTCGTTGTTTTAGGATTAAAAGCAACATGCAAGGCAAATTTAGACAATCGAGCTTCAATATATCTAGCCGCAGCAGCACCGTCACCGGTTAAAGTATTTCCCCAGTTTCCTTGGCAATCGATTAATAAATCTTTTTGTCCCAATTGTACCAGGGCATCACCGATAGAAGCATCACCGTGCGGATGATATTTCATTGTATTTCCAATGATATTAGCCACCTTATTATAGCGACCATCTTCTAACTCACGCATGGAGTGTAAAATCCTCCGTTGAACTGGTTTCAATCCATCCATCAAAGCAGGAACCGCTCTTTCGAGAATCACATAACTGGCATAATCTAAAAACCAATTTTCATACAATCCACCTACAGGAACGATTTTTTCATCCACTTTTTTACTTTCAAATGGATGAGACTCTTCGTTCAATGCCCCGTTAATGTCTTCTATTTCGTCCTCTGCCATCTTATATTACAATTTCAATGTCATCGCTTAGATCTTCAATTACCAAAGATTCAGCAGGATCTTTTTCAACGCGTAAATTATCAATAATAAATTCTTGACGTTCAGGCGTATTCTTCCCCATATAATAGGATAAGATCGAATCAATAGACGCCTCTTTCGTCAAGAGTACCGGTTCTAATCGAATATCTTCTCCGATAAAATGAATGAATTCATCAGGGGAGATTTCACCTAAACCTTTGAATCGAGTTATTTCTGCTGTTTTACCAATTTCTTCAATCGCTTTTCGTCTTTCTTCTTCCGAATAGCAATAAAGCGTTTTCTTTTTATTCCGCACCCTAAACAGAGGAGTTTGCAATACATACACATGATTTCGTTTCACTAGATCTGGAAAAAACTGAAGAAAGAAAGTCAGCAGTAACATCCGAATGTGCATACCATCGACATCGGCATCTGTTGCAATAACGATACGACCGTACCTCAAATTATCCATATCGTCCTCGATATCTAAGGCCGCCTGAATAAGATTAAATTCTTCATTTTCATACACCACTTTTTTTGTTAGGCCGTAACAATTAAGAGGTTTACCCCTCAAGGAAAATACAGCCTGCGTATTCACATCCCTCGATTTGGTAATCGAACCACTAGCAGAGTCACCTTCCGTAATAAACAAGGTGGTCTCTTCCCTTCTATCATCCTTTAAATCCGTTAAATGCAAACGGCAATCGCGTAATTTTTTATTGTGAACGCTTGATTTTTTTGATCTATCTCGCGCAATTTTACGTATTCCTGCTAATTCTTTTCGTTCCCTTTCAGACTGCCTAATTTTCTTTTCTATGGTTTCAGCAACATCCGGATTACGGTGTAAGTAATTATCTAATTTATCTTTAAGAAAATCATTGATGAAGGCCCTCATGGACTTTCCATTCGGTTCAATTTCTTGCGAACCAAGTTTCGTTTTCGTTTGCGATTCAAATACAGGCTCAATCACCTTTACGGCAATAGCAGCAACGATAGACTGTCTGATATCCGAGGACTCATAATTTTTATTGTAAAAATCACGGATAACCTTTGCTACAGATTCGCGAAAAGCACTTTGATGGGTTCCACCTTGAGTTGTATGCTGCCCATTTACGAAAGAATAATAATCCTCACCATATGTTTTACCGTGCGTAAAAGCCACTTCAATATCCTCGTCTTCAATATGAATAATTGGATAAAGAGGATCACCGTCCATATTATTTTCCAACAAATCCTTTAGACCATCTTTCGACTGAAATCTTTCGCCGTTAAAATGAAGTGATAAACCCCGATTCAAATAGCAATAATTCCAAATCATTTTCTCTAGATACGCCGTTTTGAAGGCATACTTTTTAAAAATACTTTCATCAGGAACAAATTCCACGTACGTTCCATTCGCCTCATCCGTTTTCACCAAAGGCGATTCACTTATCAATTCACCTCGTGAAAAAACCGCTTGTTTTTTTTCTCCATCACGAACAGAATACAACATAAAGTGAGAAGAAAGCGCATTTACAGCTTTAGAACCCACCCCATTTAATCCAACCGATTTTTTAAAAGCTTTGGAATCATATTTACCTCCCGTATTCATTTTAGAAACTACTTCAACTAGTTTGCCCAAGGGGACTCCGCGTCCATAATCGCGAATACTAACGAGGCCATCTTTCACTTTAATTTCGACCTTCTTGCCATTCCCCATGACGTATTCGTCAATACAATTATCTACAATTTCTTTCGCTAAAATATAAATACCATCATCAGCTGCTGCACCATCACCCAACTTACCAATATACATTCCAGGGCGCAGGCGAATATGCTCTTTCCAATCAAGCGATCGAATATTATCTTCCGTATATTGATTTTCAGCCATTATCTTTCGTGAACTAACAAATTTAACAAGATATACCACTTATTTGACACTGCATATAAGTAGTTATTCACTTATTCCCGTTGAAAACAAGAGGAAGAACAAATAAAGAACAAAGAATTTAATTACAGTGGATTACAGGTAAAATTTAGGACAAAAAAAAGCCGCTAAATAGCGGCTTTTTAAATGCAATTTTATGTTGATTTTATTCCTTCAATCTTTTAGAGAAGTCGATCAAAATTGGCGTAGCCACACATAGTGAGGAATACGTTCCGATCACAACTCCAACAAGAAGCGCAAATAAGAATCCTTTAATCGCCGTTCCACCAAAAATAAACATGATTAATATAACCACAAATAATATCATCGATGTATTAAACGTTCTGCTCAAGGTGGAATTCAAGGACTTATTGATAATTTCATAGTGATGCACATCGTCTTTATTCGCACGTAGATTCTCTCTAATCCTATCAAAAACGATTACGGTATCATTCATCGAATAGGATATAACAGTAAGAATTGCCGCAATAAAAGCTTGATTAACATCTAAACTAAATGGCAAATAACCGTGTAAAAGAGAAAATATTGATATTACAAAGAAGGCATCATGTGTTAATCCTACAATGGCGCCAAGTGAATATTGCCAATGTCCAAAACGGATTAAGATATAGGCGAAAATTGCTAGTAAAGCAATTCCAATTGCCCAAGCAGAAGAACGCCACAACTCACTAGAGACAGAGGCTGAAACGCTCCTTGATTCATCAATAGTATAGCTTCCCATTTTTGATTTGCAAGCATCGAGACCTTGCTTAATTTTATTAGCTACTTCTATTGTGGCTTTATCATTATTTAATTTATAATTTGTAATAATTTCCACTTTATAATCCGTTCCTTTCGTTTTCAAATCGATGGAAGCAGCTTCACCATTCTCTACTAAATATTTAGCGAGATTTGCACGCATATATTCAATATCAGCTTTTTTCTGGAACTTAGCCACACAGGTTCTACCTCCGGTAAACTCAACACTTTGCTTCAATCCTCTAGTTGCCATCCCGTAAACACCTATAACCGTAACTGATATAGAGAAAATATAAAAATACTTTCTGTTTTTAATCCAATCAAATTTAATATTTTGGAACAATCCTTTTGAAAGCTTGGTAAAGAAAGAAATCCCTATATCTTTTTTCAACCAAGAATAAATGATCAACTTGGAAATGATAATTGCAGAAAATAAAGAGGTGAAAATACCAATGATTAGCGTAGTAGCAAATGATTCAATCTCACCTGTTCCAAAAACTTTAAGGATTATTGCAACAAGTAAATGGGTAACGTTCGCATCAATAATGGAAGGTAATGCTTTTTTGAAACCTACATCAACAGAACCAGATAAATCCATACCTCGATATTGCTCCTCACGAATCCTTTCAAAGATTAATATATTCGCATCGACGGCTGTTCCGATTGTCAATACAATCCCTGCAATACCCGCCAAGGTTAATACAGCACCGAAAGATGCTAAAAAACCAAAGATAAAAATTACGTTTATAGTCAATGCGATATTTGCCGCCATACCGGACTTTCCGTAATAAAAATACATGTAGAATAGAACGGCAAGAAATGCAAAAGCAAAAGAAACCAAACCTGCTTGAGAGTTTTCTTTACCAATGGTTGGTCCCACCTTCATTTGCTCCTTAATGATACACGGTGCAGGCAAAGCTCCTCCGTTTAACAAGCCTGACAAATCTTCAGCTTCTTCAAAAGAGAAACTTCCTGAAATTTGGGTATTACCTGAAGTGATTGGATTAATAACGGTTGGTGCACTAAAAACAACATTATCCATAGAAATAGCGATAATACGCTTCACGTTCTCTGTCGTCATTTTACCCCAAGCATCAGAGCCATCAGGCGTCATTTGAAGATCTACCGTAATTTTTCCATCGCGCTGATCAAAACCTGTAGACGCTTTAAGTATATGCGAGCCATTCACTTTTGCTTCGCCCGATTCAGGGACTTTACACGCATAAAGCATGTACCCCATCTTCTTCGTCTTCTTATCTTTACCTAACTCTTCAGGTTCAGCGCCCCACATAAATCGAATATTTGGTGGGAAAGCTGCCATTACATCATTTCTTCTAAGGATACTTTCAACAAGTGCTTTATCACTTGTTTTTACGGCACCGATGACAAAATCCCCGATATTCTCCACGTAATCTGCTAAACCTTTATTACCCTCTAAACCTCCAGCTGCAGCAGTATCAGATTCTGCCTTTTTAGAAATTTCACTTGCTTTTTCGAACTCTAACATCAATTCAGTTCTCGTAAAAGTTTCAAAGAACTCTAAATTAGCTGTAGACTGTAATTTTTGAGCAACTGTATTTTCATCTTGAACACCAGGTAATTCAATATAAAGTCTATTATTGACTCCGTCTTTTTGAATATTTGGTTGTGCAACACCGAATTGATTAATTCTGCGACTCATAATCTTTTCTACGCCATCCATTGATGAAGAAATCAATTTACGGAAGTAAGCTTCGACCTGAGCATCTGTTGGATCTTGACCAATTCCTTCCACTTTAAGGAATTTAGATAATTTATCCTCTGGCTTTTTAACCTTATTAAATTCAGAAATAAAAGCGGTTAGAAAATTAGGATCCTTTCTTTTTAAAGCTCCATCAAAAATCTTTCGAAATTCTAAGTTGCGTGGATTTTTAGCGTAATTCTTTATTAAATCTGGTAGCGAGATCTCCAATGTAACACTCATACCACCCACAAGATCGAGTCCAAAAGCTAATGAACGACTCTTAACTTCAGAAAAAGTCGATCCAAAAATTGGATAAACTGGTTTTTCAGCTTTATCTCGTAATATCTCATTTAAAATTGCTGCTTTTGCTAAATCAGCTCCATCAGTTGTATTAAAATCAACCTTCGTATTATTGGATAAATAAGCTATCCCATTATTCTTCTCTGCCTCTTTTTGCAAAGCCTTAACTTTCAGAATAGCTTTCTTCTCTGCGTCAGCTTCGACATTACTTGCTACCCAAGTAAATGATAATTGGTACAAGCATACTGAAACAAGCAAAGCACTAATGAACCAAAAAAATCCTTTATTTCTCATTTAATTATATTTTTATTCGTTTTTTAAGGGAGCAAATATAGCAACTACGATTGGTAAAATCAATAATAATAACGACTATTTAAAAGCGCATTCAGGAAATGCGAAAAACACAACGATCGATTAATTCAAATCATGGTAAAATCGCACTATCTTTTCAGCAAAATTTTGCCATGTATTATCTAAATTTTGCAACTTAATCGCAGCTTCAAATTGTGCTTTTAAATTCGCTTCAAAATAATGATTTATTGATTCCGCAATATCTTTTACCTCCAGCTCCTCTATAATTAACCCTGTTTTTTGATGATGTATTGTTTCTGCCAATCCTCCCACATTGGTGGCAATTAGCGGTAATTCAAAATGATTTGAAATACTTGTGATACCACTCTGTGTTGCTGACTTATACGGCAAAACACATACATCAGCCGCGGAAAAATAATCTTTCACCTCATCATCGCCAATATAATTTGCAAATAAACTTACTCGTTCATTCAACTGACGATTATCAATGATATCCTGGTATTTTTGAAAGCTACCGTATACTTCACCAGCAACTATAAGCTGAAAGTCATCCGAAAGAAATGCCATGGCCTCCAGCAATAAATCCAAGCCTTTATAATCCCGAATAATCCCAAAAAACAAGATTATTTTTTTTTCGGCCATTTTCTCCAATCCTAATTTTTGTAAAGCAGCGCTTCGGGTTGTTTTCTCACCAAATTGATTGTAAACAGGATGTGGGACATGGATATATCGCGCATTCGGGACGTATAGCAATAAATCTTTGAGTACTTTTTCAGACATAACAATAAACCCATCGTTGCGCTTTAAGAAGTAGCGATTACACCAATTATCAAAAAAACGTTTTTCGTGAGGAATGACGTTATCTAAAACACTGATTCTCTTCGTTTTTTTTGTTTGACGACCTAAAACATACCCTAAACTTGGAGCGAAAAATGTCATCCAGTACTTCGTAATAATTAAATCAGGCTCCATTTTTTTGATTCTCCTTGCAGTACGAATGTAGGTCAAGGGATTTATAGAATCCAGCCAACGTTTTGATGGAATATTATCTGCAGCGTCATCGGGACTAACTAATTGAGTTTTTCCAGGAAATAAAAGCGACGGATATTGCCTTGAAAAAGTAATCGCTTCTACCTCGTGTTCTTTTTCTATTTCCCTATAAATTAATGCGTTAAACTGGGCAATTCCTCCTCGAAATGGATAAAAAGTAGAAAGAAATACAATTTTCATAGCTTAATTTATAGGATCTTTTCCATTGCATCCACCACCAAAGAAGAATCAATCGAAAGCATGCATGGCGCGTCAAACTGACACGAATTTCCAAAATAACATTGACAGGGCGAAGGCGGACCAACAAGGACGCCTCTTCCGTACAACTCAAATTCAAAAGGATTAAAAATAGTATTCATGAGTACCATCTTTTTCTTTAAGGCGGTCGCAATATGCATCATCATTGTCACTTGAGTAACAATTGCATCACAACAATTGGTAATTGCAATAAATTCTTCCAAAGAAAAGTGACCCGGATAATAAGCGTTTGAGGCGATGCTTAAGCGTTCATTCTTAGCATGCTCCAATTCTCCCCCTAAAAAAACAGGGTAATAACCTTTCTCTTGCAATGACCTAGCGGTTTCAATCCATTTTTCATCCGACCATAATCGCGTATTCCAACGTGGACCACATCCTGTATTGAGTCCAATTATTTTTTTTCCATTGGAAAACTCGGTCAACTTTTTTGTCCACCATTGAACTTTTTCATGATTTAGATGAATGAGGTATTCTTCCTTATTAAATGTAAAATGGCAAATTTCAAATATTTCCTCCAGGTAACTTTTTGTATTTTCTTTAGACACGCTATCAAAGTAACCGGTTAAAAGTTTGTGCTCAGCTGCGAGCGTACAAGCCGCTAAATGACCATCTTTCCATGTAAACCCATATTTCTCTTGTGCTGAAACCAAGCTCGTCAATAAACAAGCTTCCTTGTCCTTATCAAGATTAATCACCACATCAAATGAAGTATGTTGTAGATTGAAAAGCGAGACCTCGTTCAATGATAATAGCTCATCTATGCGATCTTTAGGGAGAATACTGGGACTTAAAGTAAGCCAAGTAATATGAGCATTATGGTACGTTGATCTCAATTTTTCTAAAAGAGGCGTGGTACGAATGACATCCCCTAAAGCACCTAATTTAATAAGTAAGATCTTTTTTTCTATTTTTTGATAATGCAGGCAACTTGAACAAATTGAACCATCGATTTTATTGGGTTTGCAAGGAATACTTCCTTTAAAGTGAAGGCAATCAAATTTGGTATCGTTGTGGTTCATTTATTAAAAGTTAGGGCAAAAATAATCGAATGCAGACAATTCCCAATTATTAATTGCCGTATTCGATAATATCCATAAATATTTCTTTCCCGAATTTAACATTCAAGGTATCAAAATTCACGATACTTAAATCTTTATAAACTTTACGAATCATCCCAACATTGGCAGCATACTCTTCGTATTTGCGCTTATACGCAATCAAATTACGTTCTTTAGCTTGTTCCACACGCAGGGTGCTATCGAAATACAAACTATTGATTGTCTTTCCTTGAAAGATGAAATCGTAATATGCCTCTTCATTTTCATAGGCATTAAACTGATTCGTATTCCAAGTTTTTGAAGCGCTAATTGGAAAAATTAATTTTACTTTCCGCTGATTTTCCTCGACTAATTCAGCTTTATTATTGTAAATTATAGTAGTCCAAAGATCCGTAATTACCCAAGCGCTAAAAATATCAGGACGTTTAGAGCGATAAAATTTTCTAGCAACCCTCCCCTCATTATCAACGACGGTATCACCAATTAACGTTTTTAGTTGGTAATAGATGGTGTCATGTTTTATCACAGCATTAACATCGTGATTAATTTCCATCACATCGTACACAACATATTTACCAGCACTCAATCCAAAAAAATGTTGATTCAGTGGAATAGGAATAGCATTCACTTGTTCTTTTTTACAGCTCTGTAAAAAGACAACCAGAATGGCTAGAATAGGAATTAAAAATATATATTTCATCCGCAACATTATTTTCAAAGATACAAAACTAATTGTTTGGATCTATTCCTTTTTGTTTACAAAATTCTAGGTATTTATCTAACTCTTCTCCTTTTAATTGAATTCCCTTATTAAACATTACTTTCCCCAATAATTTCCCTTTGGCATCATAACCATAGGCCCAGCCTTGCTGTAATCCGTCTCTATATGTACAACGTGAAGTTATCACACCATTATTATAATAAGTAAGCCATTCCCCTTCCTTTTTATTCTTTACGAATGTTCCTTTTTCTTTATTGAGACCTTGAACAAAAAAAGATTCAAATACCCCATCCATCATACTATCTTTATAATTTTCGATAGTTAGTACTTTTTCCTTACCCTCCCCTTGTCCCTCCAAATAATAAGTAACTTTTAATCCATTGAGTTTATCCATCGAATAGGTCTCCTTACTAAGAATAAAACCTTGCGCATTGTAATTTATCCAAACTGAATCTTTTTTCATTTCTTTATAACGCCCTGCGGACATTAGCTGATCATTTTCAAAATAATACAAGGCATCAGAAAGCTGATTTTTAAGTTGATGTTTAATAATTGCTTTTACTTTTCCCGACGGAAAATAGTAACGAAATTCCCCGAAAGGCTTGTTATCCTTAAATTGTCCTTGATAAATTGGCACCTTATTGTCGGGATAATACTTTACCCAAGGACCTTGTTTCCATCCTTTTTGATCCACTTTGTTGACCTGAGAAAAGCCAACAAACGAAAAAAACAAGGTGATTAATAGTAAGTATCTGATCATATTGCTAAAGAAAATTCGTGTAATGAGGCAAATCGAAAATCGGGAGAAGATAAAATTACTTCCCCTGATTCAATCAAAACGGTTTTCATACCTAGGCGCTGACCAAATTCAATATCGCTATCCGTATCACCGACCATGATTGACTTAGAAAAATCAATTCCCTCAAATTCCTTTTGCGCTTGAATTGCCATGGTAGGATTGGGTTTTCTTGTTGAAAGCGGATCTTCTTTTAGTTCAGTTGCAGCATACACTTTCGAAATAACACCACCAGACAAACGAATTTGTTCAGACATATTTTGATGAATTAAATCCAGATCTTTCTTCATTATCAAGCCTTTCGCAACGCATTGTTGATTGGTTACTACGAAGATATATTTAAAACAACTACTAAATTTCTCAAGTGCTTTTAGCGCACCCTCGCAAAACACGAATTCATTTTGTTGCAAGACATAGTCATTGTTTAAACGCTCATTTATAACACCGTCTCTATCTAAGAAAAGCGTCCATGATGAATCAATCAAAAGCCGATGGCTCATAAACCTATCTTCTGAAGGATTAGATAATTATTTCGATTGGCAGAATTTCTACCAATGATTTCTGCCACGAATCCTGTCATAAAAAATTGGACCCCTAAAATCATGGAAACCAAGGCAAGGTAAAACTCCGTTCGTTCAGCAATCAACCTTCCACCTTCGTGAATAAACAACTTATCAATGCCGAGGTAAACAGCTAACAGAAATCCAATAAAGAACATTAACAACCCTAAAGCGCCAAAGAAGTGCATCGGTTTTTTTCCAAATTTTCCCATAAATGCCACCGTCATTAAATCTAAAGGGCCATTTAGGAAGCGATTTAATCCAAATTTGGTTACACCGAATTTTCTTGCTTGATGTTGGACCACCTTCTCACCAATTTTATGGAAACCGGCATATTTAGCAAGAGCAGGAACATAGCGATGCATGTCACCATAAAGCTCGATACTTTTTACTACGGTAAGTTTATAGGCCTTTAAACCACAATTGAAATCATGTAAGTGAATTCCTGTAATTCTTCGTGCCGCCCAATTATAAAGTTTAGTGGGAATTGTTTTTGAAATCGGGTCATGACGTTTCTTTTTCCAGCCGGAAACCACATCAAAACCTTCCTCAATAATCATATCATACAAGCCTTTGATTTCATCCGGCGAATCCTGCATATCGGCATCCATCGTGATAACTACTTTTCCAGTAGCCGCCTCAAAACCGGTATGCATTGCCGCCGACTTTCCATAATTTCGTTGGAATTGAACGGCTTTTACAGCTATCCCCTTCTGTTCTAAGCCCTGAATCACTTGCCACGAATTGTCAGTACTCCCATCATCTATAAAAATCACTTCGGTATCCAATTGATGATGTATTACTACACGAGAGATCCATTCGAATAATTCGGGCAATGATTCTTCCTCATTAAATAAGGGGATCACAACAGATAGATCCTTTTGAATTTCACTCATAATGAGGTAAAATTAAAATTTTGAACTTGATATGGCAACAAATAAAATAGAATTAATGCACAATCACATTTTCATAACCTTCAAGGTCTGATTTCCATGAACGAAAATAAACACCTTGTTTTGGAACGCACTTAAATCAAATGTCATGTTTTCGCTATTCACCATATAATTAGCTAATAACTGACCCGTCGCATCAAACAAGCGTAAATCTTGGTTAATTGTTAAGCCAACTAAGTTTACTTTATCATTCATAGGAACCGGATAGGCAAACAATGGTGCTTTATTAATCATTGGCATCTCAGCGACATTACTATTGGTGACTGTAAAGTAATCAAAAGCAGCTTCTGTAATATTCACATTAGGGTCTTGATCAGAAATACGAATGCTAATTTGCATTGAATTAGTGATGGGCAATAAACCCAACAATGCGATACTCTTCGATTCCCAAGCCATAGGATTGCCTTCTGGTGCACCAACTTGGTCGATCAAAACGGTAGTCGTTCCATTAGAAGCATAAATTTTCAAGGTGTCATCCACTAAATAAGGACCATAGTAACAATAAAATCCTCGGGAATAATTAAAATACGGATTCGTATATGCCGATAAATCCATTGGTGGCGATGTTAAAATAGTTTCTCCTTGGTCAAGATCATCGAAATCAGGATGCAAGTTAATATCGTTACCAGTAACGTAAGCAAAGGTGCCACAATCAAAAGAAGCATCATCTCCAATAGCAGACCCTGAACTTGTTGGATTTGGAATTCCTCTTTCCCAACTTCCTGTCGTAGCGGCACCAACTATTCCCCACCCAAAATCGAATTCAAAATCGTCGTAATAACCTAGTGGTAATTCAATGCTTAAAACGCCCGTATTTTGATTGATAACGGTATCGAAACAAATGGAACGGCATCCCCACTTGCCCACATGAACGCGATAATTTTGCTGATAAAACAACACAAAATCTTCTTCGCCAATTCCATTCGTAATACCCAGGTGCTCAATTAAAGGATGAACTAGTTTTATTTGTGCGTTACTTATGAGATTTCCAGTTCCTTGCTCGGTAACAACAACCGTAAGATTGAAAGGTGCGATGGGCACCAACTGAACATCGTGAATGGTGATTTGCCCTTGAAGTAAATTCACTGTTTCAATCACAGGAAAGTAACCCACTTTTGAATACTCCACCTGAACGCTACCTTGGATAAGCATTCCGGTAGCATAATGCCCATTTATAGCTGAATAATCTGTTTGATCGTTAGGAAGAATATGAACCGCCACATTTTGCAAAGCTAAGGTCGTATTCGCATCGGTAATATCGCCCTCTAAATAACTCGCTTTTTCATACTGAGGACCTAGCACAAAAAGTCCATTGGTGATATCAGCCGCCACAGTGGTGCCTGAAGGAAAGAAAGGATACACGCCCCAACATCCATCGTAGCTAACTGTTTGTCCTACATAGGTGTCGTACTGACCAACCTTTATCATGTTGTAAGGATACGTGATGTCGTGAACAACAATTCCATCGGAATAATAACTAGTAATCAAGTAATCACCCATGACATGCGCGTTGTGCGGAAGCACCCCTGAACCTGGTGAATTTTGAATGCGATCAACTTCTACAATGTTCGTTGGATCCGAAATATCGTAGGCAGCTATAAACGCACCCGAAACCTCATCAGTAGTAAAAACAAATTGACCGTTTGCAGATGGCCAACTATTGTGTGTGAAACTACTCGGCGTTGTTTTTGTCCCTAATAATTGAGGAATAGCTTTGTTACTAACATCCACAATACTTAAAAATCCATCATAAACGTGGGACAAATACATCGTATCATTTCGGACATAACCGTCGTGACAATACCAATTATCAAAAACACCCACTTCAACAGGCGCCATTGGATTGGTGAAAACATCTAACATTATTACTCCACCATTTCCTCGATTTGCCCCAAAAACGTATGCGTAGCCAAATTCATCAACAAAACACGTATGCGCAGATTGCCAAGGATTATTAATTGGGCCAGTATATAAGGTGGTGGTCAAATTAGTTGATTGTGGCAATGGACCAAGATCAATAATTAGCATCCCATCTTCTGCTTCCGTGGTTACATACGCATAATCACCAAACGATGAAGGATCGCGCCAAATGGATTCAGAACCCGGCAACCAAAACACCTCAACAGGATTAGCAGGATCCGTCACATCAACAATAGAAGTCCCTTTTGATGTACCAACAAGTGCGTATTCATTCCCTAATTCATCGACATAGCCCCAAACATCATTTAAGTCAGCGGCATGCAATTGCTGGTAATTAATATGTGACAAAGAGTCAACGTTTAATTGCGCCAAGGCTTGGTTGGGAAGGAAAAATAAAAGAGACAAAAAACCAACAAAATAAAGTTTTTGTATCACTGAGGAAAAAAAGGTAGATGACTTCATAAGACTATAGAATAAAAATCGCTGCAAAAAGTATGATCACTATGATGACTAAATATTGCCATATATCGGGAAAATAGGTTTTAATGGCTTCTTTCCAATTCATGGAGTAAAGATAGGAAGATTTTTTTAGCGTAAGTGGTTCGAGCGCATTTCGGCTACAATAAGTGTCTCTCGACTCCGCTCGATTCACTTAAAGGGCATCGAGCGGAGTCGAGATGCACGTTACCCAAGTCTTAGTTCAATACACGCATTCAATTATGTAAACTTTCATTTTGGTCTACGGTATAAACTTACCTTGTACATTTCTTTCTCCCATACCTTTGCCAGTTGGATATATTTCCTTTTACTCAGAATTAATCACTTTACAATTAGAACAAACTACTAGTTTCGATTTCAGACTCTTTTTATTACTGTTTTTTAAATGTAGTATAGGTTGCGCTTTGAGAATCACCGTATTTTGCGCAGTCTCCTAAAAAATCATACTCACCAACAAATTCAATCGTATTTCCTTTTAAAATGAATCTGATTAATGGCATCTCATCACTAGAATAAAGGTATTCTGAGGATTCATTCAGAAACTCGGTAGACCCATTTGCCTCAAGAAGACAACCCCATTCATCATCTTTCCCCCAACTAACATTAAAATCAAAACAACATCCTTCATTAGAACTAGAAATCGTTAAAGTTTGTCCTGCCTTATTAGTATAAGTACCATCAAAACTAAATTTTCCACCAACAAAAACGCCAATTAGTTTTGTGCCATTCGGTAATGTTTTTGTTCCTTTTCCATTTGGATAGCCATCAACAATTTCTCCCGTGTATGTTTCACCGTTATCCCATTTAATGTAGTTAAGAACTCCATCTTTGAACCCATGAATACTCGGAGGAGAATCAGGGGCATCATCATAACCATCGCCATCGCCATCATTTTCACATCTTACATCTGTGTAAAAAGGAGGAATAATAAAGTTTCCATTTTTTACAATTTCTTCATTGCTGTAAAAGCGTTGAATTAGAAATTCAAATTGTTCTTGACTAAGTTCCTCCTCTTTCAGATGCTTAATTCCAAGCTCGCTTTTTAGTTGATTCAATAAAAAAGAATTAATCTTCCTATATTCTTTAATTAATCCATATTCTTTAAGTAATATCTCATCGCGTTTTAAAAGCAGTTTTTCCAAAATCGCTGAATATGAATATACGGCATCCTCATAATATTTCAATAAACGAACTGAAAAACCGAATCCCTTTTGTGCTTCTTGGTTCAAGACAACATTGTCTAAATTTTTATTTATCTGAATAAATTTAATTGAATTAGCATCTGCTCCTTTTATCCAAAATCGAGCAATTTGCCCCTTACCTACAAAATTCCCCTGCTCATCACGATAGCCTGAAGGTATCGCACTGAATCCATTAACATCAAGGTTCTCTTGTTCCTCCTGCCAATCAGATGGACATTTTAACTTTTTTCCGGCACTTGACAATCCTCCTTCATCAGCAACTAATTTCATGTAATCATCAATACTTGGCACGACATAATTAGAAGATGTTAAACCTCTCGAGTCATTGACGGCATACCAATTATAAAGCTTCCCATTCACCGATGAGTTTTCAGAATTATTATCGTAATAACACCAAGCCGGTTTTTTATCATTCGTTGCCTTGACCCACTCCTGATTCGTTTTGGCCTGATAAATTGTATCCCCATTAGCAAAATGACTTACATTCAAATTAAGGATTGTCCAATCTCCGGAATTCAAATTTACATTGCTAAAATGATTTAATTTATCAAAATCAAAACCAAAGTTACTCTTATCATTAAGTCGTTTCACCTCTGCTATTGCTTTGTTAACATCTGTTAATTTTGTCATAGTAGAAATATTCTGAGGCACAGCAAGTTTCAATAATTTATCAATGGTATTATTAAAATAGATTGATTGCGGAAAACTATCCAAAAAAGCCTGGTAACCTCGAATAGTTTTGATGCTATCTGCGATTTTCAATGCTAAATTCGAACAGAGGGTATCTATTTCAAAGAGGTAATTAGACTCTGGAAACTCTCTAATAAATGATTTGTAAGTAGTTATTTTTTGTGCTTTTTTGGCCAAATTATAAGCTTGTAATTCAAATTGAATCTTTTGTGCATTATTAGAAGAGTCCTTAACGAATAATTCCCGATTTTCATTTAGAATTCTTCGCTGTTCCAAACTATCTTCAATAAATTTCTTTTTTTGGACTTCTGCCAACTCTTGTTGACGTCTTTTTTCGGCAAATTGCAAAGGAAATTGAACCTTACCATTATTGAGAGCAACTAGCCTATCCTTAGCAAATAAGCTATCTGCGTGTCTAGTAATTAGCATTCGGTTATACCAAATGATCGAGGAGTCTGCTAGCGGAATTGAAAGGCTTTTAAAAGCTCTTGAATCAAAATCTACAGCAATCAATTTTTGAGTGTTGTACATATATTCAGCCTCTAAAAGCAATACTTTGGGCCTCCAAATATCTCCAAAAAGGACATTTTGAGCATAATACTTTTTTAGCACTGGAATAGCTTCATCAAGTTTAGAATTTTGAAGAAGAGGGAGTATTTCAAGCTTGTAATTTATAAGTGGCGCCTTGTCTTTTTTTTGTGCGCTTCCGAAATTTAAAAAAGCTATTAGCCCAAAGGTCAAGGCAATAAAATGGTATTTCATAAATCTATGTTTAATTTAATGTGAGTATAAAAATTAACTTGTTTCCAATTCATGGAGTAAAGATAGAAAAAAAATAGCTCAATTAGAATTGACAAATGCTGTTCAATAGTTGGTTTTGGATTATATTAATATACTTGAGAAGTCATAATGTTATGGAAACCAAAAAGCAGCTACATTTATTTCCGGGAAAAATAGGCGTTTGAAGCGCGATTATGTAAATTTGTACCTATTTAAATAATTATGAAAAATAAATTTATAGTTGCTTTAACCGCTTTGTGTTCTAGTACAATGTTCGCTCAAACTAGAATCAATTTCATTGAATATGACTTACCGAATGGTATTCATGTTATTCTCCATGAGGAACATAGCACTCCAATTGCAGCCATTTCTGTGTTATATCATGTAGGCTCAAAAAATGAAAATCCTACCAAAACAGGATTTGCCCACTTTTTCGAACATTTATTATTTGAAGGAACCCAAAATATTGGAAGGGGTGAATACAGTGAAATTGTAGAAAAAAATGGGGGAACCTTAAATGCGAATACTTCACAAGACAGGACCTATTATTATGAAATTCTTCCATCTAACCAAGTAGAACTAGGAATCTGGCTAGAAAGTGAAAGAATGTTGCATGCAAAAGTTGATATCAAAGGAATTGAAACACAAAGAAGCGTGGTAAAAGAAGAAAAGAGACAGCGAGTTGATAACCAACCCTACGCAAGTTTTATCACAGAAATGTTTATGAGAGCCTTTCCTTCTCACCCTTACAATTGGGTTCCTATTGGATCTATGGCTCATTTAGATGCAGCAGAAGAGCAGGATTATGTTCAGTTTTATCAAGATTACTACGTTCCACAAAATGCTACCATTTCTATAGCGGGAGACATTGATGTTGAAAGCACTAAGCGTTGGATAAATGACTACTTTGGAAGCATTCCATCTGGGAAAGCAATCAATATTTACAGAGACGCATTGTCGATGAGTAGTACTCTCTTTAAAAGTAAATATGGTTTTTCAAAGAAAAAAATAAACCTAGATAACCTCAATAACACAAAGAATAAAAAAGCGAAAGATCTAATTACGAGTTTATCTAACACGCCCATTGAAATCAAAAGAACTACAAAAGATACTGAAAAAATACGTGGTGTAATCGTTGATACGGTCTATGATAATATTCAATTATCCGGCTTATTTATGGCCTATAAAATTCCGGAACAAACCCATGCAGACAGCTATGCATTAGAATTTATGAATGAGGTATTATCAGGTGGTGCTAGTTCTCGAATTAATAAAACGTTGGTCGAGAAAAAAGAAATTGCCAATTATGCGGCCTCGTTTAACTATGGATTAGAAGATGGTGGAATGAATATTTTCCTGGCATTGGCCAATATCGATCATTCATTGACAGAGGTACAAAATGAATTTGATGAACAAATTCGATTAATCAAAGAGTCGTTAATTTCTGAAGAAGAATACCAAGCCGTTTTGAATAAATTTGAAAATAGTATCGTCGGTGGGAATTCAACAGTGGTAGGTATTGCAGAAAGTTTGGCCGATAATTATGTCTATTTCGGCACTGCAGAACGTACCAATCAAATGTTAGAAAATTATCGAAAAGTGACACGAGAAGATATTTTAAGAGTAGCGAATACCTACCTAACTCAAGACGCAAGAATTATATTGAATTACCTTCCTAAAAAGAAATAAAATGATAAAAGTATATCTACTAACATGCCTGATTTTTATTACAAATTGGTTCAGTGCTCAGGTGAATCGCAACGAGATGCCAAAACCTACTGCTCCAAAAACAATAGGCTTTAAAGACTCTGAACTATTTACTACAAAAAATGGGATTAAGGTTATTTTATCCGAAAACCATAAAATCCCTAAAGTATCTTTAGACTTAAGAATGGGATACAACCCTGGCTTTGAAGGAGAAAAAGTGGGACTTGGCGCTATAATGGGAGATTTAATTATGTCTGGGACAAACAAAAGAAGTAAAGATCAACTCGATAAAGAAGTTGATTTTATTGGCGCTAGTTTGAGTGCCTCTTCCACAAATGTATTTTTATCTTGTTTAACCAAACACTTAGAAAAGGGATTGGATTTAATGTCTGACATTACCATGAATGCTAATTTCCCCACCTCAGAATTTGACCGAATAGTTAATCAATATGAATCTAATTTACTGTCGTATAAATCAGATGCAGATGCGATGGCACAAAATGCGCTTTCAGCAGTTAACTTCCCTAATCACCCTTATGGTGAAACGATGACCACTACTTCATTGGCATCCATTAAATTGGAAGACATAAAAAATAATTTTAAAGCGTGTTTCTCTCCTAAAGGTGCATATCTTGTTATAGTTGGTGATATCAACCGAGCGGAAGCGGAAGCGATGATTGAAAAATATTTTGGTAATTGGATTGGCTCAGAACCTACCATGCCAAAATTTGATGATCCTATCAAAAATAATGGTAACCAAGTTTACTTTATTAATAAGCCAGGCGCTGTTCAATCGGTAATAAAAATTGCGTTTCCAATTACAATGCGCAATGGAAGTAAGGACAATTTAAAAATGAATGTTTTAAACGATGTATTTGGCGGAGGAGGTTTTGGAACAAGGTTAATGCAAAATTTAAGAGAAGATAAAGCATACACCTATGGGTGTTATTCGGGATTGAATATAGAAGATAACGGAGGCTGGGTATCGGCAGGTGGAAATTTCCGCAATGCAGTCACCGATTCAGCTATCGCCCAAATTCTTATGGAATTTAACCGATTAAATGCTGAAGTAATTACCGACAAAGAAATCGGATTAACGAAAGCAGTTAAAGCAGGTAATTTCTCAAGATCCTTAGAACGTTCGCAAACTGTTGCACGCTTTGCATTCAACATTGAGAAATATGGATTGCCTAAAGATTATTATAAAACATACTTGCAATCATTGGATGCAATTACCCCAGCAGATTTACAACAAATTGCTAAAACGTATATTCCCACCAATAACTTCAACATTATAGTGGTAGGAAATGAGGAAATCGTGGAGAAAATAAAACGCTTCGATTCGGACGGAAAAGTCACGATTTTAGATGAATTCGGCCATGTTATAAATTAACCTAATTCTAGCATAAAGTAGCTTTTAATGCTTAGGGGTTAGAGCTAGAAAATGAGTTATGTTCGAATCGCTCATCTCGACTCCGCTCGATGTGCTTGAAAAAAGTGGATCGAAAGACTTGTACTGAGCCTGTCGAAGTAAGTCGAGAGACACGGTGGATCGATTCGTCAGCTGACGGACTCGATGAGCGATAAGTGGGATGGAGATTTAAGCTATCATTTTTTAAATACATTTTTTTGTAATTTCAAACCATGAAACACCTTCTTCTTATAGCTTTGACTGGCCTACTTTTTCAAGCTACAGGGCAAAACTGGCAACAACTAACGAATTTCCCAGGGAGCCAAAGAGACGATGGGTCAGGATTTGTTATTGGAGATTCCGCTTATTTCGGAACTGGAATGACACCTTGGTGGTCCGTTGAAAGGGATTTTTACGGCCTAAATCTTATCGATGATTCCTGGTTTTCCGTCGCATCCTTGCCTATGAATGCTGAAAGACAATACGCTAGTGGATTTTCTAGTTCAAATGGAAAAGGCTACGTTTTTGGGGGCTACAATGGAAACCAATTCCTGAATGATTTATGGGAATATAATCCTGCTACAAATACTTGGTCAGCACTCACCTCACTTCCGGGAATCGGACGCAGTGGTGCAGCTAGCTTTGTACTAAATGATACTGTATATATCATTGGGGGAAAAACAGCTGTAAGTCTTGCCATAAATGAAGTATGGTCGTATAGCATCGCAAGCAATACTTGGACTCAAAAAAACAATTTTCCCTACGGCAACCTATGGAGATCATCTGCTACAACTTTGGATAACAAAGGCTATCTATTATTTGGGCGTGATGAAACTAATTTTTTCCATAATGAACTATATGAATATGCCCCGAATCAGGATGTATGGACACCCATTTCTAATTTTCCATCCCTAGGCAGATCGCATTCAAGCGTTTCAGTGATAAACAATGACTTATTCATTTGCTTTGGGCTAGATAGCATTGGTAATTCTCATAATGATGTCTGGCAATACGATATAAATCAGAACACATGGACGAATTATCCGGGACTCCCCTCTATTGGCAGACGTGGAGGAATCGGTTTAGCGAAGGACAATAAATTTTATTACACCACAGGCATCGATGAATCGAACGAACGGCTTTTTCAAACATGGAAATTTGATCCTATTTTAGCTATTCCAACCATAGAAATAGAAAACAAACAAGAATTACTGAAAATTGTTGATTTGTTAGGCCGAGAAACAAGGTTCCAACCAAATACCGTCCAACTATATATGTATAAGGATGGGAGTATTAAAAAAGTGCTGATAATTGAGTGAAGGGGTTTGAAGTAAATTGAGAATTAATCAATTATCCTTATTTTTACTTCAAATATTTGGATTATGCCTTACCACTTGAAAACTTTTGCCGCTTACCAAAACGCCTATGAAAATGCCATTGCTGATCCGGAGACTTTTTGGGGAGAAATCGCTGGGAATTTCCACTGGTTCGCTCCATGGAAAAAAGTAATGGATTGTAAGATGGAACTGGCGGAATTTAACTGGTTTCAAGAAGGAAAAACTAATATTTCCTACAATTGCTTAGACCGACACTTAGCGGAAAAAGGTGCGCAAACAGCCCTGATTTTCGAGCCCAATGATCCCAAAGAAGAAGCTCAGCACATTTCCTACACGGAATTGCATGAACGCGTTTCGCAGATGGCAAATGTGTTGAAAGCAAATGGCATAGAAAAAGGGGACCGTGTATGCATCTATCTTCCCATGATACCAGAATTGGCAATCAGTGTGCTGGCTTGCGCACGAATAGGTGCTGTACATTCGGTGGTCTTTGCTGGCTTTTCATCTACAGCTCTGGCCTCACGCATTCAGGACTGCGCCTGTAAACTTATGATAACGGCAGATGGTGGCTTTCGAGGCACTAAATCAATTGACCTTAAATCCATCGTCGATGAAGCATTGCTTACTTGTCCGACAATTGTAAGGTCTTTAGTGGTAAAGCGAACAAATACTCCAATCCAACTGCTTGCTGGTCGAGACACTTACCTTGATGTTGAACTTGAAAAAGTAAGTACCCATTGTGAAGTGACCGAAATGGACGCTGAAGATCCCCTGTTTATTCTATATACCTCTGGCTCCACAGGAAAACCAAAAGGCATGTTGCATAGCACCGGAGGATACATGGTATATGCCGGATACACTTTTCAAAATGTATTCGATTACCAAGAAAAAGAAGTCTTTTGGTGTACCGCAGATATTGGTTGGATTACCGGACATTCCTACATTGTTTATGGTCCATTATTAAACGGAGCCACCACCGTTCTTTTTGAAGGCATTCCCTCCTACCCAGATTTTGGACGATTTTGGGAAGTAATTGACAAACACCAAGTAAATCATTTTTATACCGCACCAACCGCCATTCGTTCGCTTGCCAAAGAACCCTTGTCTTGGGTGGAAAAATATAATTTATCAAGTCTGCGGATCATCGGTTCCGTTGGTGAACCCATCAATGACGAGGCATGGCAATGGTACCATGAACATATTGGAAAAGGAAACTGTCCGCTCGTAGATACTTGGTGGCAAACAGAAACCGGGGGAATACTTATATCACCATTACCGAATATCACCAAATTAAAACCTGCCTTTGCCACATTGCCTTTACCGGGAATTCAACTTGCCATCATGGACGAAGGAAAAAAAGAAATGAGTGGAAACGAAGTAAGTGGCAGTCTATGCATAAAACAACCCTGGCCATCTATTGCCCGCACTATATGGGGAGATCACAAACGCTATCTAGAGACCTACTTCACGGCATTTCCTGGGCTCTATTTCACTGGAGATGGGGCATTAAGAGACGAAGATGGCTATTACAGAATTACAGGGCGTGTGGATGATGTAATCATTGTTTCAGGTCATAATTTAGGAACAGCCCCCATAGAAGATGCGATTAATGAACATGCTTTGGTCGCTGAATCTGCCATTGTAGGATTTCCGCACGACATCAAAGGCAATGCGCTTTATGGCTTTGTTATTTTAAAAGAGGAACATGCCAATCATGATCAACTAAAAAGAGAGATCAACCAATTCATTTCTGACCAGATTGGCCCTATCGCAAAATTGGATAAAATTCAATTTACCAGCGGCTTACCGAAAACACGTTCCGGAAAAATCATGCGTAGGATTTTACGCAAAATTGCTGAAGGAGATTTTGATAATTTTGGGGATATTTCTACCTTATTGAATCCTGAAATTGTGGCAGAAATCAAGGTTAACTGCTTGTAAAAACTTTCTTAAGTCTTATTGACTGTTTCGATTAGTTGAATTCAATCATTTTCTTATGTATGAATTCAAAAAAAAGCATGTAACAAAGAATGAAAAGTTAACTTTGAAAAAAATTTGCAACGTGAATCCTTTTTGAGGTTTTTTTTCTCGAAAAATAAAATTTAAACATAAATGCAAGGACATTGTTTTGAAAGTATAATTAAGCTGTAATGATTGCCGAATTAAAAGGGGTAGGAAAAGAATACCAAGTTGGTGATCAAACCATAATTGCGTTGCAACCCGTAGATTTATGCATTAATACCGGAGAATTGCTATTAATCATTGGTCCGTCAGGCTCAGGGAAAACAACCCTTTTATCCCTTTTAGGCTGTGTAATTTATCCAACAATAGGTCAACTCTTCGTAAACGAACAATTGGTCAACGATATGAGTCAAAAGCAGATGGCCAATCTACGTTTAAACACCTTCGGATTTGTGTTTCAAGGCTTTAATTTAATCGCACCGCTCAACGCTTTGGACAATGTAATGATGCCCTTACAATTAAAAAAACTTAAGGCGAAGGATGCCAAAATAAAAGCCGAAGCTGCCTTGGATTTAGTCGGTATGTTGGATCGGAAAAAGAGTTTACCCAAACAACTTTCCGGGGGACAACAACAGCGCGTAGCGATTGCAAGAGCGTTGGTAACAGACCCACAATTAATTTTGTGCGATGAACCCACCGCTTCCTTGGATGCCTCTTCCATTGCAACGATAATGGGAGAACTTGTTTCGCTTTCTAAATCTGGAAAAAGCGTTTGCGTGGTTACCCATGACCCGCGATTATTACAATATGCAGACCGCGTAATTAAAGTTGAAAATGGATTTGCAACAGAAATAAAAAAAAATGAATTAACCAATGCCTTTACACTTGTATAAAATGAAAATAACACAAACAACCTTGTTCATACTATTGCTTTTAGCTTCCTGCGGTGGAAAAGAAGATCCTAAAGCGAAAAAATTATCCGATTACAAAGTTGAAAAAGTAAAGGAATTGGTGGGAATTGCACGCATTGAACCCGCTAATAAAATCTATCCCTTAGGCAGCGAACTAGCAGGAAAAATCATTCGGATATTAGTGGTCGAAGGTCAGGTGGTAAAGAAAGGGCAACTGCTACTTGAAATGGATGAAAGTTCTGAAAATGCTCAGGTTACACAAAGCAATTCAAAAGTAAGTACTCGCAATGAAAAAATCAAAAGTCTTCAGGCGAAAATAGAAGCCTTAAACATAAAATTAAAAGCAGCCGAAGTGAACATGAAAAGGGATCGTGCATTGGCAGATTCAAAAGCAGGAACAGATAAAAATGCCATAGATTCAGAGAACATCTACCAAAACCTACAAGCCGACATCATCATTGCAAAAGCCGAGGTCAATGAAGCAATCGCAAGTTTAAGCGAATTAAGTGCTGAAACAAATTATTACACGCAACTAAAAAACAAGAGAAAGATTTATGCCCCCGAAGACGGAATGATGCTAAGCATTGAAGTAAGACCGGGACAAGCACTTGCACCGGGAGCAAAAATAGGAGATTTTGCACCAAGCGGTGGATTAATTGCCATTACTGAAGTTGACGAATTATACGCCATGGATGTCCGCAATGGCATGAGCGTAAGCATAGCAAAACAAGGAACTCGAGAACTATTAAGTACTGGAAAAATCGTTTATTGCTCCCCTTATCTTTCTAAGAAATCTATTTTTAGCGATAAAGCGGATAATTTGGAAGATCGGCGCGTTCGAGAAGTAAGAGTAATCGTAGATAAACCAGGCTCGGTCCTCATAGGAAGTCGTGTTGAATGCATCATAAAACTATAAAATGCAATTACTGTTCACCGCATTAAAATTCATGAAGTTTGACAAGCCTAAGAGCATTGGGGCTTTGTTTGGTGTTATTATTTCGATCTTTTTAATTGGTCAACAAACCGGAATATTTACCTTTTTAACCAATGCCATGTCTTACATGGTTCGGGTTAATGATCAATACGTTTGGGTAACCGACAACAAAACCACCAATGTAAATGCATTAGCACCAATCGACGTTCGTTTGGGACACGAGATAGAAAGTTTACCAGATGTTAAAAAAGCACACCCCATAGTTATGGCTTCAGGGGCATCCCGTTTTTCCGACGGAACAACAGCAGGAATGAGTGTGGTAGGATTGAATTTACCCGGAATGGTTGGTATTCAAGACAACTTGATCGTAGAGGGGAAACTATCCAATATTATTGCCGATGGAGCAGTAACTATTGATTTTTTTGATGGAAAAGCATTAGGAAACCCAAAGATGGGAGATTATTTTGAAATTAATGGAAAACAAGTGTATATCGCCGCAATAACCAAAGGAGCAAGAGCATTTGGAGGTGGTTTATTTGCCTACACAACGATTGAACGTGCGCGATTTTTAGGTAATGTTTCCAAAAATAAAACCTCTGCATTTTTAGTCGAAGCAGACGATCCAAAAAAAATGCAAGAAGTAGTGAATTACATTAACGCAAATATCCCCGGTGTTAAAGCATGGATGCCAGATGATTTTAGATGGGAAACTGTCATTACCGTATTAAAATCGAGTGGGATTGCTTTTTCATTTGGAACCTTAATTATTTTTGCTTTAATCTCTGGATTTATTATCATTGGCTTAACCCTTTATTCGGCTGCAATCGATCGCATAAAAGATTATGGCACCTTAAAAGCAATTGGTGCCACCAATGGGTACATCCGGAAACTCATCTTAATGCAAGCCATTATCTATGCCATCATCGGATTCATGATTGGTTACGCGCTCATCGAAGGATTTAGAAATGGAATTGCCAATGCGGGCACATTGTTTAGTTTCCACCCGATTACTAAATTGATTTTCTTCTTGATCACAGCAACAATATCCATTTCAGGAACCCTTTTCGCTATTCGTAGAATCACCAAATTAGAACCTGCTTCTGTTTTTAGGACGTAATTTAATAGTGATTTTCACAAGTTTTTTAAAGTTAAAACCACTAAACAGGTAGTTGGATCTAAATCTCGTAGCATGAAGTATTTTTTAAGCATTGCCATTCTTACCTTTTCCCTTAGCCTATGGTCGCATGAAGGCGGACATCATGAACAAGAACAAACCTGGAAAATAGGAAATCAAATAATAAGCGGGGATTTTTTGCTACTAAAAGACGGTATCGTTTATTTACAAAGCGAAGATGGGGCAACCAAAAAAATACCATTGAATGAATTTACAACGCAAGATCAAGCTCAAATTAATAGTCGCTATCAAACGATTGAAAAATTAAATACGGAAGTAC
>Ga0247837_1000969_pt1 | contig 61746 bp, 58 predicted proteins | sample LaCtaG_2_FD_187115 | JGI IMG/M metagenome (GOLD analysis project Ga0247837, IMG submission 187115) | Freshwater microbial communities from meromictic Lake La Cruz, Castile-La Mancha, Spain - LaCruzMarch2015_14.5m | ecosystem: Environmental > Aquatic > Freshwater > Lake | place: Spain: Castile-La... | reverse complement strand
AATGTCACCCATTCTCCTGGCTCAAAAGTGCTTAGATAAGACCTTCGATCTTGCTCTCTCTTTTTTCCTCAATTTGTCAAAGAACTGGGCCACTTTTTTTTCCTAAAAAAGTGTACGCCTAGAAAAACGCGGATTACATCAATTGGATCAATTTGGAACGTCCCATCAAAAACGTCATCTTGATTCAAAACGCCGATGATGATGATCCAAAACGAACCGACGAACAGCCGCTTTTTGAACAGATTACGCTGGTAGACAGCATCGAAAACCAGTATGCCCGCGAAAAAGGGGCGAGAATTTATGCGTTGGAAGGTGCCAAAGTGCCCATCGCTCCGATTCTGAGGGAGGACATTGCCAAGCGCAAAAGAGGAGAGGAGGATTGAGCATGCGAAATTAAGTGGAATTTTAATAGACTTAAAGCTTTTTGATTATCAGTGAGTTAAACAATACTGAGCTAAATGACCAGCGGCAGCGCCGCCAAAACGTCTGTAGCAATTAATACCAAGTTATGGATTAAAGGTGCAGCGCACCGTAAACTCTTCTTGTTGCGGTGCGCTACACCTTTAATCCAGGTTAATGCACTATGACTACAGACGTTTTGGCGGCTCTGCCGCTGGTTGTTATGTATGAAATTATTCAATCACTTGATAATCAACAAGCTTCAAGTCTAATCATGATTCCCGTTTTTTAGCGACCGCAGCCACTCCACTCCCATTCCAATCCCCACGATCGCAATCGTCCCCAATACCACGGTCATTTTGGGGTCAAAGGGACTGCGCAATGCTTCGGGAAAAATGTCTTTGAAACTCAGCCAGGCAATCAGGCACAAGCCTACTATTGCAGCTACCTTGGCCGAAAATGCCCCCAATTTTTTGTTCAAAAATCCCAGTAAAAACAAGCCCAGCATCCCGCCGGCAAACAAGCCCGCCAGCTTCCACCATGCATCCAACAAACTTTTGACTCCAATCATGCCCAGTCCAAAGGCCATACCCAGGCAGCCCATGATCACCGTAGCCATGCGCAATACCCGGAGTTGTTGTACTTCGTTGGCTTGAGGCGCAAAATAAGGTCGGTAAATATCGTGGAGAAACACCGTCGCCGCACTGTTCATGCCACTGCTCATGGTACTCATGGCTGCTGACAACAATGCGGCCATCAACAGTCCCAGAAAACCTGTGGGGATCTGGGTTTTGATGAAAAATGGCAAAACCTTGTCGCCATAGTCGGCTGGCGTAAGGCTGGCAAGGGCGATACCTTTTTCAGTTGACACCTGTTCTTTCAAGGCCAAAATCAGCTCGGGGTTGACCTGGTAATACACGTACAGCGCCGTTCCAATAAAGAAAAACAACATTGAGACCGGTAAATAGTACGCTACGCAAAGCCAGATGCTACGGGCGGCATCATGGGCATTGCGTGCAGTATGGTAGCGTTGAATGTAGTTTTGATCAATCCCGAAATTGGTCAGGTTGATGAAAAATCCATACAAGAACACTACCCAAAAAGTACTGCTGTAAAAATCGAAACGAAAACTGCCCAGGCTGAACTTCTGCTCTTGCCAACCAGTTGAAACTACATTTGAAAAAGAAATCTGCGACAGGACGATGCCCAGAATCAGCAAAGCCCCCAAAGTTTTGATAATGGCCTGAATCACCTCCGTCCAGATCACCGCTTCCATTCCACCCAATACGGTGTACAACACGATGCAAGTGCCCAAACCCAGAATAATGCCATACATGCTCAAGCCGGTCAAGGTATTCAGCATCAGGGCAACGCCGTAAAATATCGTCCCCATGCGGGCCAATTGAGTCAGGATAAAACACAGCATGGCATAACTGCGCGCCCAGGCACCAAAGCGTTGCTCGAGGTGTGTATATGCGCTAATTTGCTGACTTTGGCGGTAAAAAGGCACAAAAAAACGCCCTGATACATAAGCAGCAAAAGGCATAGACAAACTGAATGCAAAAGGATTCCAGTTGCTGCCAAATGACTTGCCGGGATCGCCCAAAAAAGTGATCGCACTCAAAAAGGTAGCATAAAAAGACAAGCCCAGTGCCCAACCTGGGATCCTTCCTGCGGCAGTGCTGAATTGAGCAGAATTGTTGTTCTTTTTGGAAAAAAACAGCCCTATCCCCAGCATCAGCAAGAAGTAGAGGACAATGATAAAGCCATCAACAACAGGAAAGTTGGTCGTCATACAGGTTTGTGGTTTGTCCAGTTATTGAGGCATCCCGATCGAGGCGTACTTGATGCGCTGGCGCTTCCAGGTATAGGTAATTTGAATGCGTCCATCGGAGGTTTGAATCACCGCCGGATAGGAAAATTCCTGTTTTGCTTCGTTTTCTAAAGCCAGCAAATCACTCCAATGCTTGCCGTCTTTGGATAAGGCGATGTAGAGTTTGGAGCGGTCTCCACCTTTTTTCTGGGTGGCTTTGTTGTACACCACCGCATACCGACCATCGTTGAGGGTGACGGCGTCAAGTCCTGAGTTGGGATTGGGCAAGCTGGTCTTTTGCAGAGGCGACCAGGTTTTGCCATTGTCGTTGGAGAAAGATTCTAAAACAGCATCATTTTTGCTGCGGCACAAAATCTGCAAACTTCCATCTGGGTGTTGCAAAATAGCAGGTTGGATGGCCGCGTATTGCTTGCCATCGTTGATCGCTTCCGTCTTTTGCCAGGTTCGTCCGGCGTCTTTGGTGCTTTCGAAATGCACCCGCCAGCCATCGTGTTCCGAACTGCTGGGGCAAAGCAACGTACCATCTTTCAACAAGACGGGCTTGTTCTTGATGGGGCCAAGGATGCCCTCTGGCAATTTTTCAGGGGCAGACCAGGTTTGACCGCCATCTCTTGAGCGGATCAGCATGCCCCACCATTCGGAGGGGCTGGGGCCTACTTTGTAAAACAACAACAGTTCTGCTCCCGGCATTTGAAACAGTACCGGGTTCCAGCAAGGGTAGCGCAGGGTTTCGCTTTGTACCCCGTTGGCCACTTCAACCGGGGGCGTCCATTTTCCATTCAGCAGGTGGCTTGTCCAAATGCCAACGTCTTTGTGCCGCTCATATGTACCACCAAACCAAGCCGCCATCAACCCTTGGGGAGTTTCCACCAGTGTTGAGGCATGCGCCGAAGGAAAAGGAGCTTGCTCGTAAATGAATTCGGATTTGAAATTGACGCTTTGAGCGCTGAGTGCAGTGCAGATGAGGAAAAAAAACGGCAAAAATTTCATGGCTTGGTGTTTTGGACGAAAAGTTACCAAATTACTTGAATCCAATCCGGGTTTTAGCCTAGAAATTCCGATTCCGTCATTTTGAAATCTTCAGTAAAAACGACCCTTGCATTGCCTTCCAACAGTCCAAGTGGGCGTTTTTGAGTGCTTAAAGAAGATTTCGGAACTAAAAAAGCGACAATTTCCTTTTTTCGGCCAAAGGCAATGGCTACTTCTTCCCCCGAACGTACCCATTCCAAAATTTCAGAAAATTTGGTTTTTAATTCTCCAATTGTGAATGTGCGCATGTTCTGTTTTTGTGCTTATTTCTTCTCCCCAAACAACTCATTCAGCATCGTCGCCAAACGGTAGCCACTCAGTGCCAACTGTTTGCGTACTACTTCCTGGCCTTGTTCCAGGTAAAAAGGGGTAGGCTCGTCGTTGGGCATCAGGTATTGGTTGCGGCCTTTGTCGTCTTTGCCTTTTACCCCATACACGTATTTTTTGGACAATTTGTGGCTCTCAAGCGCCCAGAAATCAGGGTCAAGGGTTTCCACATTGTTGAAGTCTTTCTCAGGATACTGCTTCATCAAATCCTTGGCCAAATCTTTGACTCTTTCGATTTGCGCTTCGGTCAGTGGTTCTTTGGGCTTTCCGAAAGGACGGATGTCCCCATAGCTGGTCAAATAACCACATCCATCATCCCAAAGGGCATGCAGGTTGCGCCAATTGCCTTTCAGCTGAAACAGATTGCCACCGGAATCTCCTCCTGGTATATCATTGCTGAATCGGGAAGTACTGTGTAAGGGCTGGTGCAAGTCGCTCACAAAATGCACCAAAAAGGAGAGAAAGCGCGCCTTCTCCAAGGCCTTTGATTGCGGCGCTTTGAGGATTTCGCTGCATTGATTGATTGCCCAGATGATGTCTACTTCCGGCTGGCCAGGTACAGCAATATTGTTCAGGTTGAATGGCACATCGGTGTAGTGCCAGCTATCGTAAGCATGCACGCCATCTGCTTTGAGGTCATCCGGCCAAGGGCCGGTAGCAATGAAGTGGTTGACCTGCGGGTAATCCCGCGCCAAAACTGCCGTCAAAGAATCGACTTTCGCACGAGCGGTCTTATTCAGGTTCAAGTACGCGATCATGGCCGTAACCATATGGCCATGATCCCACCAGGCTTTGGCTTGAATTCCTCCAAGCATGAGGATTAATAAAAAGCAAATTTTTTTCATATCCGTACGGACAACCCTTTGTGGTCGCCCGTTGATGGCAGGTTCGATTGGTTCTGATTTTTATTCGTTTAAGCAGCTTCGCTGCTTGTTTTTTTATAACCGCGACGACGCGACGGCGCGACGGAATGTGTGCTTCGCACACTTTTCCGTCGTTTTACGTCACGCATTTGACGCAGCCAAATGAATCGTCGCGCCGTCGTGTCGTCGCGGTTATTAAAAACGATTGGGCGCAGCCCAATCCAAAATGGTTTAAAACCAGAACCAGTCGACCCTGCGTTGAAGGGTGTCCGAAACGGACGCCCCAACGAGGAATTAAATTTTTCAATTACATCAACCCCAAATCCGTCTGTATCGCTTTCACCTTTTCCTTCAGGCTATTCAACGTAGCGTCAAAGTCTTCAGGGCGATTCAATGGAGTGTGTACCGATACATAGAATTTAATCTTTGGCTCGGTACCACTTGGGCGTGCAGACACCTTGGTACCATCCTCCAGGATGAGTTGAATCACGTTGGAATGCTCGATGCCCATGCCTTGTGGAATGGCGGTGACTTCGCCAGTACGCAGGTTTTTGCTGGTCAAATTTTGGTAGTCCAGTACTTCAATTGGTTCAGACCCAGCTACCGACGCAGGCAAATTGCTGCGCATATCGGCCATCATTTTCTGGATTTCTTCCGCTCCTGCTTTGCCTTTTTTGGTCAAGGAGATCAAGCCTTCGTAGTAGAAGCCGTACTTCTGGTACATCTGAGTCAGGAAGTCGATCAAGCTCAGGCCTTGGTCTTTGGCGTAAGCGGTAAGTTCGGCAATCATGGCACATGACGCAACCGCGTCTTTGTCGCGTACCGCGTCACCGATCAGGTAACCGTAACTTTCTTCGCCACCAGCAATGAATTTTTCCTTGCCTTCCAACTCCCGGATCACCTGGGCGATGTATTTGAAGCCCGTCAGGGTATTGTAGCAAGGCACGCCATAGGTGGCGCACATGGCATCGATGATGTTGGTGGTCACGATGGTTTTGGCTACAAACTCTTTGCCCTGCAATTTGCCTGCATCTTTCCAAGCCTGGAGCAAGTAGTAAATGATCAAGCTGGCCATTTGATTGCCATTCAGCAATTGCCATTCGCCCGCCTGGTTTTTTACGGCAGCACCTACGCGGTCGGCATCGGGATCGGTAGCGATAACCAGATCAGCGTCCAGTTCTTTGGCTTGCTGCATGGCCATCGACATGGCTTCCTGTTCCTCTGGATTGGGGTATACCACGGTTGGGAAATTGCCGTCGGGAGTGGCTTGCTCCTTCACGATGTGCACATTCGTAAAGCCAATCAGCTCCAGTGCTTTGGGTACCAGGGTTATTCCGGTACCATGGATCGGGGTATACACGATTTTGAGGTCGTGCTGGCGCTTGATGACGGCTGGATTGATGCTATTGGCCTGGATGGTTTTGAGGAATTCCGCATCCACTTTTTCCCCAATCATGGTGATCAGGTCGGCATTGCCAGCAAAACGAATATCGTCAATCGACTGAATTTTATTGACTTCTGCAACGATGTTGGTATCATGTGGTGCCACTACTTGTGAGCCATCTGTCCAGTAAGCCTTGTAGCCATTGTACTCGCGTGGGTTGTGTGATGCGGTAATGACTACGCCACTTTTACAGCCCAAGAGCCGGATGGCGAAAGACAATTCCGGGGTAGGACGCAAGGCGCTAAACAAAAACACCTTTATACCATTGGCCGAAAAAATATCGGCGACAATGCGGGCAAATTCAGGTGACATGTTGCGACTATCGTGCGCAATGGCGACCTTGATTTCCTGACCTGGGAAGTTCTGGTTCAGGTAATTGGCCAAACCCTGGGTGGCTGCGCCAACGGTATAGCGGTTCATGCGGTTGGAGCCCACTCCAATGATCCCGCGCAATCCTCCTGTGCCAAATTCCAGATCTTTGTAGAAAGAATCCGTGAGTTCGGTATCGTTGTTGGCATCCAATAGAGCCTGGATGGCAGCTTTGGTTTCGGCATCATAGTTGCCGTCAAGCCAGATTTGAATCCGCTGGCGGGTTTGAGTGTCAATTGCGTTTGACATGGTTGGTACGTTTGGGACTGTTTTCGATTGATGATTTTGACGGATGTAAAGCTAAAGGATTTAGCTTACATTGAAAAAAAATCTCAAAAATTCGATCGCGCCATTTTATCTTGTTGTCACAAAACTCAAAAAACGATTATGCACCAAATGAACTCCACTACCACAAAATTTTCAATGTTGGCACTGCTGCTCTGTGGCCTGGTGCTGAGCAGTTTTCGCACGGTGTTCTTTGAAGACACCACTACCTTCTACGTGTTGGCGCCAAGTGGTTTGAACCTGCGCAAGGATGCCGATCCCAATTCGGCCAAATTGGATCTGGTTCCAACGGGAGGAAAAGTAACCTTGATTACCGCCCCGGCAACCAAAAACATGAACATAGACCAGCTCAGTGGTGGCATGGCGAAGGTCAAATACGGCGACAAAATTGGTTTTGTGTTTGATGGTTACTTGTCCAAATTTCCGCCACCTAAAAAAGCCATCAATACGGAGGGCGAGTATAAGATTGAAACGTATGTGGAAAAACTGCGGGAAGTTCCCGACGCCACCGTGCTGCACGAAGAGCATACCATGGACTATGGCGGCATTTATTCTTCTGAAAGTTCGATCCATTTGTCTACTCAAAACTGGCAGGAGGCCTTTTTGATTGCCAAACTGCTGATGAACATCCCGCCTAAATTGCTGTACCCCAAAGTTAACCGTGCCGTTGAAACCATCATTCCCAACCCCGATAAAAAAGAACAGGCCTGGTCGGATGAGCTGAAAGTGGAACGCGACAAAACCGGGCAACTGATCAGCATCAGCTATTACTACCGCTCGGAAGGCGGCGGCTGGGGGGCGGTGATTTCCAAGAGTACGGAAGGGACTGAGACTCAAAAATTGTTGAAAATTGCTTATACGGGGATTGCGGATTGATCGGGATTGGTTATTTAAATAATATTGTTTTTATTTGTTTAATGAAAACAATAAAAAATGTTATTTTTGTCGACTAAACGCCGACTATGCCACCACATTTCGCTCCACTGTTTTACCGGGAGCTCCAAAAAATCGTTGAAAACGACCAGTTGGATGCCGCAGCCCAAACTGAGGCCTGCTATCAATTGCTCGTGGTGATACTTATGGAGGCCACCAAGCAGGAGCGATTGCGCTTTGTCAATCTCTTTTCGCGCATGGCCTATGCGGGGCAAAAATACCAACTCGACAAAAAACTGCAATTTTACCAGCACAATTTCCGCAAAGTGGCACAGGAGGTGCGCCAAAAAGGAGACCTGCGTTCCGATCACCACTTTTTGCCAGGATTTGCATTCAAAGTGGTACTCGAAACCATCAATGGTTTGTGTAAAACTACCCCACCAAATGCCCTGATCAATCAAGTACCCCCCAGTTGGCCCAATACTTTTCGACCTGTCGAAATCAAGGAATACCGGCCGGTGGTGCGCGTATTGGCGCTGGAAGATTGCAAGGAAGAGCAATACCTGTTGGTCAAAGACGAAAGTCGCCCCGATGAAAACATCCGGGTCAAATACAACCTGCCCGAACGCAATGAAGGGTTTAACCCCACCATACAAGCCTTGCGCAAGGTATTTGGGTTTCCCATTCTGCTCAATTTGTTGGAAGTAGAAGTAGATCAGGAAGGGTATTACCGCCCTCAGGCTTTTGTAGTGGAGCCTGATCACTTGATTGATGTTACGGGCATTGCCGAGTGTTTTGACACCGATCATACTGTGCCGGAGACTTACCTGTTGAAAAAGTTTTTGCCGTTTAGTTCCAGTTCTTCTTTGCTGCTGGGGCATATTGCCAACTTCTTTTTGGATGAATTGATGCACAATCCCAATCAGGAGTTTCCTGCGGTCTTTAAAAAAGTTTTTGCACTCAATCCACTGGCATTTTGCCTGATCGACGACAGTGCACTCAAGGAACTGCGCCAAAGAGCCCAGGCTCATTTTGTCAATTTACAACGGGAAATCGTGCTGGACTTTCCGGCTCAAGGCATTCATCCGGCGCAGTGTTACCTGGAACCTACTTTTTATTCCAACATCCACGGTTTGCAAGGACGTTTGGATGCCTTGTACCGCAATGGCAACAAGTCGGCCATTGTGGAACTCAAGAGTGGCAAGCTGTTCAAGCCCAATCAATTCAAAATCAATACGGGGCATTACATCCAAACCTTGTTGTACGACTTGATCATTCGAGCAACCTACGGCAAAAAAATCGACCCGACCAATTACATCCTGTATTCGGCACTGGAAACGGACAATCTGAAATTTGCCCCGGTCAACCGCAGCAACCAATGGGAAGCACTACAGGTGCGCAACCACATTCTGGCGCTCGAACATACCTTGCAGCGCCTCGGCCTGCCTGGCAATGGGGAAGATAACCTCGATGAGCACACCCAACGCTTGCAAAACCTCATGGCCGATTATCGGTTTCAATCGGCCAGCAAATTTGCGCAACGGGATCAGGAGCAGTTTCAGCGCATGTTTAGTGCTTTAAATGACATTGAAAAAGCTTACTTCACCGCTTTTACCGGATTTATTGCGCGGGAGCACAAGTTGTCCAAAACTGGCCTGGATGGCATCGAAACCATCAACGGACAAGCTGCCCTGTGGCTCAACCCATTCCACGAGAAACAGGAGCATTTTGAAATCCTCAGTCACCTCAAAATCACCGACAATCAAGCAGGTGCAGATGAGGCCATTATTCGATTTACCCGCAGTGAACATACCAATCCCCTGGCCAATTTTCGGGCAGGAGACATCGCTGTGCTGTATCCTTTTGTAGACGAAAACCAGTCTCCTCTGCGCAATCAATTGTTCAAGTGCAGCATCATTGAGTTGAGTGCCAATACGGTAACCGTAAGTTTGCGCTCTCGCCAATTCAATGACCAGATCTTTCAGGAATTTGAGTGGTGGAACCTTGAACACGACCTCATGGACAACAGTTTCACCGCTCAATACCGAGGCTTGTACGATTTGGGCAGCAGCAGCAACTTCAAACGGCATTTGTTGTTGGGGGTAAACGCACCAACTTTGCCCCGCGAGTTGCCAGCTATCACCTGTCCACAGGAGATGACGACAGAGCAGCAAGCCATTTTTCAGGCCATACTCGCCTCTCAGGATTACTTCCTGCTTTGGGGCCCGCCAGGAACCGGCAAAACCAGCGTAATGCTCAAGCACCTGGTGGGGCATTGGACAGATCACTCTAAAGACACGATCTTGTTACTGGCGTATACCAATCGGGCGGTAGATGAAATTTGCGAGTCCATCGAAGCATATTCACCTGAAATGCGCAACCAGTACTTGCGCATTGGGTCGCGGTACTCTACTGCTCCGGCCTACCAGGAGCGTTTGCTCAGCATGCTTTCCCAAAAAATCAATACCCGAAAGGAACTCAAAGCTTTGATTGGAGATCACCGCATCATTGTGGCCACGGTGGCCTCTATCATTGGGAGGCCAGAGTTGTTTTTGTTGAAAGCTTTTGATCGGGTGGTGATTGATGAAGCTTCGCAAATTCTGGAACCGATGCTGGTGGGTTTGTTGCCCAAATTCAAGCACTTTTTGCTGATTGGCGATCACAAGCAGTTGCCAGCAGTAGTGGCGCAGGATCCCGAATTGTCCAAAGTATACGATGAGCGCCTGCACGAGATCGGTTTGTTGGACTTGCGCAATTCTTTTTTTGAGCGCCTGTACAAACGCGCTCAGTCACAAGGTTGGAACCATGCCTTTGCCCAATTGAGTCACCAAGGGCGGATGCACCAGGAGATCATGACTTTCCCCAGTCGGTATTTTTACGAAGAAAAATTGCGCATTTTACCTCCAGATACGCCGGGGCATCACGCCCAAATCAGCAGCCTGAATTTTACCCATACGGACGAAGCCTCTGAATTGGAGCGCGCATTGGCTACTCAACGGATGATTTTTTGCACCACGCCGCTTGATAAGCTGGGAGCCGCGCACAAAACCAACCGCCATGAAGCGGAATTGGTGGGAGAATTGGTGGAAAAAATTCAAGCCCGCTATGCCCTGGAAGGTCGTACTTTTGGTACCCGCAGCCTGGGCATCATCACGCCTTACCGGGCACAGATTGCGCAAATACGACAAGCACTGCTGCAAAAAGGCATGGATGTGGACTTGATTACCATCGATACGGTGGAACGCTACCAGGGCGGTGCCCGCGACATCATCATCATTTCGCTCAGTACCAATACAGCAGCGCAATTCCGCTCTTTGATTTCCCTTTCTGAAGAGGGTGTCGACCGCAAACTGAATGTAGCCCTCACCCGCGCCCGGGAGCAGTTGATCATCCTCGGCAACGAGGAATTGTTGAGTGGCAATGAGGTTTATCGGGAGTTGATGCGGTATTGTTTGCCGACTTAGGAAGCTTAATTTTGATCCTCTCTTGGTTTACGGATTCTCAGTTGATGCGGTTCCAAAATCCATAAAGAACCCCTAGGGTCGTTTTGAGCCAACACCTCAATCAATTGATCAATGACTTTACCCATTACTTCCAGGTTGACTGGTTGTTTGGGCTTAACAACAATAATGCCTTCGGTTTCTTCTGCTGGAAATCGGATGATATTGGCAAAATCAAAATCAAAAGTTACCAAGCACCGCTTTTCCTCGATACATTTTTCATAAATGATTTCATCGGGCGCTCCTGATAGTTTTTCTTCCCATACAGATTCAGCATCCCATCCTGCATTGCGGAGCTTTTCGGAAAGGTAACTGCTAAAATTTTCGTCAAGCTTTAATTTGACCATCAGGCAGCAGCGATGTTAATGGTTACAAAATGCTCTCGCGACATCGCTGCCCCATACCCAATACAGGCGAAAATATCTTCCTGACTAAGATAAGGATACGCCTCTAAAATCTCCTCAAAAGTATTCCCTGCTGCCAAAAAATCCAAAATCAGCGCAACCCAAATACGCGTCCCCTTGATACAAGGTTTACCAAAGCAAATGTTGGGATCTACTGAAATCCGTTCAAGAAGATTATTCATATTTGATGCCTATTTTGTACAAAAGTACATAAATTGCCAAAGCAATACAATCCTCATTGAAACAAGATAGGGCTAGAATCTGGTTCCAATTCCACCTAAAATTGACAACACATGACCAAGAAGCTTCTCGTTCCCATTTTTATCTTCTTCGCCATCGCCATCAGTTTTTATCCTTTGACCTACGTCTTTGGGGACATGCGCATGGGGTTGTTGTCCAACAAATCAGCCCAATTACTGAGTGACGGGATCTGGCGATTCGGGTTTTACACTCATATCCTTTTGGGAGGCTTGGCTTTGCTGAGTGGAAATGAAGTGTATCGGGAGTTGATGCGGTATTGTTTTTCGGCAAAATAAGGAATAAGACCCTTTTCTATTGGTTGGCAATCCCATAAATGTTTTTTGTCTCCGATTTTTTGTAACTTCGTAGCATTAAAATCATCCAATATAATGGAAACTATTCAAAAGATTGGGTTTGATCTTAGCCAAATCGCTGAAGCCTTTAACATTGTTCGAGATGATGTTTGTGAACACTTGAAGCAATGGTTAAATGTTTCTTACACTTTTAGTGCCGAAGAACATCATATCATTGATAAAGTTTATGACCAAATAGCAGATTCAGGTGATTATTGGAATGAAGAAGAGCTCAAAATAAAAGCCGTTGGGCTATTGTTTTTCCTTGCTGATGTAAGCGTAAAAAATCGCATTGAAGTTTTTTATGAACGGCCTCTCTCTGCCGTCGTAAATGGCTTTCAGCTCTCTGTTATTACTGATTGTATGATTGCTACCCAGACTGCTTTTAATATTCCTAAACATCCTTATTTTTTTCTGCAGGAATTCAAAAAAGGAAAAGGGGAAAAACGCGACCCTGAAGCCCAAATGCTCACGGCCATGCTGATTGCCCAAGAACTCAATAAAGACCATAAGGTAGTGTATGGGGGGTATTTAGTAGGGTCCAACTGGCGATTCACTACTTTAATTGGTAATGCATATTGTATTAGTCAACAGTACAATGCTGCTGACAAAAATGACCTGCTTCAAATTATTTTTATTCTACGTAAGCTTAAAGAACTTATCCTTAATCGGTAAGAACTGGCATTAAAACACCTATTAAGAACCAGAAATTGCAAAATGCAATGACCAAAAAGATTCTGACTCCCCTATTCATCTTCTTCGCCGTCGCAATCAGTTTTTACCCTTTGGCCTACGTCTTTGCAGACATGCGCATGGGGTTGTTGGCCAGTAAATCAGTGCAATTGCTGAGCGACGGGATCTGGAAATTCGGGTTTTACACCCATATCCTTTTGGGGGGCTTGGCTTTGCTGAGTGGCTGCACCCAGTTTTTGCCCAAACTTCGCCAAAAAAGACTTGCTCTGCACCGCAATCTCGGAAAAGTGTATGTAGCCTCGGTTTTGCTCAGCGGATGTGCTGGCTTTGGCATTGCCTTTGCGGCAAGCGGTGGACTGATGGCTCAATTGGGATTTGGTACCTTGGCTATTTTATGGTTGTTCACTACGGTGCAAGCGTATCAATCCATTCGAAGGAAAAATGTTGCCCAGCATCAGAACTGGATGACGCGCAGTTACTCACTGTGCTTTGGGGCAGTTACTTTGCGTTTGTGGATGCCTATATTTCTCGGTGCGCTTGGGATGAGTTTTGATGCCGCATACCCCATTATAGCCTGGTTGGCGTGGGTACCCAATCTGGCAGTAGCAGAATTGATCATTGGATATAGGGCAAGGTGAAATAAACTTTTGTCCGGCATTTTTGTATTCTTGCAAAAAGAACCACCATGTCCGCATCCGCAGAAATGCCCTACTTCATCAAGCCTTCGCTCAATCTGGATGCAGAGGCCAAATTAAGCGCTTACCAGCAAGCCCAACAAGCCATCGATGCCAATCTGGAGGGAGAAACCGATCGGATTCTCAAAATGGTGACCATCAATTCCGTCCTCAAAACCTACTTGCCCTATTTCTACTGGACTGGGTTTTACCTGGTCAAAAATGGTAAATTGACCGTAGGGCCTTATCAAGGTACCCTGGGATGCTTGCACATTGAATTCAGCAAAGGAGTTTGTGGAAAAGCAGCCCGGGAGCAAAAAACGCAAATCGTACAAGATGTACATTCATTGGCCCAAGGCAGTGAGCACATCGCCTGTGACCCCAATTCCGCTTCGGAAATTGTGGTTCCGGTTTTTGATGCCCAGCATCAGCTCATCGCCGTATTTGACGTCGATAGTACACTCGTTCATTCTTTTGATGAAATGGATCAGCGATTTCTGGAAGAGATTCTGGATAAACACTTTCGGCAAGCGGCATTGGTAGTGGGGTAAAATGATCACTTATTTTTTTATAGCCCCTTGGATTGAATGAAGATAGGAAGGGGCGAAATTCCCCTTCCAGAATGAAAGCCCGGGTATATAAGCACTTTTCTTACTTTCAGAGAAATCCATGAAAAGTAAGTAAGATCTTGATCAAAAAAAATGGAGGGGCTTCCAAATCGGCAACTCCCCCCCACACACTATGAAACACTAGATCTTTAATCGGTTGAGATATTTATTTAATATCCAATAGCGTGCCAAACTCATTCAGATGATAATTTTTTTTCATGTTTTTTTTAAAAATTCTCTGAAAAGAAGATTTTGCCGTTCCACCAGCCCTCTTCGATGATCGCCTCATTTTTCCGGTAAAACTTTAAAGCGGGTTCGTTCCAATCCAATACTTGCCACTTGACCATGCGGCAACCCTGATGGCGTGCTTCTTCCAAAAAGGCATCAAATAGTTTTTGCCCCAATCCAAAGCGCCGATGCGTTTCCTTGACCACAAAGTCTTCCAGAAAAAGCATTTTGCCTTTCCAGGTTGAATAGGCGACGTAGTACAAGCTCATGCCAACTACCTGATTGTCCATTTCTGCTACGATAGCCTGAAAATCGCCGTTGTTGAAGTCGCGTTGGTATTCTTCGACGGTGGCAATGAATTCTTCTTCTGCTTTTTCGTAAACTGCCAATTCGCGCACCAGATCGTGAATGGCTTTGAGGTCGGCATGAGTAGCCTGACGGATGATGATTTCCATTTTTTTTGCTTAAAATTGATTAGAATTGTGCTAGTGAACAAAGCTAAGGCAGAAAAAATTAACTTCCCGATTTTGGATTTTGAATAGGAAGTCGAACGGTTCATTTCAAGTGAGCTTCCTATTCAAAAGCCTCTCAAAAAATCGGGAAGTAATTTTTTGCGTCATTTTAAGTGCTAATTTTCCCTTTTAAATCAAAAATGCAAGGCATGTTGAACCTAACCAAGCAATGCAGATTTACTGCGTTCGTCTACATTGCAGTTTTCCTATTATCCAGCAGTTTTTTTGCCTGTCAACAAAAGGAATCAGTAGATACCATTTTCATCAATGGCAAGATTTGCACCGTTGATGAAAAAAATCCGCAAGCAGAAGCATTGGCAGTTGCTGGTGAAAGAATCATTGCAGTGGGCAGCAACAAAGCAATCGAAAAGCTCAAGACTGCGCAAACCAAGATCATCGATCTGGAAAACAAGTTTGTGATGCCTGGCTTCATTGAAGGACATGGGCATTTTTCAGGGGTAGGTCAGAGCCTGATCAACCTCAATTTTCTGCAATCCAAAACCTGGGATGAAATTGTCCAAATGGTAGCCGAACGCGCCAAAACCGCCAAACCTGGCGAATGGATCATTGGTAGGGGCTGGCACCAGGAAAAATGGATGACCACTCCCGCCCAAAATGTATTGGGCTATCCTTACCACGACGAATTGAGCAAAGTAGCCCCCAACAACCCCGTACTGCTCAGTCATGCCAGTGGACATGCCCTGTTTGCCAACGCCAAAGCAATGGATATGGCCGGAGTCAGTGCCGAAACGCCAAGTCCCCTTGGAGGCGAAATTGTGCGCGACAATTCAGGTAAAGCCATTGGTGTGTTTGAAGAACGGGCCATGAAAGTCATTTATAAAGTGTACCAGGAATACCTTGAAACGCTATCTCCAGAGGAACAAAAGAAACAATGGCTGAAAGGAATTGAGCTGGCGCAAAAGGAATGCCTTGCCAAGGGAGTAACTTCCTTTCAGGATGCAGGGTCAAAATTCAATGAATTGGATTGGTACAAAGAGCTGGCCGAAGCTGGAAAGCTGGATTTGCGCCTCTGGGCAATGATCAGGCACTCATCCAAAGACATGGAAGGCAAACTACAAAGTTTTCCATGGATCAATTTGGGCAACGGCTATTTCAGCGTAAACGGCATCAAAACGGAAGTGGACGGCGCACTTGGCTCATTTGGAGCCTGGTTGCTCAAGCCTTATCAAGACAAGCCAGATTTTGAAGGCCAAAATACCACCTCAGTAGAAGAAGTCAGAAAGATTGCCCAAATGGCACGTGAACACAAGCTTCAACTTTGCATCCACGCCATTGGCGATCGGGCAAATCGGGTTTGTTTGGACATCATTGAGGGAGAGTTAAAGAAAAATCCTGCTGAAAAGCCGCTGCGTTGGCGCATCGAACATGCTCAACACCTAGATCCAGATGATATTCCTCGCTTCAAAAAATTGGGGGTGATTGCAGCCATGCAGGCGGTGCATTGTACTTCTGATGCTCCGTTTGTGGTCAAGCGCCTGGGTGAAGAGCGTGCCCGCAAAGGTGCTTATGCCTGGCGATCCTTACTGGATGCTGGTGCAGTAGTGACCAATGGTACCGATGCTCCGGTTGAAGATGTTGACCCGCTGCGCTCTTTTTATGCCGCCGTCACCCGTCGCCGCGCCGATAACGGCATGATCTTTTTCCCGGAACAAAAAATCAGTCGCAAAGAGGCGATTTATTCCTACACCTTGGCCAATTCCTATGCCGCTTTTGAAGAGCAAGACAAAGGTTCCTTGAGCAAAGGCAAATTGGCTGATTTGGTAGTGCTGTCCGAGGATTTGCTCAACTGCCCTGATGAAGCAATTTTGGGTACTAAGGTGCTGATGACCGTAGTGGGCGGGAAAGTAAAGTATCGTTCAAAATAATGGGTCTGGCTGCCTAAAAAAATAATTTATAATCGTTGCGTATCAACGTTTACTAAACTTCTAAAGTTTAGTAAACGTAACCCGTTTAATGCGTTGCGTATCGACGTTTACTAAACTTCTAAAGTTTAGTAAACGTAACCCGTTTAATGCGTTGCGTATCGACGTTTACTAAACTTCTAAAGTTTAGTAAACGTAACTCGTTTAATGCGTTGCGTATCGACGTTTACTAAACTTCTAAAGTTTAGTAAACGTAACTCGTTACACACCCTAAAGCCACTTTTCAAAAAACGCCAAGGTTTCTCCCCACATTCCTGGGGTGTATTCATGCCCGATCCCATCGTATTCGATGTGCTTGAACTGGGCGCTTTTGCCGTATAGGCTGTACATTTTTTCCAGCGTCCCGTTGATGTAATTCACGCCTTCCAGGGGGGACAGACGGTCTGCTTTACCTGAAAGCGTCATCAGCGGGCGCGGCGCGATACAAGACAAAACGGCGTCATTGTCGAAATGCCGCAATAAATCCTTGACGTAGTAATAGATGCCATGTGAACCCATGCGGCCTTGTTTGATCAGTTCCTGGTTGTGCACAATGCAAGCCACGGCCACAGTCACTTTTACGCGATCATCTACAGCTGCCAACCAAAAGGAACGCAAGCAGCCCATGCTCATGCCTACAGCCCCGATTCGGGCTGGGTCTACTTCGGGGCGGGCGCAGAGGTAATCCAGAGCCATTTGGTCGTCGCGTACCATGGTTCCCCAAAAACTGCGGCCTTTGAGCAGGTTGATTCTGGCCCAGGTCAATTCCTCATCTTTCCCTTTTTCACTGGGGCCATTGGGGCCTTTGCCCGAGCGTTCGCCGAAAGCATAAGCATCGATGGCCAGTACTACGTAGCCTTGCTTGACCAGGCCTTCGCCGGGGCCGGTTTCATTCACCCAATTGAGCTTAAACAATTCGTCTTTGCCATGGGCATAATCCCCGCCGTGGTAGTGGTGGTACAAAATCCCAGGTGCTTTAGGTGCACGCTGGTCAGGAATGAGCAAAATTCCAGGAACGGTAGCATCTATGCCATTGAAAAACTCAAAGTATTCGATGGTGTAGCCAGGGCGTTTTTCGGTACGCAGGGTTTTTACAGCGGGCTTAGGGCGGGCTGGGACGGGGCCAAAACATTCTTTAATGGTTTGACGAATGTCCTTGCGGCGGATTTCCCAGGCTTTGACCGAGGTGGGTATTGTGAAATCCGGGTATTGAAATGAAACATCCTGGTAAGCAGTAGCATTTGCAGTGCTTTGGCCACTCAGGAATTGGCTTACACTAAGGCAAATGAATATTGAAAACAGGAAAATAGGATGTTTCATGGCTACTTGTTTTTATAGGCTTTTGCGGATGCTTCTGCGCTAAATTCCACTTCCTTTTTTGCGCCTTTTAAATCTGTATTGAGCAAACGAACCTCCGCTGTGCGTTGGCCGCTGATGTGCAGCAGCAAATCCACTGGCCCCTGGTAGCGGATGCCATCCAGTTTGATCTGCCGACTGTTTTGTACCTGCATTACCTGTTTCTCCTGGGTAAATAAGCCAATGTTCTTGAGTTGAATGTTTTCACTTTCTATGCAGACCAGGCCTTGGTTGCAGCTGATGTTGGCATTTTCGATCTGGATGTTTTTGATGGGCATTTCGGGCAATCCACGGATCAGAATACCCGTTTCTGCGCCTTGGCAGACGATGTTTTTGATGCGGAAATTGCGGAATTGTGGCGTGCCTTCTCCCAGCGGCTCTGCTTTGAGTTCGGGCAGTACATTTTTTTCACCATTGAGCGGTACCGGGTCTTTGGCCTGGTAGTACATGTCAAAAAGGATGGCCTCACCGGGAATATTGGTCATGTTGATATCGGTCACGTAGATGTCTTCGACGATGCCGCCTCTTCCGCGAGCAGTTTTGAAACGAAGTCCGACGTCGGTACCCAAAAAGTTACAATCGGACACAAACAGGTTGCGCACTCCACCGGACATTTCTGAACCGATCACAAAACCGCCATGACCATGAAAAACGGTACAGTTGCGTACGATGATGTTTTCGGTAGGTACACCCCGTTTGCGACCTTCGGCATCGCGGCCAGATTTGATGCAAATGGCATCGTCACCGGTATCAAAAGAGCAACCTTCTACCAGGCCATTGCGGCAAGATTCGAGATCGAGGGCATCGTTGTTTTGCCCGTACCAGGGATTGCGAACCACCACGTTGCGCAAAGTGATGTGATCGCACAGCAGGGGATGAATGGTCCAGGCTGGTGAATTCTGGAACGTGATGCCTTCGAGCAAAACCTGGGTACAACGCGAAAGCGAAACCATGTTGGGGCGCAAAAAATCTTTGAAATCTCCGCAATTGCTCAAATCAAAACCTGCGGAAATCAGCCCTGGTTGTTTGACTTTCACTCCGTTGAGGGCGCTTTGGGAAGGATACCAGGTGCGTTTTTCTTCGTCCAGCAAGCCCCCAGATGCCAGGAGTCTGTTCCACTGCGCATCGGTTAGTTTTTCTTTTTTGACCTGCCGCCAAACCTGTCCAGCTCCATCGATGATGCCTTGGCCCGTGATGGCAATGTTTTGGGCATCAACTGCTGAAATGGGCGCTTGACAACGGATGGCATCCTGCCCTTCCCAGGTGGTTTTGACCAGCGGATAATTTTCACGCTGGTTGCTGAACTGGAGCAGTGCTCCTTGCTCAATATGCAGATTGACATTGCTTTTGAGTACAATCGGACCGGTCAACCAAAAACCTGTAGGTACTACCACCACGCCTCCTCCGGCTTCATTGGCCAGAGTGATGGCCTGATTAATAGCGGCAGTATTGAGGGTAATGCCATCTGATTTGGCGCCATAGCGGCGAATGTTGAAGCTGTCTTTGCGAAAAACCGGAGCTGCAACCACGGGCAATTCAAATTCCAACTTGTCCGTAAATCTGGAAGGTTTGAGCAAGCCAGACAAAGGAGTTCCTGTTTCGCGAATGCCTTCCGCAACCAGCCTCGCCATTGCGGTTGCCCCGTATGTAGAGAAATGTGTATCGTCAACTTTCCCATCGGGAAATTTGGTGTACATTTTTCCAGGCAAGTGCATAAACAAGCGCTTCGAGCCCTCTGCTCCGGCTTTTTCAATAATTGCCCTGCTTTTGGCATGCAAGTCGATCAGGGGAACTTGCATGGATTTGGCAACATCTTTGACGGCTTGAGGATATTCTCCATGGGTATCAAAAAAGTGGTCATTTTCATCAAACCTGCGGCGCATTACGGGGGTGAGCAGCACGACATTCCCTCCTTTGGCACGGGTTTCCGCAATGAAACGGGTCAGGTTTTTGCGAAAATCGGTTTGGGGGGCGGCATACCGTGTAGTATCTGCCTCTTTGGAATCGTTGTGCCCAAACTGGATCAACACCCAGTCGCCAGGGCGCATGCGCTCCATGATGGTTGCCCAGCGTCCTTCACTGCGGAAGCTTTTGGTACTCCGGCCATTGACTGCGTGGTTTTGGATGTCGACTGCGTCGGAAAAGTATTGGGGCAAAATGGTACCCCATCCCGTTTCAGGAGCATCGAAGGGCAGCTTGTTGGCCATGGTTGAATCTCCAACCAGAAAAATATGGAGTTTGTCTTCATTGGAGCTGAAGGCAAACAAGTTTAAAGTCAGCAGCAACAGGAGTACTCTTGGCATAATGTTGAAATTGATCTGAATGTTGGTTGTACTGGGGATTCAGTTGTTTAGCTATCGCAAAACTTCCACTGGTTGAGGATCCATATCGGTGTATTCCTGATTTTCTCCCGCCATGCCCCAAATGAAAGAATAGCTGGCAGTACCACTTCCTGAATGGATCGACCAGGGAGGAGAGATGATGGCCTGGTGGTTGGCAACCCACAGGTGACGGGTTTCTTGCGGTTCGCCCATCAAGTGCAATACCCGCTGATTATCAGCCACGTTGAAGTAAAAGTAAGCTTCCATGCGGCGGTCGTGTACATGGGGCGGCATGGTATTCCAAACACTGCCTGAAGCCAATACGGTCAATCCCATCACCAGTTGGCAACTGCGGATGCCTTCCAGGTAAATGTATTTATAGATGGTGCGTTTGTTGGCGGTTTCGGGGGCGCCCATTTCTACCGGAGAAGCTTCCTCTTTGAGCAAGCGGCGGGTAGGGTAGGGTTGATGCGCGGGAGAAGACAGCAGGTAGAAATTTGCCGGGTTTTGCGCATCTACACTTTCAAATACCACACTTTCTTGGCCTTTGCCTACATACAGGCAAGACATGTACGGCAAGTCATACACTTCGTCACCAACTTTGATGCGTCCTGCACCCCCTACATTGATGGCACCCAACTCTCTTCTTTCCAGAAAATAATTGCTGCGCAAAATGCCGTACGTTGGCAGTTTCAACGGAGAATCGATAGGGGAGGCGCCACCAATAATGACGCGGTCGTAGTGCGAATACACCAGGTTGATTTCACCTGGGGCACAAACTTTTTCGATCAAAAAATTGTCGCGCAGTTCCTGGCTGTTGAGGCTTGCGCCTTCTTTGGGGCTGATTGCATTCCGGATTTGCATAGCTATGATTTGCAGTGTTTGATCTGATTAATTTAGGGGTTATCGGCCCATCCAGCCACCATCAACGGTGAGAATGGTACCATTGACGTAGTCAGCAGCATCAGAGGCCAGAAATACCACTGGCCCTTTGAAGTCGGCGGGTTCACCCCAGCGGCCAGCAGGAATGCGATCCAGGATCGATTTGCTGCGTACGGGGTCGTTGCGCAAGGCCTCGGTGTTGTCGGTTGCAATGTATCCTGGCGCGATGCCGTTTACGTTTACCCCCTTGCCTGCCCATTCGTTGGCCAAGGCTTTGATCAAACTGGCAATGGCACCTTTGCTGGCTGCGTATCCGGGTACATTGATGCCCCCTTGGAAGGATAGCAAAGAGGCGGTGAAAATAATTTTCCCCGCACCTCGGGCTACCATTTCTTTGCCAATTTCGCGGGCCAGGATAAATTGAGAATTCAAATTGATTTCCATGACGCGATCCCAGTATTCATCTGGGTGTTCTGCAGCAGGAGCGCGCATGATGGTGCCCGCATTGTTGATGAGGACATCGATGACTGGGAAATCCAGTTTGACTTGCTTTATAAAGGCATACAAGCTTTCTCTTTGACTAAAATCCGCCTGATAAGGGTGAAACTTGCGGCCCAACGATTGGACATAATCGCCAATTTCGCTTTGTTGCAAACCAAGACTGGAAGAAACCCCAATAATATCTGCTCCCGCTTCGGCCAAGCCTTCGGCCATTCCTCGACCAATTCCCCGGTTGCAACCGGTAACCAGTGCTGTTTTTCCTTCCAGACTAAATTTATGCTTATCGCTCATTTTATAGCTGATTAAAAATGAAATTTTATTTTGACAAAACTAAAGATTACCATACTAAGTCATGCTCCAAATCAAGGATCTTTTGCTTGATTTGGCATTTTTTCTACGCAAACGTTATCGGGAACGTTTGCGACAAGCCTTATTGGAAAATGTTCAGTTAAAATTTGGAGTGGTTGCGGCATATTCCACTATCTTGGTAGGTACAAAATCAAGACCTGAAATCATTTGGAACCATTAACGATCAAAGACATTGCCAAGGCACTCAACTTGTCTACTTCCACGGTCTCCCGCGCCTTGAGAGACAGCCATGAGATCAATCCGGAAACCAAACGCATGGTAGTAGAATACGCTACCAAAGTCAATTACCGCCCCAACCCAATTGCTCAAGGGTTGAAGGAAAACCGCAGTCGTGCCATTGCGGTGATTGTACCAGAGATTGCCAACAGTTTTTTTTCAGAAGCCATTACCGGAATTGAAGATGTAGCCAATGCCAGAGGTTACGATGTTGTGATTTTTCAAAGCCATGAATCCTACGATAGAGAGGTGGCCAATGTACGCAACGTGGTAGCGCGGCGGGTAGATGGTTTGCTGATTTCTCTTTCCAACCAGACGCAAGAGTTTAGTCATTTGCGAGAGTTGCACGAAAAGGGTTTCCCTCTGGTGTTTTTTGACCGGGTGTCGGATGAAATTGAGACGTACAAAGTCGTTGCCGACAATTTTTCCGGGGCTTTCATGGCGACCGATCACTTGCTCCAGAATGGAAAAAAGCGCATTGCCCACATCACCAGTGCCGCCAGTTTGTACATCACTAAAGAACGTTTGTCGGGCTACAAAGCAGCTTTGGAAAAGTACAAAGTGCCTTTTGATTCCGCGCTGGTGCACTATTGCAACCATTTTGATTTCCCAGAAATGGAAGGCATTATTGAGCACATTTTAGAGACAGCTCCCATGCCAGATGCCATTTTTACAGCGAGCGACCGTTTGGCCTTGGCTTGTTTTGAGGTTTTGACCCGCAAGGGCATCCGCTGCCCTGAAGATCTTGCCTTGGTAGGTTTCACCAACCTCAAAGTCGCGCATTTGCTACATCCAGCCTTGACCACCGTTTCTCAACCCGCCTTCGGAATAGGCCAAACTGCCGTGGAGTTGCTGATTGATTTGATTGAAAAAAAGAAACGACCTGCGGATTCGTTTTTGATCAAACTGCCAACGGAGTTGGTAGTGAGGGCGTCGTCGGAGAGGGTTTTGGTGGGTTGAGTTGTGGACTTGGTGTGAGGCACAAGTATTTTGATTTTTTAACTCCGATCAATTATTTTTGTGAAATCATGAAATTCAAATACCAAAAAGAACACTTACACAATGGAGCAGGTTCAAGGTGTTGAAATCTCTAATCTGGGGTTTGTTCCTCAAAAATTAGGTGACCTTTTGGAACATGAAGGTCCATTGTTAAGCCTGTTTGTAGACCAGGAAAATCCTGAGAATCACTATGTTTACAAATGGGTCGATCAGGACAATGTGTGCAATCGATGGATGATTTTGCCTTGCTCAACTAAGGAATTGAATACATTTTTCAATAAATCTTCTACACTTAGGGCGCTTGTTTCAGGGAAACCTTATTGTTTTTTAATGGATGTTGACGGACAACTCCTTCCCCATAAATTTCAGGTTGTAGCCATAGAAAAACTTCCCGAGGATTACCTTCCAACCGAAAAATCATATTATCAAGAAGAAGTTTATTCTCTTTTTGCAGCGGAATACCTGAAAGAGTTGGCACAAAATACCAATGATCGTTTTGATAGCGTATTGAAAGAAATTTCTGATATTAAAGCCTCTCAAAAAGAAGCAACAAGAGTATTAAAAGACCTGCTTAAATTGCAAGCTTCTTCCTAAAGACCTTTGTGGAACAACCTGCAAACGAAAATACCTACACCGCATGTTCAAAACACCAACCTTTCGCGGGCATTTAAGAAAAATGCGCTGCATCCAGCTTTTTCTGTTGATGCTTATTCCCTTTTCTCTTTTAGCCCAACCCAACACGGCCAAGCCCTGGGCATACTGGTGGTGGATGGGCAGCGCCGTCAACAAAGCCGACATTCGCAAAAACCTTGAAGACTTTTCAGCTGCGGGCTTCGGGGGGATGCACATCATACCAATCTACGGGGTGAAAGGAGAAGAAGCCAATTTTGTGCCTTACCTGAGTCCCCAATGGCTCGAAATGCTGGATTACACCTGCATTGAGGCCAAGAAACTTGGTTTGGGAATAGACATGACCTTGGGTACAGGCTGGCCTTATGGCGGCTCGCAAGTTAAAGCGACAGATGCAGCACAGGCATTTCAGGTGCAAAGCATTGAGGTGAAAGGGGGAGAAAAAATCACCGCATTGCCCGCTGTACCCGATAAGTGGAAAGGAGCAGTGTTGGTAGCGGTTTCGGCATTTTCCAATCAGGGTTTCCTCCAAAAACTTGACCTCAGCAAAGGGATTTCTTGGCAACATGCGCAAGACAGCAAGCTTTATGCCTTGTACCAAATGCCCACTGGACAGAAGGTAAAACGCGCTGCGCCAGGCGCTGAAGGCTGGGTACTGGATCATTTCAATGCAGGTGCGGTAAAAACCTATTTGCAAACCTTTGCCAGTGTTTTTACCAAAAAGAACTATGGCGTGCGGGCTTTTTACAACGATTCCTACGAAGTGTATGGGGCCAACTGGACGGGGACTTTCTTCCCCCGGTTTCAGCAATTGCGGGGGTATGATTTGGCTACGCACCTTGATGTGCTGGCACGGGATACGGCCATTACCGATCTGGAAAAACGGGTTTGGGCGGATTACCACGAAACGCTTTCAGACATTTTATTGGAAGACTTCACCAAGCCCCTGGCAAATTTCACCCACCAATACGGCAAAATCTTGCGGGATGAAGCCCACGGTGCACCCGCGAACTTGCTCGACCTCTATGCAGCAACAGATGCGCCAGAAACCGAATTCTTTGGCAGCAAACCCTACGGCATCCCAGGGTACCGGGTTGATCCAGATTATGAAGTGAAGCGTTTTGGGCAACCCGATGCTTTTGTAGTCAAATGGGCTTCTTCCGCGGCGCATGTAGCTGGCCGCAAACTGGTATCCTGCGAAACGGCTACCTGGCTGGGCAACCACTTCAAAGTCTCACTTTCACAAGTCAAACCCATTGTGGATGAATGCCTCGTTTCGGGGGTAAACCACATATTTTACCACGGAGTACCGTATTCACCTCCAGGGGCAGAATTTCCGGGTTGGTTGTTTTATGCCTCCACCAATTTCAACCAACAAAGCCACTTCTGGTCTTTTTTGCCTTACTTGAATGCCTACATCGAGCGCTGCCAAAAACGCCTGCAAGCCGCCAAACCCGACAATGATGTGTTGCTGTATTTCCCGATTTATGACGTTTGGCATACGGCAGGCCGCAAAGGCAAAACCCATCCGATGGAAGTGCATTCGATGGTACACGAAGTAAAAGCAACGCCATTTGGAAAAATGGCAGCACTATTGAATGCCCAGGGCTACGCTTTTGATTTCATCTCAGATCGTCAGATCCAGAGTTTGCGGGTAGAGAACGGTACCATCGTGAGCAGTGGTGGTGCGCGGTACAAATCCCTGCTCATCCCGGTATGTGAATACCTGCCATTGGCCACACTGGAAGCATTGCTGCGCTTGAAGCAAGCAGGAGCTGCAGTTACTTTCGATACCAAACTTCCTCGATCGGTGAATGGCTGGCAGGGTTCTTCCGAAAGGCAAAAGAAGTTTCAAGCACTGTTGGCCAATTTTCAACCCACCATGCCCCGCGATTGGCAATCAACACTTTTAAAAAGCGGGGTCAGGCGTGAAAGCTTGGCAGAGAAAGGCTTGCATTTTATCCGCAAAAAAACGACCAAAGGCACCCTGTATTTCATCAGCAACTTATCCGGTCGGTTCAAACAAGGCAATATTACGCTGGCGGTCAATCCCAAAACGCTGAAGTTTTATGACCCACTGCACGATCGGGAAGGCATGCAAAGCTTCAAAGTTTTGGGTCCACAATTGGTTGAAGTGAATCTGCAATTGGCGCCAGGGGAAAGCATATTTATTGAAGCATTGGACATTGCAGAAGCCTTGAATGAATGGGCAAAACCATTTGTGGCTGCATACCCAATTGAACTTCAAGGCCCCTGGCAAATTGAGTTTTTGAGTGGAAAACCATTTTTGCCCGAAGCCTACCGCAGTCAGGTATTGGAATCCTGGACTCTGGCACCTGATACCACCGCGCAATATTTCAGTGGAACGGCGCGCTATTCCGTACAATTTCCTTTGCCAGATGAACAGGTGGGTCAAATTGCCCGGATCGACCTGGGCGATTTGCGCGAAATGGCGAAAGTACGGTTGAATGGTCAGGATTTGGGTGCAGTATGGTGCTTGCCTTTTGTGATTGAAGTACCCAAAGGTATCCTGCAAAAGGAAAATGAACTGAGCATCGAAGTGACCAACCTTTCGGCCAACCGAATTCGCTACCTGGATCGGCAAGGTGTGCCCTGGAAAAAATTCTACGACATCAATATGGTGGATATTCGCTACCAGCCCTTTGATGCATCGAAGTGGGAGTTGGCACCTTCGGGTCTGGTGGAGTCAGTGAAACTGGTCTTGCAACAAAAATGAGCAAGGTTTAGAAAGGGGAGCGTTGGAACATGTCTAAATCCGGGGCGTTTTTTCATAAAGTACAATCAATTATGAAAGTGTTAGTTATTTTGTTTTTGTCCGGCTTGTTGTTTTGGAATTCGCTTGATTCGGAGCAGCAAACCGCCCCCTCCCTCCTCATTCTTGGTACCATCCAGGACGCTGGCTCTCCGCATGCTGGATGTACTAAAGATTGCTGCAAAGCCCTTTTTAAGCACCCTGACCCCACACGCATGGTGGTTTCTTTGGGCGTAATTGACCCACAAAATCAGATGAATTGGCTATTCGAAGCCACTCCAGACTTGCCGCGCCAAATGAAACTACTAAAGGAGCATTCCCCTTTTCGGAGTGAAGAAACGCCCAATGGCATCTTTTTAACCCACGCGCACATTGGCCATTACAGTGGCTTGATGTACCTGGGGCGTGAGAGCATGAATGCCAAGTCGATCCCGGTGTATGCGATGCCTCGGATGCGGGATTTTTTGGAAAAAAACGGCCCATGGAGCCAGTTGTTGAGTTTGAAAAACATCGTCTTGCAGACCTTGCAAGACCAACAAGTTGTACAATTATCATCCAACATCACGGTAACGCCAATAACAGTACCACATCGCGATGAATTTTCAGAAACGGTAGGCTATCGCATTCAGGGACCTAATAAGTCTGCCCTTTTTATCCCGGATATTGACAAATGGGAGCGTTGGGCAAGCAATATTGTAGCTGAAATAAAGCGGGTGGATTACGCTTTTTTGGACGCCACTTTTTATGACAATCAGGAACTCAATTACCGCAACATGGCTGAGATTCCTCATCCATTTGTAGTAGAAAGTATGGAGCGATTCAAAGATCTGCCCCAAAAAGAAAAGCAGAAAATCTATTTTATCCACCTCAATCACACCAATCCTTTGCTGAATCCCAAAAGCCCACAACGGAAAGCCTTGAGGAAAAATGGTTTCCAAGTTGCTGAACTCCAGCAAATTTTTCATCTTTAGCGCATCAAACAAAAAACATCGATCGCACATGTTCCAGCAATTCATCAAAGGACTTTTTTTCTGCTGTACTTTAGGTTTGATTCAAACCGTAAAGGCAAACGTATCCCTGCCCGCAGTTCTCTCAGACAATATGGTTTTGCAACAAAATGCCGAAGTGAGTTTTTGGGGCTGGGCAAAACCTGGCGAAGAAATCACCATTACGACGGGTTGGAACACTGTGCAAAAGGCTCAAGCTTCAAATCAAGGCACCTGGTCGATGGTGGTCAAAACCCCCGCAGGTAGTTTGACGCCTTATGTAATCAGCATCAAAGGCTACAATGAAGTCGTACTCAAGAACGTCTTGGTAGGCGAAGTTTGGATTTGCTCCGGTCAATCCAATATGGAATGGTCGGCCAATAGCTCCATTACGAACAAAGATGAAGAGATCAAGCAAGCCAATTTTCCCAATATTCGCTTCTTTTCGGTAGAACACCGCACCGCTTTTACTCCACAAATTGATTTGGCCGGCAATTGGGTGGAATGTACGCCCAGTAGCATGCAGAACTTCAGCGCGATTGGCTATTTTTTTGCCCGCAAAATTCAATCGAGTTTAAACGTTCCCATTGGGGTGATCAATTCCAGTTGGGGCGGTACTCCGGCTGAATCCTGGATGCCCGCAGAGGCATTTGAAGGCAATGGCCTGATTACCGAAGCGGCCCAAAAATTGACTCCAGTGCCTTGGTGGCCAGTTGAGATTGCCCGCATTTACAATGCCATGATTGAGCCCCTCACCCATTTCAAAATTGCGGGAGCATTGTGGTACCAGGGCGAATCCAATGTAGGTACTGCCTACGCCTACAAAGCAACCATGACTGCCTTGATCAGCAGCTGGCGCAAAAAATGGGGCAACGATTTTTCTTTTTATTATTGCCAAATTGCCCCTTACCGGTATGGAAAGCCAATGGAAGGAGCAGAACTGCGCGATGCCCAACGCCGCACGCTGGATGTGCCAAAAACCGGGATGGTGGTCACCAGCGACATTGGGGATACCAGCGACATTCATCCGCGCAACAAGTTGGATGTGGGTTTGCGCCTGGCCAATCTCGCTCTAAATCAGCACTACAAAACCAACCAGGATGTTGTCTCTGGGCCTTTGTACAAGGAGAGCCGGATCGAAGGCAATCACATCACGGTCGTTTTTGACAACGCCATTGGCTTAAACTTCAAGGGGCCTAAACTCACCCATTTTGAAATTGCAGGCGATGATGGTATATATTTTCCTGCTGAAGCAAAAATCAACCAAGACAATACCATAGAAGTGAAAGCTGAACAAGTTAAAAAACCGGCGTCGCTGCGTTTTGCCTGGAGCAATACTGCTACTCCGAATTTGTTCAATGGGGCTGGATTACCTGCTTCTTGTTTTAAATCCTTTTGACCGAACCGTTGATTTAGCCTTTAAACCTTTGTAATTTGGGGACGTCTATATCCTAAACTAGTATCATGAAAAATAAATTACCCGTTTTGATATTGCTGTGCTTTGGATTGATGGGCTTCGTTGAAGCGCACAGCCCAGTTTGGGCCAAAGACATTGCCCCCATTCTTTTCAAGCATTGCACCTCCTGTCACAATCAGGGCGGACTGGCCCCATTTCCTTTGCTTTCGTACGATGATGCCTATTTCAACCGCTACTCCATTCTGAGTTCCATCAAAAAAGGCAGCATGCCGCCTTGGCCTCCCGATCCCAACTACAGTCACTTTGCTTACGAGCGCCGGATGAGCGCCGATGAGATCCACCTGATCGAAGAGTGGGTAGGCGGGGCAGCCTCCTATGGAAATCCCAAAGATGCACCAACTCCACCGGTATACAGCAACGCACCAGCCATTGCTACGCCGCAATTGAGTCTGCAAATTCCAGAGTATACGGTCTCCAGTGATAAAGATGTGTACCGCTGTTTTCCCTTGGCTAGCGGGGTGAATATCGACAAATTCATTACGGCATTTGAATGTGTTCCTGGCAACGCCAGCATTGTTCACCACGTATTGGTTTATGCAGATACTGCCAAGACAGTGCTCACTTTGGATGCCCGCGATCCAGGACCCGGTTATTCCGGGTTTGGAGGCGTAGGTTCAAATACGGCTGTGCAAATTGGTGCCTGGGTACCGGGAAGTCTACCCACTTTTTACCCCAAGGGTATGGGACAATTGCTGAACAAAAATGCCATTGTCATTCTCCAGGTTCACTATGCACCAAACTCAAGTGGACAAAAAGACAAAACGCGTTTTATTGCTAAATTGGAAGACGGCCCCATGCGGCGTTTGCTGACATTGCCGATCCTCAACCATTCAACTTCATTGACAAACGGCCCATTGGTGATTCCTGCCAACCAGATCAAAAAAATCAATGCTCAGTTCAGAATACCCGCCCAGGTAACGGTTATTGCCGTAGCACCCCACATGCACTTGTTGGGGCAGTCCATCAAAGTCTGGGGAGTTACCCCCAAAAAAGATACCATCAAAGTCATCAGAGTCAATGATTGGGATTTTCATTGGCAGGGGTTTTACCTGTTCAACAAGGCTATGGTGGTTCCTAACGGAACCGTATTGTACGGGGAGGCCATGTACGACAACACCGAAAACAACTTCGAAAATCCCAATAAGCCCCCCAAAGAAGTAAGGGTAGGGGAGGCCACCACCGATGAAATGATGCTGGTGTACTTTACCTTCACAACGTATCAACCTGGAGATGAAAAACTCGTGCTGGCACCAGATGAATTGACCGATAGCAAGGATGTCGCCCTGAATAAGCTGGCCCTGACAATAGCTCCCAACCCGGTTCGGGAGGAAGCACAAATTTCATTTAACTTGCCCGAAGCAGAATCGATCTGGTTAGATGTATTTGATGCAGCAGGTCGCTGGGTACGCAGTCTGGCAAGCAATCAGGCCGCGGTGGCTGGCCTAAATAAACAGACACTTAACGTAGCCGATTTGGCAAATGGAACCTATTTTTTGCGTTTGCGTACGCAAAATGGGTATGGATCTGCAACATTGGTCAAATTGTAGTAGAAAAGCGATGCATCGCATCTATCAGGGGTGCATCGCGTTTCTACAATTTCACATAAAATTTCAATAAATCACAGCATATCTATTATTTTGGCAGTTCAACCAACTGCCAATGAACATCCAACTATCTACTGTTGAATTGCCTTTTTTCGGCATGCCCACTGCCGAACCCATTCTGAGCCAAAACATCTACGAGCGACGCATCGAAAAACTAAGGCAAAAGATGCAAGCCGAGGGTTTGGATGTGGTCATCGTATACGGTGACCGCGAGCACAATGCCAACACAACTTACCTTTGTGGCTACGACCCACGTTTTGAAGAAAGTCTGCTTATTGTAGGTAAGACGGGACTTCCGCATCTTTTACTGGGCAATGAAGGCTGGGGCTACGCCGAATTGGCCCCTTTGCCGGTGCAACGGGTTTTGTTTCAATCCCTGAGTTTGATGGGACAAGACCGCTTGTCGGGCGTTTCCTTGAATGATGCTTTTCAGGCGGCTGGAATTACCGCAGCAAGCAATATTGGAGTAGCTGGCTGGAAATACTTTATTCCATCTGAGTTTTCAGAACCAGAGTACCAATTTGAAACTCCTTCTTACCTCATCGATGCGCTGCGCAAAATCAGTGGCAATTACCGTCAGGTGCGCAATGCCAATGCCCTGTTTATGAACCCAGATGATGGGTTGCGCATACTCAACGAGGCAGAGCAATTGGCGATGTTTGAATTTGCAGCCTGCTACACTTCAACGGGTTTGAAAAATGTGCTGTTCAACATGCAACCCGGCATGACTGAACTGGAAGCAACTACTTTGATGCAACTCAATGGATTTCCACTAGGAGCGCATACCATGCTGACCAACGGGCCACGTGCAGCGTATGGCCTGCCCAGTCCATCTATGAACACCCTCAAGGTTGGTGAGCCTTTCACCATGTGCATGTGCCTATGGGGAGCTTTGAATGCCCGGGCAGGATGGCTGGTAAGAGATGAAACGGAGTTGCCTGCTGGAGTCCAGGATTACCTGCAAAAACTGGCCATTCCTTATTTCCGTGCCATCGTCAAATGGTACGAACACATTGGCATTGGCGTGGCTGCGGGTGAATTGTACGACATCGTTCATGGCGAAATTGGCGATCCTTTCTTTGGGGTAAAACTCAATCCTGGTCACTTTATTCACCTCGACGAATGGGTGCATTCCCCCGTTTTCAAAGGATCGGAACTAAAATTCAAATCGGGGATGGCCCTACAAGTGGATGTGATCCCGGGTACTGGAACAGCTTATCATACCAGCAACATTGAAGACGGAATTGCTTTGGCCGATGAGGCGCTAAGGGCTGAAATTGCACAGAAATTTCCAGAAATGTGGCAACGCATTCAGGCCCGCAGACAGTTTATGGAAGCAGTAATCGGGATTAAACTGAAACCGGAAGTGCTGCCTTTTAGCAATATTCCGGCGTATTTGCCGCCGTATATGTTGAGTCCTCAATTGGTCTTGACCGTGAACCAATAGAACACCAACTCAATTTCTTCCTATAAAAAAAACGGCTGTCACTTTTCAATGACAGCCGTTTTTTATGGGAAGAAATTGAGTTTATTTATTTCCTGCCGGCATAAAAATCCGTCGCCAGTTGATGCCTTTCGACAAGCTGCCTTCTTTGAGGGAGAACCAGATCAAGAGCGGTTTGCCCACCACGTGATCTTCGGGTACAAAGCCCCAGTAGCGAGAATCTTCGGAGTTGTGGCGGTTGTCGCCCATCATCCAGTAGTAGTTCTGCTTGAAGGTATATTTGGTTGCTTCCTTGTCATTCACATAAAATTTGCCATTCCGTTCCTCGAATTTATTGCCTTCGTATTTGCCGATTACACGGCGGTACACGGCAATGCTTTCTGGATTGAGTGCAATAGTTGCTCCTTTTTTGGGAATGTAAATTGGGCCATAATTGTCCAGATCCCAACCCTTGAAGTGAGCAGTATCGTAGGGGAAAAGACGGCTTTGGGTGCGGCTCATATCGATGTGTTCTACCACGATGTTTTTGTCCATCGTTTTGAGTTTTGCTTTTTGCTCGTTGTTCAGGATCAGCATCATACTTGCGCTTCCTCCGCCGACACCTTGCAATTGGTCTTCTTCTGAAATGCTCCAATCACTGAATTGTTGGCTGTTGATTCCTGCACCAGAAGGATTGTATACCTGGTACATGTATTGCAAGTATTGCGGATTGGGTGCAGGTTTGCCATTGATGTACACCTGGCGGTTGCGAATTTGGAGTGAATCACCAGCCAAACCAATGCAACGCTTTATGTAATGGTCCATTTTGTCCATCGGACGTGAGATCAAAGGGGATTGCCCCGTCATGATCATGGTACTGAATGGGGGAGGGATGCTGCCTCTGCGGGAATCATAAATACTCCAGGTTCTTTTCGGGAAAATATAGACGCTATCGCCTTCAGGATAATTGAACACCACGGGATCATTGTGGTCAATGTTTTCCAGCGCTTTTAAGCGGCGATAGGGCAGTTTCGGATTTTCCAGGTATGATTCCTTGTTGATTACCGGAATGCGGTTGTGCAATAGTGGAATCATCGCCACGGTTTGGGGCATCCGCAAGCCGTAGCTGGGTTTGCTCACAAACAAAAAGTCGCCCACCATCATCGAACCCTCCATCGAAGAAGTAGGAATTACATACGCTTCAATCAAAAACATGCGGATGAACGCTGCCGCAAAAACGGCAAAAATAATGGCCTCGGCCCATTCGCGAATGCCTGATTTTTGGTAAGGATTTTCAGCGATTAATTTTTTATGCTGTCGCTCGTTGGTGCGGGATTCATGCAACTTTTGGCGGTACGCCCTTTCCTTGGGAAGAATTGGCCCTTCGTATTTGTCTTGCTTGTTGGTGCCCAGATACAAGAAGTAAAAGGGGGCAAACAAAACAGCCAAGGCACTATGGTAAAACTTCAATTTGCCAAATGAACGCGCCAGGTCAACCGCCAAACCCGCATAAATGAAGATATTGACCAGTGGAATCAAAAGAAAAAAGGCGTGAATGGGTTTGCGACCAACCAGTTTGGCCCATACCAGAAAATTGTAAACGGGTACCAATCCTTTCCATCCCGCTTCGCCGCATTTTTGGAAAATGAAGTACAAACTAACGCTCAACAGTACGTAACTCAATACGAAAAACCAGATCATGCTCTCCAAGGTTTGTGAATGATTTTGGATGTCAGACTTGTAGCGACAAGCCTGCGTTTTTCCAGAACGCCCAAATATAAGGCTTTCAAGGTTAGTTGCGTCGACTAATTCAAAATTACAATGGTGGAATATTTATTGCCTCACTGCTTAAGCAGATTGTAATTCAATCACCGTGACTTCAGGTAAGATGCCCACCCGGCCAGGATAGCCAAGAAAACCCAAGCCTCGATTGACATACAAAAATTGCTCTCCCTGCTGGTAAAGTCCTGCCCATTGCTTGTACATCAACCGAGCCGGACTCCATTTGATCCAACCTGGAATCTCGATGCCAAATTGAAAGCCGTGGGTGTGGCCAGAAAAAGTAACATTGATGTCTTTGAATTCTGGAACAATTTGAAAATCCCAGTGTGAAGGATCATGCGAAAGCAGCAATTTTACATTGACGCCATCCGATCCTTGATGGGCATCGGCCAGGCGACCTTTTTTGGGAAATTGAGGCAGTGCCGAATAATTTTCAACGCCAATAATGGCTATTTTTTCATCGTTGATTTCGAGGATGCGGTGTTCATTCAGCAACAAATTCCAGCCCAGGGTTTTGTGGATGCCTTTTAATTTATCCAGATTGGCCTCCTTGGCCTCGTCGCTGTCCCAGCGGTGATAATCGCCGTAATCGTGGTTGCCCAAAACGGAATAGACCCCGTATTTGGCTTCGATTTTATCAAAAACATCCATAAAGTCAGTCATTTCCTCGGCATGGTCATTGACTAAATCACCAGTAAAGAAAACAAGATCAGCCTTTTGGGCATTGATCATCTCGATCGCATTCCTTACTGGTTCTTTGAAGGTAAAACTACCAGAGTGAATATCGGAAATTTGCACAATTTTCAGACCTACCAATTTTGGCGAAAGACCTTTGATCCCGATAGATTGTTGAAACACCCGATAGCGGTATGGATTCCTAACGATGCCATACGTCAGCGTGAAAAACGGAATCGATCCCAGGATAATCCCCATTCTACCCAAAAACTTGGAACGGCTGATGTCGTAATTGGTTTCCCCGTTGTATTTCTGCACCGCAAAAGTGAACAAGCGACGTAGGTCATCAATGAGCAACAGAGGTACAATCAATAGTTTGGAAATGTAAATGATGAATACAAAGGTACGGGAATAGGTTTCCATGTTTTTGCTCCAGCCATCGGCCCAACCCCAGGAATGCGCCAAAAGATAAAAGATGGTAAAGGCGGTCAATGACCAGAATAGCCCATAAGCAATGTTCTTGGTCAAGGGCGACCAATTTTGAGCCACTAACCGGACAGCTTGGAAGCTATAAAAATCAATGGCCAGTAAAACCAGGATAAAAATGGTAAATCGCATTTTGATTCAATTGATAAGGGGCTCAAAAAAATGAACATTTATTTTTGCCCCACTGCTAAGCATTCGTTTAACACCTAAATACAACAAAGGGATTAATTTAAAACGTAAATTTGTGGTTTCTTAGACCACAAATCAAATATGCTGGACAAAATACCCAAACTTAAGCATTTGCAAAGCGGTAATTTCTTCCTGATTGCTGGCCCTTGTGCCATCGAAGGGGAAGATGTCGCTTTTGAAATCGCAGAAAAGGTGCACCACATCTGCACGCAATTCGAAATTCCTTATATCTTTAAGGGATCTTACCGCAAAGCCAATCGTTCACGCCTCGATTCCTTTACGGGAATTGGCGACGAACAAGCATTGGAAATACTTCTGAAAATAAGCCAACACTACGACATTCCAGTTACCACCGACATTCATACCGATGAGGAAGCTGCACATGCCGCAAAATACGTAGATGTGCTCCAAATTCCTGCTTTTTTGTGCCGACAAACCAGCCTCTTAGTTGCTGCAGCGGATACCGGAAAAGTAGTGAATGTGAAGAAAGGTCAGTTCATGAGCCCTGAGGCCATGAAGTATGCCGTAGATAAAATCCAGCAATCAGGCAATGACAAAATCATCTTGACCGAGCGCGGAGTTACTTTTGGATACCAGGATTTGGTGATTGACTATCGGGGACTTCCAGTGATGCAATCTTTCGGAGTACCCGTCGTTTTGGATTGTACTCACTCACTTCAACAACCCAATCAAGCCAGCGGCGTTACAGGTGGCAGGCCTGCACTCATCGAAACAGTTGCTAAAGCTGCAATTGCGGTTGGCGTTGACGGTTTGTTTATCGAAACTCATCCTCGACCCATGGAGGCCAAATCCGATGCAGCAAATATGTTGCCTTTGGAACGCTTGGAACCGATGTTGGAAAAGTTGGTGAAAATTCGTGCCGCAATTAAATAAAACCATTTACATCATGTTGAAGAAGTCTTTGCTAGCCTTTCTGCTTTTTGCATTGCCACTTTTTGTCAATGCTCAGATTAAACGTACCATTCATGAAGTGATAGAGTTGTCGGATTCGATTCAGGTCATTACTTGCGAATTTTATGATTCTTTGAAGGTACAGAGCTGGCCGAGCAATTCAATTATGCTGGAAATCACCATCAATCACAAAGACCACAGCACCGATAGTATACTCAAGGGCTTAATCGAAAAAGGCCGCTATCGGTTAGATCCTGTCAAGTCGATGGATCGATTGCACCTTAAATTTGATCTGCGCAACCGAGGTATATTGAATACACTGACCAGCGGAGAAATTCCAGAAGAGGTCAGTGTTAATATTTTCATTCCAGATGATTTTGAACAAGGTCAAAAAGGGGAATGGAAACGCAAAAAACACCCGTAGGGACACCCCTAGCGGGTGTCCCGGGCGACCGCAAGGGGCGCCCCGACGTGCGCCCCGACGGGAAGATCAAGAGATTTAAAAACCATGTTGCACGAAATCGATATAAAAGTACTGCCAGCAGAAGCGAAAGACGAAGCAATAATTCGGAATAAAGTTGCTGGAAAATTGCAATTGCGGGAAGACCAAATCCAAGAATTGCGCGTGTTGCGCCGTTCTGTAGATGCTCGTGGGAGTCAACCACTTTACCTGTTAAAAGTTGCGGCATACATTGGCGAATCCTACCAGGCTGAACCCGCCATTCTACCTCAATTCAAGTCGGTGGCTGATCAGCCAGCCGTAGTAATCGTTGGTGCAGGGCCTGCTGGTTATTTTGCTGCATTGGAGCTGATTGAACAAGGGATCAAACCCATCGTACTGGATCGCGGCAAAGACGTACGCAGCAGAAGAAGGGATTTGCGGGCGATTCAACAGTTTGGGCTGGTAGATCCCCATTCCAATTATTGTTTTGGTGAAGGGGGGGCTGGAACCTACTCTGACGGCAAACTGTATACCCGCTCTCACAAACGGGGCACCATCGACAAAGCCTTGCAGTTGCTGGTGGAGCACGGCGCATCTTCCGAAATTCTGATTGATGCCCATCCACACATCGGTTCAAACAAACTTCCCAATATCGTTGCCAATATTCGGGCTACGATTGAGCACTACGGAGGTGAAGTGCATTTTGAAAGCTATGTCACCGATTTCATCATCCAGAATCAACGCATGATTGGAGCAGTGGTCAATGAATCTATTGAATACCGAGGCGAAGCAGTGGTGCTGGCCACCGGGCATTCGGCGCGTGACATTTATTATTTGTTGGATCGACACAACATTGCGGTTGAAGCCAAGCCTTTTGCGCTTGGGGTGCGGATTGAGCATTCCCAAGGCCTGATTGACCGCATTCAGTACCATTTGCCGGATCGAGGTGAACACCTTCCCGCAGCCAGTTACAAGCTAGTGACCCAGGTAGCAGGCAGAGGGGTGTTTTCCTTTTGCATGTGCCCAGGCGGATTGGTCGTCCCAGCAGCAACTGCTCCCGGAGAAATTGTGGTCAACGGCATGTCCATGTCGAAGCGGGATTCTCCTTATGCCAATTCTGGAACCGTGGTAGCGGTTGAACTGGAAGACCTCTTGCCTTTTCAAGCACATGGCGTATTTGCCGGACTGGAATTTCAGCGTGCGGTAGAACAAGCCATGTTCAAATTCGGAGATGGAACGCAAAAAGCACCCGCACAACGATTGACCGATTTTGTGAAGGGCAAACTTTCGGCTAGTTTGCCAGGAACCTCTTACATTCCCGGATTGATTTCAGCGCCCTTACAGGAGTTGTTGCCGGTTTCGATTTACGATCGCTTGAAAAAAGGAGTGGCTGATTTTGGCCGAAAGATGAAGGGCTATTACACCGAAGAAGCCAACGTCATTGGTACCGAAAGCCGCACCAGTGCACCCGTGCGGATTCCACGCAATGCCCAAACCTACATGCATGATGGCATGGAAGGACTTTTTCCCAGTGGGGAAGGAGCAGGGTATGCGGGTGGAATTATTTCAGCGGCAATGGACGGACAAAATGTTGCCAAAGCCATCAAAAGCTACCTTAGGAACGGAAATGAAATAAAGTAAACACCTGAGTGGCTCTTTTTTGATTTTGCTGCGTTACTCCTCAGTTGCGTAGGCTTGCTATGCGCCTTCCTCGTGCCTTGCTAAATCAAAAAATAGCTCAGTCAACTTGTTTACTTTATTTCATTTCCGTTCCTTAGTAATGGGGCAAAATGATCACTTTTTTTTTATCGCCCCTTAATTCGAAAGCAAAACGCTTATTTTTTAGAAGCCCCTTGCGATTAAATATTTTCATGTAGATTGAGGCCATAACCCGATAAGGGTAGTATCTTGCATCACCAAATTACTTACCAAATTGTAGACATGAAAGCCATCATGGACCTTATTGGTCGAATGTGTATTTCGCTAATTTTTTTTTACGAGGCCTACGATTCCATTGCTTACGCAAAGGTCACCAAAGAAACCATGACAGCGTATGGCTTACTGTGGCGCCAAGACCTGTTGTTTTATGGTGCAGTGGTCGCACTGGTGCTGGGAAGCATTTTGGTGCTAATTGGGTACCGATCTAGTCTCGGCGCCTTTTTATTGCTGGCCTACTGGATTCCGGTAACGTTCATTGTGCATTCCTTTTGGAACGACCCTCCAGATATGCGCAGATTGGAGTCCATCCAATTTATGAAAAACATTGCCATCGTTGGTGGATTGCTTTCAGTGCTCGTAAATGGGAGTGGGAAATACAGCATTCGCAGATTATTTGCTACTTTTAGGGTTAGAAATGCATAAAGCAAAGAAATTTATATTTTTAATATATGTAAATTTTTTTTTGCGTTTTGCATACCTTTACCTTTATCCGGTTGGATTTCATTTGTTCATTCAGGAAATTTACCTCTATTAAAAGCGACAAACGTGATCAAGGCAATAATCGTTGAAGACGAGATTAAAGGAAGGAATAATCTCAAAAATTTGCTCAAACAACATTGCGAGCAGGTAGAAATTATTGGGGAAGCAGGTACCAATTCAGAAGCACTTGCATTGCTTTCCGATGAAAGCATCGAGCCAGATGTTGCATTTTTGGACATCAGTTTACCCGACGGATTAATTTTTCAAATGTTAAGTCAGTTGGAAAATTTAGATTTTGAGATTATCTTTGTAACAGCTTATGAAGAATATGCCATAAAAGCTTGCGAATATAGCTCAATTGGTTATATCTTGAAGCCGATTGATCCTGACGCGCTTAAAGAAGCAGTAAGCAGAATTCGCATTCGGAGTAAAAACCAGATGGATAAGCGACTGGAAATTTTCAGCGCTTACTACAACAACCCCAATGCGTTTTCAAAAATGAGCATTTCCGCCGTCGATGGCATTTACTTTGTTAATATTAAAGACATTGTACGCTTCGAGGCTGAAGATAATTATACCCACATCTACCTCAATGGCGGAGAACGCATAACTGCTTCCCGTACAATCAAATCTTACGAAGATTTGCTCGCTCCCTTCAATTTCTACAGGGTTCACAAGCGACATGTGATTAATTTGAATTACATGCGCAAGTTTGTGAAAGGAGAAGGAGGATTCGTTATTATGGATGACAACATAAAAATCGAAGTCTCCCGCCGCCGTCGACCTGCGTTTATGGAGCAATTGCGTAAACTACAGGAGGGCCCGGTGCAATGAAGCCCCAGAATGGAATTTTTTCCATCGATGTGACTTCATGATCTTCGTAAATCTTAAATTCGGCAGGGTTTGTAACTTGCATACATGGTTTTGTCTTGCTGTTGTGTACAACTTTGAGACATTTTGACGTTCATTACTTGGTACTTTGGGGTAGTGTTCTTAACTTTCGCAATAGGAACCGATTTAAGCAATTTTTTATCCCATAAAACGCACTCATATGGGAAAGCCAAAAGATGAAAAAAAGAACCTGGACGACCTGAAAAAAGACTTGAAAACCGTCAAGAAGGAAGACATGAAAAAGATCACTGGCGGTAAAAAGGATGGGAAAAACTGGAACAATGGCTGTGGAGGAATTATTCCGCAGTAGTCGTTTCGTGAGTCCGAACGCTGTTCTTACAACGAAAAAGCCTCCTGGAGACGATTGTCTTCAGGAGGTTTCTTTTTTTTATTTGTGGTTGATTTTTATTGTTTTACGAAAGACGCTCGATGCCCGTCCTGGGTAAGGATCCAATATCTTCCTACTGCTAAGCCTTCAACCGAAACCTCGGAGCGGGTGTACGTTTCAAGCACCATTCTTCCAACCGAATCGTATATACGAATGCGGTTGGAAGAATGTAATCCCTGCAAATAAAGCCTCTCCCGAACCGGATTGGGGAAAAGTTGAATTTCCTGGAAATGGATCTCGCGCAAAGAAGTTGTTTTGGTCACGGTTATCGCAATTATTTTGGTCTCCTTTGTATCTCCGATGTCATCAATGGCAATTGCCTTGAGCTTGTGAACACCCAGTGCTAAATTATTTAAGGTGAGCCCAAAAGGAGTTTGTACACCTTCTCCCACTTTTACATCATCCACGTACAAAGCGATATTGATGATTTCTCCATCAGGATCTGCGGCATTCAATTTTATGTTCAGAGGGGTGCTCTGTTTAACCGTGGTATCTTTGGATGGACTGGTAAACGATAAAGTTGGAGGGGCATTGACTATTACAGCTACGGGTTGAGAGGTACTTGATGCACCAAAATTATCAAATGCCTTAGCTGCGTAAATGTAACCACCTGAATTAAGGCTATTGATTATGAACGTATAAGGTGAAGTTAAGTCTTCACCAAGCTTTTCTCCGTTTTGCCAGAATTCGACTTTGCTGATGTTGCCATCTACATCACTTGCATTGGCTTGCAAAGTGAGTACATTGCCGGGAGTAAACTTTGCCCCAGAGGTAGGGCTGGAAAAGAAAACAAACGGAGCAGCATTGACCACAAAATTCAAAGTAGAAGAGGTTGCGATCCCCCCAAGGTCGTCGGTAGCACGCGCAATAAAGGAATAATTTCCAAAAAAACTACTGGTGTATTCGTACTCATAGGGCGCAATGCTATCGGTACCTACTTTGGCGTTGTTGATGAAAAAATCTACTTTCTTTACCGTACCATCTGGATCGGTTGCATTCACGGTGAAGTTGATCGTAGCATTAATCGGGAAAGTGCTGCCATTGGCAGGCCCGGAGATGGACAGTATTGGAACTGCGTTGACCAATACGGCAACGGGTATAGATACGCTTGACCCACCTCGTGTATCAAAGACTTGTACCGCAAAGAAATAAGGGCCGGGCTCAAGATTGCTCACAGATAAAGAATAAGGAGCCGAACTGTCTTCTCCAATCTTTTCTCCATTCTGCAAAAACGCCACTTTACTTACGGCGTCATCTGTATCACCCACTCTGGCCAATAAGATGAGGTTGCCATTGCTTTGAAAGATACTGTTGTTGGCTGGAGAAGTCAAAAAAGCAAATGGCGGCGCATTTACAATAACCTTTACTGCCGTTGAAAGTGCAGAACTGCCTTTGTTATCGTATGCCTTAGCCGTGTAATCGTATGTTCCGGGGGGCGTAAATCCCAATTCATAAGCAAAAGGAGCATCGGTGACTTCTCCCACCTTTACCCCATTTTCAAAGAATTCTACTTTGTCGATACTACCATCGGTATCATTGGCCGTAGCAGTGAGGGTAATGGATTGCCCTTGCTGAAAAATTGCCCCCTTTACTGGTGCAGTTATCGAAACAGTGGGTGCCGCATTTTGACCGTGACATAAAAAAACGCATAATAGTGCTGGGAACAGGGCACTGAAATTTTTGGTGTGCATAAAACAGGTTTTTGGTTTGAACTTCTTCAGGAAAAGGCATGCCGCCATAATTGATTCCATGCGTTTTCCTTTTTCCATGTGTTCTTTGTCATAAATTTATGACGCAATTTACAACAGAAAATTAAAACCTTAAATACTGGAATAATTAGTATGAAAGAAAAAGTAGGAAAAATGACGGCAATGGGCAGTCTCGCATGGTTAAAGTGAAAGCATTTAAAAAAAAATAAATGTGTTTTAGTGTAAACGAAAACAGAAATGTATCTTTGCTCCTAAGCAGCTATTCGATCCCAGCATCCGTTCTCCAAACATCGGTCGCTGATAACCCAAAATCTATTTTTATGCTCGCTCAATTATTTAAATACCTTTCACTTTTAAGTGCAGTGTTGCTTTGGCATGCGTGTCAAACGGATAAAACAGAAGCGCCAATCCTTGATACTACTGTTGCCAAGGAATACGAACTCGATCTTTGGGAGTCACTTGACAATAGTGTGCGCACTTTTCAGATTCGGGCGAGTACCATCAAAACTGAAGATTGCCTCAATTACAACATCAAAAGCGCCGTAAATCGTATTGGAAACAGCTTCGAAATCAATTTGGGCAAGCCCCTGGTACCCACTACTTGTGAACGGGGTTTTGGTCCGGCTAAATCAAATCTTGATCTTGGCATCCTTACCAATGGAACGTATAACCTCACCATAAAATTGGGGCAAATCGTGCCGAGTACTGGACGTTTGGTTGTCAACAACGGTAGCTATTACTTTTACATGCCTGCTCCAATTGGATTTAAGATTAACCACAATATCTTGTTCAGAATACCCGACAACACCATCTGGGGATACATCGACTATGAGCTAACCGCGTCCCCAATTGTCGAGCAATTTTTAGTAGATCTGAACAAAATCAGCCAGGATGCCGGACTCTCTAAAGGCTATTATGGTTATTTCAATATTCTGGACAATGAAACCATTGAATTGGAAAAAGTGGTGACGGATCGTCCAATCCGTACAATTCTGCGGCGTTTTCAAGCCAATGAGAAAGATTTGGAAAACTTGCTCAAGTCCTACCGGGATCGGTACGGAAAATCCATTTTGATTCACCTGCGCAATACCCTAGGCAAAGAATTTTAGCGCTGCGCTAAAGACTGGCCTCTTGAACTTTTTTCTTGATGGGCGTTTCTTTGAGTTCAAAATTGAAACCTTGTTCCACCAATCGGTTGTAGCGCTTGCGGTCAAATTTGTACAATTTTGCCGGGCGATGCGCCACTCCTTCCTGGGTTTCATCACAATCGACCAATAAATTCATGCTCAGGATTTTTTTGCGGAAGTTGCGTTTATCCAGCGGGCAACGGAGTATTGCCTCATACAAATGCTGTAATTCGGTGAGCGTAAATTTTGGTGGCAAAAGCTCGAACCCAACCGGTCGTGTTTTGACCAGCCATTTCAAGCGTTGCAAACAAGCGGCCAAGATGCTGTCATGGTCAAATGCATGGAGTTGTAAATCATTAACGGTGTGCCATTGCGTTTGTAGGGCTATTGAAGAAGGTTGAATGGTGTAATTGGCAATTTTGATCAGCGAAAAGTAGGAAATAGTGATGACCCGACCAAAAGCATGTCGATTAACCGAACCAAAGGTATGAACCTGCTCCAAATACACTTTGTTCAGACCAGTCAATTCAGATAAAACCCTTTGAGCAGCAGAATCGAGGTCTTCATCGGTCTTTACAAAATATCCAGGCAAAGCCCATTCTCCAAGGTGTGGTTCTTCTCCACGTTTGATCAGTAACACCTTCAAATCTCCTTCATCGAAGCCAAAAATAACGTTGTCTACAGTGAAGGCAGATTTGAAATAATTGTCAAAATTTGTCGCCATTTGTCGCAGTAATTGTAGCATTCCTGTTTGGCAGAACAAATTATAAACTCTACCTATGAAAACCAAATAAAGAAGGGGATTAGTGTAAAAAATGCACTAAGCTAGTTCCTTCTTGTAAAATCGAGGGCTAAGTTGCAAACTTATACCCCACTCCCCGGATGGAATGAAAATGGCGAGGATTTTTGGAATCACCCTCAAAGTTGCGCCGGAATTTTAAGATAAAATTATCAATAGTACGGGTACTGGGGTATACATCATATCCCCAAACCGATTGAAGTATTTGCTGCCTTGAAACCACTTCATTGCGGCGGTCGATCAACAATTTAAGCAGCATGGCCTCTTTTTTGGTCAGCACAAATTTGCCCAAAATGCCGTCGGCTTCAAAAGTGATAAAATTGATGCGGTTGGGACCGAATTCAAAGATTTCGGGAGTGTTTTCAGGCGATTTGCTGGTGCGTTTGATGAGGTTGTTGATCCGCAGCAAAAGCTCTTCCAGTACAAATGGCTTGGTAAGGTAATCATCGGCGCCTTTTTTCAGCCCTGAAATGCGATCTCCTACTGCTTCTTTGGCGGTGAGGAAAATGACAGGTACTTCCATGTCAGTCAGACGAATCTGCTCGCAAATCTGGAAGCCATCAATTTCCGGCAACATTACATCAAGGATGATCAAATCAAAATGTTGTTCATGAAAATAGCGGATTGCATCTTTGCCATTACCCGTAGCCACTACCTCGAAATTTTCCAGTTCCAGGTTGAGTTTAACTACATCGCGGATGTTCTCTTCGTCTTCAACAAGCAAAATACGCATCATGCTGTATCAATTTTGAATGCATTGAAATGGACATCAAGACTACAAAAAATCTTGCTGATATATTTGTTTTTTTCATCTTTAATTTTGACTCAAAGGTAAAAGTATTTCAAATACAGTACCTTTAGGTAAATTGTCATGGACATTGATGCGCCCATCATGCGCCCTCACAATCTGATCGACAATGTACAAGCCCAAGCCAGTACCTTTTGCCGTACGGGTATCCTCATTGCCAACTCGGTAGAATTTTTGGAAGATATTTTTCTTCTCTTTCTCTGGCACTCCCACTCCTTGATCCTTGATCTCTAATTTAATTTGTTGTGGCGTTTCAAATCCAAGGTAGGTATTGATGATTGCTTTTCCACCAGGCCCAGAATATTTTACAGCGTTTTCGAGCAAATTGAGCGCTACGGAAATCATTCCCATCTTGTCACCAAAGAAAAAAGGTATCGCCGCCTCCTGTTGGTAATTGAATTCAGCTTCGGGGTATTTGTCCTTTAGCTTATTGATGATTTCCTCCAAAAGTATAGGCAAGTCGAGAGGTTCCTTGTTCGCCTGATATTTGGACTCCAATTTTGCTGAAAAAAGCAAATTGTTAACCAGTGTATTCAGCCGCTCGGTTTCCTTCAGGGCATTGTTTTGGAGCTGGGTAGTTTTCTCCTTGGGCAATTCGCGGCGCAAAAGTGTTTCAATAATCAAGCGGATCGAAGCGATTGGAGACTTGAGTTCGTGCGTAATGGAGAGTAAAAAATTCCGACTTTGTTGGGAAGCGACCATTTCCTTGTTGTAACCCCGGTTGATCAGGTAGACCCCAAACCCCAGACTGATCACAAAAACAACTGCTTCGCCTACAATCATCCATTCCTGGCGGGTGTAACGGGTGGACAGACTTTGATACTGTGGCGTTGACAAAAACTCCGCATGGGTTTTGACCAATTTATCTTTGATCATTCCACTTTTCAGCAATTCACTTTTGGCGGAAAAGGCATCCCTGTTCTTGGTAAACAACAAAACTGTCCACCATGCAAATGCCATTATCATGTAGGCGATCACCATGTAGGACAGAAAGCGCAAGCGAAGGTTTTGCTTTTCCATGTGAAAATGATTTACAGTGAGTTCATTAAATGAACCTTCGGCAATGGGTTTAAATTGAAAAAACCACATCCAAAGCTTCCTTAAAGGCAGCGGTAGCTTTTTCCAGATCTGCATCCGTATGCGCCGAAGATACGAAACCTACTTCATAGCCCGAAGGCCCAAGGTAAATTCCCTTTTTGAGCAATTCGTAGTGCAAAATTTTGAAATGACTCATGCTGGAGGGGTCGATCTGCTCCGCAGATATGATGCGCTCACTGGCAAAGGCAATCCAAAAGATGGAACCCACACTAGGGAAACTTACGGCATACCCCTTGTCATCTGCATAATCTTGTAAGCCTTTCACAAAAGCTGCGGTTTTTGCGTTGAGCGATTCATAGAATCCAGGCGCCAACAGTTGCTTTAGAGCAGCATATCCCGCGGCCATTGCTACCGGATTACCAGAGAGAGTGCCTGCTTGATATACAGGCCCATCTGGCGCAACATACCCCATCAATTCCGCACTGGCACCGTATGCTCCAACAGGCATCCCTCCACCAATTATTTTTCCGAAGGTAAGAATATCTGGCTGAATACCATACAGGCCAGCAGCACCTTCAAATCCAACTCGAAACCCGGAAATCACCTCATCAAAAATAAGCAACACATTGTGCTTGTATGCTTTTAGGCGCAGACACTCCAAAAATGAACGGTCTTGCAACAACAACCCATTATTGGCCGGGATCGGTTCAACAATGATGCAGGCAATGTTGTGGCCTTCTTGCTCCAGGGTTTCTTCCAGTTTTTCCCGGTCGTTGAGCGGCAATACAATGGTTTCTTTGGCAAATGCTTCTGGAATTCCTGCCGAAGTGCTCTCTCCAAAAGTAACCAACCCTGAACCCGCCTTGACCAGTAAAGAGTCAACATGGCCATGATAGCAGCCTTCAAATTTGATGACTTTGCTTTTGCCTGTTATTCCCCGGGCCAAACGCAACGCCGACATGACAGCCTCCGTACCAGAGCTAACAAATCGCAGCTTTTCGATGAAACGGTGGTTGTCCACAATCAATTGGCCCAATTCAATCTCCAATCTGGTTGGGGCACCAAAGGAGGTACCTTCTGCCACGGCAGCATAGATGCTTTCCCGGATTTGGGCATTGTTGTGACCCAAAATCAGTGGCCCCCAAGAGCAGCAAAAATCGATGTACTCATGCTCGTCTTCGTCCCAAATATGACTGCCATCTCCTTTTTTGATGAAAATGGGAGGCCCTAAAACAGACTTGAAGGCACGTACAGGCGAGTTAACGCCACCAGGAAACAATTTTTTGGCCGCTTCAAAAAGAGCCGAAGAAACAGTGCGGTTGTGATCGAGGATCGTCTCCATCATAGTATTTATTGAAATTGCTACAAATGGTAACAAGTTTAGCACCGCCGAAAGTGGGGTGCTAAACTTTTACCACAAATGTAACAAAACGACAAGGAATTGTTCAGGATACCGATAAGGTGTGACGGAGAAATGAGAATGTAGGTTGATCCCGACCGAGATATTGTACTTTATTGTACCGTGACATTAAAGGTTGCTTCGGCATCTGTCTCTCCAGTGGCACAAGCATTTGCGCTGGATTTGCTGGGCATGTGCTTAAGCGTGACCTTAAGCGTTCCTGTGCCAATCGCCCCGGTTTTCAGGGTGCTCTCCAGTCCAAGAGTTTTGCCCGCAGCATCCTTATCTTGTTGCAAAGGTGCATTCATCGCCCCAGTGTTTTCAAAACACACCAGGTGGTCATTGCTTTCGGTTTTTACCTCCGTGGTAATGTCGATAGCAGGCGTTTTGGACGCATCCGAAAAAGCAACAGAAAGGCTGTAATCTGTATTGGCTTTCAGCGCTATGGGCTGAATGATGGGAGCCTTACCGCCGTCTCCATCTTTGTCTTCGGCAGTAAACGTTAACGTTTGTCCACCACCTACGAATTTGAGGGCAACGGTGGTAATCAACTCCTGCTCGTTGTCTGGCCCGCCGTTTTTGTCTTTTTCGCAACCAAACACAGCAAGCCCAAGAATGGCCAAAGTTGACCATTTGAAAGAAATCCGTTTCATAGTTTTTGTTTTTTATTTAGGAGAAAAATTAAAAGGCACTTTTAATCGAAAGCCCAGATTGCGTCCGGGTTCGGCAGTGAAATACCGGAATCGGTTGAGGTATTCGCGGTACGATGTATTGAACAAGTTGAAAACCGAAATCCCCAATTCCAAATGCTGCTTTCCCCATTCAAACGTGTGAAAGAATTCGGCATCTACCCGCACATAACCAGGTGGGGGAGAGGCGTAATCCGTTGCTGGAGCTTGCTGCTGCCGCATTACCGCCAAAACACCAAGTCGTACGAATGATGGATGATCGGGATGTTTTTGCGCGTTGAAATTCAATTTTAGCCCCTGATCAAAGCGAAAAGGAGGCATGTATATCAAAAAATCGTGCAATTCCTGGTTCCAGCCATTGATGAGCGAGATTTTTGACTCCAGGTGCAAATTTTTATAAAGTTCCAAATCTCCAGTCCAGTCCAACCCCATAATCCGGGCATCCGCCTGTTGGTAATCGAAGGCTGGAAATGCACCCCGAATGGTCAATTCAGGTGCTGCCCGGGGTTGCAAATAAATGTAGTTGTTGACCAGATTAAGATACGCCGTCAATGCAAAACTCCATTTCTGGGTGTGCGCTCCCTCCAGGGTCAGGCTGTTGTTGAAACCCCGTTCGGGTTGTAAGTCGGGATTACCTTGCTCGTAACTGGCCGATCCATGGTGTACCCCGCTGCTGAACAACTCATTGACCAACGGCGAGCGCCAGGCCGATCCCGTGTTGAAGCGCAGTTTTAAGTTTTCATTCAAGGTATACAGCAAGCCCAGCGTAGCCGACCAGTTTTTGAAATCGCGATTTTGGTCGATAATGGTGGTGCCTTGTTCGCCGATGTGCAAGCGCCGAATATCGTAACGCGCCCCAAACTCAAACTCCCAGGGGTTTCCAAGCTTAAAATGCCGTTCGGTCCAGTACATGCCTGCATCAAGGTTGTCAAACCCAGGAATCAAAGCGCCTCGATCTACCGTGTTGATTTGTTTCTGGGCAGTTGAGCCCAAAGCTCCTTGCCAATTGCGGCCAAGGCGATGATCCCAATTGAGCTCAGCGGCCCAGGTGGTGATTTCAAATTGGATGTTTGGAGCATCCAGGTTTTGTGGCAAAACGTTGTACCGGCGGTGCGCGTCGTACTCTTGTCTGCGATTGAACTGGCGACTGGCCTGAAACGTCAACTTGTCATTTTCCGACAAGGCATGGGAGAGTTTAACCCGAAAGGTTTCGTGCAAAACCCTTTGTAGTGGACGCCCTAAATGATAACTGAAACTACCGTCTTGCAGGGGACGCCCACGTTCGATGGCGTTGTTCAAGTCGGTAAGGTTACCAATGTGAGAATCACTTAAAATCCCCAGTTGGTTGTAAAAATAGGAGTAAAACGTTTCGAGTACCCAATTTTCAGGTTGGTATTTGCCGCTCCAGGAAAAGTTGGATTCAGCTGCTCCCGTGTTGTTCAGGTAATAATTGGGGGTTTGCAAATTTCCGGCACGCTTCAAGGTTCCCTGGACACGGACACCCAGGGGCAATTTGGCCAATTTTCCTTCCAACATGCCCGAGGCTATTCCACTGCGGCCATTGGTAAAAGACTGCAAATGCAATTCACCACCAATGCCTGGATTATGGCGCATGGGTTTGGGCTCCATCAAGATGATACCGCCTAGTGCATCGGAGCCATAACGCACACTGCCCGCTCCTTTAACCACAGTGATGCGTTCCGAGTTGAAGGGATCTACTTCCGGGGCGTGTTCGCTGCCCCATTGTTGGCCTTCCAGGCGTACGCCGTTATTGAAAATCAAAATGCGGTTGCTGTGCATGCCCTGGATGATGGGTTTGCTAATGGTTGCACCAGTATTGAGGCTGCTGACTCCACTGAGACGCTTTAGGATCTCGCCTAGGCCGAGCCCTTTACCAGCATCCAGTTCCGTGCCGGAGAGCTCGGAGGCAGTTTGCGTACTTGCTCTTTTACCTACGGTTCCACTAACCACTACATTTTGCAGGGTAACCGCATTTTCTCTTAGTGAGATGTCCAATTCACTATTGCTGTGCAAACTCAGTTTTTGTTCGGCGTGGTCACAACCGATGTGGCTGCATACCAGGGTGTATTCTCCTGGGCAGAGGTTTGCCAGTTGGTAATGACCGTGTTCATCGCTTTCCACACCTTGCTGGGTTTCTTTGATCACAATCCCGACATATGCCATCGGCAATCCCGTATCTGCATTCAACACCTGACCTTTCAAGCTCAAATTGCACTGCTGAGCTTGTGCCGCCATTGGTGAAATCAGGTACATCAAAAGAACCCCAAAAAATGCTGCAAATATTTTTTTCATAGTTAGATTCAAAGCCGCTCAAAAAATCGGGAGTAATTTTTTGCATCATGCTAAGACAAAGTTAATCATTTTATGCAACAATGTTTCATTTAGCTTGTTTATTTTTTGAGTTGACTTTTCCGATGTTTATCTGTAGTTTTATTTTAGAATTTATTTTTTTGTGTTTTAATTTGTGGTTTTGATACAAAAATTATAATTATGCAACCTATACTCGCTAAACAGCAGGTAGTTGAAGATACGCATCGCGAAATCGATGATTTTTACCCAGATGATGATGGTAAACCTATGTCTGAAAATACCCTACAGTTTGAATGGATTACCCTGATTAAACAGGGTTTGGAGCTTGCATTTGAAGATCGCCCTGATGTATTTGTGGCAGGGGATTTACTATGGTATCCGGTTGAAGGCGATAATAAAATCAGGCAAGCGCCCGATGTGATGGTTGCAATCGGACGCCCCAAAGGGTATCGCGGTTCTTACAAGCAATTTCTGGAAGAAGGAATTGCGCCTCAAGTGGTTTTTGAAATACTTTCTCCAGGAAACCGCGTGGGAGAGATGATTAAAAAGTATGATTTTTATGAGGAATATGGGGTGCTGGAATACTACGTTTACGATCCACACAAACATACACTCGAAGCCTATTCCCGCCCAAGCGTAGACGATTATTGGATTGATTCCATTGTTCATGGCTTCACCGAGTGGAATAGCGGTGTACTGGGCTTGAAAATGTCCTGGATTGACCAGGAATTCAAGATTTACCAAGCGGATGGAACTCCATTTTTATCTTATCAGGAGTTAAATGATCAGCGTCGTTTGGTTGAAAATAGCTTAAAAGACGCAAAGAAAGCAGAAAAAGAAGCCAAACTGAAAGCCCAAAAACTAGCCGAAAAATTACGTAGCCTGGGGATCGATCCTGACAGCATATAATAATGTACCTTTGCAAGCTGTACAAAAGCACCAACTGTGACTGCAAACGCTCAACACCTGTTAAAATCGCACCAACTTCGCCTGACCGACATGCGCATGAAGGTGCTGGAATTGTTTTTGACTCGTTCAGAAGCTTTATCTCAAAATGATCTTGAGCAACATTTGGGCAAGGTAGACCGCATCACTTTGTACCGCACCCTGCGTACCTTTGAGGAACAAGGCTTGATCCACAAAGCCATGGATGGTACCGACAAGCAAAAATACGCCCTTTGTCAACACGATTGTGGACAAGGCGCGCATCAAGATCATCATGCACATTTTCATTGTGATACCTGCGGAAAAACCATTTGTGTAGAGGCCATTGCCGCGCCGGTTGTAGCGCCTCCGCCTGGTTTCTCGGTTTCTGAAACACACTTGGTCATGCGGGGGCAATGCGACCAATGCAATTGATCAATTTGACGGTAACTCAGGCAATTCCTGCACATTCTCCGGATTCAAAAGGTATTCACCAGCTTTGGTGACAGGTACAGGATTCTTTTGTGATTCTATCACCAGGTAACGGATTTTTTTGACACTTGCTGGCAGTGAGACGATAAACCGCTTTTCTCCCTGAGCCTTTACCTCCATCAAAAGTTGATCGCTAACTGCGTCTTTTACTTGTAAAATGAGTTCCCGACGCTGAGAAGGGCTGAGGTTTTGACCAAGTATCCCAAGCGCCAGCGTCAGAATTTTGCGCTTTTCGGCCTTGGCCACACTTGGTAAAGCAGTAGCATACAAGTGACTTTCATCGTTTTTTGACAATTCATCGGTAGCAAAAACGGCATTGGTGTTGTTTGGGGCAATGCTCAACCAGTGCTTCTCATCGCCGAGGGTATTGATTTCCTTCCCCAGGTTTTCAGGATTAGACCATTCTTTCCAATCCTCATTGATGCGATGGCTTACAAATACATCACCGCGCCCGAGACTGGGTAGACGATCGGCAATGAAATACAAATTTCCATCTGGCCCAAAGCAAGGTGCCCGTTCTTCTCCTCCTTCTACCACAAACGCCCCCATAAATTCTGGGTTTCCCCACCCAAAGCGGCTTTCTCCTTTGATCATGCGGTACAGATGGATAAACGGAGGCTCTAGTTCGTGCGCTTGCTTTTTGTTGCCAGAGCCTTCAAATATCAGGCAGCGGCCATCTGGCGACAGCGTAGCCCGACCCACCCAAGGAAACTGGTTGACCGTAAGTGGCAATCCAAAAGGCTTTTGCCAGTCTGTGGCACCAAAAGTACTCATCATGAGTTTGCCACCTTGTGCCAGCAGTAGCTCTCGTCCGTCGCGGGTTATGCTGTAAGGCACATCATCCAGATCACTGCTCAGTGTTTCTACTCTTTGGGGTGGCAGCCAGATTCCTGCTTTCGAATCATAGTAGGCCACATACACATCCAGACCGGTAGCACCATTTGCTAAAGCCAGGTACAAGGCTTGTCCATCCGGCGCGTATACAGGTGCAAATTCTTCTTTTCCCAATTCACTCCAGCCCTCCAAAGGTGTAGTACTGATTCCGTCGGCAGGTCGCTGCATGATGTCCAGGGCAATTTTGAACCATTCTTCTTTGGAAGTATAAAAAGGATATTGCTTATCACAATCTGGTGGCAACACATCCGGGTAAAGGCGTTTGGCTACTAGGAGCAGTTGAATGGCTTTGTCCCAGGCTGCTCTGCGTTGGTAAGAAGCCAAGGCCATGCGGAATAGGTCGTACCCTCTTTTGGAAGGTGCTGTAATGTTTAAATAACGCAGCAAATCCTGGTCATAGCTCGCTTGGCGTTTGCCGCTGCGCAGCTGTTTCGTCAGGCTCCAACCCAAGCGCAATTCTTCCAATTGAGCCCACTCGGTAGGAGCGTAGTCGATGCTGTCGATCAGCAAGCCGTCGCCAGTCAGGCGATTGATGTGCAAGTCGATCCAATCGTCGAGGATGAAAAAAGGGCGTTGCCGCAAAAAGCTCAAAGCAAGCTGCACACTGTCTTGTCGCAAAACGTCTACCGCTTCGTTTGACCAACAAGCTTCTGAAAACCAATGTCCTGGCTGTTCTTTGACAAACGTAGCCAGGTTACGGTAGGTAAACTCCTTCAGAAACGCATCGAGAATGAAGGAATAAACATAGTCTGGATAGCGAGAACCCCGCTGTTTTAGCAAATCATGATTGCGGTTGTACAACGCGTCCAAAATGGCGTAACTGGCTTTGCGAACCGATTTCAGGTGCCAGCGTACCATCTTTTCGCGCAATTGCTCTCGGTCTTGAAAAATAGCTACCGAAGGTGTATCGGGAAAATGGCTGAGGTGTTTTTCAAACGTCAATATGCCACTGCTGTCGTGAAAATGGGCCAGTGCCAAACGCTCAACGGTAATGCGCAAAGTCCGAAATCTTGCAGTATCTACTTTGGTCTTTTTGAACACCTTCTTGCGTGCTTTCGCACTGAGTGCCTGCCATTGGTCAGCGGCGCGGTACAGGTGTTCTGCCATTTTGTACAAACTGTCCAGTCGATCTTCTTTTTGTTCCAAAGTGATTTGCACCATTCCTGTCCGAGCGGCAGGGGCATATACTGGGTGATTGAGCTGCTTTTTAAAAGCAAGTTGAGCAGCAGGGTTAGCCTTTTTGGCCAGAAGTTTGTAGCCTTTTTTAACCTGTGCAAAGCCCTGAGCGGAGCAAAGCAGCAACAGTATTCCAATGCTAATTGGGCGGAGGTTCATCTTTTTTCAACAAAGATAAATACAAACTACAATTAAAACGTATTTTTTAGTTATTTGGCTTAAAAATAAGTCCAAGAGTAGGTCTAAAAAGATTCCTGGAAAATAGCCCAGGCTTTCTGAGCCAATTCTTCGGTTAGTTTTTCGATGTAATAACTGCCCGCGGCGGGGTCAATCACTTTGTCCAGGTAACTTTCCAGGCGGAGCAGGTGTTGCACATTGCGGGCAATGCGCACGGCAAATGGAGTTGAGGTCTCGCTTTGTGCCGTATCCGAGGGTAGCACATGCAAGCGGTTGGCGCCACCAATTACAGCAGACATAGCTTGGGTTGTAGCGCGGATCAAATTGGTGTTGGGATTGTGATCCGGGGTAAGAAGAGAAAAATGAACCGAAATTTCAACTGTGCTGCGCTCCACACCGAAAGCGTTCAGGACGTTGTGCCACAAGATGCGCAGGGCGCGCAATTTGGCAATTTCCACAAAATAGCTGGTGCCAATGGCAACCGAAAATTGAAATTGGTTAGCAATTTCGTCCAATTTTGCTCCATGTTCTTGCAACTGATCAAGAAGATTTGCCCCAGCCTGAATGATTGCTACCAGTTCGGAAGCGGTGCTTGCTGCCCCCTGCTGAAAGTCTCGCCCATTGATGCAGCAAACTTTAAACAGAGGAAGTTCCTGATTTACCCATCGAATGAGTGTTACTGTAGACTCGTGCTGGGTTGAATCCAAAGCAACGGATCCGCTGATTTTGGCTGGATCAAACCCTTGTTCCAAAACGAAATGCTTAAATAATTGCAGTATTTCCAGCGCTTGCTTTTGAGCATAGGCTTCTACAAAATGGACCGCAATGAATTCCAGTTGTACTCCTTGAAGCAGGATGGCCAAACCTTTTGAATCAAGTGGCTGTGTAAGACTGATCTCAATCGCTTCAGCTCCACCTTCCAACGCATCCAGAATGGCCCGATTGGCCAGGGTTGAGTCACTTCCATCAATGTATTCGCCGATTTCCCAGGTGTTTGTATTGCGCTGATCCACCAGGGGAGGCCGCTGTGGCGAAAAATTGTCGGAGTGATAAAACGGATCAACAAGGATGCCTTCACCCAATTGCCATTGCAAATCTGACCAGGGCTTGCCCTTCAGGTCTTTTTCCAGTTGTTGGATCCATTCCGCATAACTGGTTTCCGGAAAATCAAGTGCAAACATAGTTGTTTTTTAAGTTATGAGTTATGAATGATGAGTTATGAGTTGGCACACAATTTTTGCTTACCGTGTAAGCCTGTCATAACTCATAACTCATCATTCATAACTCTCCATTCAATATTCTCCGGTTGCGAAGTCATTCTTCTTCTTCATCCATCTTCCTCTGGTAAAGTCAGGGAAGGATTGAGGAGAACTGCCCGTAGAAATACTTGCTTCCGACAGCGGGGTGATGGCCAACCAGCTCGCTGCATCATACACATCGATCTGGGCAGGCGCATTGCGCTTTACACATTCGATGAAGGAGTTGAGCACAAAGAAGTCCATTCCACCGTGGCCTGCACCCTGGGCGTCATTTTCATAGCGCTTCCATAGGGGGTGATCGTATTTCTTGAGGTATTCCTCGGCCACTTCCCAGCTATGAGCTTTGGGACTGGTCCCTTCGATGTACAACGATTTATTGACATCCATCCACAGCCCCTTGGTGCCTTGAACCCGAAAACCCAGGGAATAAGGGCGAGGTGAATTGGTATCGTGACTCAAAATTATGGTTTCTCCGTTGTTGCATTTGATGACGCTTGTCACCACATCGCCTAATTTCCATTCCAGTTTGGCGTTGGGGTGATTGGGGCCCCCCTTGGGATGGTTGGCAACGAATTCCGCTAGCGCCCGGGGCTTGGAAGAAGTGGAGGTGAGGTGCACAAAACGATTGCCCCGGTTGATGTCTACCATCATGGCCACTGGGCCTACACCGTGGGTAGGGTAGAGGTCACCATTGCGGTGCAGGGAGTGATTGGTGCGCCATTTGGCTTCGCTGAAGCCTTTGTCGCCAAATTCTACGCCGCCACCATAAGGATTTACACCATCGTTGAATTTTACTTCCCGCAAATCGTGTTGATATCCGCCTTCCAGGTGCAGGATTTCACCAAACATATTCTGGCGCACCATGTTCATCACCGCCATGATGTCGCGGCGGTAGCATACGTTTTCGAGGAAAAACAAATGTGCTCCGGTTTCTTCATGGGTATTGACCAGTTCCCAGCATTCATCCAGTGAAAATCCACCGCATACTTCACTGCCTGTGTAAATGCCTCTTTTCATACAAGCAATGGCTTGCTCGGTGTGCCATTCCCAGGGCGTGGCGATGATTACCGCATCCAGCTTTTCTTTGTCGAGCATGCGGCGAAAATCGTACTCTCCTTTTTCTCCGTAAGCAGATGCGGCTTTTTTTCCAGTCCCGCTGATCATTTTTTGTGTTTCAGCGATTGCCTTGGGATCAATATCACAAATAGCGACGACCTCACAATCCGTTCGGCGCAAGGCCAAATCAACGTGACTGCGGCCTCGCATACCTGTACCGATGAAACCCAGGCGAACTTTATCCGTCAGCGGGCCTTTGCGTAGAGTTGGAGCTCCAACCAATTCAGTGGCGGGCAATACCATACCCGCGCCAGCAGCGATGGAAGACAGTTTTAAAAATTTACGACGAGATGTTTTTGATGACATGGTTAGCGTGTCTTTAGGCGAAAAAGATACGCAATTTTATCATTTTGACTTAGAAATTAGCCAATGCTTGTAAAATTGTTGAAATGCCAAATGCTTAGCAATCCTGATAAGGCAAAACAAATTTGTACCATTGAAAAATTTATAGACCACCCAGAACTTTTTTTCCTGGCATTCGTTATCTTTGTGACGATTTTACTAAGATTAGATTCAATCTAAATAAATTTAAACCATGACCAAGGATACACGCCGCGTGTACGTGGACAATAACGCTACCACTCCGACCGATCCGCGGGTAGTTGAGGCGATGTTGCCGTATTTTTATCAAATGCCTGGCAACGCTGCCAGCAGAAACCACCCTTTTGGTTGGGAAGCAGAAGAAGCCGTAGATTACGCTCGGGAGCAAATTGCCGCCTTGATCAATGTTGACCCGAAGGAAATCATCTTCACTTCAGGTGCCACTGAGTCAGATAACCTGGCCATCAAAGGGGTATTTGAAATGTATGCTGGCAAGGGCAACCACATCATTACGGTAAAAACCGAGCACAAAGCGGTGTTGGATACTTGCAAGAAATTGGAGAAAGAAGGTGCCGAAGTTACCTATCTGGAAGTAAATAACGAAGGCTTGATCGATCTGGCTGAATTGGAAGCCGCCATCAAGCCAACTACCATTCTGGTTGCTGTAATGTGGGCCAACAACGAAACTGGCGTCATCCAGCCCATGAAAGAAATTGGCGAACTTTGTGCAAGCAAAGGGATACTTTTCTTCAGCGATGCAGTACAAGCGGTGGGTAAAATCCCGGTTAACCCCAAAGAAATGGGCGTTCACCTGATGGCCTTTACTTCGCACAAAATGTACGGCCCTAAAGGGGTTGGTGCATTGTATGTGAGCCGTAAAAACCCACGTGTAAAAGTTACCGCCCAAATGGACGGGGGCGGTCACGAGCGCGGCATGCGTTCTGGAACCTTGAACGTACCGGGCATTGTAGGTTTTGGCAAAGCTGCTGAAGTCGCTAAAGCAGAAATGCACCAGGATGCAGAGCGCCTGAGCAAAATGCGCGACCGCCTGGAAGCTGCATTCAAAGCAAATCTTGAAGAAGTATACGTCAATGGCAGTCGCGAACACCGCATGCCACACGTAACCAATATCTCCTTCAAACACGTGGAAGGTGAAGGACTCATGATGACCTTCAACCAGAACATTGCACTTTCTTCTGGTTCCGCCTGTACTTCGGCTTCATTGGAGCCTTCTTATGTACTGGTTGCCCTGGGCTTGGGAGATGATTTGGCACACTCTTCGCTGCGGTTCAGCTTGGGTCGCTTCACCACAGAAGAAGACATCGATTACGTGATCGAAAAAGTTGGTGCTGGTGTTAATCACATGCGTGAACTGAGTCCGATCTGGGAAATGTACAAAGAAGGAGTGGATTTGACCACTGTGCAATGGTCTGAGCACTAAATTAATTTCACCCATGAATTTATTCCTGGGCTAACTTGAAAAATCTAAAGTCATGGCTTATTCCGATAAAGTCCTCGAACACTTCCAAAACCCACGCAACGTAGGTACTTTGGACAAAAGCAAAAATACCGTAGGTACCGGTTTGGTAGGTGCCCCTGAGTGTGGCGACGTAATGCGCCTGCAAATTGAGGTTGATCCTGCGACCAGCACTATCCTGGATGCCAAATTCAAAACGTTTGGTTGTGGCTCGGCGATTGCTTCTTCTTCTTTGGCTACCGAATGGCTGAAGGGAAAGACCATCGATCAGGCGCTGACCATCGACAATATGACCATTGTTGAAGAATTGGCGCTCCCACCAGTGAAAATTCACTGTTCGGTGTTGGCTGAAGATGCGATCCGCAGTGCCATTGCTGATTACCAGCAAAAAAATGGCATTGAAGTAGCGGTTGCTGAAAAAGCGCACTAATTGTTTTACCTGAAATTACAATACTATGCTGTTTGTAGCCGATAGTGCAAAGGAAAGAATCACCGAAATTCGCTCTCAAGGCCAGTTGAAGGATGACTTTTTTGTGCGGGTATCTGTTACCAGTGGCGGGTGTTCGGGACTGAGTTACAACATGGATTTTGACAACGAATCAAAACCCAATGACCAGGTCTTTGAAGACAATGGCGTCAAAGTGGTGACCGACCTGAAAAGTTTCTTGTACTTGTTCAACTCCACCCTCGAATTTTCGGGCGGTTTAGAAGGCAAAGGTTTCTTTTTCCAGAACCCCAATGCCGCGCGTACTTGTGGTTGTGGAGAGAGCTTTGCGGTATAAAAGTTTTGGGTTGCACACAATCTTGCCCTGAAAGCAAAATTTGTGTGCAACTCAATACTATAAAACCTTGTTTACGATATAAACCATTCCTTCTGGGGTTTGCCAGCTTGAAATGACCTGTGCATCTCCAAAATAAAGGACGTTTGATTCCAATTTCACCGGAATAGAGGTCCCTTCCAAGGTGGTGACCGTTCCCATGTCAGCCAGCTTTTTGGAGCTCAATTCCTCCTTTATGACGTGCTTTTTTAACATGGTCATTTGTGCTGAAGTATGATTTGGATCCATCAGATCCATCAAGAATACCCCACCCAATTTATTGTAAGCATCATCAGTTGGGACAATTAAGGTACTCTTCTGCTTAAGACCTACCAATTGTGGCATTCCGCCAGCAGTGGAAATCAGCATTTGGTAGGTGGTTGTGTTGCCCACTTTTTTGAGTGCAGTTGCAAAATTTTCCATTTGAGGTATGGCTGAGCCAGTACTACAGGAAGCTCCCAAAAGCAGCAACAAGAATAAGGTAGAAGTAACTATACGCATAACCAATTCAGTTTAAATGAGTTCTTTCATCCAAAAGCGCAAGGGTTTGGGGCTTTCAGCCGCCTCGTTGATGTCTTTCCAGGACATGTAGCAAACCATCTCCGTTTGCTGAAAACCGCGCCGTCTCCAAAAATGATTCAAAGGTACATAGTCTGTGGGTTTGAGCGGGTGATCTGCCGTGCGTTCTACCCCGCAAAAACTGGCCCATTTGAATCCCGAAAGAGAGCGGGCTTTGCGCTCGCGCTGTTCAAAAAAAGCAACACCAATTCCTTTTTGGCGGTAATCAGGCAACAATACTGATTCGCCGTAGTAATAAATTTCGTTCAGGTTGTGCCCTTTTTCCAAAAAAGGCTTTTTGACGTTGTCCGGTTCTTGCACCAGCGGAATACAGGTAGAAGCACCCACCACTTTATGTCCATCCTGAGCAATGACAATTGCTGCAAAAGGTGAGCTGAGGTAAGTCTTTAGGTATTCTTGCTCGTGTTCCATACTTCCCTCATAAAGATAGGGAAAAGCCCGAAACACTTCGATCCGCAAACGGGCAACATCATCCAGGTAAGGCTCGAGTTGCGCGCCTGAATAAGTAATGATTGAGATATTAGCATCCATATTGTACACGGCAGTAGAAGGCAAGGGAGTTTATTGATTGTTGAGGGTTTTTTCGAGATCCAGACTTAAGGGCATTTTTAGCTTGTCGTTGGCCTTAACCTGGTACAAATCATGGCGGCGGTCTTGCAAATTGCGCACACTGCCCCGGTGGTGCAGGTTGTGCAAAAGCTCCAGATCTACATCCGATACAATGATGGATTCGACATTGGCGGGCAACTGAGATTTGATGGCTCCTTGCGGAAACGCATAATCTGATGGGGTGAAAATGGCCGATTCACCGTACTGAAACTCGATTGCACTGATTTCGGGTAAATAGCCCACACAGCCAGAAATGGCAACGTAACACTCATTTTCAATGGCACGGGCCTGCGCACAATGCCTTACCCGAAAAAAGCCCTCCTGAGAATCGGTCGAAAAAGGGACAAACAAAATTTGCACCCCCGCATCGGCATACAAGCGCCCCAATTCGGGAAACTCTACATCGTAGCAAGTTTGAATCCCGATGCGTCCACAATCGGTATCAAATACCCCCATTTTATTGCCAGGCACCATGTGCCAGGTGTGTTTTTCGTAGGGAGTAAGGTGAGTCTTCAGGTATTTCTCTACACTTCCATCGCGTTTGCACAAAAAGGTCGCGTTGCGCAATTCTCCTGCTGGAGAAAGTTCGGGGATGCTTCCAGTAATGACATTGACTTGATGAAGATGCGCCATTCTGGAGATTTCTTCCATCAGATAATTCGTGATGGAGGTCATAGCAACAAGCCTATCCCGCTCCTTGGCAGCAGGAAAAAGGCTCAACAACGGCATGGAAAAGTACTCCGGATAGAGCACGAAATCTACACCATAATTAGCGAATGACTGAACCTGGTGCTCTATTTTGTCAAGGAAAATTTCCACTGACTCAAAGTTCCGTACCAGCCATTGGACAACACCCAGGCGAACTTCGCCTGGTTTCAATTCAGTAGCGTTTCTCATTTCCGGATGAAAAGATGCTGAAAAATGTGACGGACAAAGGTACTGGAAACCGAGGGGATTTGCAAATTATTTTCAACTGGCCGTTTTAGGTGTAAATATGGTAATTTAGGTGTAAATATGGTAATTAAGGTGTCGCTTCAAGCCCTTGAAGCGACACCTTTTGTTTTTAGGGAAATTCAGAACAGCCGGGACTAAATCTTGATTTTCAAGAATCAATCCGCCAGATTTGTAGGGCAAGTTGTTTATCTTTAGCCTAAACTTTCAATGCGATTGATTATGAAAAAGGTCTCCATTCTTCTACTACTGATTGTGCTGGCGTTTTCTTGCCGAGAAAAATCCAATACGCAGGAAGTGCGCATCAATCCAGCACCCAAACTCAATACCACCTTCTACAAATTGAACCAGGAAGTATTCGTACATGCGCTGGAAGGACTCTCTTTGCGGAAAACACCCGATCCCAAAGCGGAAAAAATTGGAATTGCTCCATATGGCGGCATTTTGACCATTGTAGCCATGCCTTTGCCCGAGCACGAATATGTAGCGGAGAAAATTGGCGATTTTGAGCTAAAAGGCCATTGGGTCAAAGTGCGCAATGAAGAAAAGCAGGAAGCCTACGTTTTCGATGGCTATTTGACTCCGTTTCCCATTGTGGCGGAAGAAAGTGAAGAAGACCTGGCTGATCCTGAATGGTTTTATCAAACGCTTTTCTAGGCGTACACTTTTTCTAGCTGAGAAAAAGGAAAAAGTTGTTTGATATTTTGGAAAAAAGAATAGGAGAAAGAATTTTGTGTTACCACACAACAAAACCAATCTCCTATGAGCCGAAGCCT